>Ga0129310_1000045_pt1 | contig 164339 bp, 150 predicted proteins | sample Go1ome_2_FD_94433 | JGI IMG/M metagenome (GOLD analysis project Ga0129310, IMG submission 94433) | Western lowland gorrila individual fecal microbial communities from Wisconsin, USA - Go1022A metagenome | ecosystem: Host-associated > Mammals > Digestive system > Large intestine > Fecal...
TGCGACAGCTCATCTAGTATACTAAACTTAGGAAAAACTGTCAACCGATTCTCTGAACTTTTTTAAGTGTGCCTTGTTCCCTTTTAGGTGGGGTGGTAAGATTATGACTAAGGAGCTTGTAGAAGGAGGGAGAGAGGCGGAGAAAGACCACTTGGGGCTCTCTTTCAAGTTTTATGTCTCACTACAACGAAAGAGAGCCTATATAGGCTCTCTTTTTGGTAATTATTGATGTTAAGAATTTGTACTATTCTTTAGAATCATCAGAGTCATCCATTTTTTCTTTGACTTCATCATATGATAGAGCGTGTGCTTCTTCGGTATCGTTTTCTAGTTCTTCAGGCATTTTTCCTGTTTCATAGATTGATTTAATTTGAGCAGCATCAAGCGTTTCATATTTAAGAAGTGCTTCTGCAATGAGTTTATGTGTTTCACGGTTATTATTGATAATATCCGCTGCTTTATCACGTGCTTCGTTAAGAAGTGTGCGAACTTCGTCATCAATCATTTGTGCAGTTTGTGCAGAATATGTCTTTTCAGGTGACAATTGTCCTGTCATCACTGCGTGATTTCCTTCATATTGAACAGGACCAAGTTTATCACTCATACCATACTCAGTTACCATAGCACGAGCTAATTGTGTGGCTTGTTCAAAGTCATTTGAAGCGCCTGTTGTTTGAGCATTAAAGATAATTTCTTCAGCAACACGACCACCCATCAAACCAGCTAATTGTTCTTTCAAATCATCTTTTGAATGTAACATTTGATCTTCTTTAGGAAGGGCAATCATATAGCCACCAGCACGGCCACGTGGCACAATAGTAACTTTATGGACAACACGTGCACTTGAAAGTACTAAACCAACGATTGTATGCCCTGCTTCGTGATAAGCAACCATTTCTCGTTCTTTTTGAGAGATTGTACGGTCTTTCTTAGAAGGTCCTGCAATAACTCTATCTTCTGCTTCGTCAATATCTGAAGCATCGATTTTTTTCTTGTTACGACGAGCGGCAACTAGTGCTGCTTCGTTAAGAACATTTTCCAAGTCGGCACCTACAAATCCTGGCGTTTGTTGGGCAACAACTTTTAGATTAACATCTTCTGCTAATGGTTTATTTTTAGCATGAACTCGGAGAATAGCTTCACGTCCTTTAACGTCTGGGCTACCTACAAGAATTTTACGGTCAAAGCGTCCTGGGCGAAGAAGGGCTGGGTCTAAGACGTCGCTACGGTTTGTTGCTGCAATAACAATGATGCTTTCATTGCCTTCAAAACCATCCATTTCAATAAGGAGTTGGTTGAGTGTTTGTTCACGTTCATCATTTCCACCACCCATACCAGCGCCACGACGGCGTCCAACGGCGTCAATTTCATCGATGAAAATAATGGCACGTTCAGCCTTTTTAGCATCTTCAAAAAGCGATCTTACACGGCTTGCACCGACACCAACAAACATTTCAACGAAATCAGAACCTGAGATTGAGAAGAATGGAACACCAGCTTCACCAGCGACAGCTTTAGCAAGGAGTGTCTTACCTGTTCCCGGAGGGCCTTCTAAAAGGACACCAGCAGGAATACGAGCACCAAGGGCTTTGTATTTTTTCGGATTTTTCAAGAAATCAACAACTTCAACAAGTTCTTGTTTTTCTTCTTCAGCACCAGCGACATCAGAGAAACGAACTTTTACATTACCCTTACTTTGAGATTTGGCACGATTTTTACCAAAACTCATCGCTCCACGAGCACCATTTCCTCCTTGATTCATCATCACAAAGAAAAAGACAATCAAGACAATGAATGGAATGTAAGTAATAATGTAAGAAATCCAAGTTCCGCTTGAACTTTCTTGTTTGACAGTAACTTCAACGTCGGCATCTTCTGCTGCATTTGTAATGGCTTCAATAGAAGAGTCACTTGGTAAAACAATTGAAGTGAATTCTGTTACAGTAGAAGTGGTACTTCCCTCCAAGAACGGAAGGCTTGAACTTGTTTCAGTCGTTTGAGCTTTTGTATATTCACCACTGACTTCAATAATACTTCCACTTGGTTGGTAAGTGATTGATTTAATATCACCCGCTTTAATTTGTTTAATTAAAGTTGAGTAATTAATTTGTTGACTTTGTGTACTTGTCCCTCTTAGATAATATTGAAAGGCTGTAATCCCTGCAATAATCAAAAGAATGTAAATAAAGGAATTCCGAACAAAGCCATTATTTTTGTTATTTTTCATATAGTAATTATCGACCTTCTATTATTTTGAATAGATTTCTTCCTTTAGTACACCAACATATGGTAAATTACGGTAACGTTCAGCATAATCAAGACCAAACCCTACAATAAATTCGTTTGGAACATCGTAGCAGACATAATCTGCTTCGATATCGACAACGCGACCTTCTGGTTTATCAAAAAGAGTTGCAATTTTTACTGAATTTGCTTTACGGTATTTAAACATGTCACGAAGGTATTTAAGAGTACGTCCAGTATCAATGATATCTTCGATAAAGACAACATCACGACCTTCAATATTAGTGTCAACGTCTTTTAAAATCTTCACTTCACCGCTACTAGTTGTTTGATTACCATAACTAGAAACGACCATAAAGTCTAATTCAACATGTGTATCGATATGTTTGATTAATTCTGCCATGAATGGTACAGAACCTTTCAAAACACCGATTAAAAGAGGATTTTTACCTTCATAATCTTTCGTTAGTTGTTCACCTAATTCTTTGGTTTTGGCAATAATCTCCTCTTCTGAGTACAAAACTTTTTTAATATCTTGTTCAAGCATGACATCACCTATTTCTAATTTTTTCAATATACAATTTGCCCTCCATTATATCATGTTTAGAGGGTTTTCTCAAATAAGTTTTACCGCCAACCAAGACAAAAATAATTTTTTTATCTTGTTCACCGATAATAGCATCTGTTCGTTCTTGAATTGGGATTTTTTCGTCAATAAAAAGCCTACGCAATTTTTTTGAAAAAGTTCCAAAATCAATGGAATCACCCGCTTGCCTTTGTCTTAAAAGAATTGGGTGAGAACTGTAAACAGGAATGCCATCCCTATCCTTGTTTTTAAATTGAAATCGATACTGACCATATTTGACTATACTGTCATATTCTAGCACTTTTTCTGCTGATTCCCTATCGGTCTTAGGTCTGATTTTTGTGATTTGAAAGCTTTGGTAATCTTTCTTTAACCAATAATTTCCCTTGATTTGATACACTAGATTTGCCTTATTTCGTAGCAACTGCAACATTTCATTAAATTGACCGTGTGATACTTGCAAATCAGGAAATTCCTCAAGATAATTTTGAAAAAGGACAGTTTGTACAGCTGTTGTTTGTGCTAAAAATTGCGAACAATCTGTTACGTCAATCTCTGCTGTTAAATCTTGAATGGCTTGAAAGAGTTGTTGACTTTCCTGTCCGAGATGTTGCAAAGCTTGCCTAAATTTGGGATTTTCCTTTTCCAAACTTGGCAGATATTGATTTCTAATGCGATTTCGCAGATAATCCAATGACTGATTAGAATCATCTTCAAAATGAAAAATTTCTGGTAAATCTTTTTTAGGAATAGTCAAAAAAGGACGGATTAACTCTCCTGTACCAAACGAGCTAACAGCTTGCATTCCTGATAAATGACGGAGACGACTGCCACGCAAAAAACGCATAAAAATCGTTTCAGCTTGGTCATCTGCATGATGCGCAGTCACCACAGCAGTGTAGTTTTTTTCTACCATAATTTTCTTAAAAAATTGATAACGAAAATCACGCGCAGCTTTTTCCGAAAAAATACCAGAAAAATAATCGACATAAATCGGAATCTGATGTTTTTCAGCCCACTCACAAAGGTAGGCTTCTTCCATTTCTGACTCTTGTCGCTGTTTATGATTGATATGAGCAATTCCAATCTCAATTTCTAATTTATCACGGTATATATACAAAAAGTGTAGCAGATTCATAGAATCTACTCCACCCGATACAGCTATTAAAACTTTTTTATGTTTGGCAAAATATGCCTTTTTTTGAATTTCTTTAAAAATATTATCGTACATATCACTATTTTAAAATGGCGTAAACATCATTAGCGATATTTGAAATATCGTCATAAGAAGCGTTGTTGGTAAAAATTGACAAGATGAAAGGTTCATCAGCATAAATAATGGCAACGTCATGTTTGTAATCATAGGCATCACCTATTTTATGAGCTACTTGAACGTCAATATCTCTTGAAATACGTGTTGTATCAAAAGCAGTTGATGATAGATAAGAAATAATGTCACCATCTTGATTGTAAATAGCTTCCATTAAGTTAGCTGCTGTCTTAGATGACATATTACGTGCTTTCATATCAATATCTGTTCCTGCTATCGCACTAATTTCTGAATTAAAGTCATCATCATATTGATTAGCAACATAATAACCTAAAATATTAGTTGCCACATTATCAGAATTTTGAGCGACAGCTTTTAACAAATCATCAATAGTATATTCTTTATTATCAGCGGTTTTGCTAATTTTACCACTACCACTTGGGTCATAGGCTTTAGCAAAACTATTGACAGCATCAACATATTTTAAAGTATCATTTGCTGAAATTGTACCATCTTGAAGTTTTTCCTCAACATAATAAAGTGTAGCCAATTTAGCAATGCTTGCTGAATACATAACAGTATCAGCGTTAATCCCAGCGGTTGTTTGCGTTGATAGCTGCTTAACGTAAATAGAATAATTACTCTTATTATATTTTTGATTAAGAACTTGCTGAACTTTTTCCATACGGTTATCAGTAGCTGACAAATCATCCTCGCTAATCCAACCTTTACCATCTACTTTGTAATAAGTTCCGTGGTAAGTTGTTGCTTTTTGAGTCACTGTCACTTCTGAATACGAAGTCAAATCAGTTTTTACTTCTTTGGTTCCCGTGACATAAGGTGCTTGATAAACTTTAAAACCATCTTCTAGCCAATATTCTTTTGAAATATTTTCTTGACTAATCACAACATCATCATAAATGAATTGACGACTGGCTTCAATATAACTGCCATCCGATAATTCAAAAACTGGAATGGCACTGTCATTAATGGTTAAATCAACAATTGATAACGTATCACCAGCTGATAAAGTATCAGATACTGTCGTTAAAGCAGTGTCTTTGTAGGTGTTGCTGTCTTGAGCCAAAATAGGATTGGTCGGAATACTATCAAAATAAGTTGTTTCCGCTACTACATTTGATGTCAGTTGATACTTTTCTTCATTTGTTAGGGCAATCGTTTTTTCGGTGCTAACAACAGAAAGAGAAGTCAAGAAAAATGGTATCAGCATTACTGCAAATAGTTTTTTCATTGGCTTCTCCTTTCGTTAGTTTTTAGTTGATTGATGATTTTCTTCTCTGAGTTTTTGATTTTCTTTGGCTAATTCTTCCAATTTTTCATCGGAATAAGCCAGAAATTTTTCAATGGTTTCGATTAAATTTTCCATATTATTTTGGTAATAAGTTTGGCAACGGATAGATTGTTTCACCAGAACGTGATAAGTAATATTTAGCGCGAGCATATTTTTCAACATAAGTATCATCTTTTAGACGGTCAGCTAGTAGCTTTTCTGCGTCTGTTTCAACGACTAATTTATCATAACTTTTTTGCAGTGAAACAACTTGCTCTTTACGCTCTTGTAAAGTTTGGTAACTTTTAACAAGGTTATAAGTTGGTAAAATAAACAGTAACATGACAACAATCAAAATCCAACCCATAAAACGATTACGTTTGCGGTTTTCTTCTTCGACATAACGTTTTTTGGTGTTTTCATCATTGATATATTGATTGTTCAATTGAACGATATTAGGCTTCTCCATCCGCTTCTATCCTTGTTTCGTTAATGATTTCATACATTCTGGTTGCATCTTCTTTTTTCGTGCTATCTTTCATTTCTAGAACACGTACTGTTAGCAATTTATTTCCAAAACGAATTTCAATTTCGTCGTTATTTTTTAAATCAGTTGATGATTTGGCTAAGATACCATTGACTTTGATGCGTCCTTTATCTGCAACTTCTTTAGCTACTGGACGACGTTTTATAATACGGGATACTTTTAAATATTTATCGAGTCTCATAATATGTCACCTCGCAATCTTTTCTATTTTATCATTTTTTTAGGAAAATGGCTGACTTAAACGCGTTTGTTAAGATAATGTAATAAAAGAGAGCTAATACCCTCCTATGTAAACTATGAAGTGGCTTAAGATAATTTATTAACGAAAAATCAGGGCAGAAATAACTGTACCAGCAAAAAAGATAATAAATGCAATAACTATCACACTAACCACAAACCACAATTCACTTAAAATACTTGTTTTTACATTCTTTTTAGGATTTAAAAAATTTAAAATATCAGCATAGGTCTGAAGTTCTCGATTTTTTAAGATATATAATATTTGAAAAGCTGAATAGGCAACTGGCATAGCCAATAGCCACAGAATCGCAGTCGCCTGTCCTGAATCCAATAAATAACGTGTGGGTACTGCTACCGAGAAAAGAAACCAAGAAATTCCTCCAATAATGAGCCATTTCTTAAACTGCGACTGGTCAACTTGATGTTTCATAATATCAACATCTCCTTTGATTAGATTATCTAAGGAAATGCCAAAATAGGTCGCTATCAACAAAAGTGAATTAATATCTGGGTAAGTTTTACCTCGTTCCCAATTAGAAATTGTTTGACGTGAAACATAGAGCTTTTCTGCCAATTCTTCTTGGGAGAGATTTTTTCCTTTCTCAATTCAACTAATCTGTATTCAAGTTCCATTTTGACCTCCTTGATAATTCCAGTCTAGACTTTATCAAAAAGTTTACCATAAAATCTCTTTGATATACTAGCTTTCTACTGACAAAAGGCTTTGACAACTAGTCCTTTTCAATTTTTCTGGATTTGATTTCAGCTAGCATTTTACCGAAATTCTGAAGTTCTTCTAAAATCTCATAATCTTTTTTATCACGGATATTAAAAGTAATTTCAATTTTACCTTGATTTTCGCCAATACGGGCTTTCAAGTTTGTTTTTGAAAGAGCTTCAAAATAATCTTGTGTCAAGTAATGTTGCAGCGAAGCTTTTTCAAAACGTACTAATAGATTGTTATCTTTACGTTCCACAAGTTCTGTGAAAGCATTGTCCATATAAGCTTTAACCAAGCCAATTTCAAGTAAGTAGGCGACTTGGTCAGGGTACTCGCCAAAACGGTCAATTAACTCATCTTGTAAACTTTGATAATCTTTCTGGCTTTCAATTTCACGAATACGTTTATAAATTTCAATTTTTTGACGTTCATCGTCAATATATTCGCTTGGTAAATAAGCATCGATTTGTAAATTCATCTCCGCATTGCTCTTACGGCGCGCTTGAAATTTACCTTGTTTCTTAGCGATAGCCTCTTCTAATAACTGCGAATACATTTCAAAACCAACAGAGTCAATAAAACCACTTTGTGAGGCGCCAAGAATATTTCCTGCACCACGAATGGATAAATCACGCATGGCAATTTTGAAACCAGAACCTAATTCTGTAAAGCCTTTAATAGCATCTAAACGTTTTTCAGAGACCTCTGTCAAAATCTTGTCTGGGCGGTACATGAGGTAGGCGTAAGCAATTCGATTAGAACGCCCAACACGTCCACGAAGTTGATACAAAGTTGACAAGCCCATGTGGTCTGCATTTTCGATAAATAAAGTATTAACATTAGAAATATCAACGCCTGTTTCAATGATAGTTGTCGCAACCAGAACATCGTAAACACCGTCAATAAAGTCCATGAGCGTATTTTCAAGTTGAATTTCACTCATCTGACCATGAACAAAACCAATGCTTGCTTCAGGAACCAACTCTTGCAATTCTGACACTTTTTGGTCAATAGTGTCAACCCTATTGTAAACGTAGAAAACTTGTCCGCCACGGTCAATTTCACGAATGATAGCCTCACGAATCAGACCAGGATTAGTTTCCAAAACGTAAGTTTGAACAGGGTAACGGTTAGTCGGTGGCGTTTCAATAACTGACAGGTCGCGAATTCCCAACATTGACATGTGAAGGGTTCGTGGAATTGGAGTCGCTGTCAAGGTCAATACATCAACTTTAGTCTTAAGCTCTTTTAATTTTTCTTTGTGCTTAACGCCAAAACGTTGCTCCTCATCAATAATAATCAAACCTAAATCAGCAAAATCAACATCTTTAGATAGCAGACGATGAGTACCAATAATAATATCAACTTGACCTTTTTTCAACTTGTCTAGGGTGTCATTTTGTTCTTTTTTGCTACGAAAACGACTAAGCACATCAACTGTAACAGGATAATTTTCAAAACGCTCTGAGAAATTTGTGTAGTGTTGTTGAGCAAGAACAGTTGTTGGCACTAAGACAGCTACTTGTTTATGGTCTTTAACAGCTTTAAAAGCGGCGCGCATCGCAACTTCTGTTTTACCAAAGCCAACATCCCCAACCAATAAGCGATCCATTGGCTTATCTTCTTCCATGTCGTGCTTAATTTCCTTGATAGAGCGAAGCTGGTCCTCTGTTTCTACAAAAGCAAAATCTTCGTCAAATTCCCGCTGCAAATCATCGTCTGGTGAAAAAGCAAATCCTTTTAGCTGACTACGTTCCGCATACAATTTCAACAAATCATCCGCAATGTCTTCAACTTGCTTAGAAACCTTTTGTTTGGTCTTTTGGAAACGACCATCATTTAATTTATTGATTTTAGGTTCCTTGCCATCTGCAGAAACGTATTTTGATAAACTTTCAATTTGCTCTACTGGCAATGAAATTGTTGAAGAACCTTGATATTGAATGGTCAAATAATCGCGGTGCACACCATGGATTTCAATTGTTTCAATTCCTAAAAATTTACCAATACCATGAACATGGTGAACCACATAATCACCTTTTGATAATTCATTGTAGTCTTTCAAACGTTCGGCATTGCTAATATTTGAACGACGAATACGGCGCTTAATTTTCTTATGATAAATTTCATGCTCGGTAATGAGAACAATTTTCTCATCAGCAAAATAAAAGCCATTTGATAAATTGCCAACGACTAGCTGAGCTTGTTGTGCTTGTAAATCATCTGCAGCAACCACAGGTAATTCCAAACCATATTCATGTAAATTCTCCTGTAAACGTTCTAAGCCATGCTGCGAATCTGCTTGAATTAAAACGGTCGCTTTAGATTTTTGATAACGATTAACTTCATCAATCAATAACGGAAATTGATTGAAAAATTCTTGCATTGGATATTGTGTAAAATTATGAAGTTTATCAAATTTAAGATTACCCAATCCTTTATGAAAATTAGAAAAGAACGTTGCTGGCTGGTATTGACGTAAGTCTTTATAAACATCAGCAAAGTAAACCAAGCTTGACACTGCTTTACCACGTTGTAAATCTTCTGTCAACAAGTTTGCAACTTCCAAATCAAACTTAGCATTACGGTCAACTAGCTTTTGAAAATCATCAAAAAAGACTGGTGTTCCCTTAGGAATGTAATCAAGTAACGTCCACTCTTTTGCATAAAAGAGTGATAAGAAACGTCTAATGTCTTGATGCTTATACTGTTCCTGAGTTGCAGCATAAAGCTCACTTAAATAAGCTTGCTGTTCATCTTTAGCAGTCTCTAAAAACGTCTCAAATGCCTTACTAGCTCTAGCAAAATCTTCTTCCGATAAAATGAGCTCATCAGCTGGGGAAATGGTTACCTGCTCAATATTACTAAGTGATTTTTGTGTTTCTGCATCAAACTGACGAATGCCATCAACTTCATCACCAAAGAACTCTAAACGATAAGGATAGTCAGCTGTCATCTCATAAATATCAACGATATCACCACGCCGACTAAATTCGCCTGGATTAAGAACCTGTGATACTTTTTGGTAACCGACATTTGACAGTACCTTTACAACCTTGTCAAGGTTGTAATCCTCACCGACAACAAAATTTAGCTGACTTTCAGCATAAATTTCGGGATTTGGTAGTAAAACACGTGCTCCCACTAAACTTGTAATTAAGATACCAGATTGCTTATTATCTTGTAAAAAATTTAAAGCTTCTAGGCGTGAGTGTGCCTTATCCATCGAGGCAAAAATAAACTCTGCCGCCGCAACATCATCCGCAAAAAAAGTATAAACCTTGTCCTCACCAATCAAGCTAGATAAATCACTAGCCAATTTTTCAACTTCATTTTGTGTTGAGGTGATGACAACTATTTTTTCCTCATTAGCCTGATAAGCAGAAGCAATGGCAAGAGCTCTACTAGAACCTGATAAGCCCATAATCAGTTGCCTACCAAGATTAGCCACGCCGCTATGCCATGTTTGAATGAGCTTATTTTGACTAAATAAATCAATAATATTCATAGACTTACCCATTAAATTCTTGCATGGTTTTTACAAAATCTGCTTCCTGTAAATAAAATTGAACAGCTTCATTAACCTTTTCAAGTGTATTAGTAACTGTAATATAATCATCTTGGTCAAATTTTCCAAGAACATGGTCAACTACCGAACGACCTTGCTTTGGACGTCCAATACCAACTTTAATACGGTCAAATGCCTGCGTTCCAGTGTGAGCAATGATAGATTTTATGCCATTATGCCCACCAGCAGAGCCTTTCTGACGTAGGCGAATACGCCCCACTTCCATATCTAAATCATCATAAATCACTAAGAAATCTTCAATATCAATATTATAATACGTCAACAAAGCATGAACAGCGATGCCGGAATTGTTCATAAAAGTGGTTGGTTTGACTAGATAAACTTTTTCTCCGTTGATAAAACAAGAACCAACTTCTGCTTTAAAATTCTTTTCCTCTGAAAATGTGACATTGAAATCCTTAGCAAGGCGGTCAATTGCCATAAAACCAATATTATGCCTTGTTTCGTGATATTTACTGCCTGGGTTTCCCAGACCAACAATCATTTTTACCATTAATTTTCCTTTCCAATAAATGCCAAAAGGGCTGGAAAAACTTTTTTCCAACCTCGGCAATATTTAATTAATTTTGCTTATACGTTAAAGCGGAATTCCATGATATCACCATCTTGAACCACATAATCTTTCCCTTCTTCACGAAGACGACCTGCTTCTTTGACAGCTTTTTCAGAACCATATTTGATTAAGTCATCATAAGACATTGTAATCGCACGGATAAATCCACGTTCAAAATCAGAGTGAATGATACCAGCTGCTTGAGGAGCTTTGATACCACGTTTGAATGTCCATGCACGAACTTCTTTTTCACCTGCTGTAAAGTAAGTGCCAAGACCAAGCAAGTGATAAGCAGCACGTGTCAATTTATCAACACCAGATTCTGTTAAACCAAGGTCTTCAAGGAATAATGCTTTATCTTCATCATCAAGTTCAGAGATTTCTTCTTCGGCACGCGCTGAGATGACAACAACTTCTGCATTTTCAGTTGCAGCAAATTCACGAATTTGTTTTACGTATTCGATATCGTCTGGATTAGCTACTTTATCTTCGTCAACGTTTGCAACGTAAAGTACTGGTTTTGTTGTCAAAAGGAACAATTGTTTAACAATTTTTTGTTCTTCTTCTGTAAAGTCAACCGTACGTGCTGATTTTCCATCTTCAAGGACTGGTTTAATTTTTTGAAGAACGTTAAATTCTGCGATAGAATCTTTATCTTTTTGAGTACGTGCCACTTTTTCTACACGCGCATAACGTTTATTAACAGATTCCAAGTCAGCAAGAATCAATTCTAAGTTAATTGTGTCGATATCTGCAAGTGGGTCAACAAAAGCATCTTCACGCCCTTGCTCACGCATAACATTTTCATCATCAAAAGCACGAACAACGTGAACGATAGCATCTACTTCACGAATGTTAGCAAGGAATTTATTACCAAGACCTTCACCACGTGAAGCACCTTTTACGATACCCGCAATATCAGTAAATTCAAAGGTTGTTGGAACTGTTTTTTTCGGTGTGATAAGTTCAGTCAATTTTTGCAAACGTTCATCTGGTACTTCTACCATACCAACGTTAGGGTCGATTGTCGCGAAAGGATAGTTAGCAGCTTCCGCACCTGCCTTTGTAATCGCATTAAAAAGAGTTGATTTTCCAACATTTGGTAAACCAACGATACCTGCTGTTAAAGCCATATTTTATAAGTCTCCGTTTAAATTATTCAATCATACCTATTATAGCAGAAAAACTCAGCATTAAACAAGCATTTCTACTATATAGCAAGCGCCATTAACCATAAAAATTGAGTTCAGTATGATTATTTTAGTTTACGACAAAACTTTCTTTAATTTGCGTTCAAAGTCGTGGCGGCTCATCATAACTATATGGTCGCAGTTTGTGCAACGAATTTTAATATCAGCCCCAAGTCGAATGACTTCCCATTCATTGGCTTTTTTTCCAGTAGCTTTTATCGTACAAGCATGGGGCTTTTTCATTTCAACGTGACTTCCAAGTTCGTACATTGTTTCTCCTTTTACAAATAAATATAGCGTTTTTGTGGTGATAAAGTAATTTCGTTTAGTGATACAACCTCACCATCAATTTCAATTAAACTCTCTTTTGGAAAGTTAACCGTAACCTGTTTTAACGAACAGTGATTTAAGTAAGACGATTTCTCATGTCTTTTAAGAACCAAAGACAACAGTACCGTTAATCGTTGGAAAAAAGTTTCTCCTTTGGCATAAACACACTCCAAATTCTCAGAATAAACAGTCGCCGTTGGCCAAATCATAATCCCTCCACCAAAATAAGTATTATTAGCTAACGAGAAAAAGAAATGGTCATCTAAGGTCAAGTTATCTCCTTCCGAACTTTCCAAACTCACAGAAGCTTGGAGGGGATTTTTTAATAAAAATTGAATGGCGGTTGCAACATAAGTCAATTTTCCAAGGTGGCATTTATTAAGCACAGTTTTTAACATTGAATTAGCAGCCTGATTAACAACCCATGCTGCAAATCCTAAATCTAAGCTATTTAATACTAAACCTTCTTGATAACTGTAAACCGTGATTTCTTTAGGCTGATTTGTTAGCGAGGCTAATAATGTATCTAAGTTTGGTACTATACCAAGAGCATGCGCAAAATCATTACCAGAACCGACAGGATAATAGGCAAATGGAAGATTTACTGGCAAATGATAGAGAACTTTTGATAATGTCCCATCTCCTCCGACAATCAGAAGTTTATCTTTTTCTGGGTCAAATGTTTTTAGCAGTCTCTCAACTTGATGTAATTCATCGTTTTTATAGCGTGTTAATAAAATGCAAATATCTGATGTATGATGTTTTTCAATATCACTGATAACTTGTTTTGCCCCATGATTTCCTGCATGGGGATTAGCAATAATATAAAGCGTCATATTATTAGATATTATACCATAAAAAGCGAGAACACTGCATGAACAGTGCTCTCGCTGGAGATTATGAAAAAGAAAAGTTTTAGGATGGTTATAGTGTATAAATTCTTCCTTAAATTTTTCTTAAAGATTTTTAGTTTGTACGAACTGGAGTGATTAATTGAATAAAGTTCTCAGCATCATCACCTGGCATCAAAGTAAATGGACGCACTGGTGAAATAAAGCGAATAACAACTGTTTCACTCTTCAAGGCTTTAAGAGCTTCAATTAGATAAGTTGGGTTAAAGCTGATTGTCAAATCATTGCCTGATTGGTCAATAGTATCCAATTCTTCGTTAACTTTACCGACTTCAGGTGAGTTAACGTGAGCAGAAACGCTATTATTAGCAATTTCAAGTTTAACAGTACCATTTTGTGTTGCATTTGAAATCAAGTGAGCACGTTCCATTGCTGAACGAAGTGCATTGGTATTAAATGTCACTTCTGTTTCAAAAGCATTTGTCAACAAGCGGTCAGTATCAGGATAATTTCCTTCTAAAAGTCGTGTATAGAAGCTAATGTAGTCACTTCTAAAGAGCATTTGGCTATCAGAGAAGAAAACTTCTACCGTTTCAATATCATCTGTAAATACAGCTGCAAATTCACGTAAAGATTTACTTGGAATAACAACGTTGAAATCATTTGAAGTATTTTCCAAAGTTAATTTACGTTGGCTCATACGGTGAGAATCAGTTGCGACTGCTTTAAAGTCTTTGTGGTCACTAAGAACCATGTGAACACCAGTCAAGATTGGACGGCTTTCTTGAAGACTTGCTGCAAAAGCTGTTTCAGCAATGATAGATTTCAATAGTTTTGTTTCTAAAACTAAAGGATTTTCAGTAGCCATTTCTTGAAGGCGAGGGTAAAGATCAACATCTTTTCCTTTTAAGGTAATTTCTGATTTACCACTTGTTAGAACAATTTGATGGTGTTCAATTTCTTCAAAGTCTAATGTCACATCTGGAAGACTTGAAACAATATTAATAAAGAAGTTTGCTTCTAATAGTACAGCACCAGTTGAAGTAATCAATAAGCCTGCATTTTCATTAGAAGTTGGAATGGTATTTTCAATTGAAATTTGTCCGTTAGAACCAGTCAATGTAATGTTACTATTTTGAACTTCAATTTTAATTGTTGAAAGAACAGGAATCGCATTTTTAGTAGAAATAGCTCTCTTGGTTGCATTCAATGCTTGAAGAAAGAAAGATTTATTAATTGAGAATTTAATCATAGGAAAACTCCTTTAGTTATTAAGTATTAAATTAGTAGTAGTAGTAGTAGGTCTTGTTTATATTGTTGATAAGTCCTAAAATCGCACAAACGTCGCGTGAAAAGAGTTGTTAACAACCTGTGGATAAGTCGCTGGAAATTTTAATGGTTATCCACAACACCTATTTTATCTTATTTTTGATGGTTTCAATTTCAATACGCAAACTGTCATCTTGAGCTAACATATTTTTGATTTTATTGTAGGCATGTAAGACCGTTGAGTGGTCGCGACCGCCAAATTCCTTCCCGATTTTTGGAAGTGAGTTATCAGTCATTTCACGCGCGAGATACATGGCTACTTGGCGCGCTAAAACAATATCTTGCGTCCGTTTGGTTGCCTTGATTTCTTTAACAGTAACGCCATAGAATTTTCCAACTTGGCTTTGGATTTCATCGATTGGGATAACTGTCATTTTTGGACCGTCTTGCTTACGAGCGCGAATCGCTTCTGCTGCGACATCAACCGTAATGGTTTCAATCTTTTTAATGCTAGCAACAAGGCTAATATCTTTTAAAGCTCCCTCAAGGTCACGAACGTTGGAATCAAATTGTCCTGCAAGATACTCAATCGTATCTTGCGGAAAAATATAATTATATTCTTGCGTTTTATTCGTTAAAATGGCAACACGTGTTTCAAAATCAGGGGGAGTGATATTGATTGTCAAGCCCCATTTGAAGCGCGTGACCAAACGTTGCTCAAGGTTGTCCAGATGGTCAGGTGTACGGTCACTTGTCAATACAATTTGCTTGTTATTATCATAAAGAGCATTGAAAGTATTGAAAAATTCTTCCTGTGTCCCAGACAATGTTTTCTTCGCTAGGGATTGAATATCATCAATTAGCAAGACATCAAGATTGCGGAATTTTTCCTTTAACTCTTCCATTGTGTCCAAACGGATATGAATAACAAATTCATTGATGAAATTTTCAGCAGTAATGTACTTTACACGCGCATTGGGATTATTTTGCAAAACCGCATTACCAATGGCATTGAGCAAGTGAGTTTTTCCCAACCCAGGTCCTCCCCAAATAAAAAGAGGATTGTAAGTTGTTCCTGGAGCGTCTGCAACGGCGTAAGACGCAGAAAATGCCCAACGGTTTTCGTCACCTTGTACGAAATTATCAAAGGTATATTTGGTATTTAAGTCAGAATCGACTAGGGGCAAAGTGTTTTTTTGAGTTGTTGGAACAGTTTGTGAAGTTGTCACTACTCCTGTTTGATTGGCTAAATCTTCTTCAAAGACATAGTTGACAACAATTTCAGTATTATAAACCTCAAAACCAGCCGTCAAAATAATTGGTTTAAGATTTTTATCCCAAAACAACTCTTTCATAGGGTCTAAATAAATGGTAGCCGTATTTTGTTCAATTTGAATCAAACGAGCATCCAAAACAAAAAATTCATACGTTGCTTGTTTTAGTTGGCTTTTTGCTAATTCTAGAACCCTACTCCAAAAAATTTGTTCATTTTCAGTCATAGTAGTTTCCTTTTTGTGGATAATTCAATACCTATTCTAACATAAAAAATAAAAGTTTTCCACAACGGTGGAAATAAAAAATCCACATTGTTCACGAAAGTTTTCCACAGGGTGTGGAAAACAAAGAAAGTGTGATAAAACTGGGGATTATCAACTGTTTTTTCTGTGGAAAACTGTGAAAAATAAAAAAAGAAATCAACAAGCTATTTTAGCTTGTTGATAATTCTGTTTAAGTCTTCTTCAGATTGAAAATGTAAACTCACCTCTCCTTTTGTGCCAGTTTTAGAGACGATAATTTTAACAGGAAGTCCTAACTGTTTGGTCAATTCTTCTTCTTGATTTCGAATGAAAATATCTTTCTTTTTGGGACGATTTTTTTTCTTTTTAGCAGGTTTTAGTAAATGTTCAAGTTTTCTAACGCTAATATCCTCTGTCAGAATTTTTTGATACCACTTTTCTTGTTCTTCAGCATTTTTAAGGGTTAAAAGAACACGCGCGTGTCCTTGAGACAGCTCACCTTTTTCAACGGCATCAGAGAGACTTTTAGGAAGGTTAAGTAATCTGAGGCAATTGGTAATGTAGGGGCGAGATTTTCCCATAAATTGTGCTAATTCTTCATGGGTCATTTGATTTTTTTCCAGAAGTTGCTGGTAAGCTTTTGCTTCTTCGATTGGATTCAAATCAGAACGTTGCAAATTTTCAACGATAGCTAGCTGCATACTCTCCTGATTGGAGATATTTTTTATGATAGCAGGAATTTCGGTTAAACCTGCTATTTTTGAGGCTCTTAGACGTCGTTCACCAGCAATAAGCTCATAACCAAAGACAGTTGATTCTCGGACGATAATCGGCTGAATAAGCCCATTAGTTTTAATCGAACGTGCTAGTTCTTCTAGCTCTTCTTGTTTAAATTCTAAACGGGGTTGATAGGGATTAGGTGAGATATTTTCAATTTTGATTAATGTGAGTGTTTCAGGCATAAGTCTTTTATCCTTAAAAAATGAGGCTGAGGAATGCTCAGCTTCATTTTCATTAGTTATTATTTGTTATCAGTTTGAGGAAGATAAATCTTGTGTTGTCTTAGTTAATTCAATTGTGGCTGTTTTCTTATCAGTTCCACGGTAGAAGGTTACTTTGACAGAGTCACCAACAGAATGAGTATAAAGGATACTTTGAAGATCTGAAGTAGATGTTACTTCTTGGTCGTCAATAGCTGTGATGACATCATATTGTTCGAGATTACCTTCAGCTGGCATACCAGATTGAACAGCCGCCACAACGACACCGCTTGTTACACTTGTTGGAATGTTAAGTTGAGCAATTGCATTTGTTGAAAGGTCGCTCAAGTTTACCATTGAAATACCAAGTGCTGGGCGGATAACTTGCCCATTTTCTTCCAATTGGTTAATAATGGATACAACTTCGTTAGATGGAATGGCAAATCCCATACCTTCGACAGATTCACCAGAACTTGATGTAGATGAAATCTTACTTGAATTGATACCGATAACTTGTCCTTCAATGTTAATTAAAGCACCACCAGAGTTACCTGGGTTAATCGCTGCATCCGTTTGGATAGCATTTGTTGAGATAGTTTCACCATCATCATTTGTCATGGTTACTGTACGGCTAAGACTTGAGACAATACCTTGTGTTACAGAGTTAGCATATTCAGTACCAAGTGGGCTACCAATAGCGATAGCAGTTTCACCGACAGTCAATTTATCAGAATCGGCAAATTCAGCAACTGTAGATACGTTGTCAGAAGAAATTTTGACAACGGCAATATCTGAATAAGTATCTGCTCCGACTAGCTCACCAACAACTTTTGTTCCATCAGCAAGCATGATTTCAATTTGTTCGGCCCCATCAATAACGTGATTGTTAGTGACGACATAAGCAGAATCACCATCTTTTTTGTAAATAACCCCAGAACCTTCACTGTAAACAGTCAAATCATCTGTAGAGCTTGAATCGCTACTACTGTCTGAATCATTGCCAAACATTTGATTGTAGAGGTCACTTGTAGAAGACGACGAGTCTGATTTGTAGTTAATAACAGATACAACTGCGTCTTGAACTTTTTCCACAGCTTTTGTTGTATCGTTAGAGTTAGAATAGCTTACGCTACTTGTTGTTGTTTTTGTACTTGAACCACTGACGTTAGTGATTGAAATACCTGCCATATTTAGGACGAGTATTGTACCTGCGATACCAGCTATAAAGCCGACTAAAATGACACCCAATGGTTTTAACCAATTTTTGTAATTAAATTTTGGCAACTTGGGTAAATTTGGTAATTTTATTTTTTTCACGTCTCTACCTCCCATTTTTCTTGGATAGCATATAAAAATTGACTTAATTATACCTTAAAAGTAAAAAAAAAGAAAGTAATCCACAACCTGTGGAAAACTTTTTAAAAATGTGAAAAAATCCTGATTCAAAGCTACTAAAAGCCATGTTGATGATTTATGAACATGTGGATAAGGTGTGAAAAGCTTGTGAATATGTGGTAAAATGGAGCTATGAAAGTAAAAATTATCGCTGTTGGAAAATTAAAAGAAAAATATTTAAAAGACGGTATTGCCGAATATGGAAAACGCATGAGTCGCTTTGCAAAATTTGAAATTGTCGAGTTAGCAGACGAAAAGACACCAGATAATGCTAGCGCTGCACAAAATCAGCAAATTATGGAAAAAGAGGGCGAACGCATCCTAGCAAAGATTTCAGAGCGTGATTATGTTATTGTCCTAGCCATCGAGGGAAAACAACTATCTTCTGAAGCTTTTAGTCAAGTTATTGCTGATGCGACATTAAGAGGCTATTCTGATATTGTTTTTGTGATTGGAGGAAGCCTTGGTTTAGCAGATAAGGTCAAAAAACGTGCTAATTTGCGCTTGAGTTTTGGTTTATTAACCCTACCTCATCAATTAATGCGTTTAGTGCTATCAGAACAAATTTACCGTGCTTTTATGATTCAACAAGGAAGCCCTTATCACAAGTAATTTAACCTATGGTGATATGATAAAAGAGTAGTAAAGGAGTTAATTTACCATGTCTTCTTACTACTCTTTTTTAGTTGCTTTGTTTCATGTGAAACATTTGTTAAAAATAAAAAAAGCCGGCTTTGAGCCGACTTGAGATTTGATCCCAGCAGGATTCGAACCTGCGACCGTTCGCTTAGAAGGCGAATGCTCTATCCAGCTGAGCTATGAGACCATATCAACTTAATCATTCTATCAAAATATCGACTATGCTGTCAACTAAAAATCAACTCATAACAATAAATCATGATTAGGAAGTAAGCGAGAAATAGTGTGAATTTCTACTAATCATTTTTTATAAAAAAATACCTATAAATCCTATTTTGATAACTATTTTTTATGATTTGACTGTTTTACATTTTTTACCGATAATTTTTGTAAAAAAACGTAAAAAAATTGAAAAAAACTATAGACAAAGAAAAAATATCTGATATAATAGTATGAGTGTTGAGGAGAAATCCTTAAAGCTTCTGGTCCGTTGGTCAAGGGGTTAAGACACCGCCTTTTCACGGCGGTAACACGGGTTCGAATCCCGTACGGACTATAAACTACTGCCTAGCAGTTTTTTTCTTTATCCGGCATAGCTCAGTTGGTAGTAGCGCATGACTGTTAATCATGATGTCGTAGGTTCGAGTCCTACTGCCGGAGTGATAAGACACCTTCCTAAGTTTACTTAGGATTTTTTTATACCTAAAAATAAAGCAGGCTAAATTTTAGCCTGCTTTTATCCTTAAATGATACTTTCTTCGTGCAATCATATAAGCAAGGAAAAGGATGATTCCTAATATGGATAGGTAAGCTCCTTCTTTAAAACCATTTGGGATGTAAGTTAACGTTACTTTACCTTCACCAGCTTTTACATCAACTTTCATAAAACCATCTTGCGCTTTTGAAACCGTAAGTTTTTTCCCGTTTTGTGTAGCTGTCCATCCTTTATCATATGGAATGGTGAAGAATAGTGAACTATCTTCGTCTGTTTTGTAAGTGGCAGTAACGGTATTTTTATCAGTTGTAACGGTAACGTCTGGATTGTCAATAATCGCCATAGCTTTTTGATAACTTGTTAAATCCAAAGCATAAAAATTAGGTTGATTGAAGGAAACTTGACTATTTTCAGGGAAAGTAAATGTGATGTCAAGCGTTTGTCCTTCTTCAAAGTAACCAAGGTCAAAGAAGCTGTAAGCATTATCGGTTGTGTATTCTGTCGTTTTTCCATTAACTGTAATTTGAACAGATTCACTATTATCATTAGAGAAAGTAATGTTAGGGACACTTACATAAAGTTGAGTATTAGCAGTGACAGTGACTTGATAAGTAGCACTTGTTGTCAACTGACCATCATTTGTAGTGGTGACTCGGTTATTAAGCAAATTAGCACCACCTGTTAGTTGAGAAGCTAAACGTGTGAAGTATTTCTCAGATAATCCTGTCAAGTTATTGATAAAATTAGTTTGGTTGTCAAGCGTGTTGACACCAAAGTCAATATCCTTGTAAATACCATTCGTTAAAATAGCTAGTTGACTAGCATATTGATTTTCATAAAGTGATACATTGCCAGAACCGTCAACATAATTGAAACCAAATTTATCAACACTAGTTTCAGAAAGATTATACTTCACAGCAAATAAACTATCCATCAGCAAGGTATTATTTTGGTAGCGAAGGTTGAGATTAGTCCCTGTTGATTTAAAGCCAAGCTGGTCTAATGTGCTACTAGAGGTCGTGTTTCGGATAGATGAAAATTGAGAGATACCATTGTAATTATATTTCATACTGTCATTGCCAGTTTGAGGTAACAATTCTTCGGTACGATAGAAAGTAGTATTCAGTTCTTGTGTTTCGTTGACAAGTTTGTCAATGTCTGTCAAATTACGATTATAACTTTGTCGAGAAGGAAAGACCCACTCGCTATCAAGGGCTGCAATTTGATAATAAGTATTTAATGATATTTCAAAAATTGTAAAGATAAGTGTAAAGCTGACAAAGAGTTTAAATGATAGATACTTATTTACATAACTGATGAGTATAATAGCATAAGCAGCTAAGAAAGCAAAGCTGATAATGACTTGCGAAGGTTCTAAAAAGTCATAATGACTTTGGAACAACGCTGTAACAATAAATCCAAGAGCCAAGGGAATAATCCCAATAAGATATTGCTTGAGTGTTAATTCTTTTAAATGAGATAACGTTTCAGCTGCTAATAGGATGATAAGAATAGAGAATGTCCAAGAATAGCGGTGAAGAAACATATTTGGCGAATGCATACCTTGCCAGATAAGGTCTAATGGTTCAAGATAAAAACTAGCAACAATGAGAGCAAGCATTATGCCATAAGCTAAACGAGTTTGCCACCTGATTGATTTAATCGTAAAGAAAATAATAGCTAATATCAATGGGAAAATTCCCACGTAAATCATCGGAATAGAACCAAATTTTGTTGTGTCATAAGAGCCAACAAAATTCTTAGCAAATAAATCAAAGAACCATGACGCATCTGTAAACCACTCTGTAAACTTAGAAAATTCCTCACCGTGTGTAGATAGGTCTAAGTAAGTTGGTAGCAGCATGATGCAGCTAGAGAGACCAGCGGAGATTGACACAACTGTAAAGTCAATAAATTTTCGTAGAATGACTTTCCATTTAAATTCTTTAGTTAATTGAACAAGGAAATAAAGAATTAAAAAGATAACAACCATGTATCCAAAATAGTAGTTTTGGATAAAGAGAATCGTTAAACTTAGGTAATAAAGGATGAATTTTTGCTGACCTAATAAGCGATTAATTCCTAAAATGATTAAAGGCAAAAGAATGAATACATCAAGCCACATATTAATTTCAATTTGGCTGATAGCAAAACTCATCAATGCATAAGAAGTCGATAAGACGATGCTGAAAGGTTTCAGCACTTTAGAGTAGAGTTGTCTGAGACTATAAAAACAACTTACCCCCATACAAGCAACTTTCAGTAATGTAAAGATATAAATAGCATCAGGCATGCTCTTTAGACTGAAGAAATAAACGAAAGGTGAGAAGAAGCTTCCTAGATAGTAACTAATAAGAGCATAGAAGTTTAGTCCCAAACCACTCGTAAAGGTGTAAAAAATACTATCTGAACCGTGTAAAATATTTCGTAGATTTTCAGCAAAAATGACATACTGGTGGAAACCGTCACTAGCTAAAATAGTCGTGTCACTATTGAATGAAATATCTTCAGACAATAAGGCGAAAAATAAGATAAGAAATGGCAGAGCAAATGCTGCTAAGTAGTAAAGAGTATTAATGTTTGGTTTTAAAGATTTTAATGTCATAGCTTTAGTAAGACAGGTTGAGATAGCTTATCCCAACCTGTTTCTTTTCTATATATTGTAAAGTTTGTGTAAACGTCGGGAAATTATTAAGAGATTAATCTTTCCAGAGTTCTTTAACTTTGGCTTGAACTTCTTCATTTTCAAGAAATTCATCATAAGTTTCATCGATACGGTCAATAACCCCATTTTTTGAAATCACGACAATGTGATTAGCAAGTGTTTGAATAAACTCATGGTCATGACTTGCAAAGATAATAGATTCTTTGAAATCTTTCAGCCCATCATTCAAGCTTGAAATTGATTCCAAGTCTAAGTGGTTTGTTGGATCATCAAGGACAAGAACGTTTGATATGAGGAGCATCAATTTAGAAAGCATCACGCGCACTTTTTCTCCCCCTGACAATACGCTAACTGATTTGTTAACTTCGTCACCAGAGAAAAGCATGCGTCCAAGGAATCCACGAAGGAATGTGTTATCGTCCTCTTCTTTAGAAGCAAATTGACGAAGCCATTCAAGAATTGATTCACCAGAGGCAAAGTCACGTGAATTATCTTTTGGAAGATAAGAGCGGCTAGTTGTGACACCCCATTTGATAGTACCTTCGTATTCGATGTCATCCATCAAAGCACGAATAAGAGCTGTTGTTTGAATATCGTTTTGTCCAATGAAAGCTGTTTTATCACCTGGACGTAGGATGAAACTGATATTATCAAGGACAGTTTCTCCATCAATTTTAACGGATAAATTCTCAACAGTTAAAAGGTCTTTACCAAGTTCACGTTCTGCTTTGAAGTTGATAAATGGGTATTTACGACTAGAAGGAACAATTTCTTCTAATTCAATTTTATCAAGCATTTTCTTACGAGATGTGGCTTGTTTTGATTTAGAAGCATTGGCAGAGAAACGTGCCACGAATTCTTGCAATTCTTTAATTTTTTCTTCTGCTTTAGCATTGCGGTCTGCTTGTAAGCGAGCAGCAAGCTCAGAAGATTGTTTCCAGAAGTCGTAGTTACCGACGTAAAGTTTGATTTTACCGAAATCAAGGTCAGCCATGTGCGTACATACTTTATTCAAGAAGTGACGGTCATGGGAAACGACAATAACAGTATTTTCAAAGTCAATCAAGAAATCTTCTAACCAAGAGATGGATTGAATATCAAGACCGTTGGTTGGTTCGTCAAGGAGAAGGACGTCAGGTTTACCAAAAAGAGCTTTGGCAAGAAGGACTTTCACTTTATCACCATTGGCTAATTCACTCATGTTTTGGTAATGAAGGTCTTCTGGAATGTTTAAGTTTTGAAGCAATTGAGAAGCTTCGCTCTCAGCTTCCCAACCGCCAAGCTCTGCAAATTCGCTTTCTAACTCGGCAGCGCGGACACCATCTTCGTCTGAAAAATCAGGTTTCATGTAGATAGCATCTTTTTCTTTCATGATGTTGTAAAGGCGTTCATTTCCCATAATAACAACATCAATAGCACGTTCTTCTTCATAGTCAAAGTGATTTTGACGAAGAACTGATAAGCGTTCATCTGGACCAAGGGAAACATGACCTGTTGTTGGTTCAATATCTCCTGCCAAGATTTTTAAAAATGTTGATTTTCCTGCACCGTTGGCACCGATTAAACCATAGGTATTTCCAGCTGTAAAGTTGATGTTAACCTCATCAAACAGTTTTCTATCGCTGAAACGTAGTGATACATCAGAAACTGTAAGCAATTTTTCACCTCATAATATTTATCTATAAGCTTCATTGTACATGAAAAAGCCCCAATTTTCAATCAGAGAAAGCGGGGCTTTGCATTACATTGGTAAAATGATGTCTTTTTCGTCAAGTTTATAGTATTTTTTGAGGCTAAATCCACGTCCCATAACTTGTGTAGCAGGCATAACGACGATAAAGGCAGTTTCGTCAATTTTTTGGATATTTTTTTCTAAACGAGGGACTTCTTGACGAGAAACAGTTGTCATTAGCATGGTATGATTTTCACCTGAATAACCACCAGTAACTGGAATTTCAGTGACCCCACGGTCTGCTTTCGTAGAAATATAATGTTTGATTAAATCATTCTTAGGCGAAACAATCATGATATTTCGTGATGAAGTGACCCCAAGTTGCATGCTATTAACGACATAACCAATCGTAATCAATGCAATAATAGAATACATAACTGTGTCAATGTCAAAGGCGACAAATCCCATCGCAACACTACAACCATCAACGATTGTCATTGCAACGGCAAGAGGAAGTGGTGTGTATTTATGGAGAATTTGGGTGATAATACCTGTTCCACCTGTTGAAGAATTTCCCCAAAAGACAACCCCTAAACCAAAACCACAAATAATACCTCCAAAAAGCGCAGCTAACAAAGGATTGTCTGTTAAATTTGGCACACCTTCAGTTAGTTTAACAAAAATAGAATAAATCCATGACCCATAAACGGTTTTTACAAATGTCTCTTTTCCTAGGAAAAGCCAGCAAGCTATAAGGAGTGGAAAATTTGAAATCATAACAAAATTCCCAGTATTCCAACCAAATAAAGCTTTCAAACTAACAGCTAAACCAACAACTCCACCAGATGCAATGTGATTCTCTAGGAAAAAACTGTTAAAACCGATAGCAGCAATAAAGGCTCCTACTGTAACGAGCCCAAAATCAATTAATTTTTTCTTCATAATAACCCTCTTCTTTATAACAAACGATTCTATTATTGCAAAGAAGAAGATACTCGTCAAGATTTATGTGAGAGAAAGTTAATCACGGTGCATAATTCTCATTTTTTAATTTTATTAAAAAGAAATTCCCGAAGAAACTGTATAATTATTCTTTCTAAGAAAGCGAGAATTTCCTAGGAAAATAGCTATTAGCTTGACAAAGTTTCTAGAATTTCATAAAATGAAGAAGATTCAGAAGAGTAATGTAAACGCGTACTTTTAGAGAGCTGATGGTGCTGAAAATCAGTAGTACCCTTGCATGAATGGGCTGATGTATATAATGGAAAATAATGTTTGCATTTATCTGTGAACTTTTAATAGTGGTAAGAGATGGTAGAAAATTTTCTATCAATTGAGGTGGTACCGCGTATTAATAACGCCCTCACGTAGTTTAGCTACGTGGGGTTGTTTTAATTTGAAATTAATTTTGAGGTGATAGAATGGTAAAACCAATTATTTTGACAGGTGACCGTCCAACTGGTAAGTTGCACTTAGGACACTATGTCGGCAGTTTAAAAAATCGTGTGTTATTGCAAAATGAAAACAAATACGATATGTTTGTTTTCTTGGCAGACCAACAAGCTTTGACAGACCACGCTAAGGAATCTGAAATTATCAGAGAATCAGTTGGAAATGTAGCATTGGACTACTTATCAGTAGGGCTTGATCCAGCTAAATCTACGATTTTCATTCAAAGTCAAATTCCTGAATTAGCTGAATTAACCATGTACTACATGAACTTGGTATCATTAGCACGTTTGGAACGTAATCCTACTGTAAAAACAGAGATTGCGCAAAAAGGGTTTGGAAGTTCAATTCCAACAGGATTTTTGGTGTATCCAATCTCTCAAGCTGCGGATATTACAGCTTTTAAAGCGAATTATGTGCCAGTTGGAAATGACCAAAAACCAATGATTGAACAAACACGTGAAATCGTTCGCAGTTTCAATCATACTTATAAAACAGATGTTTTGGTTGAGCCAGAAGGTATTTTTCCTGAAAATGAAGCAGCTGGTCGTTTACCAGGGTTAGATGGTAATGCTAAAATGTCTAAATCTCTTGGAAATGGTATTTATTTGTCTGATGATGCTGATACTGTTCGTAAAAAAGTAATGAGCATGTACACAGACCCTAATCATGTTCGTGTTGAAGATCCAGGACAAATTGAAGGAAATATGGTTTTTCATTATCTTGATATTTTCGGACGTGAAGAAGATCAAGATGACATTTCAGCTATGAAAGAACACTATCAACGTGGAGGTCTTGGTGACGTCAAAACAAAACGTTATTTGCTTGATATTCTTGAACGTGAATTGGCGCCAATTCGTGAACGCCGCCTAGAATACGCAAAAGACATGGGTGAAGTATTCCGTATGCTTGAAAAAGGAAGTGAAGCAGCGCGTGAAGTTGCAGGTCAAACACTTTCAGAAGTTAAAGCTGCTATGGGAATCAATTACTTCTAAAATAAAGTGAAGCGAAACTCTAAAGTAACAATTTTTACTTTGGAGTTTTTATTTGTTGAAAAGCATTTGTTTTAAATGAGAATTGCAAAAATAATCAGTCTAATATAGGTAGAAAATACCATGTTTTTTTAAAGGTAATTTGGAAAAAAATTGAATTTATTTTATTGACAAATGATTTTGGCGTGTTATTATAGTAACAATAAAAAATTAGCTGGGGGGCTAAAATCCCCTACAAATACATAGAAAAGAGGGTTATTTAATGTCAAATTGGGACACTAAATTTTTGAAAAAAGGTTACACTTTTGATGACGTATTACTTATTCCTGCTGAAAGTCATGTTCTTCCAAACGAAGTTAACATGCAAACAAAACTTGCAAAAAATTTGACATTGAACATTCCTATCGTGACAGCTGCTATGGATACTGTAACTGACAGTAAAATGGCGATTGCGATTGCACGTGCGGGTGGTCTCGGTGTTGTTCATAAAAACATGTCTATTCAAGAACAAGCTGAAGAAATTCGTAAAGTAAAACGCTCAGAAAACGGTGTTATTATTGATCCTTTCTTCTTAACACCAAAACATTCTGTTTCAGAAGCAGAAGAATTGATGCAACGTTATCGTATCAGTGGTGTTCCGATTGTTGAAACTCTTGAAAATCGTAAATTAGTTGGTATCATTACAAACCGTGACATGCGTTTCATTTCAGATTATCACACACCAATTTCTAAACACATGACAAGTGAAAAATTGGTTACAGCTCCTGTTGGAACTGATTTGGAAACTGCTGAACGTATTCTTCATGAACACCGTATTGAAAAACTTCCTTTGGTCGATGAAGCAGGACGTTTGTCAGGTCTTATCACTATCAAAGATATTGAAAAAGTTATTGAATTCCCTAATGCTGCTAAGGATGAATTTGGTCGTCTTTTAGTTGCAGGGGCTGTGGGTGTTACATCAGATACCTTTGAACGTGCTGAAGCACTTTTTGAAGCTGGTGCTGATGCCATTGTTATTGATACTGCACACGGGCATTCAGCAGGTGTTCTTCGTAAAATTGCTGAAATTCGTCAACACTTCCCAGAACGTACATTGATTGCTGGTAATGTTGCTACTGCAGAAGGAGCTCGTGCGCTTTACGAAGCTGGTGTCGATGTTGTTAAAGTCGGAATCGGTCCTGGTTCAATCTGTACAACACGTGTCGTAGCAGGTGTTGGTGTTCCGCAAATTACAGCTATTTATGATGCAGCAGCTGTTGCACGTGAATATGGCAAAACAATTATTGCCGATGGTGGTATCAAATATTCAGGTGATATTGTTAAAGCTTTGGCAGCAGGTGGTAATGCTGTAATGCTTGGTTCTATGTTTGCTGGTACAGATGAAGCACCAGGTGAAACTGAAATTTACCAAGGCCGTAAATTTAAAACATACCGTGGTATGGGATCAATTGCAGCTATGAAAAAAGGTTCAAGCGACCGTTACTTCCAAGGTTCAGTCAATGAAGCTAACAAACTTGTTCCAGAAGGAATCGAAGGTCGTGTAGCTTACAAAGGTGCTGTGGCTGATATCGTCTTCCAAATGCTTGGTGGTATTCGCGCTGGTATGGGATATGTTGGGGCTGAAGATATTTTAGCACTTCACGAAAAAGCTCAGTTTGTTGAGATGTCAGGTGCTGGTTTAATTGAAAGCCACCCACATGATGTTCAAATCACAAATGAAGCACCAAACTATTCAGTACATTAATTTCTAGAATAATTAATTAAAAAAATCTCTGATGGGCTTATGCCTGTCAGGGATTTTTTTGATAACCTTTACAAAGTGATAGTAATTGTGATAGAATATACAGCTGTGTTCGTTTTAAAATGAAAATTTCTTTTGCTTTCTGAAAAAGTGTTTTCACACAAAATGAACGATTAATTTCATATTTACAACAGTGTAAACTTTGTTTACTTAGCTGTAAAACATATTGTAAAGGAGAAAAAATGCAAGGTATTTTATATGCATTGATTCCCATGGTTGCATGGGGAAGTATTGGTTTTGTCAGCAATAAAATTGGTGGTAAACCAGATCAACAAACATTAGGAATGACTATTGGAGCACTTTTATTTGCTTTTGTCGTTTGGTTATTTGTCCAACCAGAAATGTCAGTATCACTCTGGGTATTTGGAATTATTGGTGGTATGCTTTGGTCTATGGGGCAAAATGGTCAATTCCGTGCTATGCAATATATGGGTGTTTCTGTGGGGAATCCATTATCAAGTGGTGCTCAATTAGTTTTCGGTAGCTTAATTGGTGCAATCGTTTTTGGTGAATGGAGTAAACCTGTTCAATACACTCTTGGTATCATTGCTTTACTTTTGCTTGTTATTGGTTTTTATTTTACAAGTAAACAGGATGCTGAAAAAGTTGAAACGAATGAATTGACTGATTTTGGGAAAGGTTTCCGTGCTTTAACTTATTCTACTGTTGGTTACCTTTCTTACACAATCTTATTCAACAACATCATGAAATTTGATGCATTGGCAGTTATCTTCCCAATGGCTGTTGGTATGGTTATTGGTGCAATGATGTTCATGAAATTCAACGTTAAATTTGAAACAGTTGTTATTAAAAATGCTATCGTTGGTTTGATGTGGGGTGTTGGTAATATCTTCATGCTATTAGCTGCTGCTAAAGCTGGTTTAGCTATTGCTTTTAGCTTCTCACAATTAGGTGTTGTTATTTCTATCATGGGTGGTATTCTTTTCCTTGGTGAAACAAAAACACGTAAAGAAACACGTTGGTTGGCAATTGGTATTGCTTGTTTTGTTCTTGGCGCTGTTTTACTAGGAATTGTCAAATCTTATTAATCGTTGACAATGTTGTCAACTTATCTGTAAACATAACAAAAAGCTGGCAAACGCCAGCTTTTTTAATTTTCTTGAATGTTACCTTGATTAACTGTAAAGATTTTTAACTCGTCCGGAAGCTGTGATAGGTGGTCGAGGCTTGTTGTTGTAATGAAGGTTTGAACGTTTTTATCAATAATCATTTTTAAGAGTTCGGTTTGTCTGTAATTATCAAGCTCGCTCATGACATCATCTAAAAGTAAAATAGGATAATCACCAGTTACTGTTTTTATTAACTCAATTTCAGCCATTTTTAGTGATAAGATTAGGCTACGGTGCTGACCTTGGCTGCCAAAATTTGCTGGCATATCATTGATGAAAAATTCTAAATCATCACGGTGGGGACCAACACTTGTATTCTTTTTGAAAATATCACGCTGATGATTTTTTTGTAAAGCTTTTAAGAAATTTGGCTTAATGTCATCCTTTTCTTGGAAGGAAACAGATGACAGATAATGGATACTAAGATGTTCAATGCCGTTTGAAATGGCATAATGATAGCGGTCGGCTTCTTTTTCTAAATTAGAAATGAAATCTAAACGATGTTCCATGACACGGCTACCAAAATCAGCTAATTGCTCATCAAGCACAGCTAAAAAATCAGTATCAACTTTTTCAGCCGTTTTAAGATAAGTATTACGCTGTTTTAGCACGTGGTTATAATTAGACAAATCAGCTAAATAAATCGGCTTTATCTGCCCTAAATCAATGTCAATAAATTTTCGACGAAGGCTTGGAGCGCCTTTGATGAGTTGTAAATCTTCAGGTGCAAAAAGAACAGCGGTCATTACACCAATATAGTCTGATAACTTAGCTTGTTTTAGATGATTAACTTTTGTAACACGTCCTTTACTTGAAAGACTAATATCTAAAGGAACAGTACCACTTGAACGTTGTAAAATACCAGAAACCAGAAGTTCTTTGGCATCAAAATGAATCAACTCTTTGTCTGTTCGTGTGCGGTGGCTGCGGGTAAGAGAAAGGAAATAAATTGCTTCTAAGAAATTTGTTTTTCCTTGGGCGTTTTTTCCGATGAAAACATTAAGTCCAGGAGAAAATTCAAGCTCACTAGTCAGATAGTTACGATAATTTTTTAACGTTATTTTTTGAATCCACATGCTTAAGTTCCTGGGAAACGAACGGGTTTACGTTCATTTGTTTGTTTTGTTTTTCCTTGATTTTGTTTTTTAACTTTTTTATTTTTCTGATTGAGCTCTTTGACAATAGCAGTGACACGTTCTTTTTCAGCAATTGCTTCTAGGTGCTCTTGTTTTTCAGCTGATGTTGGTTCGACAATCTGAATCTCAACATTTTCTTCGGGAATGGTGATGGTATCGCCGATACGAATTTTTTTGCCACGACGTTTTTCATCTTGACCATTAAAAAGAACCGTTGTTTCTGCTAAATACCCTTTTATAGCCCCACCACTTTGGATAATACCAAGTTCTTTTAGTAATGCTTGTAATGTGATATAGTCATCAAATAATTTGTATTCCATTGTTTTCTCCATTTTATAATTCAAGTAATTATAACATAAACGTGGTATAATTTTAGCTAATAATGTGTTTTTAGTAAGGAATTTGCAATGAAATTAGTTGAGGGTGTTGAATTACATCTTATCAAAAGTGAAAAATTTAAAATGAATCACCTAACTTTTCGCTTTTCTGGTGACTTTAGTCAAAAGACGGTTGCACGACGTGTTTTAGTCGCGCAAATTTTAGCGACAGCCAATGCGGAATATCCAACAGCTCAGCGTTTTAGAGAGCGTTTAGCTAGTCTTTATGGTGCAACGTTGTCAACCAAAGTGTCAACCAAGGGACTAGTCCATATCGTTGACATTGAGTTGGCTTTTATAAAAAATCAATTTGTAATGACAGATGAAAATCTGTTGGAAGAAATGATTGATTTTCTTTACCAAAATTTATTTTCTCCACTTGTGACGGTTGAGCAATATCAGTCTAAACTTTTTAATATCGAGCAGACCAATTTGATTAATTATTTGAACGCTGATAAAGACGATAGTTTTTATAGCAGTGAGTTGGGGCTTAAGAAACTTTTTTATGAAGATTCTGCTTTTCAAACTTCAAAATATGGAACAGCCGAATTAGTAGCCGCTGAAAATTCTTACACGGCTTTTCAGGAATTTCAGAAAATGTTGCGTGAAGACCGTTTGGACATCTTTTTATTAGGTGAATTTGATGATTATCGTATGCTACAGTTGTTTAATCGTTTTCCGTTTGAAGAACGTCATAAAGATTTAGTATTTGACTACCAACAAGAATTTACAAATGTTATCAGACAACAATTTGAAACTAAAGACGTTAATCAATCAGTTTTACAGCTAGGCTATCATTTTCCAATACGTTATCAAGATGAAGAATACTTTACACTACTAGTCTTTAATGGGCTGTTTGGAGGTTTTGCTCATTCTCGTCTGTTTACAGAATTACGTGAGAAAGAAGGTTTGGCATATACCATAGGAAGTCAATTCGATATTTACACAGGTTTACTGAATGTTTACGCTGGAATTGACAAGAAAAACCGAAATAAAACACTTCAATTAATCAATAAGCAATTTTCGGATATTAAGATGGGGCGCTTCTCTGAATCACTTTTAAAACAAACGAAAAAAATGCTGAAAGTCAATTTAAAATTGTCTTGTGATTCTCCAAGAGTAATCATTGAACGTGACTACAATCATCAGTATCTTACAGGTAATTTTAGTGTTGATAAGATAATTGACAAAATTGACAACGTTAGTAAAGAAGATGTTTTAAAACTTACAAGAAAAGTAAAATTACAGGCGCTTTATTTTTTGGAGGGAAAATAAATGACAGAATTAAAAGAGCAAATTTTTTCAGAAATAAATGAAAAAATTTACTCGGCTGAGTTAGAAAATGGATTGAAAGTTTTTCTGATTCCAAAACAAGATTTTCAAGAAAGCTGTGGAATGATGATTGTAAATTTTGGCTCTCTTGACACGAAGTTTACACATGATGGACAGTCCAAAGAATACAACGAGGGGATTGCTCATTTTTTAGAGCACAAATTGTTTGAATTGGAAGATGGTCAGGATGTTGCGGAGCTATTTACTAATGCGGGAGCAAATAGTAATGCCTTTACAACGTTTGACAAGACTTGCTACTATTTTTCTGCGGTTGACAACCTAGAAGAAAATGTGACACTTCTTCAGCAGTTTATATCAGAAACCTCCTTTACAGAAGCCTCTATTACGCGTGAAAAAGATATTATTGGTCAAGAAATTGACATGTATCAAGATGATGCAGACTACCGTCTTTATCAAGGAATTCTTGAAAATTTATATCCTAACACTGCCCTTGCTCAAGATATTGCTGGCACGCAAGAAAGTATTGAAAATATTTCGGTGGCAGATTTAAAAGAGAATCACAATATTTTCTACTCCCCACAGGAAATGACATTGTTGCTTGTTGGAAATTTCGATAAGGACTTGCTATTTAATCAAATCAAAAAAGAGCAAAAAGAAAAGGCAAGTAAAAAACACGTTGTTAAACGACAAAGTTTGGTGTATGAGCAGGTAGTGCCGAAAAAGAATATTCAAATGGATGTCACTCAACCTAAATTGGCAATTGGTTATAGAGGAACACAGTTGCCCAAGGGAACTTCAATTTTACGTCAAGAATTGGCGTTGCGATTATTCTTTACCATGTTGCTTGGCTGGACATCAAAACGTTATCAGCAGCTTTATGAAAGTGGACAGATTGATGACTCTTTTGATTTTGAAATTGAAGTTTGTCCAGATTTTCAGTTTTTGATTATTTCTTTAGATACTTTGGAACCAATTGCGATGGCAAATAATATCCGTCAATACTTGAATAAAGTATCTCAATCAAGCGATTTGGACGATTTATCAGAAGAACACTTTGAAATTGTCAAAAAGGAATTGTATGGCGATTTCTTCAAAAGCCTAGATTCTATTGATAACTTATCAGCGCAATTTATTAATCATTTATCAAAAGATGAAACTTACTTAGATGTTCCAAAAATATTAGCAACGTTGGATTTTGCAGAAGTCTTGAAAATCGGTAATGATTTTTTAGCACATGCTGATGCAACAGAATTCACAATCCTGCCAAAATAAATCGAAATACTTTCTAAAATTTGCTATAATAGACCTGATTACATTTTATTAAAGGAAACCCGTATGAGAGAACAAACGATTGGTGAGATTTTAAGAGAAGCTCGGGTGGCAAAACACCTGACATTAGAAGAAGTCGAAGAAAAAACAGCGATTCCTTCGCCACATCTTTTGGCTTTGGAGCTTGAACAATTTAAATTAATCCCTAAAGATAAGATTGAAACTTACTTACAACAATATAGCGAAGCTGTTGAGCTTGACACCGCTGATTTGTTGGAAAAATATCATGAACAAGAAGTTAATTCATCAGATGAGGAGCAAGAAGAGCACGTAGTAGAATCTACCACTACTAATACTGAGAGTATTGTGAAAACGCCGCAAGATGAAACAATTAGCATTGCAAAATCAGCTAGCGATGATAGCTTTATTATTGGCTCACGCTCAAGCCGTTACAAAGGAAAAGAAAAAACAAATTCTTACCTTCCGATTGTGATGCTTTGCTTGGTAGCCTTGGGAATTTTAGCTTTTGTTTCTTTCGTGACTTGGAATCAATTGCAAAGTGATAGCAATAACGCAAGTACAAGCTACTCCGTTGTCCATAGCAGTAGTTCAACAACGACAGACTCAACATCATCAGAAAGTTCTTCTTCAACAAGTGAGTCATCATCTTCTGAGGAAGATACTTCTTTGAAAATGTCCACTGAGGGAAGCGGCAATAGCTTGACAGTAAACTTGTCAAATGTGACAGATAGTTTAACTGTTGAAATTAGCTTATCTGGTGCAGACAGTAGTTGGGTGTCTGTGACAAATTCAGAATCTAATGATTCTGGTACTCTTCTTTCGTCAACTGGAACAACAAGTTATACTGCAGTTCTTCCTTCTGGAACAACAAGTTCTTTGATTACTTTGGGAGTTACTGAAGGTGTGACAGTAACCATTGATGGACAAGAAGTTGACACTTCTGCATTAACAAGTACAACGCTAAGTTATATTACAATTAATATTCAGTAAGGTAGAAAAATGAAAATCGATTTTACAAAAAAAGAAAACATTCCTAATTTATTAACATTAGGACGTATCGTGATGATTCCGCTCTTCATTCTTATCCTTTGTTTCTGGAAGAGTTCGACAGGGCATGTTGTTGCTGCAATTGTTTTTGCATTGGCAAGCATTACAGACTATTTAGATGGTTATCTTGCAAGAAAATGGCAAGTTGTTACTAACTTTGGTAAATTCGCTGACCCATTAGCCGATAAAATGTTGGTAATGACAGCATTTATTATGCTTGTTGAATTAAAAATGGTTCCTGCTTGGATTGCTGCTATCATTATTTGTCGTGAATTAGCCGTTACAGGACTTCGTCTTTTACTTGTTGAAAATGGTGGAACAGTCTTAGCAGCTGCTATGCCTGGAAAAATCAAAACATTTACACAAATGTTTTCAATTATTTTCTTACTATGCCATTTTTCAATCATTGGCACACTTTTACTTTATGTGGCATTGATTTTTACCATTTATTCAGGATATGATTACTTCAAGGGAGCAGGATTCCTTTTTAAGGATACATTTAAATGACATTGAATAGCATTGACGTTAAACATTTAAAATTTAAATATGATGATAATCAGGACAATTACACCTTGGATGACTTATCGTTTCACGTGAAACAAGGTGAATGGTTGTCTATTATCGGGCACAATGGTTCAGGAAAATCAACAACAGTTCGTTTGATTGATGGGCTGTTGGCCGCTGAATCAGGCGATATTTTTGTTGAAAACGAGCTTTTAACGGAAGAAAATGTGTGGAACATTCGTCAGAAGATTGGAATGGTTTTTCAAAATCCAGATAATCAATTTGTTGGAGCAACCGTTGAGGACGATGTCGCTTTTGGACTTGAAAATAAAGGGATTCCTCTTGAGGAAATGCAGTCACGTGTTAAAGAGGCACTTCAATTAGTTGGAATGTCTGACTTTGCTGACCGTGAGCCGTCACGTCTTTCTGGCGGACAAAAACAACGTGTTGCGATTGCTGGAGCAATTGCTATGCGTCCCAATATTATTATTTTGGACGAAGCAACAAGTATGTTAGACCCAGAGGGACGTTTAGAATTGATTCAGACGATAAAAGAGATTCGTGATCAGTATAATATGACGGTTATTTCTATCACTCATGACTTAGATGAAGTTGCATTGAGTGACCGTGTGTTAGTCATGAAAAGAGGAAAAGTTGAGTCAAGCTCAACACCGCGAAAACTCTTTGCTAGAGGAGAAGAATTATTGACGTTAGGACTAGATATTCCTTTTTCAGCCAATCTTATCTCTACTTTAAAAAATAAAGGGTTTGAATTTACAGAGAATTATCTTACGGAAAAGGAATTAGAAGATCAGTTATGGGAATTACTCTTGAAAGCGTAAATTATACTTATCAAGCGGGGACACCTTTTGAAGGGCGTGCCCTTTTTGACATTAATCTTAGTATCAAAGAGGGCTCTTATACCGCTTTTATCGGACATACTGGCTCAGGTAAATCAACGATTATGCAGCTGTTAAACGGGCTTAATGTGCCTACGGAGGGCGCTGTTATCGTAGATGATATAAAAATTACAGCTGACTCTAAAAATAAAGACATCAAACCTGTGCGTAAAAAAGTAGGACTTGTTTTTCAATTTCCTGAAAGCCAACTTTTTGAGGAGACTGTTCTTAAAGATGTCGCTTTTGGTCCACAAAATTTTGGTGTTTCCATAGAAGAAGCTGAACAATTAGCGCGTGAAAAACTAGCTATGGTTGGTATTAGTGAGGAATTTTTTGAAAAAAATCCATTTGAATTGTCAGGTGGTCAAATGCGCCGTGTTGCGATTGCTGGTATTTTGGCTATGGAACCAGAGGTGCTAGTCTTAGATGAGCCGACAGCAGGTTTAGACCCTAAAGGACGTCGTGAGCTTATGGACTTATTTAAAAAATTGCATCAAAATGGTATGACAATCGTTTTAGTAACCCACTTGATGGACGATGTGGCTAATTATGCGGATTATGTCAATGTCCTTGAAAGTGGAAAATTAGTTCGTTCTGGTTACCCTAAAGAAGTTTTTCAGGATGTTGATTTTCTTGAAAGCAAACAACTTGGTGTGCCAAAAATCACCAAGTTTGCTCAGCAGCTTGTAAAACGTGGTTTACAGCTAGAAAGTTTACCAATTACTATAGAAGAATTTGCAGAGGTGGTGAAACATGGATAAATTAATACTCGGACGTTATGTTCCAGGAAATTCTTTGATTCATCGCTTAGATCCACGGAGCAAACTTTTAGCAATGATTTTGTACATTGTTATTGTTTTCTGGGCTAATAATGTGGTGACAAACATTATTATGGTTGCATTCACCTTGATAGTTGTTTTGCTATCAAAGATTAAGTTGAGCTTTTTCTTAAAAGGTGTTCAGCCAATGATTGGTATTATTTTATTCACAACTTTGTTTCAAATGTTTTTTACACAAGGTGGTCAAACCTATTTTCAATTTGGTTTTCTTAAAATAACAAGCTACGGTTTTAGCCAAGCAGTTTTGATTTTTATGCGTTTTGTATTAATCATCTTCTTTTCAACCTTGCTGACTTTGACAACAACACCGTTGAGCCTTGCAGACGCTGTAGAATCACTTCTAAAGCCTTTTGTTCGTTTTAAGGTGCCTGCACACGAAATAGGCTTAATGCTCTCACTAAGCCTGCGATTTGTTCCTACCTTGATGGATGACACGACACGTATTATGAAGGCACAGCGAGCGCGTGGTGTGGATTTTGGAGAAGGAAATCTGATTCAAAAGGTAAAATCAATCATTCCAATCCTTATTCCGCTTTTTGCATCGAGTTTTAAACGAGCAGATGCTCTTGCTCTTGCCATGGAAGCACGTGGTTACCAAGGCGGAGATGGACGAACTAAATACCGAATTTTGCAATGGCACCTAAAAGATACTTTGGCTTTAATAGTGTTAGTTATTTTAGGAATTTTGCTATTTTGGCTTAAGAAAAGCTAAAACGCCCTACTTGTAGGCGTTTTCTTTATGTTAACACAATCTAATTGTAATAATTTTAATAAAAGACTAAAGCTCAGGTAACATTAACCCTGTATTATATATCCTATACTAATTTGTAAAAAGGAGCATATAATGCAAAAAAATACTTTAAAAAGTAAATCGAAAACTATTAAGTTAGGAGTTGCTAGCGCAGCTTTTGCAGCAGCACTGATCGCCCCAGCAGTCGCTAATGCAGATTCTTACACAGTTAAATCAGGTGATACTCTTTCTGAAATTGCCTCAACTTACAATACTACAGTTGAACAATTGGCATCATTAAATAGTATCTCTAACGTTGACTTCATTACTGTTGGTCAAGTCTTAGAATTGGATTCAACAGCTTCAACAACAGAAACTACAACTTCAGCAGCTACTACTGATGATTCATCATCAGCAACATCTACAGCTGCAAGTACAGATACAACTACTACAAGCACAACTTATTCATCAAACTTGAGCTCAGCAGATGCAGCCGCTAAAGAAACAATCGCACAACGCGAATCAAGTGGTAGCTACACAGCTCAAAATGGTCAATACTACGGACGTTACCAATTAACGATTTCTTACTTGAATGGTGACTTATCAGCTGAAAACCAAGAACGTGTTGCAGATGCATACGTTGCAAGCCGTTATGGTTCATGGTCAGCAGCCCTTGCCTTCTGGAATGCAAATGGTTGGTATTAAGATTTTAGATAATTAGTTAAAAAGATTTGAGAGAAACTCTCAAATCTTTTTTGTTTGCTCAAAATGGCTTTAAAACAGTATTTTTCAGGAAAATTGGGGTAAGTTTCAATGTTTTTGTAACATTTTTAACATATTTTCAATCTCCAAGTAACAATTAAATTATATGATAGAAAAGGGAGTTCTAGAGAGGTATATAGTTTATATTTATGTATAGTAGGATTGCTAAAGCAAAACAAAGAAAAATAAGAAATATTATCGTTAGTGTGCTCGGAGCAACTTTGAGCTTGGCTATGATTATTTTCCTTATTCCAAAAATAGAATTATTCTCAGATACGTTTACAACACATGCTGAGGCAGAGGTTGTTAAATCAACATCTACAAGTCTTTCATCGACTTTAAATCAAACAGTAACAAGTACAACATCATCTGAGTCTAGCTCAGCAGAAGTCAGCGAGGTGTCTGAAGAACCTGCTACCGAAGAAGCTACTGAGGTAGAAGAAGTTTACACAGAATCAGAAGAGCCAGTTGTTGAAGATACGACTGCGACAGAGTCAGCTTCTTATACGACAACAACAAGTTCAGAAGTAGTTGATGCAACAACAGCATCAAATGGAAACACTGCTGGTACTGTCGGTACAGAAGCTGCGGCGCAAATGGCAGCAGCAACAGGTGTTCCTCAATCAACTTGGGAAGCAATCATTGCACGTGAATCTAACGGTGATCCAAGTGTGACAAATGCTTCTGGGGCATCAGGTTTATTTCAAACAATGCCTGGTTGGGGGTCAACAGCAACTGTTCAAGATCAGATTACAGCTGCTATAAACGCCTATAATGCTCAAGGCTTATCTGCTTGGGGTTATTAAGCTAAATAAAAAAGAAAGCACTAATCATCTTATAGCGATGATAGTGCTTTTTTAATGTCTTGTGGTTGATGACAGATTATTTCAGCGCCGTGTTCTTGTAAACTTTCAGCAGAACCAAAGCCCCAAGTAATACCAAGCCTTCTAACGCCTGTTTTCTGACCACCAATCATATCAAATTTTGTATCACCGATGATGACAGCTTCGGCTGCTTGGATTACTTGTTCTGTAAGACAAGCGTTAATCACATCTGCTTTGTGAAAATGTTCAGGAGTTGAACCATAAACTTGCTTAAAGTTTGAAATGACACCAAGCTCGGTCAACATTAGCTTAGCCATTGGTTCGTGTTTACTTGTTGTGACATAGAGAGAGTAGCCTAAGTCATTCAATTCTTTTAGTAGGTCGGAAATACCAGCATAAAGCGAAACTTGATGCACACCTTTAGCGTTATAGTATTCTCTAAAAGTTTTTATTGCATGGTCAATATCGGCTTTCTCAGTGAAATAATTAGCAAAGGTAACTTCTAAGGGTGGACCGATAAATGTTGACAATTGCTTGTCACTCTGTAAAGGTAACTGTAATCTTTCAAAGACGTAATTAAATGCTGCTTTGATTCCTGGACTGGAATTTACCAAGGTTCCGTCGAGGTCGAATAAGATAGATTTCATATTTACTCTCCTGTAAAATAGTGTCAACTTTCATTGACAATTTTGTCAAGATCGAATGTTTTGCTACTATAGTATTAAAATACTAAATGCTTAGCAAACTATTCTCCAAAAATTTGAGCTTGTAATCGTCGTCCTGTTGGTGTGGCAGCTAAGCCACCTTCGGCAGTTTCACGAAAGGCAGTTGGCAGACTTGCTCCAACTTGATACATCGCATCAACAACTTCGTCAACTGGAATTTGAGATTCAATGCCAGCAAGTGCCATGTCAGCAGCCACAAGTGCAAAACTTGAACCAAGAGCATTACGTTTAACACATGGGACTTCAACAAGCCCTGCAACAGGGTCACAGATAAGTCCAAGCATATTTTTGATAACAAAAGCAACTGCTTGGCTGGCTTGGAAAGCAGAGCCACCAGCAGCCTTAACCAAAGCTGCGGCACTCATTGCAGAAGCAGAGCCAACTTCAGCTTGACAGCCACCTTCAGCGCCAGAGATTGAAGCATTATTTCCAATAACGAGTCCAAAAGCACCAGCAGTGAATAAAAAGTTCAACTGTTCTTCTTCAGAAAGTTTTAATTTGTCAATAGCAGTTGTCAGAACGGCAGGTAAACAACCAGCAGAGCCAGCTGTTGGTGTAGCACAAACAAGTCCCATTTTGGCATTCAGTTCATTGACAGCAATGGCATTGCGGACAGCGGTCAAGATAGTGGTATCTGACAAAGTCTTACCCGATTTAAGGTAGGTGTCCATTTTGACGGCGTCTCCACCAGTTAGACCACTAATTGATTTACTAGGTGTTAGTCCGTCAGTAACAGAATTTTTCATGACTTGAAGGTTTTTCGTCATGATGTGAATGATTTCATCACGGCTACGCCCACTTAATTCCATTTCGGTGGCAATCATTAGTTCAGCAATATTACCGTTAAAATCTTTATCGGCTTGTTCAACTAATTCTTTAATAGAATAAAACATTCTTTTCCTTTCTAATCAAAGAAATTAACATTGTGCAAATGTGGAATTTGTTGAATCTGTTCAACAGCTTTGTGACAATCACGAGAGTCAACTTCGATAATCATGATTGCTTTTTCACCAGCACGTTCACGAGTTACATTCATTTGGGCGATGTTGATATGATGTTCAGATAGAATATCTGTCACTTTGGCAATCATTCCAGGAATGTCTTGGTGAACAATAATTAAAGTTGGTGTATTCATTTTCAGCGATACAGAGAAACCATTTAGTTCAGTTACCTCAATATTTCCTCCGCCGATTGATACGCCAGTAATACTCATGCTTTTGTCACCTTTTTCAACGGTAATTTTAGCGGTATTTGGATGTGGAGCGTTACTATCTTTGAGAATATCCCAATAAATGCGAACACCTTTCTGGTGAGCGATTTCTAATGAATTTTTGATGTCAGGATTGTCAGTATCCATGCCAAGAATACCTGCAACGAGAGCTTTGTCAGTTCCATGGCCACGGTAAGTCTTAGCAAATGAATTGTACAAATGAAAGGTTACGGAATCGGGAATTTCTCCGAAAATAGAGTTAACAATTTTTCCAATACGAACAGCCCCAGCCGTATGGCTACTAGACGGACCAATCATCACGGGACCGATGATGTCGAATACGGATTGGAATTTTAGATTTTTCATATCTACTCCTTTAAGAATCTATGCTTACTTATTATAACAGAGGAAGGCAAAAGGGTAAACGATAATAAATGAGAAAAAGCATTAGAATTAAGTGTAAAAGACTTACATAAATGAAATTTCGTGTTATAATAGTCTTCGCGTGGTTTCACGCATTCAAAATCGACCTTCAAATCGATTTTTGAAAAACTGGGCCCTTCAAGCCTATGTTCGAAAAAAATATCTTGATGGGAGGATTATCATGTCAGATAATTCAAAAACACGTGTTGTTGTCGGTATGAGTGGCGGCGTTGATTCGTCTGTAACGGCTCTCCTTTTGAAAGAGCAAGGTTATGACGTTATCGGTGTCTTTATGAAAAACTGGGACGACACAGACGAATTCGGTGTTTGTACAGCAACCGAAGATTATAAAGATGTGGCAGCTGTGGCTGACCAAATTGGTATTCCTTACTACTCTGTCAATTTTGAAAAAGAGTATTGGGATCGTGTTTTCGAATATTTCCTAGCGGAATATCGTGCAGGACGCACACCAAATCCAGACGTTATGTGTAACAAGGAAATCAAGTTTAAAGCTTTCCTTGACTATGCCATGACGCTTGGAGCTGATTACGTAGCAACGGGACATTATGCGCAAGTTTCTCGTGATGAAGACGGTACTGTTCATATGTTACGTGGAGCAGATAATAATAAAGACCAAACTTACTTCTTGAGTCAATTATCACAAGAACAATTGCAAAAAGTAATGTTTCCACTTGGGCATTTGGAAAAACCAGAAGTTCGTAAAATTGCAGAACGTGCAGGTCTTGCGACAGCTAAGAAAAAAGATTCAACAGGAATTTGCTTTATCGGTGAAAAGAACTTTAAAGAATTCCTTAGTCAATATTTACCAGCGCAAAAAGGTCGTATGATGACTGTTGATGGTCGTGATATGGGTGAACATGCTGGATTGATGTATTATACAATCGGTCAACGTGGCGGTCTTGGTATCGGTGGACAACAAGGTGGTGACAATCAACCTTGGTTTGTTGTCGGAAAAGATTTGTCAAAAAATATTCTTTACGTTGGTCAAGGTTTCTATCATGATTCACTAATGTCAACTAGCCTTGACGCTTCAAGTATTCATTTTACACGTGATATGCCTGAAGAATTTACAATGGAAGTTACAGCAAAATTCCGTTACCGTCAACCAGACTCTAAAGTTACAGTGCATGTTAAAGGTGACAAAGCAGAAGTTGTCTTTGATGAACCACAACGTGCCATTACACCAGGTCAAGCTGTTGTTTTCTATGATGGCGAAGAATGCCTAGGTGGCGGAATCATTGATATGGCTTATAAAAATGGAGTCGCTTGTCAATATATCTAGTTGACAAAGATGTAAAGATAAGTTGACAGGTTTACTTTTGGGAATGATGCTAGGAGATTATCTTATGAGAGTGGGAGTTATTCAAGCGAGTACAAGGTCAGATATAAATGACCTCTTATTTCAATCAGTGCAGAAAGCTGTAAAGGGACTACACGAAGTTGTTAACTTTGGAATGTTCCCAAATGAAACAGCAAACTTTTCATATGTTGAAGTGGCTGTTATGGTAAGCTTGTTGATTGAAACACAAAGTCTAGACTTTGTGGTGACTGGTTGTTCATCTGGTCAAGGGATGATGCTTGCTTGTAATAGTTTACCTGGCTTGCGTTGTGGCTTTATTCAAACACCACAAGATGCTTATCTTTTTGGTCGTATTAATAATGGTAATGTTGTTTCTTTGCCATTAGGCTTAAATTTTGGGTGGTCAGGTGAGCTAAATTTACAGTACACTCTAGATAAGTTATTTGAAGATGAGTTCGGTTGTGGATATCCAAAAGAAGACGCTGAACGTAAGCGGCAAGACGCTGACAACTTGGTTAAGTTAGCGACTATCACCAAACGCTCTTTTAGTGATATTCTAGATCAACTCGATCAAAACCTTCTCCGAAAAATCTTATGCCGAGAAAGTTTTTATAACTATCTTATGACTAATGGGAAAAATCAACTATTGCTCGAAAAATTATCGGCAATTAAATTGACATTTTAACTTAATTTGATACAATAATCATAACAATAATCATGATGGTCAAAGCTCATGAGAATTGTGCGTTTTTGCCGCACAATTTTCGAGGGTTTTGGCTGTTTTTTGTGTATTAATAATCTTAATTTTATATTTGGAAAGGAATGCTTTAAGTAGATTTAGCTAATGTTTTATTAATCTGAATGGATAAAATTTAGCTAAGATTTACTTGATATTGTAATTGAATCATGACACACGAATTTGCTGAAAATTATGATGTAATTGTTGTTGGTGCTGGGCATGCTGGTGTTGAAGCTAGTTTGGCTGCGGCTCGTATGGGTTGTAAAACGATGCTGGCAACAATTAATTTGGAAATGTTGTCCTTTATGCCATGTAACCCTGCAATTGGGGGTTCTGCCAAAGGGATTGTCGTTCGCGAAATTGACGCTCTCGGTGGTGAAATGGGTAAAAACATTGATAGGACTTACATTCAAATGAAAATGCTCAATACTGGTAAAGGTCCTGCGGTCCGTGCTCTTCGTGCGCAAGCAGATAAGGCTCTTTACTCTCGTACAATGAAGCATACGGTTGAGCAACAAGAAAATTTGACATTGCGTCAGTCAATGATTGAAGAAGTTTTAGTCGAAGATGGTAAAGTTGTCGGTGTTCGCACAGCTACTAATCAGAAATTTTCAGCTAAAGCAGTTGTTATCACAACAGGGACAGCTCTTCGTGGCGAAATTATCCTAGGCGAGCTTAAATATTCTTCTGGTCCAAATAACAGCTTGGCTTCTATTGGACTTGCAGATAATTTGAAAGAATTAGGTCTTGAAATTGGTCGTTTCAAAACAGGAACACCACCACGTATCAAAGCAAGTTCTATCAATTACGATGAAACAGAGATTCAACCAGGTGATGAAAAACCAAATCATTTTTCATTCATGTCCAATGATGAAGATTACCTCAAAGACCAAATTCCTTGCTGGTTGACTTATACGAACCAAACAAGCCACGATATTATCAATAAAAATCTTTACCGTGCACCAATGTTTTCAGGGATTGTCAAAGGGGTAGGACCTCGTTATTGTCCATCTATCGAAGATAAAATTGTGCGCTTTGCGGATAAAGAACGTCACCAACTTTTCCTAGAACCTGAAGGTCGTGAAACAGAAGAAGTTTACATTCAAGGGTTGTCAACAAGCCTTCCTGAAGATGTTCAAAAAGAATTGATTCATTCTATTAAAGGGCTTGAAAATGCCGAAATGATGCGTACAGGATATGCGATTGAGTACGATATCGTTTTGCCACACCAATTGCGTGCAACGCTTGAAACGAAGAAAATTTCAGGTCTCTTTACGGCTGGTCAAACCAATGGTACGTCAGGTTACGAAGAAGCTGCTGGTCAAGGAATTGTTGCTGGTATCAATGCTGCTTTGAAAGTTCAAGGCAAGCCAGAAATGATTCTTAAACGTAGTGATGCTTACATCGGTGTTATGATTGATGATTTGGTAACGAAAGGAACGTTGGAACCTTATCGTTTGTTAACAAGTCGTGCGGAATATCGTTTGATTTTGCGTCATGATAATGCTGATATGCGTTTGACTGAGATTGGTCACCGTGTCGGTTTGGTTGATGATGAACGTTATCAACGTTTCTTGAATCGTAAACGTCAGTTTGACAATGAATTGACAAGGTTGTCAACTCTTAAAATCAAGCCAGTTAAAGAAACTAATGCACGTATTGAAGCACTTGGTTTCAAACCATTGACAGATGCCTTGACAGCAAAAGAATTCATGCGTCGTCCTGAAATCAATTATGACATTGCGACAAGCTTTGTTGGTCCTGCTGAAGAAAAACTTGACAGCAAAGTGATTGAACTTTTGGAAACTGAAATCAAATATGAAGGTTATATCAACAAAGCCCTTGACCAAGTAGCTAAAATGAAACGCATGGAAGAAAAACGTATTCCTGCTAATATTGACTGGGATGATATTGATTCTATCGCAACAGAAGCACGTCAAAAATTCAAGAAAATTAACCCAGAAACAATCGGTCAAGCAAGCCGTATTTCAGGTGTTAACCCAGCAGATATTTCTATTTTGATGGTTTACCTAGAAGGCAAGCAAAAACATCATAGAAAAGCGAATGATTAAGTCATAAAATTGTAATCTTTAAACCAATGACAGCTCTATCAAATAGGGCTGTTTTATGGTATAATTGTAAGCTAAGAGGTTAACCAATGAAAAGATTTCGATTTGCAACTATTCACTTAGTCATGATAGGCTTGATTTTATTCGGGATTTTGGCTATTTGTGTCAGACTTTTTCAGACGGAGTCAGCTATTTTAGCTGCAATCTTTTTGGCGCTGTCTTTGCTTGTTGCATTGCTTTATTATCAAAAAGAAACATATGAGTTATCAGAACTTGAACAAATTGAATTACTAAACGACCAAACAGAAGTCAGTTTGAAAAGTTTATTAGAACAGATGCCTGTTGGTGTTGTTCAATTTGAGCAATCTACAAATGAAGTTGAGTGGTTTAATCCATATGCTGAACTTATCTTCACTAGTGAAGAAGGAGAATTTGAGGACGAGCTCATTCAAAAAATTATTGGCAATAAGCGTGAAGGAGATGCCAGCCAAACTTTTGAGTTAAATGGCAATAAATATTCATCTTACATTGATTCATCTTCAGGGATTTTTTATTTCTTTGATACGTCAATGGGAAATCGTCAACTAGGAGATGCTGCGCTTTTGCGACCAGTTATCGGGATTATCTCAATTGATAATTATGACGATGTAACAGATGATTTATCTGATGCGGAAATTTCTCAAATCAATAGCTTTATTGCTAATTTCATATCGAATTTCACGAAGTCTAAAAATATTTTTTATCGTCGTGTGGATATGGACCGTTTTTACTTTTTCACAGATTATGCTGTTTTAAGTAGTCTAATTGACGATAAGTTTACAGTACTAGAAGCTTTTCGTAAACAGGCTAAAGAAGAGCGTGAGTTACCGCTGACTTTGAGCATGGGGGTTGCTTATGGTGATGATAATCATCAGCAAATTGGGCAAGTGGCTCTCCAAAATTTGAATACGGCACTTGTGCGTGGTGGTGACCAAGTTGTTATTTGTGAAAATGATGAGCATAAGAAACCATTGTATTTTGGTGGTGGGTCAGTATCTACCGTTAAACGTACCCGTACGCGTACCCGTGCGATGATGACTGCTATTTCAGACCACATAAAAAATGTGGATAGAGTATTTGTTGTCGGACATCGTAATCTAGATATGGATGCTCTTGGTTCAGCGATTGGGATGCAGTTCTTTGCAAGTAATGTCATCGAGGAAGCTTATGCGGTTTATAACCCAGATGAAATGAGCCCTGATATTGCAAGAGCAGTTAAAAGGTTACAAGAAGATGGAAAAACGCATCTAATTTCAGTCAACCAAGCTTTACAACTAGTGACAAGCCAATCACTGTTGATAATGGTTGACCATTCTAAGATTGACTTAACGTTATCGCAGGAACTTTACAACAGATTTACAGATGTCATTGTTGTTGATCATCATCGTCGTGACAATAATTTTCCAGAAAAAGCCATATTGACCTTTATTGAAAGTGGTGCAAGTAGCGCAAGCGAATTAGTAACCGAATTAATTCAATTCCAAAATGCTGGTAAACGTCTAAGTAAAATTCAAGCTAGTATTTTAATGGCAGGGATTATGTTGGACACGAAGAATTTTTCAGCCAGCGTTACAAGTCGAACATTTGATGTTGCAAGCTATCTCAGGTCTCAAGGAAGTGATAGCATTGAAATTCAAAACATTTCTCAAACAGATTTTGAGGAATATCGATTGGTTAATGAACTTATTCTCAAAGGGCGTAAACTTTATGACAACATTATCATTGCCAGTGGTGGTGATAATGTGGTTTACAGTAAAGTAGTTGCCAGTAAAGCTGCAGATACCATGTTATCTCTAGCTGGCATTGAAGCAACGTTTGTTATTGTTCAGGTTGCTCCTAATAAAGTGGCTATTTCGGCACGTAGCCGCAGTAAAATCAATGTTCAACGAATGATGGAAGAACTTGGTGGCGGTGGGCATTTTACCCTAGCAGCTTGTCAACTATCAGATACAACTGTTAGCCAAGCCGAACACTTATTACTTGAAATAATTGAAAATGATTTAAGAGAAAACATGGAGGTAGAGTGATGAAAGTTATTTTTCTAGCAGATGTTAAAGGTAAAGGGAAAAAAGGCGAAATCAAAGAGGTCCCAACAGGTTATGCCCAAAACTTTTTAATTAAGAAAAATTTAGCTAAAGAAGCGACTAACCAAGCTATTGGTGAATTAAAAGGTAAACAAAAATCAGAAGAAAAAGCACAAGCTGAAATTTTAGCAGAAGCTCAAGCGCTTAAAGCAGAGCTTGAGAAAGAAGCCACAGTTGTTAAGTTTACCGAAAAAGTTGGACCTGATGGACGTACATTTGGTTCAATTACAGCTAAGAAAATTGCTGAAGAATTGGCTAAACAGTTTGGTTTAAAAATCAACAAACGTTCTATCGAGTTAGATCATCCAATTCGTGCAATTGGTTCTGTCGAAGTTCCTGTTAAGTTACACAAGGAAGTAACTGCTGAAATTAAATTAAGCATTAAGGAAGCATAGTCCTACGTTTAGAGGTTATTAGGGGAGGTGAAGAATTTGGCAGAAGAGCCAGAATTGAGAGTTCAGCCACAAGATTTATTAGCAGAGCAGTCTGTCTTAGGTTCGATTTTTATCTCGCCAGATAAGCTTATTACTGTCCGTGAATACATTAGCCCAGATGATTTCTATAAGTATTCTCATAGAGTTATTTTTAAGGCAATGATTACACTTAGCGATCGTAATGAGGCTATTGATGCCACAACAGTTAGAACAATTCTTGATGACCAAGGGGATTTACAAAACATTGGTGGCTTGTCTTACATTGTCGAACTTGTCAATAGCGTTCCTACGAGTGCCAATGCAGAATATTATGCTAAAATTGTCGCTGAAAAGGCGATGCTGCGTAATATCATCTCTAGGTTGACAGAGACTGTAAACCTTGCCTATGAAGGTGCTACGGATTCTGAAGACGTTATTGCGGGGGCAGAAAAAGCCCTTGTTGAGATTAATGAACATAGCAATCGCAGTGGTTTTCGTAAGATTTCAGATGTTTTGAAGGTCAACTATGAAAATTTGGAAATCCGTTCTCGTCAGACAAGTGATGTTACTGGATTGCCGACTGGTTTTCGTGATTTGGATAAGATTACAACAGGTTTACACCCTGACCAATTGATTATCCTTGCTGCACGTCCAGCCGTCGGGAAAACTGCTTTTGTTTTGAACATTGCGCAAAACGTTGGGACTAAACAAAATAAACCAGTCGCTATTTTCTCTCTGGAAATGGGTGCTGAAAGTTTGGTTGACCGTATGTTGGCTGCTGAGGGAATGGTTGATTCTCACCACCTTCGAACAGGTCAATTGACCGACCAAGAATGGAACAACATTACCATTGCCCAAGGTGCTTTGGCAGAAGCACCGATTTATATTGATGATACACCAGGGATTAAAATCACTGAAATTCGTGCACGAGCACGTAAGCTGTCTCAAGAAGTTGAGGGTGGTCTTGGCTTGATTGTCATTGACTATTTACAGTTGATTACAGGAACACGTCCAGAAAACCGACAACAGGAGGTTTCTGATATTTCACGTCAATTGAAAATTTTAGCAAAAGAGCTGAAAGTCCCTGTTATCGCACTTAGTCAGTTGTCTCGTGGTGTTGAACAACGTCAGGATAAACGTCCTGTGTTGTCAGATATTCGTGAATCAGGTTCTATCGAGCAAGATGCGGATATCGTTGCCTTCTTGTATCGTGATGATTATTATCGTCGTGAGGGTGAAGAAAATGATGACGCTGTCGAAGACAATACTATCGAAGTTATCTTGGAGAAGAACCGTTCAGGAGCGCGTGGCACAGTGAAATTAATCTTCCAAAAAGAATACAATAAATTTTCTAGTATAGCGCAGTTTGAAGAGCGTTGATAAATATAAAATTACTTTATTAAGGAGCAAAGTAGAAGATGAGTGATGCATTTGCAGATGTAGCAAAAATGAAAAAAATTAAAGAAGATATTAAAGCCCATGAAGGTCAACTTGTTGAATTGACACTTGAAAATGGTCGTAAACGTGAAAAAAATAAAGTTGGTCGTTTGACTGAAGTTTACCCTTCATTATTTATCGTTGAATACAATGAAAATTCAGATGTTCCAGGAGCAATCAACAATTCTTATGTTGAATCATACACTTATTCAGATATTTTAACTGAAAAAACATTGATTCGCTATTTTGATTAATCCTTGATTAGAATTATCAGCAATAGTAGATAAAAAGGCTTTACAACGCCTTTTTTTTATGTTAAACTAAGCTTTGTGTGAAATAATAGCAGGAGAGTATGAAGCTCGTCAACAGTTGGCTCTTCTACAGTTTTTCTTCCTATAGAAAAGCTCCTAGAAGTCGGAAAAGTAATCTTGGCTGTTTAGATGAAAGTCAACTGCACGAATCAGGATTCTCTAATTTGTTATTTCCTACAAAATTTTTATTTTATAGGAGGACATTTTTAATGTCACGTTATACAGGTCCATCATGGAAACAATCACGTCGCCTTGGCTTGTCTCTTACAGGTACAGGTAAAGAATTAGCACGTCGTAACTACGTGCCAGGTCAACACGGTCCTAACAACCGTAGCAAACTTTCTGAATATGGTTTGCAATTGGCTGAAAAACAAAAACTTCGTTTCACTTACGGTGTAGGTGAAAAACAATTCCGTAACTTGTTCGTACAAGCTACTAAAATTAAAGGTGGAACTCTTGGTTTCAACTTTATGGTTCTTTTGGAACGTCGTCTTGACAACGTTGTTTACCGTTTAGGTCTTGCAACTACTCGTCGTCAAGCTCGTCAATTCGTTAACCACGGTCACATCCTTGTTGACGGTAAACGTGTTGATATCCCTTCATACCGCGTAACTCCAGGTCAAGTTATCTCAGTTCGCGAAAAATCAGCTAAAGTACCTGCTATCCTTGAAGCTGTTGAAGCTACTCTTGGACGTCCAGCATTCGTATCATTCGACGCTGAAAAACTTGAAGGTTCATTGACTCGTCTTCCAGAACGCGACGAAATCAACCCAGAAATCAACGAAGCACTTATCGTTGAATACTACAACAAAATGCTTTAATTCTCAGTTTATTGAAGTATTTAAAACCACGGTCTTCGCCGTGGTTTTTTGTTTTTTTATAATAGAAAAGTCCTTTTTGATACTTCCCTTAGGTTTCTCGCTTTTTTATTTCTAGGCTCAGACCTCAAAGCAACCAGTGGACTATTGAAGAAATCCAAGGAATTCTCAAAAACTTCCGAGATGTAGGAGAAACTTCGTTTCTCTTATCTGCAACCTTAAACAATCTCCCAGATTGTTTAAGCGGCACAAAGTATCGTTTTTGTGCTTACTTCATTCGCAAATAATCCTGAAATCGAACAGTGAGACAACAATTGTTTGCAACTTATTTTGAGTTAAAAGTAAGTTTGTCTACATTCAGAGTCGCCAAAAGGCGACTTTAAGAATGGGTGGTTATAGTGATAGTGGTAAAAGTTTTAAAATGAGGTTAGTCATTTGGCGAGGAGATTCTTTTTTGCCATTAGCTATCCAAGATTGACAGAGGCCAAAAAAGGCGTAGGCAAAGTAGATACTACTGTATTCTTTTTCGACAGGGGAAAGTTCTTCACGCCCAAAACGATTTTGAAAATCAGTATTGATAAAGATGCGCACCTTATTAACAATAAAAGCTTGAAATTCCCGCGTGCCGTTCGCCGAAATTAAGGCAGATAGCAATTGCTCACGTTTTAGAAATTCAAAAATCTCTAAAAACGCTTGTTCTTTATTGCCTTCGTGTTTTTCAAAAATATATTCAACTTGATTGAAAAGGGTTTGTTGACAGGAATCAATCAATTCAAATTTATCCTTATAATGTGTGTAGAAACTTGAACGGCTAATGCCAGCTTCTTTAGCAATTTTGATGGTGGTAATGTCGTCAAAACTCTCTGTCTTTAAAAGGGTGACCATAGCTTCTTGAATGGCTTTTTTGGTGTTAGCTCTGCGATTATCATTTGCCATAATAAAAATCTTTTGAACACTTTTAGACATAGTGTCCAAAAACTCCTTCTTTTGTCTTGAAATTATTTTATATCTCTGTATAATATATTTTATCATAATTTTTGAACACTGTGTCCAAATTAGGAGAAAATATGTTAGAAGAATTAAAAGCACTTATAAAAAGCCCAAAACTTTGGGTAACAATGATTGGTGTTGCTCTTATTCCAGCACTTTATAACTTATCTTTCTTAGGTTCTATGTGGGACCCTTACGGAAATGTTGATGATTTGCCAGTAGCAGTTGTCAATCAAGATAAGTCATCAACTTTAAATGACCAAACGCTATCAATCGGTGATGATATGGTGGACAGCATGTCTAAAAATAAAGCCTTAGATTATCACTTTGTTAGCGCAGAAAAAGCAGAAGAGGGTCTGGAAAATGGTGATTACTATATGGTTATCACATTGCCAGAGGATTTATCTGAAAAGGCAGCCAGCCTTTTGACAGATGACCCTGAAAAATTGACAATTAATTATCAAACAACAGCTGGACGTAGCTTTGTCGCTTCTAAAATGAGCGAATCTGCGATGACCAAGCTTAAAGATACTGTTTCTGAAAATATCACAGAAACTTATACAAAAGCTGTATTCAAGAGCATGTCTAGTTTACAAGATGGTTTACAAGAAGCAAGTGACGGTGGCAATGAATTGCTCTCAGGAAGCCAACAGCTTGAATCTGGTAGTCAAACCATTACAGATAACCTCAACACAGCAGCGTCAGGCAGCCAAACTTTAGCAGACGGAACAGCGACACTTTCAAGCGGCTTGACAACTTATACAAACGGCGTGTCAAGTTTGGCGAGTGGAGCAAATGAATTAGATAGTAACTCAGCAGCACTAGTAAGTGGTGTAGCTCAACTAAAAGAAAGTTCTACACAAGTACAACAGTTAGTTGATGGTGCTAATAGTTTAACTGATGGTTTACAGAAGTTAGCAACAGAGACAACACTTTCAGCAGAAGAATCTGCAAATATTCAGTCATTAATTTCAGGTTTACCACAATTAAATGCTGGAATTCAACAATTAAATGCTTCAGTTTCTGAGATTTCTACTAAAGTTGATACTACAAAAATTTCGACTGCTTTAAGTGATATTGCTGCACAAGCTAAGGGAATTTTAGAGGCAGAAGAAAAGGATAGTTCAGCCAGATTGACTGCTATTAAAGAAACAGCTGCTTACCAAAGTTTAGATGCAACACAACAAGCTGAGTTAGTTAATGCATTAAATACTTCAGGAAATAGTGTCAGTCAACAAGCACAGCAAATTTTAACAGATGTTCAAACAATGGAAGTTGCTTTAACAGAGTTATCATCTTTATCAAGTAAGGTAACTGAGTTACAAACGAGAGTTTCTCAAATTGCAAATAACTCAAATGCAGCTTTGCCTGGTTCTGTTGAGGCTCTGACAAAATTATCTACTGGTTTAAATAAAGTTAATACAGCTGTTACAACAGAACTTGTTCCTGGAAGTAGTAAAATTGCTTCAGGAACCTCAACACTTAATACTAAACTAAGTAGTGGCGCAAGCGAATTGTTGACAGGGGTAACAACTTATACAAGTTTCGTTTCCCAAATAGCTTCTGGTGCTAATCAATTGGCTGCTAGCAATAGTCAGTTGACCAGCGGAGCTTCTCAATTGCAATCTGGTGCGGAAGAATTGGCTTCTGGTTCAAGTCAGTTAGCTGCTGGTAGTGATACGTTGACAAGTGGCTTGACAACCTTGACAAGTGGTATTTCAACATTGACATCATCACTTTCAGAGGCAAGTGACCAATTATCACTCGTTTCTGTAACAAATAAGAATGCTAAATTGGTTTCTAACCCTGTATCAACAAAAGAAACAGATAATGATAGCGTGAAAGTAAATGGTATTGGTATGGCACCTTACATGATTGCAGTATCACTTATGGTAGTTGCCCTTTCAACGAACGTTATCTTTGCAAGCTCATTGTCAGGACGTCCTGTGAAAAATCGTTTTGAATGGGCAAAACAAAAACTCTTTATTAATGGATTGATTTCAACGGTTGGTTCATTAGTATTGTATGGTGCTATTCAATTCCTTGGCTTTGAGGCTAACTACGAATTGAGAACAATCTTCCTTATCATCTTAGGTGGTTGGACGTTAATGGCTCTTGTAACGGCTCTAGTTGGTTGGGATAATCGTTATGGCTCATTCCTATCACTTATTATGCTATTGCTTCAAGTCGGTTCTGCAGGTGGTTCATATCCAATCGAGCTTAGTCCTAAGTTCTTCCAAGTTGTTCACCCATATATGCCAATGACTTACATTGTAACGGGCTTACGTCAAACCATTTCGATGACAGGTTCAATTGGTACACAAGTCGGTGTTCTTTCAGCATTCCTTGTTGCTTTCATGGTACTTGGACTTATCATTTACAGACAACCAAAAACAGAAAATTAAGATTACTAGATTGAAGAAAACGTTCATTTTGGACAATTTCTTCAATCTTTTTTTGATATAAACGATGTTCTTAGTTTTTACAATCAGATTATTTGAAAAATGAAGGGAACTTTTATACACTTAATGAGTTAACTAGAGAATGCTGATTAAGACAGCCTTTCTTTACAATATATTTACAGCGATGTAAATGATTAATTTGCTATTTAGATTGAGGAAACGATGTCACTTATTACTATTATTTTGTCATTATTGGTTGCTTTGGAACATTTTTACATTATGTATTTAGAAACAGTTGCAACACAATCACCTGTAACAGCGCGTGTTTTTGGACTATCGCAAGAAGAATTAGAACGTGAGTCTGTAAGTAATTTATTTAAAAATCAAGGTGTTTACAATGGCTTGATTGCCGTTTTTCTGATTTACGGTATCTTTACAGCTAATGCTACTTTGGTAACTGTTTTTCTAGTAAATGTCGTTCTTGTTGCCCTTTATGGTAGCTTGACCGCAGACCGTAAAATTATTTTAAAGCAAGGCGGTTTAGCCATTTTAGCTTTGCTGACGTTGTTATTTTAAAATGATAAAAGGCATCGCATTTGCGATGCCTTTTAAGTTTTATTGGACTGTAATGTCACCCACGTTTCCGTCGATTGTCAACGTGTTTTTACTTGATTGATTTAAGTTTGAAGTGATATCAGCATCACCTAGAAGATTTGTCATTAATACTTTCAAATCTTTGCTGGCAAGAGTAATGTCAACCTCGCCAGTAGTCATTGTTATGGTGTTATCATTTTTGAAGGTGGCGGCATTGGCTGAAAAATCTCCCATGCTTAACTCAAAGGTTGTGTCAGAAGCTTGGCTATTTTCTAAATCAATATCACCTGTTGTAATTGAAAAGGCGATGTTTGCCAAGTTGCTGTTCTCAATTTCAGCGTCCCCAGAGGTGATGTTTACTGTCCCTGAATTGAGGGTTGTATTGGTCAATGTTAGTTCTCCAGCCAGAAGTTTGAGCGTTGCGGTATCAAGTGAAAGCTGACTGATGTCCAAATCTCCTGAGCTAAGATTAGCTTTGACTGAAGTGAGGTCTGTATCCTGAGGAACAGATATAACGATTGTATGTGAATTTTCGATAATACCAGTTTTAGCAATGTCAATAATATCTCTTAAACTCAGAAAATGAATGTTTGCATTCCCTAATTGGGTACGAGTTCCTGTTTGCTTTACAGTAAGGGTGTCATCCTTGACTTCGTAGTTGACAGGTGTTTTTTTGTTGTCTGAGTAAGAAATAAAGGGTTTGTCAATATTGGCCTTTGAAATGATGATATCAGATGTTGTGCTGTCAATATCAATTTTACTGAAACTGTCAAGGTTAGCTTTTTGATAGTTTACATTCCCTACAATATCAGTGCTATTTTCTAAATCAGAAAGTCCACCAGTTGCGAAACCATAACCTGCAAGGGCTGCTCCTAATAAGCTACAACTAATACCAATGCCTAAAATAGTCTTTGTCCACGATTTCATAATTTTCTCCTTTTGTTTTCTGTCTTTCGTGCTAAATTGACAATGCTACGTCCAACTACTTTACAAACAGCTCCTGCAGCAAGGAGGGTTAGTAATGATAAACCGAGAGCTAAAAGTCCTAGACCAAAACTAAGAGCAGTTGCAGAAAATGAAATGTTAAGGTAAGACCAGCTATCAAATAGCATGTAAATTCCAGAAGTCAGGAAGGCAACCCCAAGGGAAAGAACAACAGCGATAGCCGCCACCCCAAGAGCTAGGATAGTGATGACGGCTAAGAAAAGAACAAGAGCCAGTGGGAGAGCAACAGGGGTGATAATAACCGCTAAAATAGCAAGCCAAACCATAGATACTCTGCTTTTAGGTGTCTTTTCTTGGTCGATGATTTTTTCGTCAAGCAAACGACTAATGATGTCTCGCGCCGCTTCTTTTGGTGTTCCAAGTTCGGCGATAACTTGTGCTTCATTTTCTGGACCAGCTTCTTCAAAGTATTCACTAAAGTAGTCCATAGCTTCTTGGTAATCCTCTTTGGGTAACTTACGTAGGTATTTATCTAATTTTGCTAAATAGTCAACTTTTGTCATCCTCTAATCTCCCTTCAATAATCTCATCGACTTTTTCTTTGTACCGTTGCCATTCTTTTTTGAGAAAGGTCAACTGTTCTTTACCAGCTGCTGTGATAGCATAATATTTTCGTTTACGTCCTTGGTAGGCTTGTTGATAAGTGGTTAAATAACCAGCTTTTTCCAGTTTTTTTAAAATTGGATATAAGGTGGATTCTTTGATGTTAGCAATTTGCTTAATGGTTTGGCTAATGGCATAACCGTAAGAGTCGTCTTTGTCAACAATGGCTAAAATGAGGAATTCGATAACAGTTGCCGAAGTTGGAAAATACATGAAAACTCCTTTTTGATATGTAAAAATTTTATATATAATTATTTTACATATAGAATATAGAAAAATAAGCAGCAAGTCAAGCATAATGTATAAGAATTTTATATGTAGGAGAGTTCATACGTGTATTTTTAATGCTATTGAGGTCTATTAAGCTTAAATAGCGATAATTAGTTGACAAAATCCACTAAAAACCTTAAAATATAGTTGATAAAGTCCACTAAAAGGAGAAAATAATGCCAGATAGAGAAACCATTTATGCGATACGTGCCTTTAATCGCATGTATATGCCTTCTATGAATTTACTCGGTAATCATTATTTGGGTTCTGAGTATTCCGTGACGGAAGCAAGGATTTTCTTTGAAATTTATGAAAATGAAGGCTGTACAGCAACACATATCGCCCAAGAGATGAATATTGATAAAAGCTATTTGAGTAGGATTTTGAAAAATCACGAGAAAAAAGGTTATATTTATCGTCAAACGTCAAAGGAAGATGGGAGAGCTTATCATCTTTTTTTGACTGATGCAGGGAAATTACGTGCGCGAGATTTTATTGAAAAATCTAATCAAGAAATTGGCGATATTATTGCGACATTGAGTTATTCAGAGCAGAAACAATTAGCAGAAGCAATGACTTTAATTACTAAAATATTGGGAAAAAATTCAGTACAAGGAGAGTAGTGGAATGAAAGTTGTACCGTATGATGAAAAATATAAAAAAGATTTTGTGGAAATGAACCTTGCTTGGATTTCTGAAATGTTTACGGTAGAAGCAGAAGATGAACGCGAGTTAACTAATATTGAGCATTATATTGAAAATGGTGGTCAGATTTTCTTTGCTTTAAATGATGAGGGAGCTGTTATGGCATCGTGTATGGTCGCTCCAAGAGAAGATGGTGATTGGGAAATCATGAAATTTGCAGCAAAAAGCGAATTTGCTGGCAGCGGTGCAGGGAGTGCTTGTTTAAAGGCGTGCATTGAGTATGCGGAGTCCCTTCATTTGCCAAAACTTATCATTGTTTCCAATCGAAAATGTCTATCTGCTGTTCATCTTTATCGCAAATTTGGCTTTACTGAGATTCCTGTTGATAAAGAAAGATTTCCTTTTGAACGTGGTGATATTGCCCTTGAGAAAGAATTATAACGTGTAAGGAAAGATTAGCATGATAGCAGTACCTTTACAACGGTGTCAATTTTGTTGTTAAGTAGTCTTTGATAACTCTTAGTGTACACAAGTGACAAACATTGTTCTTTACAACAACTTTACAGTAGCTGAAATCAGCTTATCAAAAATGCAACCGTGTGTAACGGTTGCATTTTGATTATTAATCCTCAAGAACAATATATTCTTGAACGCTTTTCTTTAAAATAGGTGAATCTTCTTTTCTGAAGTGTTGCTCTTTGTGATGTTGGATATGTTCAGGACGTTTCAACCAAGCTTTGAAATCGTCTTGGTTGTCCCAACGTGAAACAGCAGTAAAGGAAACACTATTTGTATCAGAATTATCTTGAATCCAGACCTCGTTTCCTAAACATGTTTCCCAATTTTTGAGCGAGATAGCGTCGTTGCGGAATTTTTGTTCAAATTTATCTTTAGCAGCAGCTTTTACTTCAAAAGTAACTGTTTTAATAATCATATGTTATTCCTCCTTTGGGTTACTTTAATTATACAAGGAGAAACTCAATTTTCAAAATTTTTGAGATAAAAATGATTTGGTTTAATATCCAATCAGTCAAAAATGCTATTTTTGAACTAAAAAAGCCTAGAAACGTTGATTTCATAGGCTTTTAATGTATTCAATTATTTAACTTCAGTAAAGGTTCAGAAATGTTATTTTAGCGCGTCATAAATGCTGTTATATCAAGGTTTATGGATTTTACAATATTAAATGTAGTCAAAAATGTAGTCATATAATTAACTAGTAAGCTTAGCTATTTGTTTGAGATAAATATTAACAGCTTCAGCTTTCTTTTTAGGTGCTAATTCGGCATAAGTATCCATTGTTGTCTTAATAGATTTGTGCCCCATTCTTGTTTGAAGTTCTTTCCAATTAGCTCCAGCATTCAACATTAAAGAAGCACATAATTGGTATCAATTTTATTCAAATGAGTATATTTTAGCCCATTTTCATGGGAGTTTGAATTTATATAAAGGGATTTTTAAAAATTGAACAAACATAGTTTTTTATAAAGAAAATATCAATAACTTAAAATTTTAAAATTAATGTTATAATAAAATTAGGAAAATTATTTATTGAAGGTGATAGCGATGAAATATTTTAAATTAATAAATGGTCAAACTTATCATATCAATGATTTTGATGAGCAAACAAATAGGGAAAGACCATACTATCAAGATGGGAGGAGATATGCGCTATGTCCTTCCTGTGAAACATCAATTCAACTTATTGGTGGAGAAAATAATATTACTCAAAATAAATCTGGAAAATTTTATGCCGCTCATACAAAAGCTCCTATTGAGGGATTCGCATATGACGAAGACAGAAAAAGAAATTGCGTAAATTATGAGGGAAACGCTAATAATTGGCAGGGAATTTATCAAAGGAACAATGATCTTCCTGAACATGAGGAACTCTCTCGATTTATAGATCAAAATAAAGCATGTATCGCTAAAGATGTTGGTAAGTTAATTGGATTCAATGGACTAAGAAAGGATGGAAAAACAAGTGCTATCTTTAATAAGATATTAGAATCTTTTTTCAAAAATGACGGATTACGCATCGCGCAAGAGCAATTTGTACCCGAATATATTTCTAGAATAATTATTGAGAGAGCATCACCAGTTAATTGTTGGGGGGCAATTCCTCATGAGGAAATACGCAATCGTATTGTGCAAAATCCAAATTTACAGACCTCAATTGTTGGAGGGCAATTTAAACCAGATATTGAAACAAATCTTGTTTGTATCCTTAATAATGTTGAAAATCCCACTCAAATCCGAATCAGACTGTTATTTGGTGGCGAGGAATTGGATTTAAAGCTAGTGAATGCCCAAGTTCGATCAGACAAAAATATATAATCAGACAAACTATGATGATTGGAATAGTTGGGCTGAGAAGTGATAATGTTCTGGAATGCGGATGGAAAGGATGATGGACATGGAAAAAAAGTTATTTGTTGAAGAAGCAGGTCAAGAACACGAAAAGACGATTATTTTCCTGCATGCTACAGGCTCTAGCAGTCAGATGTGGTGCCATCATATTGCGGTATTAAAAAAAGATTTTCATTGTATTGCGGTTGACCTGCCGGGTCATGGTAAAAGTGTTAAGATTGAATGGACAAGTTTTGATGAAGTTGCAGACATGATTGTTGAGATTATTCAGGCAAAAGTACATGGAAAACCTCATCTGGTCGGGCTATCACTGGGAGCTAGTCTCGCTTTAAAACTGTTGGAACGGCAGGTGGATTTGCTTGACCGAGTTATTATTGATGGTTCTGGTCATCAACCCATTAAAGGATATCGCAAAATCATTGTTACAGTCCATTTGATGTCCTTTTTAAAAAATACCAAATTGGTAGAAAATTTAATGAGTAAAATGATGCAAGCAGATGGGGTGACGAGCCAAGAAGTGCAATCGTTTATAGCAGATATGCAGAGAGCGTCTAGGAAGTCATTTCGTCTTGCAATGTCTCAAGCTAATTTGCTGAGAGTGAATTTAGACATTGACAATCCAGTCTTCTTTGTTTCGGGGGGCAAAGAGTCTCCGTCCATACATGCGTCGCATCAGTTACTGGCAAGAATTAACAGTCAGAGCGAGTGTGCCTATTATCCGGAAAAGGGACATGCTTGGTTATTTAGCGATGTAGATACGCATATTCAGCTGGCAAAATACTTCTTTCAGGGATATTCTTTCCCAGAGAAGTTAAAATATTTTTAATCACTTATAAATTGGAAAGATTATGAATATATTATTAATTATATCAACCGTCCTGCTAAGTCTTTCAAGAATGCTTCTAGCACGGAGTTCTCAATCAGGTGTACTTGTTTCTAATCCAGAAAATTGGGTAAAGTCAAATATTAGAACACTTAAAATTTGTGATGAACTGTTAGCAATATCATCATTTTTATTTAGTTGCTGTATTATTGACTTTATCTTTCGTAATTGGCAGGACAACTACTTTAGAGTGTCAGTTATTGTCGTTAGTTTGATATACTGTATTTTTGCATGGATAGGTATTGTCTTGATAGTAGGAAATATGGTTTATCCAATTAATGGCATTAAAGCACTTAAAGAATCTGAATTATCAACAGCTATCTTACAAGTTTATGCTCGATTACATTTGTCAGATTTAGCTTTGGGAATACTAACGATTTCCTTAGCTAGTTTCAGTCAGAATCTTTATATCATGGTTGCAGGCTGTGTTATTGGAATCATGCAGATGATGTTCACTTACTTTGGCAAGCCACTAAACTACCAAGCGCATGTCTTAACAATTATTGTCTGGGGTATTTGGATGTTTTTATTCCAATTGACGACCTGATAAAATTATATTTTTCAAAAAAGTCATTTTATCATTATGATGTAATCGCTGCTTAATTGACTTTTTTTATATATGTATACAAATTACATGTTGTATATGGAGGAAGAAAATGGAAATTCAAAACTTGCTAGGATTTATTCTGAATACGAGTGCTAAATTGATGAAGAGGTGTTTAGATACGGAGCTAAAACTATTATCTTATGAAGATGATTTATCACAAGCAGAGATTTCAGACAAGTTGAATACTGACGGAGCAGTGATTGAAAAACGAATATCGAAGGGGCTTATAACAAAAACACTGTCAAAAGAGGTGTAGTAAATCCCCATATAACCATAATTAATAGTCTTTGAAAAGGCAGTGTTCTGGGCTTTCACTATGTGAGCCAAACACCGCCTTTTCTTTTATCGCCTTGTTCCGAAGAGGCAGAGCTTATTTCCGGCCCTGGTTGACGAAGAAAAATAATAATTAGGGTCACGACTAGAAATCTCTTCTCTAATATGTGTTTCCATATCTCGAAGTAGCTTTTGAGCTTGCTGAATTTTGGGATATTTAATACAAACTTTTATAGCTTCTTTACGGACATCTACAGTACTTTTTGATATTGTTCGATTAAATTTTTTCAGGATAGGGTTATATTTTGTTACAGTTGTTTGATTATCAATCGAAATAACTGATTTTGAGTTTTCATCTTGCTTTAGAAATTGTTGCAAGCGAATTGTTTGATAAACTGACTTGAAATAATTTAAGATAGAATCATTCATAAAACGAAGGGTTAACTCTAATATAATAAATAGCGATGCTATCAATATAGAGAGAACAGCGATATTTTTGGTGATATGTTCAAAAATAGTTAACCTACTTTGTACAATGATAATTTGATCATATAAAGCTGGAATATTTATGTTATCAATAAATTTTTTTATCAAATGAATAACTAGATTAAAACTAAAGCTAATCGCTCCAAAAAATAGTAAATTTCTAACAATATTGTAAGACCTTTGAAAAAAACTTTTTTTCATTACAGGATGTCTTTCTTAGTATAGTAAGTTGGACAAAGAAGTGGGAGTACTTGGTAAGGGTGCTTCATCATCAATTAGATAGCTTGCTGGTAATCTTGGAATAAACACAAAACCATCTTCAAAAATAGAAAACGAATTTATATAAGATTCCTCCTGAATGAGCGAACCTAACGTCATGTTAAGGCTCTGCAGGAGGTATTGTCCCAATGCTTTTTGAGATAGCGGCATCATCTAGTTGACATTATAGCCAACTTCGCAGGCTTCTAAATTATTAAATTCAATCATTGCATATAAGCTGGAAGCGCCACCTCAGATTCAAATTTCACTTGAAAAGGTGGTAGTCCTTTTTGTGTAAACCAAGCTTTATACGCTATAATCTCACCCGTTGGTTGTCCATCTTCAAATTTAATTTGCGGTTCAAGGTTAGTGCTTAAGCAGTAGGTTGCTTGTTTATTGTCAATATAATTATTAGCAATGTTAGAAGCATATCCAATTTTGCGATTATTTGTTTTCATAATTGTGATATGAGTTAGCTACCCATAAGGAAGTTCCATTGATAGAAATTTGATAATTGGAGTATAATATCAGTACTGATGTTTAAAAATAGTATTTGTTGAAATGTATATTTTATAGTGATTACTAATGTAAAAAGTAGTGTCATGAAAGAGTTCTGAAAAGCTATTAGAAAGGATAATATGAAATTTAAAGATTATAGTTGGGATAAGGAGTTTGAAATAAAAGGTTATTTTTCAGAATCTCCTGATGATATTACAAACAAGAATAACTTAAGTGGTATTTTACATTATTCGCCAAGAGAAATTGTACTAGAATTATTTGGTGAGTTTGAAGAAAAGGGAAATCTATTCGGTTTTCGTAAGTATTTGGAGAAAATATATGGATTTTCAAATAATGGTGAAGTCTTAATTTTAAATACTTATGGTGAACCAATGTCCAACTTATCATATCCAGGATTTCCTATAACTAAATATAGGGTGAAAAATTTTAAAATTTATAAAGTCTTTTATCAAGAACTTGAAAATTTTGATGGTAGTTCGAAAGCTTTCAGAGATTTGCTTAATAAATTGAATCGTGAAGAAATCGATACATATAAATTTAGTTTCGAACATATTGAGGAATGGATTGATAAATCGTTGGTGACTGTCAAGCCTAGTGAAAACAAAACTATTTTTGAAAGTGTAGTAGATGAATATCAATCAACAAATGTGTTAATAGAATCCTTGAAAATGGATTTTGAAGATACAGCGACTTTACATTCTTCATTTACAACTAAATCTTTTAGAAGTGACTATTTTATCAAATTTACCTCAGCTGATTCAGATAGAAGATGTTTTGATGAATATTATCAAGCTTCGCGTAAATTTAAAGATTTTGTTGAGATTTTATCAAATATACCATTGTCTTTTACTAATATTGAATTTCTTGTTCGTTATAAAATAGTAAAAGATAAACGTTTGCCTCTTATAACAGGAAAATTCTTTGTACAACATAATAGAAAGTCAAAAAAATGGAAAATGAATTCTCAGCAAGATATTTCTTTGAGGAAATTAGGAGGTAATTTTGAACAAATTTTAAATCAATGGTTTGATAAATCCGAGGAACTTGAATTTATAGTTAGACAATTTTCAAAGAATCTTCATGGTAATTTATACTTGGAGGATCAGCTTGTTGATGCTATTAGGAATTTAGAAGTTTACTCTAGGAATTTTAAAAATTTTAAAATTCCACAATGTTTATCTGATGTTGAAGAAAGAGCTAGACAATCTTTGATTGAGTTTATAAATACACATATTTTAGAAGAACTTAGAAAAAAATTTAGAGGTAGGTTGAATTCTAAAGCAAAAGTACCGACACTTGCTGAGCGTTTGGAGAATTTATTTGATTCAATAGATGAAGTTAATCAAGACAAAATTTTTTCAGATAGAGATAGAGAACTACTAATAAAAAAATTAGTTGATACACGTAATTATTTTACTCACGGTGATTCGAAAGAAAAATATTCAGAATTAATCACAGATATTAATGAAATGTATGAAACCAAATTACTTCTTCAAGAAGTTTTGAGATATTATATCTATCAAGAATTGGGGATGGAATATGACTGTCAAGACTACTAAAAATAGTGTATTTCAATGAATTTCATAATTGTGATATTAAGCAAGCAAACTCAGAAAGCCAGTCAGCTAACTTTTTAGCTGTTTTTGTATATAAGTGTATTTCGTTTCAATCTGTTCATTTGATGCGCATCATTTGAACTATAAAAAAATAAAATTACAAGATTTGTATCTTGCAATTTTATTATATGAATTTCAATTAAAAAAAGATAGCGAATTTTCCTATCATAGATTTTTTGAATTCTTAATGTTTTAAAAGCTGATATAAAGGCTTTTTTACACCTTTTCCATAGGTCTATAAAAAGCAGTTACATCAGTGGTAGAATAATATATAAGATAAAATTTAGAGAATGAGGTTATTAGTGTAGTGGATGATAATTGGGGAGTTGAAACAATTCAAGCAGCGGTTGTGTTGAACAATTTTGTTAAGAATGAAGAAGATTCCAATTACGAGTTGTTTTTATTGGAGTTTCTTAATCGTTCTAAATATTTTCAAGGGAAATCGAAGTATAATTTATATCAAAAGCCAGCCAAGGAAAGTAATGGAGAATGTGATGCCATCTCTATTGAGTATAGTATAGATTTTAAGTTATTAGTTTCACCATCTTGTTGTAAAGCGTTGAGATTAACAAGTAATTCAATTAAAAAAACTACAATAGGTGTTGCTTATGGTAATGCAAGAACAAGAGAAAGTCAGGAAATGACTTGGCTTCATAATTTATTTAGAGATAAGAAATTAAATGATTTACTTTTGATACGTAACGAAGAAGAAAATATAAGTCCTGAAGATATGCATGACTATGATATTCTTAATACATTGAAAACAATGGAAACCCAAAAGAATTTATTATTATTTTTCCCATTTCGTTTTTATACTGATGAAGAAATAGCATTTGATAAAATGTTAAAGATAATTAACAAGAATTTGCAGAATTGGTTTGGAACATTAGCAGAATATAGGGAATTGGTGGGTATAGAGTTTGAAACATATCTACTAACTGAATACAGCAATCGCTTTTTGTTGTATTGGTTTTCTTCAAGTGGTTTTGAATTGTTAGAAGTTTTTGATGATTATGGACTACCTACTTATCAAAAGTTATTAGATTATGCGGAGCCACTAAGACATATTCGATTAGATTAATGTAGATTGAAAAACAAGTACCGAATGACTTTATATGTTTTATCTTTCAAATAAAAAAGCACCCTAGCATACTGCTAGAGTGCTTTTTGAATATCCAAATTTCTAAATTTATTTCACAAAAAATGTAGTCAAAAATGTAGTCATTTGGTTGATTTTCAATGCAATATACTGAAATTCAAAAAATCAATAATCGCATAAAATCAAGGTTTTAAACGTCAACTGACGTGTAATGACCTATTATTTAACTTCAGTAAAGAAAATGTTATTTTAATGAAGTATTATGATACTTAGAAAGCTTTATCTGACAGGCTTTATATCGGATAGAAAGCGAGTGATATATAGTGAATTATAGATTACCTGAAGTTTAATCAGTTATTTTTCAGTTAAGTTATAGAAGTCAGTGTAAGTTTAATAAACTTGAAAAAATGTAGGAAAAGATGTAGAATATAAGAAAATATGTAAGAAAGTGTGGTATGGTATGGAGTACTATCAAGCTAGAATTTCTTTTGAGGCTGCTCAGTATTTAGAAGAGATGAGACTTTATTATGAACTACTAACAGGTGGAAGTATATCAAAAGGTGAGTGTTTGAATCGAGCATATAAAGATTCTTTAAGTGTTGATGATTGGAAAAAAGTCTATGATTCAAAAATATCAATCAAAAACCATTCAATTAGTGATTCTTCGAAACTACTAAAAGTACAAATTACTGAAGATACAAGGAATGGAATTCAGCAGTTGAAATCAACTCTCCCCTCAATATTAGGAGCAAGGTCTGTAACTATTGGAGTTTGTATCAGAGAAATGCTAAAAGCAGCTTATATTGTGACTCATGAAAAAAATGCAAATCATTTCTTTGGTGAAGTTTCTGAAAAAATAAGAGAAAGTATTGATACATTAAAGAGCTGTAATGATGATGAAGTAAGAGATATAGCTATTGATTTATTTGTTGCGTTGGAAAAAATAGTTAATAATATAACAATCCAAGACTAGTGTAAACACCGGTCTTTTTTTCTTACTTTTTTTCTTACAAATTATTGACAAAAGAAAAAAGAAGGTATATAATTAAAGTGTAAGAAAAAACGTAAGAAAAAAAGGTGAAGGATGAAATCTAGAGCTTCACCAATTTATTTAAGAATATTGACTGTAACAACAAAATAGAAAATGGAGAAATATAAAGATGAAAACATTTAAAAAAATTTATATCGATGAAAATATGGAAATGCCGAATATCAATGGGATTACGCGGGTACAAAGCTTTAATTCAGATGTATCAGTAAATTTTCTCTTAGATGATGAATCCAGAGATTTTTTAAAGGAAAATTTGCCAATTGAGGGGGTAATCTATGAGCCTACTTTGAAGAAGTTAGCAGAAAACATCATTATTCTTAATCGTCAAAAACACCGTATTTCTGATGAATCTAGGATTAGCTTGATGAACAAAGAGATTTACCAAGGCTACAGGGAAACCTCTTTTTACACCTCAGTAATTGAAGCTTAGTGATATAAGGGGAGCTAACCCCTCCCCCTTTGGTTTTATGAAAGGAAATTATTATGAAAATTTATAAGTTTATGTTCAACATCACTTATCCTGCTCTAATTCTTTGCTTGTATATTATATTCCAGATGAAAGGGACTATGGCCCCATGGTTTGATACTTTGTTTATAGGTGGAGGTTTTTTGTTTATTCCGCTCCTATTGATATTACTAAATTATCTGGCAGGTGAAAACGATAAGGGAGGAGCAGGTAATGAAGAAACTAATAAAACAACTACAGATGCGGAGAAATCAGAAGTTTAAAACAGTTAGACCTAACTTACATATACCAGTTATTTATAGCAGTATTATTTCTAAGTCTTTCTATTTTATTTTTGCGATATTGATATTGACTACTATTCTTTCATTTCGAGAAAATTTTCTTAGTTCAATCGTTGGTATATTTTTTATTAGTATATTTTGGTTCATATTTCGCTTTTGGAAAAAATGTCAGCAAGCATACCTGAATGGAATCAACTATAATCTACAATATATGATTGTTTCTAATAAATTTTATGAGAGTCAGGTTATCAATGGCATAGAACAAATCACTAATCATTTAGTTCTAAAATATAGGGAAACAGAACAGAATATAGAAATTTATGCTATGAAATATGGAGATAAATATAATGATTTAGCCTCTAAAATTGGGGCACTCTTATCTAGTTCGCTTTCGTTAGATTTGGGAGAAATGACAGAAACAATTAACCAAGTGACCTATATTTTTCCTAAATTTGCAGAAAATAGATTGACTTGGGAAGACACCTTTCAAACAGCAAAATTGACAATTTCTGAGAAAGTGGGCTGGCAATTTGGTTCACCTCCACATGTGCTTTTAGCAGGGTCAACGAAATCGGGGAAAACGGTCATGATTGAGAATCTTGTGGCTCAGTATCTAAGGCTAGGTTCTGAAGTTAAGCTACTAGATCCTAAAAAAGGAGAACTCTCTTGGCTTGTAGGAAAAAAATTGGAAGATAGATTAGGTTATAAGGTAGTTTATAATTCCCCTTTTCAAATTGCAGGAGCTTTAAGAGAGGCAGTTGAAGAGATGAATAGACGCTTTCAAGTCATGGCAGATAATCCAGATGCTTATATTTCCAAAGGAAAAGTATTGTCGTGGGCAGAAGTTAATGGGAACTATCCACTTGTTATTGTGTTAGATGAGGGGATTGCTTTCAAAACAGAGGCAGAGACTACTAAAGAAGGAAAGCAAGCCTATCAAGAGGCTATGTCTAATCTTGGAAGTTTATTGGTTAAATCAAGGCAAGCTTCTATAGAGGTCATAGTTGGCTTACAGAGGGCTTCAAGTGACTTCATTCCGACGTATATGAGACAAAATTTTGGTACGGCTCTCTTATTGGGTTCAACAACTGCTGATTTAGACTCTTGTCGGATGATGTTTTCAAGTCAAGATGTTGATTATAAAACTTGCGGTATTGGGACAGGCTACATTCAAATAGACGGAGTGATTCCACAACCTAGATATGTTGAAACACCTTTTAAGTCTGATGAACTAGACTTTGAGGAATATTTTGATAAGGCTTGTGACTGCTACTGGAGTATTAGAAATAATGACGGTCTTTCGGACTAGCGAAATAGGGACGATTGCCCAGGGGGCAGAATCGAGCGGAGCGTTCCTCTTTTCGCTAGGAGAAAGAGCCAACCGACTGCTTTGCAGGAGGTCAGAAGAATACCCCCAGTACTAATAGGGGGTACACACCTACATGAAATGGTGCCCAAACCCTTGATACGTAAGGGGTTACGGCTTGTTAGTTGTACTGGAGCCACTAAAACCCTTGTAGGAGTAGGGTTCAAGTCACTTTTCGTGTAGGATACGATTTTTTGAATAGAAAATGGAGTAATTATTATGACTTACAATTTGACAGATACAACTCTTAAAATTGGGCAACTCGATTTGGATATGACACAGTTTGATGTTCCTAAAAAGATTGTCATTCTATCTGCAAAGGTGAATAACAAATATAATGATATTAACGGGGAGAAAGTAAAGACTGAAGAGGTTACGAAAATCGCTTGTACTGTACTGGATGCCGATAAGGTTAAAGTGCTAACTGAAATGGGAATTTCAACTGAAGACTTAAAAGCTATCAACTTAGAAATTGTAGGTAACGTAGATAAGATTGCTACACTTGCTCAAAATGAATCACTTTTGAATGTTCCGATTGAGTTGGTTAAGCCGAAAGTGCGTTTAGCTTGGAACATGGCTCGAAGTAACTGGGCAGGGGTCAAGTTGGTATGTGAGGATATAAAAGTTCTAGGAGCATAGTCCTATGAATACGGTTAGAATTGATTATTTTGCAGTAACTGTGAAAAATATTCCTCCAGAAAGTGTTTTAACTGATATTCTTTTAATTCCTTTAGAAGATTTTACACTAAATAACTGGGGAATAAACAAGTACCAGCGACATTATGCTTGTTCTGAGATTAAAGTGTACTTTAATGAGGATAGACCTTCAATGGGGGTTTTTATCGAATTAAAAGGGCAAGGTTGTCGCCAATATGAAGAATTTTTAAACGGTAACGAAAATAATTGGATAGCTTTGATAGGTCGGTTGTATCAGTATTCGGTTAATTTTACTCGCTTAGATATTGCTCACGACATATTTGACGGTAGTTTAGATGTTCAGCGAGTATATGACTATTGCAAGAAAGGTTTATGTATCTCGAAAGCAAAACATTTTGAGTATCATGAGAAAGCGGTCTTAGAAAACGGGGAGCGAGTAGGAGAAACAGTTGCCATAGGTTCAAGAGGTAATCAGCAATGGTGTATCTACAATAAACGTATGGAACAACTTAGCAAGCAAGAGCTTGTAGAATATCCCTTTTGGATTCGTGCAGAACTTAGATGTTGGCAGAAGAAGGCGAATATTATTGCAGAGCAGTTATTTCTAAAACGCCCTTTATCGTCTATCTATTTTGAGGCTATCAATGGTCATTATCGTTTTGTTCGTCCTAATGCGACAGATAGAAACCGCTGGAGAAGGAAAAAGGTCAAGTGGTGGATAGATTATCTCAAGACCGAAAATCAGACCGTTTTGAGTGTTGAAAGGACTAAACCAACCCTACGACAGTCCGAGGCTTGGACAGAGAAACAAGTTGCAAAGACATTAGCAAAGGTTTATATAGCAAAATATCAAGCCTATGATGTTCAAAAGGCAGAGGACTACATTCAGAGTCTACTAAAAGATGGGTTGTCAAGGCTAACTGACAATGATGAAAAGGATATAGAACAATATATTCGAGAGCAGAATAGTTCTCCATTATGGGGGCAAAAAAAAGACGACTTGAAAAACAAGTCGCCTCTAAAAATTAACTAACTAAATTATAACAAAAGAAAGGAATGTCTTCAATGATAGAGATTAAAACGAGGTCAGATTATGATTTTACCAAAAATTGGTATCGAAAAAAGGAGTTCTTAGATGAACTCTGGAAGGGTATGAAATTACCAACTTTGGATCACTATATTCGTCAAATGAGGAATAGTCCCTATTCTTTTGGAATTTGTGGAACTCATGGCAATGTTTTTATACATGCAGAAGTTTTCAAAGATTGGTTTGATTATAAAATTTTCCATGAAAACGAGGCAGTTATTGCTTAGCACAAGGAGGGGAAAATGAAAGTAGGTAAGACTACCCGAGTTTTAACGGTCTATCAATGGAAACCAGACCCTTCTAAGAAAGGTAATGTACTTGTTAAATTTGCAATGAGGTATACTCACCCCTTGATAACAAAAAGTCGCTATAAGTATCTTACAGGAGGGGAAAATAAAGGGTGGTATTCTACTAAGGCAACACCAACAGGAAAGGACAGTAAGGGACACGAGAAGTTACTTATTTCGGACATAAAGAATAGTCAGCTGATAACAAAAGTTTCAAAGTTACTAAATGAAATGATTGATGAAACCATATTAGATTTGACTGGAGAAAAACCAAAGAAATTAGAGCCTAGTAAAACTTTATGCCTTAAAGATATAGCTAGACCGTATGATGAAAATAACGAGTTATACGGTTTAGCTTTTAGGTGGTGGGTCAATCGTGTTAAGCCTGCCAAGAATACTCTAAAGACTAGAGTTAGTGTTTATAACCAGCATATTTCCCCATATTTCAACGAAAATATGAGTCTTAAACAGTTCTGTATGGAACAGGAAAAAATGCAAGCTATTATAAATAATGCAAGTGAGGGGACTTCAAAGAATATTCATATCTATCTTAAAATGATATTTGATTGGGCAGTAGAACAAGGAGAATTGACAGCGTCGCAACACCCTATTCTGAATAAGAGGGTTAAACGTAAGACACTAACAAGTGCAGAGGAGCAGGCAAAACTTAGGGAAGATATAGCTGAAAAATATCTTGAAGTTGACGAGGCTAATCAAGTATTTAAGATTATTGAAAACTGGACTAAGCGACATAATAATGAACTGGTTGCTGATGTACTTAGAATAATTTACTTGACAGGTATGAGACCGAGTGAGGCATTAGGTTTGAATGAAGATGTTCTAGATTTCAAGAATAAACTCATTAAGGTTCATTGGCAAAGGGCAAGTCATAATAAGACTGACAAAGAAATGGCAGAGGAAGGTTTACGTGATGAGAAGGAACGATACAGAGCAATTCTAAAGACTAAAGAAAGTGTTAGAACTATCTCAATGTCACCAAAAGTAGAACAAATCTTACTGAAATATATTGAACGAAATAAGTTTCAAGCAGAATTCAATCCAACTTATAAAGATATGGGCTATATATTTACTAGAATCTACATTAAAGGCAAGAATCAACAAGGTAGCCCACTGTACCATACAGAAATTTCAATGTTCTTAAGAGGTGGAGCTAGCCAGTCGGCAAAGTATAATAAGAAAAGCGGAAAACCTTATAAAGATATTGATGACTTAGTAGATTTTGGTAGACCTATTCATATAGTTCCTCACATGTTTCGACATAGCTTTGTTTCAGTTATGGCAGAGAAGAATGTAAGCCTAAATGTTATTAGAGAATTTGTAGGACATTCAGAAGATAGTAGAGAGATAGAAAAAATCTACCTTCATGTTATGCAAAAAGGAAAGGATAAGATTGAACAAGCTATGATAGATTTGGCTGAAATTATCTCTTAATGATTACAATCAGTTAAAATTCAATTATTTTGCTAAAGTAAAAAGAAAAAAGCCTTTGAAATCAACATTTCAAAGGTTTTAAACATCATTTGTGATTTCTATAAATTAGTATTCCAATAGACAAAAGGATAGTAATCAAAGCACTTATTGATAAAATTTTAATATTATCAGTAAAAATATCTACAACTTCAAGAACAGAGACAGAACCGACAAGGAACAATATGATTTCCATCATTTTATTTTTTTGTAAATCATTAAACTGGTTTCGATCTTTTAATAAGGCAAATTCTTCTTGTTTAATTTTCTCTATATATTCATCGTGCTTAAAATAAGAATTTTGTTGCAAATGGGTAAATAGATCAAAAACTGCTCGATGATTGATTCGATAGATAAAAAGAGAAGATCTTTTATAGTTGTGAATCCACTCATTAAATTTAATCAGTTGTTTATCATTTGAAAGTTTAAATTTTTCGAGTCCATCCATAATAGTTTCATCTAAACACACTAATTGAAAGAACGGAGTAGCAGAAGCTAAAAAGAGACCGGCTTGTTGTAGAAAATTAGATTCAAAATCATTAGAATTGTCATCATTCCAAATGATATAATTTGCTCCTTTGTTTATGTAGTTGATAGAATCTAAATCAAAATAGTTTGTTAAATAGTATTTTGATTTCTCTTTAGAAGATAGAGATTGTATGCTATATGGGGCATTAATCATCCAAGTATACAATTTGTCTTTTTTAAAAAAATCCATTTTATTCATCTCACTCATATTGGTAATAAAATGTAAAAAAAAGAAACGTTCACTTAACTGTATTCCCCCATTTATTGAAGACAATTCTTTTTTTATATAATTTAAAATATCATCTAATTGTTGTGAAGAGTTTAGAGAGTAAGATTTATTTTTCTTTTTAAAATCAGGAAATAGTTTGGCTACCATTTTGGTATAAGGGTGTAAAAACTCAATATCATAAAAGGAATTTCTCAAATCCTCAAATAATTCAATTATTATTGATCCATTTTGATAAACGGTAAGTGTAACAAAGTAAAGGTATATTTCCCCTTCTATACTAAATTCTATAAGAGGAGTGAAGACAAATTTAACAAATGGATTAGATTTGGAACTATATAGACAATTTTGTTTCTCTTTTTCTAGTTTTTCGAAATATAAATTTAAATAGTAGTTAGTTTTCTCGTCTATTTTGCTTTTTAAATGTTGTAACTTTTTTGGAACTATCCATGATTCATGTTTTTTAGAAAAAAGTTGGTTATCTTCCGTACCTATTAATTCCATAATTGTAGCAGGATGATTTTTAAATTTCTTAGTTATTATTTCCGTTAATTTATTATTTTCTATTTTGTATAAGTCGGTGCTTAGCATATAAAAACAAGTGATTTTAATTTCTTCAATTTGTTTAGAAATTTCAGGAATTTTTTCAGAGAAATTGATGCTATTTGTCTTCTTCATATTATCTACCTTCAAAAATTTTCTTACGATAATTATATCAAAATTTAGTGTGATCAAATTATAATCAGTTAAAATTCAGTTATTTTGCTAAAACCAAAAGAAAAAAGCCTTTGAAACGTTGATTTCATAGGCTTTTGGTTTACTCGATTATTTAACTTCAGTAAAGATTACGTGTTTACGCAATTTTGGTGAGTATTTTTTCAATTGAAGACGGTCTGGAGTGTTACGTTTGTTTTTTGAAGTAAGGTACAAGCGTTCACCAGATTCTTTGTGTTCAAGTGTAATATTTACGCGCATGGTATCTCCCTTCTATTATTTAGCTGCTTTAGCGATTTTACGTCCTTTGTAGTATCCTTTAAGTGATACACGGTGAGAACGTGAGTAATCTCCAGTAGTTTCGTCAAATTTAACTGATGGAGCAGTCAATTTGTAGTGTGTACGACGTTTGTTTTTCTTCGCTTTTGAAGTGTGACGTGCAGGTACTGCCATGTTTTATTTCCTCCGATAATATTTTTTTGTTCTTGATTTTTAATCAACTTTAACATAATAACATATCTTTTTTGTAAAGTAAAGTTACTTGACAAAAAAATGTAAATAGGTGCGAGTGTGGTTATTAATGCTTGGCTGCTCGTTAAAAACGAAAGTCATCAAGGAATAATTCATAAGAAAATCCTAAAAAAGAACAGACTATTCTTCTGTATAACTTGTTTTTGTGATAAAATAGAAATGATTGAATCGCTACAATAGTAGAAAGGAATTAGGGGCTAAATTTGTTTAAATTTGGTGCCAATATGTCTTAAATTTATGAAATTACAAAAACCTAAAGGAACACAGGATATTTTACCTAGCGAAAGCGCTAAGTGGCAATACGTGGAAGCTGTTGCGCGTGAAACATTTAAAAAATACAATTACAGCGAAATTCGTACACCAATGTTTGAACATTATGAGGTTATCAGCCGTTCTGTTGGTGACACAACGGACATCGTGACAAAAGAAATGTATGATTTCCACGATAAAGGTGACCGCCATATTACTTTGCGTCCAGAAGGTACAGCCCCTGTTGTGCGTTCTTTTGTGGAAAATAAATTATTTGCACCAGAAGTTCAAAAGCCAGTTAAGATGTACTACATCGGCTCAATGTTCCGCTACGAACGCCCACAAGCTGGTCGTTTGCGTGAATTCCATCAAGTTGGTGTTGAGTGTTTCGGTTCAGCAAATCCTGCCACAGACGTTGAAACAATCGCGATGGCTTACCAATTGTTCCAAACGCTGGGCATTAAAGATGTTACGCTTCATTTGAATACTTTGGGAAGTGCAGCTAGCCGTGCGGCATATCGTCAAGCTTTGATTGATTACCTTACGCCAATGCGTGAGCAATTGTCAAAAGACAGTCAACGTCGTTTAGATGAAAACCCACTTCGTGTCCTTGATTCAAAAGAAAAAGAAGACAAGATTGCTGTTGAAAATGCGCCATCAATCCTTGATTATCTTGATGACGAAAGCCAAGCTCATTTTGATGCTGTGCGTAGTATGCTTGAAACCCTCAATATCCCATATGTCATTGATACAAACATGGTTCGTGGTCTTGATTACTATAACCACACTATCTTTGAATTCATCACAACTGTTGACAAATCTGAATTGACAATCTGTGCTGGTGGTCGCTATGACAGTCTCGTTGAATACTTTGACGGACCAGAAACACCAGGTTTTGGTTTTGGACTTGGTCTTGAACGTTTGCTTCTTATCCTCGAAAAACAAGGTATTGAATTGCCAGTTGAAAAAGAAATGGACGTTTACATTGCTGTTTTGGGACAAGGTGCAAACCTTAAAGCGTTGGAACTTGTTCAAGCTATCCGCAACCAAGGTTTCTCAGCAGAACGTGACTACCTTGGACGTAAAATCAAAGCGCAATTCAAATCAGCAGACGCCTTTAATGCTAAAACAATTATCACTTTAGGTGAAAGTGAAATTGAAGCAAGTCAAGTAGCTGTGAAAAATAATAAAACTCGCGAAGAAGTGACCGTAAGCTTTGACGAAATTACAAACAACCTCGCTGAAGTATTGAATAAATTGGGTTAAATTTCTTCTTTATACATACTTAGGCACTTTAATTATTAATGAAAAGGCTTAAGTGAGAAAAGAATTTAAAAAACTCCCCCGCATGGGTGGGGTTTTTACGTGCTTTTTGCTATAATAGGTGGGAATGAATAAATTAAAAAACGGAGAAACATATCAATGAAACGTACAATGTATGCTGGTCGTGTTCGTAGTGAACATATCGGCCAAGAAATTACTTTAAAAGGTTGGGTTGGTCGTCGTCGTGATTTAGGTGGGCTTATCTTTATCGACCTTCGTGACCGTGAAGGTATCATGCAATTAGTCATTAATCCAGAGGAAGTTTCAAGTGATGTTATGACCACAGCTGAAAGCCTTCGTAACGAATTTGTTATCGAAGTTACTGGTGAAGTTGCACAACGTGAACAAGAAAATAAAAACTTACCAACTGGTGCTGTTGAATTGAAAGTATCAGCATTGACAGTTTTGAATACGGCTAAAACAACACCTTTTGAAATTAAAGATGATGTTGAAGTTAGTGATGAAAATCGTTTACGTTACCGTTATTTGGATCTTCGTCGTCCAAAAATGCTTAACAACTTTAAATTACGTGCAAAAGTTACTCACTCAATCCGTAACTATTTGGATGAGTTAGAATTCATTGATGTTGAAACACCAATGTTGACAAAATCAACTCCAGAAGGTGCGCGTGACTACTTGGTACCAAGTCGTGTGAGCCAAGGTCACTTTTACGCTTTGCCACAAAGTCCACAAATCACAAAACAATTGTTGATGAATGCTGGTTTTGATCGTTACTACCAAATCGTTAAATGTTTCCGTGATGAAGATTTGCGTGGTGATCGTCAACCTGAGTTTACACAGGTCGATATGGAAACATCATTCTTGTCAGACCAAGATATCCAAGATATCACTGAAGGAATGATTGCTAAAGTCATGAAAGATACAAAAGGAATTGATGTCACATTGCCATTCCCACGTATGTCTTATGACGATGCAATGAACAACTACGGTTCAGACAAACCTGATACTCGTTTTGAAATGCTTTTACAAGACTTGACAGAAGTTGTCAAGGATGTTGATTTCAAAGTGTTCTCACAAGCTCCAGTTGTAAAAGCTATTGTTGTTAAGGGGAATGCGGATAAATACTCACGTAAAAACATTGATAAATTAACAGAATTTGCAAAACAATTTGGTGCCAAAGGTCTTGCATGGGTCAAATTTACTGATGGTGCGATTACTGGGCCAGTTGCTAAATTCTTAACAAGTATCGAAGATAAGTTGACAGCAAGTTTACAACTCGAAGAAAATGATTTGGTTCTTTTCGTTGCCGATACTCTTGAAGTTGCTAATAATACTCTTGGTGCTCTTCGTACTCGTATCGCTAAAGAACTTGACATGGTTGACAACTCTAAATTTAATTTCCTTTGGGTTGTTGATTGGCCAATGTTTGAATGGTCTGAAGAAGAAGGACGTTACATGTCTGCTCACCACCCATTCACATTGCCAACTGAAGAATCCGCTCATGAATTAGAAGGTGACCTTGCTAAAGTACGTGCAGTTGCTTACGATATCGTTCTTAACGGTTATGAACTTGGGGGCGGTAGCTTGCGTATCAACCAAAAAGAATTGCAAGAACGTATGTTTAAAGCGCTTGGCTTTACAGCAGAAGAAGCAAATGACCAATTTGGTTTCTTGTTAGAAGCTATGAACTACGGTTTCCCACCACATGGTGGACTTGCTATCGGTCTTGACCGCTTCGTTATGCTTCTTGCTGGTGAAGATAACATTCGTGAAGTCATTGCATTCCCTAAAAATAATAAAGCTGCGGATCCAATGACACAAGCACCAAGTCTTGTTTCAGATAAACAATTAGATGAATTGGCTTTAGCAATCGAAAACAATGATTAAGAAAACATCTTTGAAAAAGAAAACGAAGTTTATTGTTAGCCGTTGGGCAGAAAGATATGGTCTGTTAAAGACAATGCAGAGCATTTCAAGAGAGAAGTATGCGGAAAAAGTTTCCGCTTCTCTTTTTTATGGTTTGCTATCGGCAATCGCGGTTAATTTCTTCTTCCAACCAGGACACGTTTATTCAAGTGGTGCAACTGGTTTTGCTCAGGTTTTATCGGCGATTAGTGAGCGTTTAATTGGCTTTAGGTTGCCAATTTCAGTTGTTTTTTATGCGATTAATGTGCCGTTGCTCGTTTTAGCTTGGTATAAAATCGGACATAAATTCACTGTTTTTACACTCATTACAGTTTCGATGAGTTCTTTCTTTATTCAAATTGTTCCTGAAATTACTCTGACGACTGATCCCCTGGTTAATGCCATTTTTGGTGGTTTGGTCATGGGGACTGGTGTTGGCTTTAGTTTAAAATCTCGTATTTCAAGTGGTGGTACTGATATCATTAGTCTGACCATTCGGAAAAAGACAGGCCGTGATGTGGGAAGCATTTCTCTCATGGTTAATGGTGTTATCATGATTTTTGCTGGCATTTTATTTGGTTGGCAATATGCCCTTTATTCTATGGTGACTATCTTTGTCTCTAGCCGTGTGACAAATGCTATTTTCACTAAGCAGAAGAAAATGCAAGCAACGATTGTGACCAACCGGCCTGAAAAGGTAATTGCGATGATTCACACCAAATTACATCGTGGGGTGACACAAATCAATGATGCCGAAGGAACTTATAATCATGAGAAAAAAGCAATTTTGTTGGCTATTATTACTCGCGAGGAATATAACGACTTTAAGTATCTGATGAAAAAAACTGACCCAAATGCCTTTGTTTCAGTTGCTGAAAATGTTCATATTATTGGACGTTTTGTTGAGGATTAAGAGGTTGAGAAAGTTCTCAGCTTCTTTGTTTATGGCGTTATAATTTACAAGACGCAGAAAATTTTGTTTTGGAGGTATGAGACATGGTTCGTGAAAAGCTTGGACAAATAAGAAGTTTGGTGTTAATTGCCATAGGTGTAGCCATTTATACTTTCGGTTTTGTCAAATTTAATATGGCAAATGCTCTTGCTGAAGGTGGGGTTGCGGGTGTAACCTTGATTGCTCATGCTCTTTACGGAATCAACCCTGCTTATTCGTCACTTATTTTGAATGTTCCTTTGTTCATTCTAGGGGCGCGAATTTTTGGACGAAAATCGCTAGCGCTAACCATTTATGGCACTGTTTTGATGTCATGGTTTATCTGGTTTTGGCAACGTGTGCCGATTCAGATTGTTCTCGAAAATGATATGATGTTGGTTGCTGTCGTTGCTGGTTTATTTTCTGGTGTCGGTAGTGGATTAGTCTTTCGTTACGGCGCTACAACGGGCGGAACAGATATTATCGGACGCGTTATCGAAGAAAAATTCGGTTTCAAACTTGGTCAGACACTGCTTTTTGTCGATGCCGTGGTTCTTACAGCGTCGCTGGTTTACATTGATTTACAACATATGCTTTACACGTTGGTAGCAAGCTTTGTTTACAGTCAAGTTCTGACAATTGTCCAAAATGGTGGTTACACAGTGCGTGGCATGATTATTATCACACAAAAATCTGAAGAAGCTGCGCAAGCTATTCTTAATGGCATTAATCGTGGGGTCACTTATCTGAATGGCCAAGGGGCTTACTCTGGAAACGAAAAAAATATTTTGTATGTGGTCTTAAATCCAGGTGAAGTCCGTGATGTTAAAGCCATTATGGCAGATTTAGACCCAGATGCTTTTATCTCAATAATTGATGTTGATGAGGTTGTGTCATCTGATTTCAAAATTCGACGAAAAAATTATGATAAATTGTAATTAATAACGAAAAGAAGAGGTGAATTTTCATTTGCCTTTTCTTTTTTTGATATTATAGTCTGACAATTTAATGATATGCTATTGAAAGTTTTGAAAGCGCTTTTTATTCAGCTCTTTTTATGGTATGATGATCCTTGTAAGGATTGTTACTGGTCAAGCAGGCAAAACCTAAATCTAACAAGAAAATTAGGAATAGCACCAATCGTTCCTCTATTTTTCTGTTGATTAGATTTAGGTTTTTGTTTTTGTCAGAAATTCTTTGGAGAACTTGTGTTCATTGTGGAAAGTATTTTCGCAAAATATAAGCACCTGTAATTTTATTTAGGAGGAGAGATTGACATGAAAAAATCAATTTCAAAGGGAATCGTTTTGAGTGCTGTTAGTTTTTTGGGAGTGTTTGCAGGAAGTCAAGTTGTATCTGCTGACACTGATGTTGCTATTGCTAAAACATCAATTGTTGTAAAGGGGTATGAATTTGGTCCAGCAGTACCAAAAGTTGTTGTAAAGTTAGACAGTAAAGTCTCTAAAGTATCAAAAGAAAATGTCACTGTTACAACGGCAGGTACAGAACGCCAAGTCAGCAAGGTTTATTTATCTGATAAAAATGGAAAAAAAGTTACCAAAGATAGTAAGTACGTCACTATTCAAATGCCAGTTACTTTTGACACCGAATCAAATTCTGGTGTTGCCAGTCCTTTCTTTTACAACATGGAAAATTTCCATAATACATGGGTAGATGATTACACGGTTTCAATTCAAGGGTTGACAGTAACTGTAAATGGCGAAGAAAGCGAGCTTGACAGTGAGAGCAACGCTATTAACAATCGCATTTCAACAGATGTAGCAGCATTTAGCAATCGTGGGTCTTATTCTGGAACTTACACGAATCCGTTGACCAATCAAGATGAAGAACTCACCCTTCAATATGCCGCTTATGAACCAGAAAGTTTGAAAAATGGAAAGAAAAATCCTTTGATTATCTGGCTACATGGGCAAGGCGAAGGCGGTACAGATACCGATATTACATTGTTGGGAAATGAAGTTGTAGCGCTTGCTAAGGATGATATCCAATCACATTTTACAGCAGGTAAGCAAACGGGAGCCTATGTTTTAGCGGTTCAAACCCCAACGTATTGGATGGATGAGGGTGATGGTACAAATGGAGCGGGGGCAGGTGTGTCTCGCTACACAGAGGTACTCATGGATACTATTAAGGATTACGTTTCGAATCATTCAGATGTGGATACAGACCGTATTTATTTAACTGGTGGTTCAAATGGTGGTTACATGACGCTTAATTTGGCTATCAATAATCCAGATTATTTTGCAGCGCTTGTTCCGCAGGCGGCAGCTTATTCTTACTATCAATATCAGCGTAATGAGGACGGTACTTATACAACTGTTCCTAGTGATACAAGCTTGTCTGGCACAGCATTTGTCAAAACAGATGATATCTACTTTGACGAGGATAAAATTGCTGCGCTTAAAGATATTCCAATTTGGTTTATCCATGCCGCTAATGATACGGTTGTCAATCCAAGCGATTATTCTTTACCAATCTATAAAGCTTTAGTAGATAGCGGAGCAACGAATAAGTGGTTCTCATATTATGAAAGCGTTGAAGGTTCAGACATGAAAGATACCTCTTATCTTGGACATTGGTCATGGACGTATTTCTTCAATGATAAGGTGTCTGGTGTACAGAGCGTTTCTGATATTAAAGAGGCTGACGACCTTTCAGGTTTTTCACCAAACAATAAAACTAATGGTGGAACAAGCACCGCAAAAGTTGACGGAACAGCTTATGACAACATTTTTGATTGGTTAAATGCTCAGAAAAAATGAGTTTAGACAAATGAAAAAAGCCGTTTAACACGGCTTTTTTGTTAGGGGTGAAATAGGCTACCTAGCATGATAGCTAAAGCGGCATTCCCTTTATATTTTTCAGGACTGTCAGCAACTTCGTTGTAAAGTGCTGTGATTTCAGATTCTGTTTTGAGATGATGTGTTAGTAAATGTTGAGAAATGGCATGTGCCAGTTTTGTGCGTGCCAACTGGTCATTTTCATTTTTTTCTAAATCCTGCGCTACTGCAAAAATATCTGCTTTCAGTGGCTCGTTATCTGGCAGGCTAGCATAGGCTTTACTAAGTTTTTCCATTAATTGATTTCCTTTTTCCATAAACAAAATCTCCTTTGTTGTTATGCTCACAGTTTATAATTTTGATAGAAAAAAATCAAGAAAAAAAAGAACGAGAAATAATCTCGTTCTCTTTGCTTTTATAAAGAAATAATTACATTTCGTTTGGTGCTTCAACACCGAGAAGACGGAGCGCTTCTTTTAGAACAGTTGCAGTAGCGTAGCTAAGTGCTAGGCGGCTATCACGTTCTTGGCTTTCATCAAGGATACGTGTGTGTGCATAGTATTTGTTGAAGCTTTGGGCTAGATTGATAGCAAATTTTGCAACAATAGAAGGTTCAAAGTTGTCAGCGGCACGTTTGATGATACGTGGGAAGTCTTGGATAAGTTTTACAATTTCCCAGCTTTCAGCATCATCAAGACTGTAAACTTGGTTGACAGATGGTGTAAACTCAGCTTTACGAAGAATAGATTGGATACGTGCGTGTGCATATTGTACGTAAGGTCCAGTTTCACCTTCAAATGATACCATAGCATCAAGGTCAAAGTCATAACCATTCAAACGGTCTGTTTTCAAATCGTAGAATTTGATAGCACCGACGCCAACAGCGTGAGCGACTGCTTCCTTGTCAGCAAGGTTAGGATTTTTAGCATTGATTTGGTCTTCAGCGCGTTTGACAGCTTCGGCAATTGTTGGTTCAAGAAGGATAACATTACCTTTACGAGTTGACAGTTTTTTACCTTCTTTAGTAACAAGTCCAAATGGAACGTGAGTAATATCTTCATTCCATTCAAATCCCATTTCGTTAAGGACCGCTTTTAATTGTTTGAAGTGAGCAGATTGTTCGTTACCAACGACGTAAATGGCCTTGGCAAAGTCGTAAGTACGTTTGCGATAAAGAGCGGCAGCCAAGTCACGTGTGATGTAAAGTGTTGCACCGTCAGATTTTTTGATAAGAGCTGGGTGTTCGATACCATATTTTTCAAGGTTAACGACTTGAGCACCTTGAGATTCTTCAAGAAGTCCTTTTTCTGTCAAGATATCGACAACTTCGTCCATTTTATCGTTGTAGAATGCTTCCCCGTTAAAGCTATCAAAAGAAACACCAAGTTCATCGTAAAGCCGATTGAATTCAACAAGGCTTTCGTCACGGAACCATTGCCAGAGTGAAATAGCTTCTTCGTCGCCAGCTTCCAATTTACGGAACCATTCGCGAGCCTCTTCGTCAAGTTCTGGTTGTGTTTCAGCTTCGGCATTGATGCGAACGTAAAGTTTTAAGAGTTCGTCGATTGGGTGAGCTTTGACAGCCTCTTCGTCACCCCATTTTTTGTAGGCAACAATCAACATACCGAATTGTTTACCCCAGTCACCGAGGTGATTGATTTTAACAGCTTTATAGCCGAGTTTTTCAAAAATATTAGCCAGGCTATCACCGATAACGGTTGAACGAAGGTGTCCAATTGAGAATGGTTTAGCAATGTTTGGGCTTGACATATCGATAGCAACGTTGCGACCTTCTCCTAAATCTTGACTAGCATAGTCGCTTCCGTTTGCAATAACTTGACCTAAAACATCAGCAGAAATGCTTTTCTTGTCAAGGAAGAAGTTGATGTATGGACCAACAGCTTCGATTTTTTCAAAGCCAGTTGCATCCATTTTTTCGGCAACATCAGCAGCAATCATTTGGGGTGCTTTGCGAAGGATTTTTGCTAATGAGAAAGCAGGAAAAGCAAGGTCACCCATATCAGAATTTTTTGGAATTTCAAGTAGATTAATAATTTGTTCTTGGTCTAATTCTGGAACAATATTTTGAATGCGTTCAGCAATTGTACGTTTTGTATCCATGAGTTTCTCCTAAATTAGTTAGTCATATTATTTTAACATAAAAATAAGAAATAAACGAGACTAGCTGAAAGAAAACGTTTGAAGCAGTAAAAAATAAGTTATCATAAGGAAAACAGCGCAAAAGAGAGATGAAAAATTTTCTTTTTTTTGGTATAATTTTAAGGATAAATATACACAAAGGGAAAGTTATATGAATAAAATAGAACGTCAAAATCGAATCAAACGTTTGATTCAATCAGGTCATATTGGAACACAAGAAGAAATCAAGCGTCATTTGCAAGAAGAAGGGATTAGTGTCACTCAAGCAACCTTGTCACGTGACCTTCGTGAGATTGGTCTTTTGAAATTACGTGATTCATCAGGTAAGCTTTATTATAGTTTATCAGAAACATCGGAGACAACTTTTGGTGCTAATATCCGCTCATATATTTTGAAAGTTGCTCGTGCTGGGTTCATGCTTGTTCTTCATACTAATCTTGGTGAAGCAGATGTTTTGGCAAACTTGATTGATAGTAGCGACATTCCAGAGATTCTTGGAACGGTGGCAGGTGCGGATACTTTGCTTGTTATCTGTAAAGATGAAGAGACAGCTCAAGCATTTGAAAGAGACTTATCAACGAGCTTATGAGTAAGTACGACCAAGCAGTGGACAAGTTAGTTCAAGCTATTCAAAAGCACGATAGTGTGCAAGAATTTCAAAAAGTAGAACAAAAAATCAAAACTTTTCCAGAACTTGACAGTCTTGTTGACGATATGAAAGCTTATCAGCAGGAGGCTGTGCTTTATCACAAGATTGACAAGTTAGTGGCTGAAAAAGCAGCAGGAAAACAAGCTGACCAGCTACAAAAAGACTTATCGGATCTCCCGATTGTCAAAGATTATCGTAACAAGATGCAAGATGCTAGTGATTTGGTTCAATACATCACGAAAAACTTGGAAACGAAAATTAACGAGGAGTTAACTAATAATGACAAAAGATAAAATTTCTCCAGGCATGCAACAGTATTTGGACGTAAAAAAAGATTATCCAGATGCTTTTTTACTTTTCCGCATGGGAGACTTTTATGAATTATTTTATGATGATGCGGTTAAAGCTGCACAGATTTTAGAGATTAGTTTAACTAGTCGTAATAAAAATGCTGACAATCCAATTCCAATGGCAGGTGTGCCTTATCATTCTGCGCAACAATACATTGATGTATTAGTGGAAATGGGTTACAAGGTGGCAATTGCTGAGCAAATGGAAGACCCAAAACAAGCCGTCGGTGTGGTTAAACGTGAAGTCGTTCAAGTGATTACGCCAGGAACAGCTGTCGATTCCTCTAAACCAGATAATGCTAACAATTTCTTGGTGGCTATCGATTCTGACGGCAAAACGTTTGGGCTAGCCTATATGGACGTGTCAACAGGTGAATTTTTCTCAACAAGTCTTTCTGATTTTACAAGCCTTAGAAGTGAAATTCTGAACCTTAAAGCGCGTGAAATCGTTGTTGGTTATGAGCTTTCTGAAACAGAGCAACATAGCTTAGTTAAACAATTAAATTTACTCTTATCGTTTGAACAAGAACGTTATGAAGATGTGCATTTAATCGACCCAGATTTAACGGCTTTAGAAATTTCAGCAGCTGAGAAATTGCTACAATACGTTCATACAACGCAAAAACGTGAGCTAAGCCATTTGCAAAAATTGGTTCATTATGAAATCAAAGATTACTTGCAAATGTCTTATACGACAAAATCTAGTCTGGATTTATTAGAAAATGCTCGAACAAGTAAAAAACATGGTAGCCTTTATTGGTTACTAGATGAAACTAAAACGGCTATGGGAATGCGTCTATTGCGCAATTGGATTGACCGTCCTTTGGTGAAACAAGCACAGATTGAAGAGCGCCAAAATATTGTTCAAGTTTTCCTAGATAATTTCTTTGAGCGTAGTGATTTGACGGATAGTCTCAAAGGTGTTTATGATATTGAACGTTTAGCGAGTCGTGTGTCATTTGGAAAAGCTAATCCAAAAGATTTATTACAACTCGGTCATACTTTGGCACAAGTGCCAACGATTAAGGCGATTTTAGAATCGTTTGAGAGCCCTCACCTTGACAAGCTTGTCAACAGCATTGACACTTTGCCAGAGCTAGAATCGCTGATTCGCTCAGCTATTGACCCAGATGCCCCTGCTGTTATCACAGAAGGTAGCATTATCCGTACAGGCTTTGATGAGACTTTGGACAAATACCGTAAGGTTATGCGCGAGGGGACTAGCTGGATTGCAGAAATTGAAGCTAAGGAACGTGCTGCAAGTGGGATTACCAATCTAAAAATTGATTATAATAAAAAAGACGGATACTATTTCCATGTGACAAATTCCAATCTCTCTCTAGTGCCAGATTATTTCTTCCGCAAGGCAACGTTGAAAAATTCAGAGCGTTTCGGAACGGCAGAATTGGCAAAAATTGAAGGTGAGATGTTGGAGGCGCGTGAGCAATCAGCAAGCTTAGAATATGATATTTTCATGCGCGTTCGCGGACAAGTCGAGCGTTACATTACACGTTTGCAAGACTTGGCTAAGGCGATTTCAACCGTTGACGTTTTACAAAGTTTAGCCGTTGTTGCAGAAAATAATCATTATGTTCGTCCAACATTCAACGATAGCCATGAGATTAAAATTGAAAAAGGTCGTCATGCGGTCGTTGAAAAAGTCATGGGAACGCAAGAATATATTCCTAATACGATTACGTTTGATGCCGATATCAACATTCAACTGATTACTGGTCCAAATATGAGTGGTAAATCAACTTATATGCGTCAACTTGCCTTGACAGTTATTATGGCTCAAATGGGGTCTTACGTAGCTGCTGAAAGTGTCAATTTACCAGTATTTGATGCGATTTTCACGCGTATTGGTGCGGCAGATGATTTGATTTCAGGACAGTCAACGTTTATGGTGGAAATGATGGAAGCTAACCAAGCTATCAAACGTGCAAGTTCTCAATCCTTGATTCTTTTTGATGAGCTAGGTCGTGGTACAGCAACCTATGACGGTATGGCTTTGGCGCAATCAATCATTGAATATATCCATGATCATATCGGTGCAAAGACCATGTTTGCAACCCATTATCATGAGTTGACAGCTTTGTCAACAAGCTTGACACATCTTGTCAATGTGCACGTTGCTACCCTTGAGAAAAATGGTGATGTGACTTTTCTTCATAAAATTGCAGAAGGTCCAGCAGACAAATCTTACGGAATTCATGTAGCAAAAATTGCTGGTTTACCAGAAGAATTATTACAACGTGCGGACAGCATTTTGACGAATTTAGAATCAGGTGCTGCGCAGCTTCAATTGACCCCTGAGGTAGAAGCTGAGCCAATTACTGTAAAATCTGAAGTAGCAGAACCAGTGGCAGAGCAACTAAGTTTATTTGCTGATGACTCATCTAACCAAGAAGTGATTGAAGCACTCAAAAAAGTTGATTTGATGAATTTAACACCAATGCAAGCCATGAATGTTATTTATGAATTAAAAAATATGTTGTAACAATAAGAGGCAGTCTTAAAGAAGATTGCCTTTTTAGTTTGTGTTATAATAGAAGATAAACAAGCAAGAATGAAAGGAATAAGGCTGCCTTTAAAAGGCTTGCTAATAGATAAATCATGAGTAAAATTATTGAGTTGCCAGAGGTTTTGGCTAACCAAATTGCAGCGGGTGAAGTTATTGAACGACCAGCTAGCGTTGTCAAAGAATTGGTGGAAAATTCGATTGATGCAGGGAGCAGCCAAATCACCATTGAAATTGAAGAAGCTGGTTTAAAGAAAATTCAAGTGACAGATAATGGCGAAGGAATTGCTCAAGATGATGTTGCATTAAGTTTGCACCGCCATGCCACAAGTAAAATTAAAAATCAAGCTGACCTTTTCCGTATTAGGACATTAGGTTTTCGTGGTGAAGCGATACCGTCAATTGCCTCCATTAGTCATTTTACAGTCAAAACAGCAACGGCAGATGAAAATTATGGAACATTGCTAGTAGCCAAAGGTGGTGAAATCGAAAAACAAGAACCGATTTCTACACCCGTTGGAACCAAAATTACGGTTGAAAATCTCTTTTATAATACGCCAGCACGTCTTAAATACATGAAAAGTCTCCAATCCGAATTAGCTCATATTGTTGATGTGGTGAATCGTTTGAGCTTGGCGCACCCAGAGGTGGCTTTTAGCTTGATTAATGATGGTCGTCAAATGACAACAACATCTGGTACTGGTGATTTGCGACAAGCAATTGCTGGTATTTATGGGCTTAATACGGCTAAAAAAATGATTGAGATTTCGAATGCTGACCTCGATTTTGAAGTGTCTGGTTACATTAGTCTGCCAGAATTGACACGAGCGAACCGAAACTATATTACGATTTTGATTAATGGTCGTTATATTAAAAACTTTTTGCTCAATCGTGCGATTTTGGACGGTTATGGTTCAAAATTGATGGTGGGACGTTTTCCGATTGCTGTTATCGACATTCAAATCGACCCTTATTTAGCTGATGTCAATGTTCACCCGACGAAGCAAGAAGTTCGTATTTCAAAGGAAAAAGAACTGATGAGCTTAATCAGCTCTGCTATTGCAGAGAGTTTGCGTGAGCAAGATTTGATACCTGATGCTCTAGAAAATCTGGCGAAATCAAGCACACGTGGGCTTCCGAAACCAGAGCAAACGAGCCTGCCGTTGAAACAAACAGACCTTTATTATGATAAAGAACGTCGTGATTTCTTTGTCAAGTCAGATACGGTTGAAGAGCAACCAGTACAGTTATTCAATGAGGTTGACAACTCTGTCAAGGAAGTTGACAAGCAACAAACATCAGTGAAATATGCGCAGCGTTCCGAAGTAGATAGTCAAGATGATGAACATGATAATCTTGATTTTAAAAACAAGACAAAAATCAATAAGATGATTGAAAGTCTTGATAATGAGGAGTCATCAACTTTCCCAGAATTAGATTATTTCGGACAAATGCACGGAACGTATCTTTTTGCACAGGGAAATGGTGGGCTTTATATCATTGACCAACACGCTGCTCAAGAACGTGTTAAATATGAATATTATCGTGAGAAAATCGGCGACGTTGACAGCTCTTTACAGCAGCTTCTCATGCCATATCTTTTTGAGTTTTCTGGAGCTGATTTTATTAAGTTGCAAGAAAAAATGGAGCTGTTAAATCAAGTTGGTATTTATCTAGAACCATATGGAAACAACACTTTTATTCTCCGTGAACACCCAATTTGGATGAAAGAAGAGGAAATTGAGACGGCTGTTTATGAGATGTGTGATATGCTGTTGTTGACAAATGAAGTATCGGTGAAGAAATATCGTGCAGAATTGGCAATCATGATGTCATGCAAACGCTCAATCAAAGCGAATCACATTCTTGATGATTATTCCGCCCGACATCTTTTGGTTCAGTTATCACAATGTAAGAATCCTTATAACTGTCCACATGGACGTCCAGTTCTTGTCAACTTTACCAAAGCTGACATGGAAAAAATGTTCCGCCGTATTCAAGAAAATCACACAAGTTTAAGAGAGTTAGGAAAATACTAAGATGTACGATTATATCAAAGGAAAATTAACTAAAATTACCGCCAAATACATTGTTGTCGAGGCTGGAGGGCTGGGCTATATTGTCAACGTTGCTAACCCATACAGTTTTTCAGACCTTGTCAACCAAGAGGTTCAGATTTATTTACACCAAGTCATTCGTGAAGATGCGCAATTGTTATTTGGTTTTCACACAGAAGATGAAAAAGCTGTTTTTCTTAACTTGATTTCAGTTTCTGGGATTGGTCCGACAACTGCGCTAGCGATTATTGCGGTTGATGATAATGAAGGGCTTGTCAATGCGATTGACACTAGTGATATCAAGTATTTGATGAAATTTCCAAAAATTGGAAAAAAGACAGCTCAACAAATGGTCTTGGATTTAGCAGGAAAATTTGTCGATGTTTCGGTGGAAAATGGCAAAGCTTCTCAGACAAAAACAGCTACAAACGAGCAGCTTGAGGAAGCTATGGAAGCTCTTTTGGCACTTGGCTATAAAGCTGCAGAGCTCAAGAAAATTCGTAAGTTCTTTGAAGGAACAAATGAAACAGCAGAACAATACATCAAATCAAGTCTTAAAATGTTGATGAAAGCTTAATTTAAAGCTTTTTTGGCTATTGTTTCACATGAAACACTCCTCAACTTCTCAGTTGGGGAGTGCTTTTGTATGCTTAAATTTGCCTGTGCTTTGCTACTTCTTTTTCAAGTGCTTCAAAAATCTTTTCTTCTTCGGTTAAGCGTAGTAGAGACATTCCTTTATCAATTAAGCTATTATCATCACGACAAATGCCAAGGCGGACTTGCGCAATTCCTAAAAAGTCATAGCGTTTTAATTCCTTAGCAAGTTTGAGGGCTTCTAGAGAAAATGTTTCACATTCTTTGGTTTGATGATTGTCCAGATAAATGCTTGCGAGATTGGTTAACAAGGTCAATTGCAACGGCTTGATGTTGTAAAGGTCGGTGTATTTGACTAAGTTAGTTAAAATTTTGGGAGTGATTGTTTTCAGAGTCTCTAGTGGAAAATGGTAAAGAATTGTTAATAGTAATTTGAAATCATTCTGATACCAAGTGTTTTGTTTTTCAAGATAATGCCAAATTTTCTGAGTTGTTTCTTGAAAGGTAGTATCTTTTGATTCCCCACCAAATTCTCTTACGTGGATAGTAACAGTTAGTCTGTCAAGAAGTTGTTGAATCGGTATGTCATGGTGTGTTTGAAGATATTCTTGACATTGTTGTTTGAGAGATAAGAGTTCGGTGTTGTCGGTAATTGATAGATTGTTATTAGCGATATTTAATAATTTTTGACGTTCACTTGGCTGATAGACGTTGCAAATGTATTCAAATTCTTCCAAGCTCATGTTGATTTGCTGGAGAAGAAAAATGAAAGTATCAAATTTAGGGATAACTTGACCGCTTTCGATACGAGCTAGAGTAGAGCGGGCGAGCATGTCACCACAAATTTCTTCCTGTGTTAACCCCTTTGATTGCCGAATATCCTTATAAACTTTTCCAAAATCCCAACGCATATCCTAATCTCCTAAAAAATTTGTGTTACTAAACGCTACAAAATGTTATGTTGACGTGTTTTTATTGTATCATATAAGTATATATTTAAATGAATAAAACCTCATGATGTGGTGTATAGTCAAGATTAAATTTGGCATAGATGTGAAAGGAGAACTATTAGGATGAAAAAGTATTTTCCATTTGTGATTATAATTGCATATATTATCAGTCTCTTTTTGCCGTATGCGTCTGGTATTTCAGTTGAAACGTATCAGTTAACGACTATTTCAGGGATTTTATTTTTGAAAAATCATTGGCTTGTTGCTAGTATTTTGATTGTTTTGCTACTGATTTATCAATGGCGTAGCAAGCAATCGTTAGTGGCTGGCAATGTTCTCCTTGTTTTAATTGGGGTAATTTTGCTGTATCTTTATCTGATTCCATTTATCGGTGCTTTTGGCGAAAGTTTTATGGTAGGACTTCGACTCATCAGGGATACACTAGCGACTAGCTTAATGATTGGTTATTATTTATCTGCTCTATTTGCTTTTGTGGGATACTTTTGGCTCATTAAAAAACGCCGTAAATAATGTTACTAAACGCTACAAAATGTTATTTTATGCTATTTTCGGTGTATGATAGACTAAAGGAGGTTTTATATGGTGAAAAAGAATATTATTATATCACTTTCAGCTCTTGTTTTATTAGGCGCATTTGGTGCTAGTTTGACAACAAAGCAAACTTCGGTTCAACCAACTAAGGTTGTGACAGCTGATACTAAAGATACAGTCGTGGAACAACAATCATCAGTTGATGACGAGGTGTCACAGATTAGCAATACAACTATTCGAGAATTTATTCAATACTTTAGAGCCACTGGTGACAACCCAGATGAGTTTTGTCTGTTTGAGGATTTGTCTGATGACAAACGTATCGTTGTCATTGATGATGGAACAACGCCCGCAGATAAAGCACCAGTAATTGGCTATTCGGCTGATGGTGCAGAATCAACAGTCGTTGGTAGTTTGACAACTGAAGAGGGGACGATTACCTTTGATACCAGTGACCCAAGCCAATCCGCAACAATTGCTGAAATCAAAGCAGCCGCTGCACAATATCGATAAAAGGAAAGCTGGCCATTAGTGATTTGGTCAGCTTTTATAGGTGAAATGGATGAAAAAAGAAGAAAACTATGTCAAATATTTTTTTATACTACTAATTCTCCTTGCTTTAATCATTTTTGGTGTTTTAACCATGAAGTCTGGTCGATTGCTATTTCTTTTTGAGGGGATAGGGTTAAGCCTAGGTGTCAGTGTTACTTGGCTCTATTGGAAGAAGAAGCATTGATGAGGTTTACATGGTTGTCAATTAGGTGTAAATGTGGTGCTAACTGCCAAAAAGATTGTTTTTCTGGTTTAGTTTAAAGTTTCAAATAAATCTTGACATCATCGGGAAATAAGAGTATTCTGTAAAGAAAAATTGATATGATGAGGGTAGGTGGGAGTTATGAAAAGTATTACTAGGAACACTTTTGTTTACCTTTTGGCAAATTTTTTAGTTACGGTGGCTTATTCCATGCCGCACTCGATTTTAACGGTTATTTTATTGTCAAAAGGGTTGAGTTTGTCGCAGATTTTGATTGTTCAATCAGCTTATAGTATTGCAATTGTTCTGTTTGAATTTCCAAGCGGGTTGATTGCAGACAATTATTCCCGCAAAAACATTTATAGTCTATCAAAGTTATTTTTGATAGTGATGTTTTTGATTGTCCTTTTTAGTAACAATTTTTACCTTATCTTTGCTGCTTGGTTTTGCTATGGGATTGCTTCGGCTTTGGATAGTGGAACGCTTGATGCCTACATTATCAATCAATTAAAAATAGCTCATCGTGAGGACGACCTTCGAAAATTTCTAGCGCTCAATAATCGTTTGGAAATTGTCGGGCTTTTATTGGGAAGTAGTCTAGGTGGTGTTCTCTATCTAAGCATTGGTATCAATATTTATGTTTTAGGTATTGCTTTTTTAGTGGCTTCAACTCTTGTGACGTTTTTCTTTTTCAATGAAAATCTAAAAAATACGACACTAGAAGATAGCCATGTTTCTGTTTTAAAACAGCAGATTACAGATAGTTTTATCGAGTTAAGAAAGCAACCACGATTGGGTGTTATTCTGATTTTTGATTTCTTGACGCAAATCTTTTTTCAAACCCATTTTCAGTTGTGGCAATCGTTTTTCCTGAGCAAAGGTGTAGATACCAAATATTTTCCAGCCTTTTACATCGCTTTTCAAATCATCACGCTGTTTTCATATTCTATCAATATTGATGGGATTAAAAAATACGCAGGGCTTATTAAGTTTTGTCCGTTGATTATTTTTCTTCCTTTGACCTTCCTTTCAAAACACCTTTGGGTGTTATTGCCAGCTTATTTTATTTTCATCTTTGTTTTTTATGTCATTGAATTTATTTTAAATTATTATTTCAACAAAATGGTGTCAATTGACAATATCTCGTCTCTTGTTTCCTTTAAATCGACCATTAGTCGCTTGGGAAGTATTTGTTTATTGTGCCTTTTGAGCTTAATGGTAAAAGTATTTGCTGTTGAAAAAGTCATGGCAGTCAACTTTATGGCATCATTACTTTTCTTGTTTTTACTAGTCATTATCTGGTTAAGAAAACAGCCTAGGTTGACAAAGTAGTAAAGCAAGTTGACAGTGGATTAAACTAATATTTTCTCATTAAAATCTGACTTTGTAGCAAAAAGCAGCAAATTTGTTGCTTTTTTTGATAGAATAAAACTAAATTACGAATAGATAAGTAGGTGGCAATTATGAAAGCTGAAATCATTGCTGTGGGAACAGAAATTCTAACAGGACAAATCACAAATACAAATGCTCAATTTTTATCGGAAGAATTTGCCAAGTTAGGAATTGATGTGTTCTTTCAAACAGCTGTTGGTGATAATGAAGAACGTCTTTTATCAGTTATTGATTTAGCAAGCAAGCGAAGTGAATTAGTTGTCTTATGTGGAGGGCTTGGTCCGACAGAAGACGATTTAACAAAACAAACGTTAGCAAAATATTTGGGACGCGATTTAGTCTTTGATGAACAAGCTAACAAGCGTTTGGACGAATTTTTTGCGACACGTCCGCAGTTTGCTAGAACGGCTAATAACGAACGTCAAGCACAGCTGATTGAAGGGTCAATACCGTTGCAAAATAGCACTGGTTTGGCTGTTGGTGGCGTGCTAGAAGTAAATGACGTGACCTACGTTGTTCTCCCTGGACCGCCGAGTGAATTAAAACCAATGGTATTGGATTCTCTAGTACCTTTATTGTCTGGAGACCATAAGCAGCTTTATTCACGTGTGTTGCGTTTCTTTGGGATTGGTGAAAGCCAGTTAGTGACCGTTTTGACAGATTTGATTGATAATCAAACAGACCCAACGATTGCTCCGTATGCGAAAACAGGTGAGGTGACCCTTCGTTTATCAACCAAGGCAGATGATGTGGCGTCAGCAAAAGCGAAATTGGATGCTCTAGAGCATAAAATTCTAGCCAAAAAAACATTAAATAGTATTCCTCTTGAACAGTTATTTTATGGCTATGGTGATGATAACAGTATGGCGCGTGTTGTTTTTGATTTGTTGAAAGAAAAGCACAAAACCATTACAGCGGCAGAAAGTTTGACCGCAGGGCTATTCCAATCTAGTATCGCTGATTTTTCAGGGTCATCTGCAGTATTTAATGGCGGATTTGTGACGTATAGTATAGAAGAAAAATCAAAAATGCTTCACATTCCTCTTGAAGATTTGCAAGAACATGGTGTAGTAAGTCACTTTACAGCTGAAAAAATGGCAGAGCAATCACGTTTATTGACAGATGCTGATTTTGGTATCGGTTTGACAGGTGTTGCAGGACCAGATAGCTTAGAAGGACATCCAGCAGGAACAGTTTTCATTGGTATTGCTACTAGAGAAAAAGTTCATTCTATTCGTGTTGTTATAGGTGGGCGAAGCCGTTCAGACGTCCGTTATATTGCTACTTTATATGCTTTCAACTTAGTACGTCAAGCTTTATTACAAGGCTAAAATTTGGTATAATAGAGTTAGTATCTCGAACAAACAGAAAGGGAAAAATTTGGCTAAAAAGACAAAGAAAACAGAAGCTATCACTAAAAAATTTGGTGATGAGCGTAAAAAGGCACTTGATGATGCCTTGAAATTAATTGAAAAAGATTTCGGTAAGGGAGCTGTTATGCGCCTTGGTGAACGTGCTGAACAAAAAGTTCAAGTCATGAGTTCAGGTAGCTTGGCTCTTGATATTGCTTTGGGTGCAGGTGGTTACCCTAAAGGGCGTATCATTGAAATCTATGGACCTGAAAGTTCTGGTAAGACAACTGTTGCGCTTCATGCAGTAGCACAAGCTCAAAAAGAAGGTGGAATTGCTGCCTTTATTGATGCCGAACACGCACTTGACCCAGCTTATGCTGCGGCTCTTGGTGTTAACATTGATGAACTTCTCTTGTCACAACCTGACTCTGGGGAACAAGGTCTTGAAATTGCAGGAAAATTGATTGACTCAGGTGCTGTTGACCTCGTCGTTGTCGATTCTGTTGCTGCCCTTGTACCTCGTGCCGAAATCGATGGTGACATTGGTGATAATCACGTTGGTTTGCAAGCTCGTATGATGAGTCAAGCAATGCGTAAATTGTCAGCTTCAATCAACAAAACAAAAACAATTGCGATTTTCATCAACCAGTTGCGTGAAAAAGTTGGTGTGATGTTTGGTAACCCAGAAACAACACCTGGTGGACGCGCGCTTAAATTCTATGCGTCAGTTCGTCTTGATGTCCGTGGTAACACACAAATCAAAGGTTCTGGTGACCAAAAGGATAGCAATATCGGTAAAGAAACTAAAATCAAAGTGGTTAAAAACAAAGTTGCGCCACCATTTAAAACAGCCGAAGTTGAAATCATGTACGGTGAAGGAATTTCACGTACAGGTGAGCTTGTTAAGATTGCTAGCGACCTAGACATCATCAAAAAAGCAGGTGCTTGGTTCTCGTATAACGGTGAGAAAATCGGACAAGGTTCTGAAAATGCGAAGAAATACTTGGCAGAACACCCAGAAGTCTTTGATGAAATCGACCACAAAGTACGTGTTCACTACGGTCTCGTAGAAGAAACCGAAGATGAGAAAGCAGCAGATGTTGTTGAAGAATCAGCAGCAACTAATGATAATGTTGACGAAGTTGTTCTTGATTTAGATGATGCTATCGAAATCGAAGAATAATTCATAATAACGTTGAAACTCTGGGACAATTGTCTCGGGGTTTTCTTGTGTAAGAATGTCAATCTAAGATGAAAATATTTGACCTGGTTTTCGATTTTTTCAGAAATAAATGGAACGTTTTCAAAATTACAAATGATTTTTTTAGATTTTTATTGAAAAAAATAATCTTTTTAATTGACTTTTTGAAAAAATAGGTCTTAGGTCCTATGTTTTCGTTAAGGTTGGTGTGCTATAATACAACTATCATGGGATAGAAAGTGAGAGTGCACATGATTAAAATTTACACAATTTCAAGTTGTACAAGCTGTAAGAAAGCCAAGACATGGCTCAACGCTCATCAGCTCCCTTATAAAGAACAGAATTTAGGAAAAGAACCACTAACACGAGAAGAAATCTTAGCGATATTAACTAAAACAGAAAACGGGATTGAAAGTATCGTTTCATCTAAAAACCGTTACGCAAAAGCACTTGATTGCGATATTGAGGATTTAAGTCTGAGCGAGGTTATTGATCTTATTCAAGAAAATCCGCGTATTTTGAAGAGCCCAATTTTGATTGACGATAAACGCCTTCAAGTAGGGTACAAAGAAGATGATATTCGTGCTTTCTTGCCACGTTCCATTCGTAATGTGGAAAATGCAGAAGCTCGCCTTCGTGCAGCGCTGTAATAGATAGTCTAAAAGCTCCGTTTTGGAGCTTTTTTAATATTTTCCTTAGTGTGGATTGTTAAAACCAAGGAATTTTTAAAGATTACAATAGTTGGTTGCGCGTGGAAAAACGAGTGCTTTGCTCTTTTTTATTTTTATAAAGATAGTAAAAAGTTCGGTGATAGTTGAGGCATGGGGAGTAAAGGTTGCTTAATGGGACAATTGAAACGAAGGATTTGAAAATGAAAATAAACTTTGGTGAAATAAAGTCAGATTCTTGTGAAATCTTTGTGAATAAGCTATAATAAATGGTGACAGCTATTTTAGAAAGAAGGTGTAAGTATGGGATTTACAGATGAAACTGTACGCTTTAATTTAGACGATAGCAACAAGAAAGAAATTAGTGAAACCTTAACAACGGTATATCGTTCTCTCGATGAAAAAGGGTATAATCCAATCAATCAGATTGTTGGTTATGTCTTAAGTGGGGACCCTGCTTATGTTCCTCGTTACAATGATGCCAGAAATCAAATTCGTAAATACGAACGAGATGAAATTGTTGAAGAGCTTGTCCGCTACTATCTCAAAGGAAATGGAATTGACTTGAAATGAGAATCATGGGACTAGACGTTGGCTCAAAGACAGTTGGCGTTGCTATCAGTGACCCGCTAGGCTTTACAGCACAGGGCGTAGAAATTATCAGAATTGATGAAGAAGCTGGCGAATTTGGTTTTGAACGACTTGAAGAGTTAGTTAAACAGTATAAGGTTGACAAGTTTGTTGTTGGTTTGCCTAAAAATATGAATAATACAGAAGGTCCTCGCGTGGAAGCCAGTAAGGCATACGGCGATAAAATCAACGAACTTTTCAATATTCCTGTTGATTATCAAGATGAACGTTTGACAACTGTTCAAGCAGAGCGAATGTTGGTTGAACAAGCTGATGTTAGCCGTGGAAAACGTAAGAAAGTTATTGATAAATTGGCTGCGCAGCTTATTTTGCAAAATTATTTAGATAGAATGTTTTAATCTAATCATTAATTCATTAAAGGAGAAACTTTATGGCACATAACCATAATCACGATCATAATCATGATCACGAACATGAAGTTATTACACTTGTAGATGAACAAGGTAATGAAACACTTTTTGAAATTCTTTTGACTATTGATGGTCGTGAAGAATTTGGTAAAAACTACGTTCTCTTGGTACCAGCGGGTGCTGAAGAAGATGAACAAGGACAAATTGAAATTCAAGCTTACTCATTTACTGAAAATGAAGATGGAACTGAAGGAGACCTTCAACCAATTCCTGAAGATTCAGATGCTGAGTGGGATATGATTGAAGAAGTTTTCAATAGCTTTTTAGATGAGGACTAATATTGTCTTGATATGTTGAGGAGAAGTATAGGTTGTGCCTATGCTTTTTTTCATGCTCTTTTACGAATACTAAGTAAAGGAGGTGTGAATCATGACAAAGAAAGCGTGTTTGAGCAAAGAAGAAATAAGCTTCTTGAAGCGCTATAAAACCAAGCCCTATCACCGTTTTAGGGAAATTTTAGTTTACTGTGCTATACTCCCTAAATTGACTAATGATTAGTTTCTGTTATACTTAAAGTATGACAATTCAAGGAGAGAATAAGTGAATACATCAGAACAAGTAAATGTAGATCAGAGTACTGCACAATCTTACAGCCGTTCAAGTCGTTCAGCTCGTAAGGTTAGTGAGAACAAAAGTCACCAAGAGGCGTCTAGAAGAACAAAAGTCCCACAACCTCATAAACTTTACCTTTTAATATTGAGTGTTGTTGTTAGTTGTTTGTCTGTATCAATGCCAGTCTTTACAGATATGGCAAATAGTGTGCAATCTCAAAACCTTTACATTGGTTTAATGTTTACTAAAGGACAACTTCCGTTTACAGATATGTTTGCGACAGGTGGTTTCCTTTATTATGCTTTGATTGCTTTGGCTTACTATCTTGGTTCTACGTTGTGGTTGGTGCCAATTCAAATTGCAACGTTCTACTTGTCAGGAATCTATTTCTATAAATTGGTTAATTACTTTACTGGTAGCCAACGTGTAGCAGTTGCTTTTAGTGGTATTTTTTACCTATTAAATATTGCTCTTGGTTTTGGTGGTTTGTACCCTATCCAATTTGCAATGCCATTTGTCATGGTATCTTTGTGGTTCCTAACAAAATATTTTGCGGATATTATCAAAGACGAAGCCTTTATCCTTTATGGGTTTGCTGGCGCAGCAGCAATGCTTTTAGAACCACGTACTTTGGTGTTCTGGGGGCTTTCTTTCCTAACTATTATCGTCTATAATTTGAAACAAAAACATTTTGCTCGAGGATTTTATCAATTATTGTGTATCATTTTCGGGACAATTCTTGTCTTTTACACAGTTGGTTACTTTATCCTGAATTTGCAGGTGTTGTCATCCTATATTTCTCAAGCAATTGTTTATCAATTTACGTACTTTGCGACAAGTGATAGTAACTTCATCTTGACATTGCTATTCCAAGTTGTTGTAGCCCTAGTTTCAGGGATTTTACTTGGTGCCTTTTCTTTCGGAAAACTCATCAAGGGAGCTAATGATAAGGTATCTAAATGGCTTATTTTCCTTGTTTTCTTAGGCTTTTTAATCATTGACCTTTTGTCACAAAGTTATCATTTCTATCATTTATTGACAGTATTGCCTTTTGGTTTGTTGTTAACTGCAATGGCATTGGGTGAACGTTATCAACGTAGCTTGACGAAAACATCACATCGTCGTAAGAAATCATCTAGTGATGACAAAGGCATTTTTGGATTATATCTAAGTCGTCATCTTTATTTGCCGATTTTGGTGCTTATCATTGGTGTGGGACAACCTGTGGTTTCTCATCTTTTATCAGCTAGTACGGATAGTGAGCGTTCAACGATTGCAAGCTATTTGAAAAAACAAACATCTAGTGACGATACGATTTACGTCTGGGATACGTCATCTAAGATTGGTATCAAGAGCCAATTGGCAAGTAGTTCACAATTTACATCACCTGTTGTGAATACAACTAAAACATCTAATGAAAAAACATTAGAAGATGAATTATTACAAAATCTAGCGTCGTATATTGTTGTTAATAATGATGAAAAAATTTCTGATACGATAAAAAATGATATTTCTTCAAACTATGAAGAGGTCTCAATCAGCGGTGTATCAGGCTTTACCGTCTATCATAAAAAATAGAGACTAAACGCAATATCTTGTGGTCTAATAAAAAATGACCACAAGATATTGATTTTTTTTTCTTACGTGTTATAATAGACGAGTAAGAAGGAGTGTTCATATGATTACATTAGAAAAAGAAACAATTGCGACTCAACCAGCTGTCAAAGTTATCAAACGTGATGGACGTTCTGTGAACTTTGATGCAGATAAAATTTATAACGCTTTGGTTAAAGCAAGTAATAATGTGACAAAAATGTCACCAGTTGTTGAAGCAAAATTGGAAGCTATTTCAGATAACATCATTGCTGAAATCTTTGATCGCTTCAAAGATAATGTCAAAATTTATGAAATTCAAAATATCGTTGAGCATGAGCTTTTAGAAGCAAATGAATATGCGATTGCACAAGAATATATTAATTATCGTACAAAACGTGATTTTGCGCGCTCTCAAGCGACAGACATCAACTTTACGATTGATAAACTATTGAACAAAGACCAAACTGTCGTCAATGAAAACGCTAACAAGGATAGTGAAGTTTTCAATACACAACGTGACTTGACTGCAGGTATTGTTGGTAAATCAATTGGTCTTAAAATGTTGCCAGCTCACGTTGCCAATGCTCACCAAAAAGGTGATATTCATTATCATGACCTTGATTACAGCCCATACACTCCAATGACAAACTGCTGTTTGATTGATTTCAAGGGTATGCTTGCAAATGGCTTCAAGATTGGTAATGCTGAGGTAGAAAGTCCAAAATCTATCCAAACTGCAACAGCGCAAATTTCACAAATCATTGCGAACGTTGCGTCAAGCCAATATGGTGGTTGTACAGCTGACCGTATCGATGAATTTTTGGCACCATATGCTGAACTTAACTATAAAAAACACCTTAAAGATGCTCAAGATTGGGTAGCAGAAGACCGTCGTGAAGATTATGCTCGTACAAAAACGAAAAAAGACATTTATGATGCTATGCAAAGTCTTGAATACGAAATCAATACGTTGTTTACATCAAACGGACAAACACCATTTACTTCTCTTGGATTTGGTCTAGGAACAAACTGGTTTGAACGTGAAATTCAAAAAGCGATTCTTGAAATCCGCATTAAAGGTCTTGGTAGTGAACACCGCACAGCTATTTTCCCTAAACTTATCTTCACTTTGAAGAGTGGTCTTAACCTTGAAGTGGGAACACCAAACTATGATATTAAACAATTAGCTTTGGAATGTGCGACAAAACGTATGTATCCAGACGTTCTTTCATACGATAAAATCGTTGAATTGACAGGTTCATTTAAAGCACCAATGGGATGCCGTTCATTTTTACAAGGTTGGAAAGATGAAAATGGTGTTGAAGTTAACTCGGGTCGTATGAACCTTGGTGTTGTGACTGTAAACCTTCCACGTATTGCTATGGAATCAAATGGCGACATCAATAAATTCTGGGAAATCTTCAACGAACGTATGGGCATTGCTAAAGATGCACTTGTTTACCGTGTAGAACGTGTCAAAGAAGCGACACCAGCAAATGCGCCAATTCTTTACCAATACGGTGCTTTTGGTAAACGTCTCGGCAGATATGATAATGTTGATGAACTTTTCCGTCATCGTCGTGCAACGGTTTCACTTGGTTATATCGGACTTTACGAAGTTGGTACAGTCTTTTATGGTCCAGAATGGGAAACAAACCCAGAAGCCAAAGAATTCACAGTTGATATCATTCGTAAGATGAAAAAATTGTGTACAGAATGGTCAGATGAATTTGATTATCATTTCTCAATCTATTCAACACCGTCTGAAAGCTTGACAGACCGCTTCTGCCGTCTTGACACAGAAAAATTCGGTATCGTTAAAGACATTACAGATAAAGAATACTATACAAACTCATTCCACTATGATGTTCGTAAGGATCCAACACCATTTGAAAAATTAGACTTTGAAAAAGCTTATCCAGAAGCTGGTGCAACAGGTGGCTTTATCCATTACTGTGAATACCCAGTTCTTCAACAAAATCCAAAAGCTCTAGAAGCTGTTTGGGATTATGCTTACAGCCGTGTTGGTTACCTTGGAACAAATACGCCAATTGACCGTTGCTATAGCTGTGGATTTGAAGGTGACTTTACACCAACTGAACGTGGTTTTGTTTGTCCAAACTGTGGTAACAGCGACCCTAAAACAGTAGATGTTGTTAAACGTACTTGTGGTTATCTTGGAAACCCACAAGCTCGTCCAATGGTAAATGGTCGTCACAAAGAAATTTCTGCTCGTGTAAAACACATGAACGGTTCAACAATTAAAAATCCTGGTGATTACAGCAAACATAAAGCTTAAAATGGGAAAATAACAGGGCTCTCAGTTCTTGACAAAGTCACCAACCTGTCAGTTTGGGAGTTTTTCCTGCTTATTTTAAACGAGTCATTTTCCTTGTTTGAGACTTTCTATCACTTATATCAAATATGGAAAACGCGTTAATAAATATGGTTTAGACAGTTTCAGGACATATTGAAGCTGGAGACATTTGTCCCAGCTTCTTTATTGTATTAATAGATAGTTTAATGAAAGGAAAGCATATGGGAAAATATCAGTTAGATTATAAGGGGATGCAACAAGTTGAACGTTTTCACGAAAAACATTCAAATGTGAAAACTGACAAAAAAGCGCGTGTTAGTCAGTTGAAAGCGCAGTTTTTAGAAAAAGCTAAAAAGAAAAGCAAATAGAGGTACCGTTTATGCAATTACGAAGACCTGAATTATCAGATAAAGCAGCTGTTATTGACATGATGAAAGAATTTGAGGCAAGTCAATCTGCTCATGACGGCGGTTTTTGGTCTGTGGATAACTTTGTTTATGAGGACTGGATTGAAAGAAATCAATTAAGTGAAATGGGTATTGATGTGCCGTCAACGTTTGTTCCAGCGATTCAATTTGTTTCTTTTGATGATAACGGAAGGGCTTTAGGATTTTTGCATTTACGTTTACGTCTAAATGATAATCTCTTAAATAAGGGGGGACATATTGGGTATTCGATTCGTCCGTCAGAGCGTCATAAGGGATTGGCTAAGGAACAGCTTCATCTAGGTTTACTAGAAGCTAAAAAGAAAAATATCAAGCAAGCTTTGGTGACTTGTCACACGGATAATATTGCTAGCCGAAAGGTGATTTTGGCAAATGGTGGTGTTTTAGAGGATGTCCGTGAGTCAACCGAGCGTTATTGGATAAATTTGGATGAAGAATAACCTGTGGATAAGTGGAAATTAAAAATAGAAAGAGGGCTAGGATGGAAGAAAAAAATTGGAATACTCCCGAGCCTGGTGAATGGAAGTCAGAGGAATTAAGTCAAGGACGAATCATTGACTACAAAGCTTTTAACTTTGTTGACGGTGAGGGTGTGCGTAATTCTCTTTATGTTTCTGGGTGTATGTTTCACTGTAAAGGCTGCTACAATGCGGCAACGTGGTCTTTCAAGGCTGGTATGCCTTATACACAAGAGCTTGAAGAGCAAATCATGGCTGATTTGGCACAACCTTATGTTCAAGGGCTAACGCTTCTTGGTGGTGAACCATTTCTTAATACGGGGATTCTGTTGCCGTTAATCAAGCGCGTGCGCCGTGAATTGCCTGAAAAGGATATTTGGTCTTGGACAGGTTATACGTGGGAAGAAATGATGCAAGAAACGCCAGATAAGCTAGAAATGCTTAGTTTAATCGATATTTTGGTTGACGGGCGTTTTGATATTACTAAGAAGAATTTAATGTTGCAATTCCGTGGTTCTTCTAATCAACGTATCATTGACGTGCAAAAGTCGTTGAAAGCTGGTGAGGTTGTCATTTGGGATAAATTAAATGACGGTGACCAAAAATTTGAACAAGTCAGCCGTGATGATTTGATTTAAGGAAGTGAGATTGAAGAAAATTTATTCTTCAATCTTTTTTATTAATAAAATTGCTGGTTATCATTGCTATTGTTGGAATTTCCTAGCTAAACAATTCACTGTAGGTCTTGGTTTTGGTATAATAGGGATATGAGCAGAATTTTAGATAATGATATTATGGGTGATGAGGAATTTGCGGAGCGCACGCTTCGTCCTCAGTTTTTAAAAGAATATATCGGACAAGATAAGGTTAAAAATCAGCTAAAAATCTTTATTGAGGCAGCAAAATTACGTGACGAGTCCTTGGACCATGTGCTATTATTTGGACCTCCTGGTCTTGGTAAAACGACAATGGCATTTGTGATTGCTAATGAATTAGGGGTGAATTTAAAACAGACATCTGGACCTGCTATCGAAAAAGCTGGTGATTTGGTTGCTATCTTGAATGATTTGGAACCTGGTGATGTGCTTTTTATTGACGAAATTCATCGTATGCCAATGGCTGTGGAAGAAGTGCTTTATAGCGCCATGGAAGATTTTTATATTGACATCATGATTGGCAATGGCGAGACTAGTCGTAGTGTTCACTTGGATTTACCACCGTTTACCTTGATTGGTGCGACAACACGTGCTGGTATGCTTTCTAATCCTTTACGTGCTCGTTTTGGCATTACTGGGCATATGGAATACTATGACGTTGAAGATTTGACAGAAATTGTTGAACGCACGGCAGATATTTTTGAAATGGAAATTGTCCATGAAGCTGCCCAAGAATTGGCACGACGTAGTCGTGGAACACCTCGTATTGCTAATCGTCTCTTAAAACGTGTACGTGATTACGCCCAAATTATGGGAGATGGTATTATCACAAAAGATATTACCGATAAAGCATTGACGATGTTAGATGTTGACCATGAGGGACTTGATTACATTGACCAGAAAATCTTGCGTACCATGATTGAGGTTTATAATGGTGGTCCTGTCGGTTTAGGAACGCTATCCGTTAATATCGCTGAAGAGCGTGATACTGTTGAGGATATGTATGAGCCATATTTGATTCAAAAAGGCTTTATTATGCGCACTCGCACTGGTCGTGTGGCAACTGAAAAAGCTTATGAACATTTGGGCTATCCTTATTCGGAAAAATAATTTTTAGCTTAAGGTAAGTTTAAGCAAGTCTTTATATACTATAAACAATCCTAAAACTTTTCTTTTTCATAATCTCCTGAAAGAACTCCGCTAGTGGGGTTCTTTCTTTTTCGTTTTGAACTGCAAAATAAGTAGAAAAATAGTAAATTTAAGCCATAGGTAGCGGAAAATAGCACAGAAAATAGTAAATTCTTGAGCAATTTCTCCCAGATTGTGGAAGTTTAGTTAAAAATAATAGAAGCTGTGGAAAAGTACACAACTTCTTTTTTTAGTGAAAATATTAGAAATCCCTTGAAATCAAGGTTTTTAGTGGGTTTTATGAAAATTTCTTCTTGTGAAAAATGAGTTATAAACAAGGTGTTTCCAAAATCTGTGGATTAGCGCTAAGGCTTGATGTTATGGGATTCTTGACGTGTTTATACACAAGTTATCCCCAGTATATAACCATACTTATCCACAAGTTGTGAATAAGTGTTGATATCTGTGTAAAAAAGCTGGTGATTTTCGGCTTTTTTTACGTATTTGCAGAATACTTTGACTTGTCCACAGAAAGTTTCATGAATAAAAGCCTAGCACGGATAATAAACCGCATCCCAATTGTTAGATTCTTGCCGAATTCTTGGGGTTAGGTTCGTTGTCTATGCTAGGCTTTTTGGTGCTACGATAACATGTAGTTATAAACTTGCGAGAACATAAAAAGTGACTAATGTGTGCTTTGCAACACATTGTTACCTAAGGGCGATTATAGTGAGAAACGATGTCAAAAATTGTAAAGCTTGTTAAACAACTGTCAATACCAATGTAAATCCTAAAGGTGTAAAAAGCTAATTATTGGTAATAAGATTGTTAATTCGTTTGACAATACTGTCAACTATAAGTTTACAATATGTTAATAAATGAGAAAAACTGTCTTTTCTCATAAATAGTGAAAAATCTGGTAAAAAAAAACACCTTTAATTTCCATTAACTTAGTTATCTTTGTTAGAGTTTTGTGAAACGTTGTCAAAGTAACCTGGGATGGAACTAAAAAGCAGTGCAAGATTCTTGGCGATATGTTCTGGTCTTTCGGGTTCATCTTTGGTTAACCAAAATTGTAGAACATTGAGATAAGCTCCGAATAAACCTTTTGAGATGTAATCAATGTTATGATCTGCGGTGTCCTCAACACACCAAGGGAGATTTATCGTTTTATATATTAGTTCAGATTTATCATTAAATTTTGCAGTTAAAAGCGAGAAATGTCCACTTTCGACAAGTGAGCGGATAAATTCACGATTATAGTACATGAAATTTAATGTGACGAGGAAAACGTCCTCTGCCTGTTGTGCTAATATAAAATTGTCACGTTGGAGGTAATACCCCTCAATAAAGTTATCTAAACAATAGTCCATTAAGTCAGACTTACTATTAAAGTGTCGGTAAAAGGTTCGCCGTGAGACGCCAGCTTTTTCCAAAATGTGATAGATAGTGATTTTGTCGTAATGCCGTTCAGTAACTAGTAGATAAAGTGCTTTAGATAAGCGATGTTTGGTTTCCAAAATTTGATGCTGTTTTTTTGATAAATGTGGCATAAAATAACCCCTCTACTTGAATAATGTAATATTTCTGAAAAGACAAAAAATTATATCCAATCAAGTTAGCATTGTATCATATTCTGAAAGATTAAGCCATATCATTTTGTGAGCAAGTGTTGAGATAATGACAAATATAATTCTAAATTAGCAGTTATTAAATATTAAGAATTAAGAAAATTATAAACGATGATACATTTTCTTAAAAAATGTATCACTTGTATAAAGTTTATTGTCAAATTAACTAGAAAATATTATAATATTATTTAAAAAACTATACATATAAAAAAATAAATGTAGAGATTTGTTTTTTATATTTCATAGAGAGTAAGTGAAATATAAAAAAAACGTAAAAAGTATGTGGTAATGATTTGGAAATAATTTAGAAAGAGGTGGCGCCGTGCTTGATCCAAAACAGTTAAGAAAGCTTAAACGTTCAGACTTATTTGAACTGTTAGTTGAGCAAGCAAAAGAAATCGAAGAGCTTCAAGAGCGTGTTAACGAATTAGAAGGCAAGCTGCAGCGTCGCGAGATTAATCTTTCTGAGGCAGGTTCGATTGCTGAAGCTGCGTTGGCTATCAGTAAAGTTTTCGATGAAGCTCAAGCGGCTGCGAATGTTTACCTTAATAATGTAAAGCGTCTTGCGGGTGCGAGCGAAGAAGATAGTGAAAAATCGTAAGAGGATACTTTTGGGATGAAGCATTTATTTCAGAAAAAATCGCAGAAAGTAGAATTAGCTGATTTACCAAAAGCAGATGCGCTTTCGGAAGAATTAGGAAAAATGAAATACCGCGAGCGTTATATGCGAACATTACGAGGAACAATCTTTACGTTGCTTACAGTAGCAGCTGTTGCTGTACTCGTGGCGACAATCTGGTTGCCAGTTTTACAAATCTATGGAAATTCAATGACTCCTAACCTAGAAGCTGGAGATATGGTAGTTTCTGTTAGTAGTAAAAATTTAAAACAGGGTGATGTCGTTGCATTTTATTACAATAATAAAGTTTTGGTGAAACGTGTGATTGCGACATCTGGTCAATGGGTCAACATTGACGAGGATGGAAATGTCTATGTTGATGGCGAAAAGATTGATGAGCCATATCTTGCAGATGGTGAGAAAGCTTATGGTGAAACCAATATTGATTTGCCTTATCAAGTTCCAGATGGAAAATTCTTCGTCATGGGAGATCACCGAAGTGTCTCAATTGATTCGCGTAACACCGCTGTTGGTACTGTGAGTGAGGAACAGTTAGTTGGCAAGCTAACGTTTAGAATTTGGCCGCTCACACGAATTGGAACGATTGAATAAATGGAAAAAGATTTATTTAGAAAGGAGTCGGATGAAGAAGCTAGGGATTAAGCTAGCAAATCTGATAAAAAAGAGGGTACAAGATAGTATTATTGCAAAAATTGCTTTAGTATTATCGGTTGCTATTGTTTTTTGCACAACCTATCTTTTAATTTTGCCAGCGCTAACAATTAGTACAGATAGCAGTTCTTCTGTTATTCAGTCAGTAAGTAGTTCGGAAGAAACAACTACTGAAGCTTTGCAAGAAGAAAGCAGTCAAGCAGAAAGTTCAGAAGCATCAGATAGTAGCACAACGACATCAGAAGCAGAGACAGAAACGTCAGATTCTGTCGCTGCAGGAAGTTTAAGTGCTGAAACATCAGATGTTACGGTGACGGTAACGTATGAGGATGATACGTTTTCAGAACCTGTTACGTTAAAAGTCAGCTCAGTATCAGATACGAGCGCTATTAATGACAAACTGACATCTGTTTTGAGTGAAACAAAGCAAACTTTGGCACAAGCTTATACATATGATATTTCGTTTGTCACAGCAAGTGGTGAAGAAGTTGAACCAAGTAAGGATGTCAATGTCTCAATCGCCTTTAAGAATGCCGTTTCAAGTTCTGAACTTGGAGGTAACTGGAAACTTTATCACTTTGTGGACAATGATGTCAATAAGGTGGAGGACCTCACAGGACAGACTGATACAACGATTAACCAAGACAGTTCAGAAAATGTCACAAGCGTTGATTTTAAGTCAGATAGTTTTTCAAACTATACTGTCGCAGATGTCACATATGCTGACTTTTCAGATTACTTGACGGGATACAGCTATGACGAAAGCTCTGTTCAAGAAGACTTGTCAACGGAAGAATTGACGATTTCATTAAAGTTATCATTTAAGATTAACCAAACCGATTTGACGAGTGAAAAAAATTATTATCTCGCATTGCCAGATGATACCTCAATTGGTGCCGACATTACAATCGGAACAGAATACACTGGTCGTGATGGTAATGGTACGGAAGCTTATAAATATAAATTTTACTATGATGAGTCAACTGGTAAATATTATATCTTGGTTTCGTTTGACGATTCTTACGTGTCATCAATGGGAAGTGGGGTTGAGTCTACAGGGTATATTAATTATGAAGCAATCTTTGGTTTAAAGCATAAGACCAGTGATGGTGGGTATACTGTTGTTTATTCAGATGATGTTAAAGTTGAAATTCCAGCGAGTGATATTACAAAGAATTACGACTTAACCACATCAAAAACCGGTACAGTTTCATACGACGGAGATACACCGTATATTACTTATACCATTACGGTAGATTCTAAGTATGGAACACCTGGAAATATTGATTTAACAGATACTTTAACAGCCTCTGGTATTTCAATTGATTCTGTTGACAATGTTTCGATTACAAAATCAACTTATGCAGGTAGTACGAGCAATGTTACAAGCACGGAGACGGTGTCTAAAAGTCCAACTTTTGATACGGCTAAAGGTACTTGGTCGCTAACTTTGGATCAATTGACAAGTGGTGGAACGGATTCAGACGGAAATGCAATTGGGCATTTCTACACAATCACTTATCGTTATAAAGTTGCGGATTTAACGGCTGGTGAAGACGTGAAAGTTAGTAATACTGTCAATGCTGTTTCTAAAGACGATAGTGATAAACGTGAGACGAGTAGTAGTACAAGTGTTGACTTAAAACTAAATGAAGTTAAGAAAAGTGGTAAATATGATAGTAGCACGGGTAAAATCACTTGGACAATCACGGTCAATCCTAATGGCAATGATATTGCAGGAGCTATCTTAACAGATAGTTTCCTTAGCGAAGCGAGTGATTTGACGATTTCTCCAGAGAATAAGGGTTATCACATTTATTATGATAGTGATGGCAAGATAGATTATATCCGTTTTACTGGTGCGGCTAATCATAAGACTTACACTATTACTTACACTACAGATGTGACAGATACTGGTTGGTCAAGTTCTAAAGTCAAAAATACGGTAACCTTAGATGATGACGGTGATACCACAACAACTGATGATCAAACAAGTGATTCTTCGAGCCCGTCTGTACCAGGTTCTGGTGATTTGACTAAGAGTTTTGTGAGTGAAGAAGATACTGATGATTCCGATGTCAAAGTTCTTAATTGGAAAACTGAAATCACGATGCCAGATAGTGGAGTGATTGAAAAAGGAACGACATTTACTGACGTTTTGACGAAACCATACGCTCAAAATTCAGAAATTCATTGGTATTCAAAATCACAATTAGAAGATTTATACACGCAGTTGGTTAGTATTTTTGGTGAAGGGAATTTCACCTTAAAAGCAAGACAACGGTCTTCAGGGTCTTATACAGATTATGCAAACTTGGATGATAGTGTTAATTACACAGAGTTTGTCATTACACTAACGTCTGATTTTGAGTCAACCGATAATGTATCGTTTGAGTATGCTTCGACAGCTAAGTTAAGTGGTGGAGCCACGTTAGATTTTAGAAATACGATCACTTCAGGGGATCACAGTAGCCAGGTTGACTATCACTATACTAGCAATCCAAATGTTGTTAAAATGGATGGTGATGAAAACCCAGCAACGTCAACGAAATCTAGCACAGATGGTGTGATCACATGGAAAGTTAAGGTTAACTTGAGTGATGATGCGACAAGCATGACTGTTACTGATACATTGCCAGACGGTGTTTCATTGACTGGTTTGGTATTTGGTCGTCACTATAGTCAAACCACTGCAACAATTTCTGGTAACAGTATCTCAGCTGAAACTGGGGAATATGAGTGGGGTGCTACCAATATGAAAGTTGAGGGTAGTATTTCGGATGATAATGTTGTTACCTTGAACTTTAGTACGACTGACGGTCAGACACTGAAGAATAATATTGGTGGAAATAATGATTTCTGGTTAACCTTTACAACGACTTATAATGACCTACCTGAAGAAGGAACAGTTGTAACAGATACCTTAACCAATACAGTATCTGTTATCGTTGACGGTGACCAAGATTATGGTTCTGATAGTCAGACACAGAATGTAACGATTGGTAAAGAAAAAACTGAAACCACTCCGATGACTAAGACTGGTACGTGGGATAATAACAATCGTGCTTTGCACTATAGTTTATCCATTAATCCAAGTGCTGAGGACTTGGTTGACGGAACGGATGAACTGACTTTGACAGACGTTCTAACGTTTTATGGTGCGGACATTTCGGTAGCACTAAACCAAAGCTCGGTTAAACTTTACTACGCTGATAGTGGTGAGGAAGTCCCAACAAGCGAATGGTCATGGAAAGTGTCGTTAACGGATAACGGTTATGGAACCTATACAAGTACCTTGACGGTTACCTTGAAAGATGCCACAGCTTATACGCTCGCCTATGATTATCTTGTTTCAAAAGAAAATCCAGATACGTCTAGTACGTATTGGCCAACCAATACAGCTACCTTATCAGGACTTAGTAATGGATCGACTGGAACAACTACTGAAGTAGCATGGTCGAAGATTGGTACTGATGCAGGAATTGATACCGAAAAATCATACACGATTAATAAGGTTGATGCGGATAACTATGGTTTAGGTTTGGCAAATGCGGTGTTTACTGTCTATAAATATGACGGTGATGACGATGATAGCAATGATGAAGCCATTGCAACCTATACAACGGATGCTAATGGTCACATTACAATCACGAAGTCAAACCTACCGTCAACATTTACAGAAGGTAATTTCTATTACTTCAAAGAGACAACTGCGCCGTCAGGTTATGAGTTGTCGGATAGTTCAAGTAAGTATTACTTCTACTACGATACGGAGAATACGATAACACCGACAGGTGTTCTTAGCGGTGCAGTCAACTTAGCCAAGACTTCAGATTCAGTTTACGTTGAAAACGAAAAGATTAAGACAATTGATTTAACCGTCAATAAGAAATGGTTCACGGCTGATGGTGATGAAACAAGTCGTTCTGATGGTTCTATCACTTATGATGTGATTCAGGTTGCAACGGCAGAGGACGGAACTTCGACCGAATCAACTTATAAGTCTGGGGAAACGTTAAGTCATGATGATAACTGGACGAAAACTTATACAGAATTACCTGTTTCGGGTACGGATTCGTCTGGCAATGCGGTCACTTATACTTATTACGTTAAAGAGAACGCTGTTTCTGGTTATGATACTAGCTACACTAATAGTAATAATGCTGTTCCTACTGAGGAAGCAGCTGATATGGCGATTGCTTCAGATTCTGCAACGATTACCATTAGGAATACTGCTCAGAAGCAATACGACTTGCCTGATACTGGTGGTAATGGAACGCAATGGCATTACATAGCTGGTGCGGTGTTATCATTGCTTGCTATTGGCTTGTTAATCTTTAAAGTCTATAAACGTTATCAGATAGGAGGTCACCTATGATGATAACTAGTTTTATTGGTAAAGGTGGTGTTGCTTAGTCGACAGCCTAGCCCTAATTTATGATATCTCATATTTTTAATCTACTCACACTAAATCAAAAAGAAAGAAAAGGATTTTAATGAAAAACTTTAAATTAATTTTTGCTATATTGTTGGCAGCTCTTTTCACCTTTGTTGGTGGAAAGGCATTCGCCGATACAACTTATAGTTTGACTATTAGTGGTACAAGTGAAGGTCACACTTATGAAGCTTATCAAATTTTTAGTGGTGACCTTTCATCGGATGGCACTACTCTTTCAAATATTGCTTGGGGTTCTGGTGTTACTGCTTTTACCTACGACAATGCAACTGATGCAGCAACAATCGCCGAAAAAATTTCTGGAGAAAAATATGATTCAACCACAGCAAAAGCATTTGCTAAATTAGCCGGTGCAAATGTTACAACTGCTTCAGGTAGTGCAACAAGTAGTGCTGGTTCAACTGTTATTTCTGGTTTAGCACCAGGTTACTATTTGGTGAAAGATAAAGATGAGTCACAAAATGGAAAAAATGCAGCCTATACTCGTTTTATCTTACAAGTTATCGGTGATGCAACAGCACAACTTAAAAATGACACACCTACTGTTCAAAAGAAAGTTAAAGATACTAACGACACAGCTGGTACAACTACTGATTGGCAAGATTCTGCTGACTATGATATTGGAGATACAATTCCTTTCCAATTGAAAGCAACATTACCGGCACATATCTCTGAATATGACCATTACTACGTTGAATTTACAGATACTTTGTCTGCAGGTTTGACATTTGACAAAATTACAAAAGTAACAGCTGATGGTACAACTCTTACTTCTAATCAATACACAGTAACAACAACTAGTAATTCAGATGGTACAACAACACTTTCTGTTATCATCACTGATGTAAAAGCTGTAGCTACAATTACTAAAGATGATGATATTGTTGTAGAATACAATGCTACTCTGAACTCAAAAGCTGTTATTGGTTCAGCTGGTAACCCTAACAAAGTTAAATTAACATACTCAAACAACCCAAATAATACTGGTGATGGTACATCTAAACCAGGCGATACTGGTGAAACTCCAGAAGATACTGTTATTGTCTTTACTTACAAAGTTGTTGTAAACAAAGTTGACCAAAATGGTGATGCTTTGGAAGGTGCTGGATTCACTCTTTACAAAAAAGTACCTGACACTAGCAAAGATGAAGGATACCGTTGGGATGCTGTTGGTGATGAAATCACTGGCGTGACTACTTTCACATTCTCAGGTCTTGATGATGGTGATTATAAACTTTCAGAAACAACTACACCAAATGGTTACAACACAATTGATGATGTTGAATTTACAGTAACTGCAGAACACGATGTAGAATCTGATAGTCCTGCACTAACAAAACTTTCAGGAGATGCGACAACTGGTAGTCTTGAATTTACTTCAAGCACTTCTGCTGGTTCATTAACAACTGATGTTGTCAACAAAAAAGGTTCTGTTCTTCCTTCAACTGGTGGTATGGGAACAACTATCCTTTACGTTGTAGGTACTATTCTTGTTCTTGCTGCTGGTATCTTGCTTGTTACTAAAAAACGCATGGATGCTAAATAAACACTAGGCAGACTGTTGTTATAGGCGTTAGGTTGCAAGGTGGAAAATAAAGCGTTAATACTTTGTAATGAGTTTTAGACCGATTGGTCGGCTGTTAGAGCCTTGTTACCTAGCAGGGAGTGGATGAGGAGTGTCAACTTTTCTTTCGCTCCCTTTCCTATTGCAATGGTGAGGAGAGCCCTTTATTATGATAAAAAAGATTAAAGAGAATTATTTGACGATTAGCCTCGTCGGCATATTATTAATCGGGCTGTCCTTGTTATTGTATCCGACAGTTAGCGATTATTGGAATTCATTTCACCAATCTGAGGCGGTTGCTGGTTATGTGCAAGATGTTGAGGATATGAGTGAGCAGAAGAAGGCGGAGATGTTGGCTGCTGCGCAAGCTTATAATCAGACGTTGCAGACAGGGATTATTCCTGATTTGAATTTGTCGAGTGCTGAGACTAAGACCTATGACCAGACGCTTGATGTGACTGGTACGGGGATTATGGCTTATGTTGAAATTCCTAAGTTGAGTACGACTTTGCCGATTTACCATGGTACGGACGATAGTGTCTTACAGGTGGCTATTGGGCATATTCCAGGGACATCACTTCCTGTGGGTGGTAAGGGAACGCACGCTGTGATTTCAGGTCACCGTGGTTTAGCGTCTGCAAAGTTGTTTACGGATATTGACCGCTTGGTTGAGGGCGATACGTTCATGATTCAGGTTTTGGATGAGACGTTGACTTACGAAGTGGACCAAATTTTGACGGTAACGCCAGATGACGTGTCGGCGTTAGCAATCGACCCAGAGCAAGACTATGTGACTTTGGTGACTTGTACGCCGTATGGTGTCAATACGCACCGTCTCTTGGTTCGTGGTCACCGTATTGCTAATCAGGAAAATGCTGCGCGTGTGACATCTGAAGCCAGTCAGGTGAAACCATTGATGGTTGCGCCATTCCTTGGAATATTTATTTTAATCGTGCTTTTATTGGTGGTAAATGTTTACCGCAGATTACGACATTAATGCAAAAGCAGCTGGACATTTCGTGTCCAGCTGCTTTTTTGGTTGAAGAATTTTTTTGCTATTTGCTTTAATTTCCTTGCTTTCAATTTTTAGCTCAAACTGTTTGGGCGACGGTAGGTATCATTTTTGTGCTTGCTTTGCTCGCAAGTATTTCTGAAATTGAACAGCAACAATCATTGTTTTTTCCTTAGTTGGTGTGGGTGGTAGGGCTGACAGTTCGGCGGAAAATCCAAGGCATTTCAAAGTTTTCGAGATGTGGGAGAGACTGCGTTTTTTATCCGCAAATAGGTGTCACGTGTTACTGTGGTTTTCGGGTTGCGAAGTCAACGAAGCGGAATTTTTCGAGTTTGTGTCTGCTTTCGGTGAATTGGAATTGGTGTTTGTTGGCGAGGTAAACTTTTGATTTGACAGAGACGACGTGGTGTTCGGCACCGATGTCAAGGAGTAGTTTGTCACGGTCAGTTAGCTGGTCAATGGTGATTTCTTTTTGAGCGTAAGCGATGATGAGGTGGAGTTGGTTTTCAAGGTAATCGTAAATGGATTGTTCGGCGATTTCTCGTGTCATATTTGGCACGATTTTTTTGTCTAAATAATCAATGTCAAGGACAGAAGCGGTGCCGTCAACGACACGTTGGCGAATGATTCGCCAGACAAGGTTATTTTTCTTGAAACCTGTCAGCGCAGCTAATTTTTCATCAACGATAAGTTTATCAATGGCAATGACATTGGTTTTGGAATTGATATGGTGAGCGTCGACCAGCTCTTTATAGCTTGTGAGCTGTGAAACGGGAAAATCAATCTGCTCGTGCTTGATGACTTGAGAGCCAGAACCGTGAATTTTCTGGATAAGCCCTGCTTCAGCAAGGAGACTAAGCGCTTTGCGGATAGTGTCACGGCTCATGTGGTAGGTCTGGGTTAGCTCGTTTTCGGTGGGGAGATAGTCACCTGCTTGGTAAATGCCAGAGGTGATATCGTGTTCAAGTTCTTTAAAGATTTGTTCGTATTTTTTCATGAGTTGTGTTGAAAAATTCCTTAAGTTTTCTAAAGTTGTTTTTAAATTACCATACAACTTGAAAAAATTCAAGAAAAAATGTGCTTATTTATGCCAAACAACTTGCAGACAAAATAGAAAACGATTACAATAACCTTGTAAATAAAGCTAGCAACTATTTATAGACTAACGAAGGAGTCGGTTTTACCGAAGACATATGGGAAAATTTGAAAGAGATGCCCGTGAAATGCTTGAAGCTATCGGCGGGAAAGAAAATATTGCGGCGGTAACGCATTGTGCGACGCGGATGCGTTTTGTTTTAAATGATGAGAGTAAGGCAGATGTTAAGCGTTTGGAAGCCATCCCTGCGGTTAAGGGGACATTTACAAATGCAGGGCAATTCCAAGCGATTATCGGAAATGATGTCCCTATTTTTTATAATGATTTTACAGCGGTTTCTGGTATCGAAGGGGTATCAAAAGAAGCGGCTAAATCAGCAGCGCAGAAAAATCAAAATTGGTTACAACGTGCGCTTGCAATGTTGGCGGAAATTTTTACACCTATCATTCCAGCGATTATCGTTGGTGGTTTGATTTTAGGTTTTCGTAATATCCTTGAAGGTGTAGAATGGTCAGCATTGAATGGTAAGACGATTGTTGAGGTTTCTCAATTTTGGTCTGGTGTGAACTCATTCTTGTGGTTGCCAGGTGAAGCGATTTTCCACTATTTACCAGTGGGAATCGTCTGGTCTGTGACACGTAAAATGGGAACTAGCCAGATTCTGGGGATTGTTCTGGGGATTTGTTTGATTTCTCCAAACCAACTGTTAAATGCTTATAATGTTGCCAGCACATCAGCTGCTGAAATTGCGGCAAACTGGACTTGGGATTTTGGTTTCTTTACGGTTCAAAAAATTGGTTACCAAGCTCAAGTTATCCCAGCGCTTTTGGCAGGGTTGTCTTTGGCTTATCTGGAACGGTTCTGGCGTAAGCATATTCCAGAAGTGATTTCAATGATTTTTGTGCCGTTTCTATCATTGATTCCAGCATTGATTTTGGCACATACGGTGCTTGGTCCGATTGGTTGGACAATTGGTAAAGGTATTTCAGCAGTGGTACTTGCTGGATTGACAGGTCCTGTGAAATGGCTCTTTGGTGCTATCTTCGGTGCACTTTATGCGCCACTTGTTATTACTGGTTTACACCACATGACGAATGCGATTGATACACAATTGATTGCGGATGCTGGTGGTACTGGGCTTTGGCCAATGATTGCTTTGTCAAATATTGCTCAAGGTTCTGCTGTTTTGGCGTTTTATGTGATGAATCGTCATGATGAACGTGAAGCTCAAATTTCATTGCCAGCAGCGATTTCAGCTTATCTTGGTGTTACAGAACCAGCACTTTTCGGGGTTAACTTGAAGTATGTTTACCCATTTGTTGCAGGGATGATCGGTTCAGGTATTGCAGGGCTATTCTGTACAAGTTTCAATATCACGGCTAATGCGATTGGTATCGGTGGTTTGCCAGGTATTCTTTCGATTCAAGCAAAATACATGGGCTTATTTGCCATTGATATGGTGATTGCAATTATTATTCCATTTGTTTTGACATTTATTTTCCGTCGTGTTGGTTTCTTGACAAAAGCTGAAGATGAAGTGAAGTCAGATGAAAATTCACAAGTTCAGGCAGTTGTTGAGGCTAAAAAGGATGCGGAAGTGCCTGCAGGAACAGTGATTTCTATCCAAAGTCCGCTTGCAGGACGTGCTAAAAATTTGAGTGAAGCACCAGACCCTGTTTTTGCTCAAGGTGTTATGGGACAAGGTGTTGTGATTGAACCGACAGAAGGAGAATTGGTTGCGCCAGTTGATGGTGTGGTGTCAGTTCTTTTCCCAACAAAACATGCGATTGGTTTGGTTTCAGATGAAGGTCTTGAATTGCTGATGCATATCGGTATGGACACGGTAAATCTTGACGGAGACGGCTTTGCGGCTCATGTTAAGCAAGGTGATAGAGTGTCGGTTGGTGATGCTTTGATTAGTTTTGACATGGCAGCTATTCAAGCGGCTGGCTATCCTGTGGCGACACCTGTTATTGTGACCAATCAAAATGATTTCCAGACGGATGTTACGCGAGAATTGCCGTGTGATGTTGCGCGTGGGGAAGCGATTTTTACAGCAAGTAAATTGTGATAAAGGAGCAAAAATTGGCATTTGATAAGAGAAAAGTCGTTTATCAGATTTACCCAAAATCTTATAAAGATACGACAGGCAATGGCGTAGGGGATTTGCGTGGGATTATTGAAAAATTACCCTATTTGGAAGAATTAGGTGTTGATGTCATCTGGCTCAACCCTTTCTATCCAAGTCCTCAACGTGATAATGGGTATGATATTTCAGATTACACAGCGGTTAATCCCTTGTTTGGGACAATGGCTGATTTTGAAGAATTAAGTCAAAAAGCTAAGGAACATGGCATTGAATTAATGCTTGATATGGTTTTGAATCATTGTTCAATAGAGCATGAATGGTTCCAAAAAGCTTTAGCTGGGGATAAATATTATCAAGATTTCTTCATTTTACGTGATACGCCGACGAATTGGGTTTCAAAATTCGGTGGCAATGCTTGGGCACCATTTGATGATACTGGCAAATATTATTTGCATTTGTTTGACATTACACAAGCTGACTTGAATTGGCGCAATCCGCATGTGCGTGAGGAATTGTTCAAGGTGGTTAATTTCTGGCGTGAAAAAGGTGTCAAGGGATTTCGCTTTGATGTGATTAATTTAATCGGTAAAGATGAAGAGCTGAAAGATAATACTGCTTTTGATGGTAAACCTGAATACACAGACCGTCCGATTGCGCACGATTATTTGAAAATGTTAAATCAAGCGACATTTGGTCAAGATGACAATAGCATGACGGTTGGTGAAATGAGCTTTACAGACATTCCAAATTGTATTCAGTATAGCAATCCTGACAGTCATGAATTGGATATGGTTTTCAATTTTCATCATCTTAAGGTTGACTACGAAAATGGTCAAAAATGGACATTAAAATCATTTGATTTTGAAGAATTAAAAAACCTTTTCCACACTTGGGGTGAAAAAATGAGTGAGGGTGGTGGCTGGTCAGCACTTTTCTGGAATAATCATGACCAACCTCGTGCGATTAATCGTTTCATAGATGTTAAAAACTTCCGTAATGAGGGAGCGACCATGTTAGCGGCAGCTATTCATTTGTCTCGTGGTACACCATATATTTACATGGGCGAAGAAATTGGTATGCTCGATCCAGATTATGACAGCATGGCTGATTATGTTGATGTTGAATGTTTAAATGCTTACCAAGAATTACTGACATCAGGCAAGACAGAAGCGGAAGCATTTGCCATTATTCAAGCAAAATCACGTGACAATAGCCGTACGCCGATGCAATGGGATGCTTCAGAGAATGCGGGATTTTCAACAGGCACACCATGGTTGAAAGTTGGTAAAACGTATCGTGACATTAATGTTGAAAATGAAAAAAGCGGACCAATCTTCACTTTTTATCAACAATTGATTCGTCTGAGAAAAGACTTGCCAATTATTGCGGAAGGAAGTTATCAGTCAGCTTATCAAGATAATCCTTATATTTATGCGTTTGAACGTCATTTTGACGGAAAACAGTTGTTGGTGTTGAATAACTTTTTTGCTAAAGAAGTTGAGCTTGATTTGCCAGAAGCTTATCAGTCAGGACAAGTTTTGTTAAGCAATTATCCAGAAACAAACCTTTCTGAAAAAATCACTTTAAAACCTTATCAAACACTTGCCATTTATCAAGAAAATTTATAAAGCAAGTAGGATAATGACCAGAATGGTAATTATCAATACAATGGCCAAACCGTAGCCGATTTTTCCAAGACAGCTGTGTGGATTAATGGAAATACCAAACGTTCTGATACGCGTCAAGTCGTTTGTTTGAGCAAATTTATCACATTCATACCGATTACCCAGTGATAATCATGCCAAGAATAGCAAGACATGATGTGCAAAGAAGCAGTTTAGACACTCCGTTAGACAACGATTTTCCCAAAAAGATGTCAATACCCATAAGGATGATAAATAGTATTAAACAAGCATAGAGCATAATCACATGATATGGTGTATTTCCATTTCCCCCATAGCACTTTGAGACGAATCTGGCGGGTAAAAATATATGAGCAGGGAGATTTCCCTGCTCATTTTTTTCTTCGTGATTTTAATGTTGCGCAGATAAGAAAGACAATGCTGTAAAGTAAAACAAGCACGCAAAGCCAAAAGACCACAAAATTTAAAATGTTAGCCACACTTGGTAAATAGTTATTTACCAAGATAAATACTATCACCAAGATAGATAATGTGGCAGCCCCTAAAACTTCCTTTTTTACCAATTAGAAATCCCACCTATTTCAACATTTTTCTTTAAATATAACATTTTTAAGGTGAATTTTCGATTAAAAACCTTGTAATGTCAAGGGTTTTATTCTTCTTCTGGGTAAGTGAGGTTCCAGTCTTTGCGGAGTTTTGTCATAATGTCCATGACGTCTTTGGTGTAGTCAAGGTGCATGGCATTTTCTTGACCAGAAACGGCATTTTCCATGTCAGCGACTTCGTAGGAAAGAGCGAGTGCGGTACTTCCAGCTTCGATGACTTCTTGATGTCCGTCCTCGGTATAGGTAATCACCGCTTTTTGCCCACGAGGGTATTCGTAAAGTTCGATATAGCCTTTATCATAAGCTATTGTTCCACGTTTTGGTTGTTTGGCGTGAAGGCTTAATGTCAAGGTTGCCATTTCGCCTTGGCTATTCGTTAGCAAAATCCCAGCTTGTTCATCGACTCCTGTCGGAGCTAGTTTTACTTGGGAAGCAATTTGAGTCGGCGTTGATGTCATAAACCAACGGACAAAAGAAAGAGCATAGACACCAATATCAAGAAGTGCACCGCCAGCTAACTGACGATTAAAGAAACGGTTTGTCATATCGTATTCTTTGTAGCTACCAAAATTCATTTGAATGAGCTTCAATTCACCGAGTTTTCCAGTCGCAATGATTTCTGAAAGTTTGCGGTAAATTGGCATATGGAAAATGGTCATGGCTTCTGCTAAAATGACGTGATTTTCTTCAGCTAGCTTGATAGCTTCGTCCAATTCGTCAGCGTTAAGCGTAATTGACTTTTCACATAAAACGTGTTTGCCGTTTGCTAGGGCTTTGCGCAAAAAGTTAATGTGTGTATTGTGTGGCGTTGAGATGTAAATAATATCTACGTTAGGGTCGTCAAATACCTCATCAATAGTTTGATAAACTTTGTCAATGCCATATTTTTCAGCGAAAGCTAGCCCCTTATCATAAGTACGGTTAGCAACAGAATAGAGTTTTCGCCCTTGTTGTTGAAGTGCTTGCGCTAATTCATTAGCAATGACACCAGTTCCTAGGGTTGCCCAATTATAATGTTTTTTAGTCATAGTCGCCTCCTTGCCCTAAGTATAGCAAAAAAGTGTCAGAAAGTCCGTTATTTAATCTCTAACAAATGCGCTTTATATCTGCTATTCTCACGTTTTTTTGATAAAATGGTTCTAATAGATTAAAGGAGATTTTTTATGACTCGATATCAAGACGATTTTTATGATGCTGTCAATGGCGAATGGGAAAAAACAGCCGTCATTCCTGATGATAAACCACGTACAGGTGGTTTTTCAGATTTAGCCGATGAGATTGAAGACTTAATGTTGGCGACAACAGATAAATGGCTTAGCGGCGAAGATGTGCCAGAGGACAGTATTTTACAAAACTATATCAAGTTTCATCGTATGACTTCAGATTATGATAAACGTGAAGAAGTTGGTGTCGCGCCAGTTCTTCCATTGATTGAAGAATACAAAAACTTGGATTCTTTTGCTGAATTTGCAGGCAAAATTGCCGATTTTGAAATGGCAGGAAAACCAAATGAATTCCCACTTGGTGTTGCCCCAGATTTCATGAATGCGCAGCTTAATGTTCTTTGGGCAGAAGCTCCTGGAACAATCTTGCCTGATACGACTTACTATGCCGAAGATAACGAAAAAGGTAAAGAATTACTAGCTATCTGGCGCCAAATGCAAGAAGAATTATTGCCAAAATTTGGTTTTTCAGCTGAAGAAACGAAAGACTTGCTTGACAAGGTGATTGCATTAGATGCCAAAGTCGCTAAATATGTTTTGTCACGTGAAGAATCTTCTGAATACGTCAAACTTTATCACCCATATGATTGGGCTGATTTTACAAAATTAGCACCAGAATTGCCTTTGGACGCTATTTTCACGCAAATTTTGGGAGAAATTCCTGACAAAGTGATTGTTCCTGAAGAACGTTTCTGGACAGAGTTTGCTGCTGACTATTATTCAGAAAAGAACTGGGATTTGCTAAAGGCAGATTTGGTTTTATCAGCTACGGGGGCATTTAACGGTTACTTAACAGATGATATTCGTGTGCTTTCAGGTGCTTATGGTCGTGCGCTTTCAGGAACACCACAGGCTATGGATAAGAAAAAAGCGGCTTATTACTTAGCTTCAGGTCCTTACAACCAAGCACTTGGTCTTTGGTATGCTGGGCAAAAATTCTCTCCAGAAGCTAAAGCTGATGTGGAGCATAAAGTAGCGACAATGATTGATGTTTACAAGAAACGTTTGACATCAGCAGATTGGTTGGCAAAAGAAACACGTGATAAAGCCATTGTTAAATTAAACGTGATTACACCACACATTGGTTATCCTGAAAAATTGCCAGAAACTTATGCTAAGAAAATCATTGATGATTCGTTGTCATTAGTTGAAAATGCGCAAAACCTTGCTAAAATTTCAATCGCACATAGCTGGAGCAAATGGAACAAGCCTGTTGACCGTAGTGAATGGCATATGCCTGCCCATATGGTTAATGCTTACTATGACCCACAACAAAATCAGATTGTCTTTCCAGCGGCTATCTTACAAGCCCCATTTTACAGTTTAGAACAAAGTTCATCTGCTAACTATGGTGGTATTGGTGCGGTTATTGCCCATGAAATTTCACATGCTTTTGATACCAATGGTGCATCATTTGACGAACATGGTAGCCTCAATAACTGGTGGAAAGAAGCTGATTACAAAGCCTTTACAGAACGTACGGATAAAATCGTTGACCAATTTGATGGTTTAGATTCATATGGTGCGAAAGTCAATGGTAAATTAACCGTTTCTGAAAATGTGGCTGACCTTGGTGGTGTGGCTTGTGCGCTCGAAGCTGCAAAACAAGACGAGGATTTCTCAGCACGTGATTTCTTCATCAATTTTGCAACGATTTGGCGCATGAAAGCGCGTGATGAATATATGCAAATGCTAGCAAGCATTGACGTTCACGCACCAGGCAAACTTCGTACCAATGTTACCTTGACAAACTTTGATGAATTCCACACAGAATTTGACATCAAAGCAGGAGACCCAATGTGGCGCGCACCAGAAGAACGCGTTATCATTTGGTGATTTGTTGAAAAAAGTTTGAAGCTGAGCATTTTAGCTCAGCTTTTTTGTTGGGATTTGTTAACCTTCAGAATATAGGAGAGGCTGTGTTTCGTTTATTTCTCTTTTAGCAATTCTTGATAATTGAGCAGTGGTAGTTATTTTTTGGAACAAAGGATTAACGGTATCTTCAAATGAATTTAAAAAAAGTATGTTACAATAAACAATGGTGTTATATTGTAACAATGCGATAAATTGTGGGAAATATGTATTCAAAGCGTAAAGACTGGCATGGTTATTGGTCAGTTGGACGCATAAAAATAATCACTTGAGATTTGATGGTGATTAAACATTTGACATAAAGGAGACTGTATGAAGCTTGAAAAGTCAATGCAATTAGGTGAATTGTACCGTGAATTAAGAATTGCTCGAGGCTTAAAATTGAAAGATATTGCGCGTGATAATTTATCAGTTTCGCAATTGTCACGTTTTGAAAATGGTCAAACCATGTTAGCGGCGGATAAATTGTTGATTGCTATTTCAGGGATTCACATGACCTTTTCAGAATTTGGTCATGCCATTAATAATTACGAAGAAACGAGTTTTTTTAAACTAGGAAATGTCATCTCTGATTTGTATAACAAGCAAGATATTGACGGTTTGCGTCGTCTGCTTGAGACTGATAAAAATACCGAATCATTTGATGTTTACAATCGTTTAAATGAATTAATGATTAAGATTACGATTCATTCTTTGGACCCTAGCTATGTTATCACAGAAGACGAAAAGAATTTTTTGACATCTTATCTTTATGAGATAGAAGAATGGACAGAGTATGAGCTTTACATTTTTGGTAATACAATGACCATTTTATCTGATGATGACTTGATTTTTCTTGGAAAAGCATTTGTTGAGCGAGATAAATTGTATTTATCTTTGCCAAATCATAAGAAAAGTGCAGAGCTTGTTTTTCTGAACTTGATTTTGACCTTGATTAGTTATCGCAAAATTTACCAAGCGACTTATTTTATTGAATGTTTGGAGAAAATCATAACTTATCAAGATATGTTTGCGACGATTTGCTTGAATTTCTCGAAAAAAATTATTGCCCATATCGAAAGTGGGTCAGATGACCTTTCTGATTTGGAACATTATATTGCTTGCGTCGAAGAAGTTGGCAATCCGACCATTGTTGCTTTTTTAAAGGCAAATCTATCAAGTCTTTTTGACCAAAACTAAACAAATAAAAACCGCCCTTACAGAGATTAGATAAGGGTGGTTCTTTTTGTGTCATGAAAAGAGTTTTGTTTAAAGTTTATTATTAAGGGTTGCTTATTAAATAAGTGGCAAAAGCAAAAAGATAAGAATAGGTAATAAATTAATTAAGCGTTTCAACATAGTAGATTTCCTCCTTAGATTATAACCCCATTTTAGCAGAGGAATTGATGAAATCGGTTTATTTGCAAATCTGCAAATGAAAATATTTTAATTATTCTTTTTTAGGGTATTTATTCCTCGATATGAATACTCAAAGTATCAGTGTCAATGCTTGCTTGTGCGCCGATAGTGATTGTAAAGAGTGGCTGAGTGTGGGCAAAATCAAGGTCATACATGACAGGAATGGTTTTAAGAAGTGAGTGCTTGTCTAGGATATAGGTTAATATTTCGGGTGTCATTTGGCATTCCTTTGGGAAGCGTCCGATAAGCACCGCTTTTGGATTGGGGTAAGCTTGTAAAATGGCTGCTAAATTGCGGTCAAAATCATGATAGTCATCTTCTTCTGCCTCTTCTAAGAAAAGGACATAATCGTTGACTTGAGGGGCGTAAGGTGTTCCGCGAAGAAGTCCAAAAGTAGATAAATTTCCACCAATAATGGTGCCAGAAGCTTTCCCTGCGTTGTAAATTTTCCATTCTGTTGGCATAAAATGACGTGGTTGTGTTGGGTCATACCAAGGGTCGCTTGACCACTCTTGACTTGGAACAAGGTCATAAGCTGATTTTGTCATGGCGTTTAACCAAGCCTTGCTCTGGTAATCTTGACCTTCTTTCATTTTAAAACTAGAATATGACGGTCCCATGTAAGTGAGGTTTCCAGTTTTAGCAAAAATAGCATTCAAAAAAGCTGTCGAATCCGAATACCCACAGATGATTTTAGGGTGTTTGGCAATTAAGTCGTAGTCAAGATAGGGCAACAGTTCGTTAGAATTAAAACCACCAATCGTAGCCAGAATAGCATCAACAGAGTCATCAGCAAAAGCAGCGTGCAAATCAGCAACACGGCTCTTGATTGAAGAAGAATAGAGCATATCAGATTCTAAGTAATGTTCTGAAAATGACACACGAAATCCTAGATTTTCTAACGTTTCTTTGGCAGAAAGGTTGGCTTCAAATCCACCCAAGCGAGCAATTGAATCTGACGGACTGAGTACGCGAATGTGACTGTTAGGACTTAGTTTTTTCATAAAACACCTCCAAAGATTTTTAGTATTATAGCATAAATCCCGTATTTTACAAGGAAATAGAATCGGTAAGATAAGTTCAGAATTTAAGAAATCTACTTGACGCCATTTAGATTTTAAGGTAGAATATTATTTGTTATGGCGGTATAGCCAAGTGGTAAGGCACGGCTCTGCAAAAGCTTGATCGTCGGTTCAAATCCGTCTACCGCCTTTATATAATGTGTTTACACCCAAAAGCCCGATTCTGTCGGGCTTTTGTTTTTGTGATAAGGGAACAAGAATTTATCATGGCAGATATTTTATGATAGGAAGTATGCAAAAATCTTTGCCAAAATACTTTAAAGAAAAGCTTCTTTAAAGTCGCATTTGACTTGTCAAAATGGGGCTTTTATGGTAAACTATGATAGTTGTATTATGCAACAAATACTCATTCTGGATGTATTGTGAACCTGTTGCTCTTTATGGGTGGGTTTGCAAGATGAAGTCTGGGAGAGGAAAAAACATTATAAAAAGGAGAAACTACTCATGGCAGTAATTTCAATGAAACAACTTCTTGAGGCTGGTGTTCACTTTGGTCACCAAACTCGTCGCTGGAACCCTAAGATGGCTAAATACATCTTCACAGAACGTAACGGTATCCACGTTATTGACCTTCAACAAACTGTAAAAATGGCTGATGCAGCTTACGAATTCGTTCGTGATGCAGCTGCTAACGACGCTGTTATCTTGTTTGTTGGTACTAAAAAACAAGCTGCTGATGCTGTTAAAGAAGAAGCAGAACGTGCTGGTCAATACTACATCAACCACCGCTGGTTGGGTGGAACTCTTACAAACTGGGATACTATCCAAAAACGTATCGCTCGTTTGAAAGAAATCAAACGTATGGAAGAAGATGGAACTTTTGAAGTTCTTCCTAAGAAAGAAGTTGCTCTTCTTAACAAACAACGTGCTCGTCTTGAAAAATTCTTGGGTGGTATCGAAGATATGCCTCGTATCCCAGACGTAATGTACGTTGTTGACCCACACAAAGAACAAATCGCTGTTAAAGAAGCTAAAAAACTTGGTATCCCTGTTGTTGCAATGGTTGATACAAACGCTGATCCAGATGACATCGATGTTATCATCCCAGCAAACGATGACGCTATCCGTGCCGTTAAATTGATTACATCTAAATTGGCTGATGCTGTTATCGAAGGACGTCAAGGTGAAGATGCAGATGTTGATTTTGCATCAGAAGCACAAGCTGACTCAATCGAAGAAATCGTTGAAGTTGTAGAAGGCGACAACGAATAAGATTTTAAGGCTTAACAGTCTTTGATATGCTTTAAAACGGGGCAGAAAGCAAACCGCTCTGTCTCGTTTTTATTATTTTGGAAAACAAAAAATCCTGGAGGACATAAAAAATGGCAATTACTGCAGCTCAAGTAAAAGAATTGCGTGAAAAATCAGGTGCTGGTGTCATGGACGCTAAAAAAGCACTTGTTGAAACTGACGGTGACATGGAAAAAGCAATTGAATTGCTTCGCGAAAAAGGTATGGCTAAAGCAGCTAAAAAAGCTGACCGCGTAGCCGCTGAAGGTTTGACTGGTCTTTATGTTGACGGTAACGTTGCAGCAGTTGTTGAAGTTAACGCTGAAACTGACTTCGTTGCTCAAAACGCACAATTCGTTGAATTGGTTAAAGAAACAGCTAAAGCTATCGCTGAACAAAAACCTGCTAACAACGAAGAAGCACTTAAAGTTACTTTGGCTTCAGGTGAAACTTTGGAAGCAGCTTATGTTAACGCAACTGCAACTATCGGTGAAAAAATTTCATTCCGTCGTTTCGCTCTTATCGAAAAAACTGATGACCAACACTTTGGTGCATACCAACACAACGGCGGACGTATCGGTGTTGTAACTGTTATTGAAGGTGGCGACGAAGCTCTTGCTAAACAAATCTCAATGCACGTAGCAGCTATGAAACCAACAGTTCTTTCATACGAAGAACTTGATCAAGAATTCATCCACGATGAATTGGCTCAAATGAACCACAAAATCGATCAAGATAACGAATCACGTGCAATGGTTAACAAACCAGCTCTTCCACACTTGAAATTCGGTTCTAAATCACAATTGTCTGATGAAGTAATCGCTCAAGCTGAAGAAGATATCAAAGCAGAACTTAAAGCAGAAGGCAAACCAGAAAAAATCTGGGATAAAATCATCCCTGGTAAAATGGCTCGCTTCATGCTTGACAACACTAAAGTTGACCAACAATACACACTTCTTGCACAAGTTTACATCATGGACGACAGCAAAACTGTTGAACAATACCTTGATTCAGTAAACGCTAAAGTTATCACTTTCGCTCGCTTTGAAGTTGGTGAAGGTATCGAAAAAGCTGCTAACGACTTTGAATCAGAAGTTGCAGCAACAATGGCAGCAGCACTTAACAAATAAGAATAGCTTGCTAATAAAACTAACCACCTGAGATAGAAATCTCAGGTGGTTTTTGTGTGGATGTCTTATCAAAGAAATTGACTTGTGTGTAAAATTGTAGGGACTAACAGTTGTTTTTTAGAAAAAATCACAAAAAGATTATAAAAATTCTTAAACCGTTTTTTATATTGACAAAATAATATCATTAGTTATAATTAAATCAACGAAAGGACGATTTATGATATTAAGAAAGTATAAGGATTTTTGTCAATTATTCTTGGGACGACTTATTAGCAATTGCGGTGATTCGATTTATACCATTGTGTTATCGTGGTATGTGTTAGAAATGACTAATAGTGCTTGGTATGTTGGCGTATTAAACTTTTTAATTTTTATTCCTAATACCTTTTCTTTTATTTTTGGGAAAAAGATTGATTCTTTACCCAAAAAGCATTTATTGGTATTTTTGGAGTTGGCACAATTACTGGCTGTTTTGGGAATTGTTTTAGGTATTGCTTTGAGAGGTGTCAATGCTAATCTTAGTTTAGCGATTATTTTTAGCTGTGTTTTCATTGCTTCTACGGTTGGATTGAATACCTATACTGTGCAAGATGCTTTAGTTCCTAAAATTGTTCCCACCAAAGATTTAGCTAAGGCAGAGATGTATATGTCTGTGGCTTACAATGGGACGGAGTATGTTTTTACTGCGATTAGTGGTTTCTTGCTTTCTGTGCTGAGTTATATTCCCTTGCTACTAATTGATGTTTTGACATTTTTGAGTTCAATTTTACTTTTTAGGCAAATATCATTTAAAGAAAAGATTGAAAAGACACGTGAGCAGACGGATTTTTGGAGTGGTTTACGTTTTATCTGGCAAAATAGAGTGGTTTTTTCTATTACATTAGGAGGGGCTATTGTCAACTTTCTTTTCGGTGGTTTTAATGTTTACCAATTATTGATTGCTAAAGATGTTGGTAATTCAGCCTTTTATGGACTGTTAGTTTCTGCCTGTGCTGTTGGCACTTTATTGGGAACTACGGTTGTTGCTAATTTTGTGTTACAAAAATTCAGCTTAGGACAAGCCTTCTGGCTAGCGACTGCTATTTTTGGAATCGGGATTGGTTCTACGGCAATGGTGCATAGTCGTTTGGTATTATTGCTGATTTGGTTTATTTCATGTCTTTTTCTTGGCATAACACACGTTGCTCAAAAGCCTATTTTACAGACAGAGATTCCTGACGAGCATCTTGGGGAGGTTTTTAGTGCTTTCTATACGGTGACAATTCCAACTCTAGCAATTGGTTCACTCATTTTTGGGTATGTCGCTAAAACCATGTCGTGGCGTCTGTTTCTTGTCCTATTTGCAATGGCTTTATTACTAGTTAGTTTACTTTATTTCTCAAATCGTAAATTAAGGCATTATGATATTTCCTAAAGCTTTATTAATTGTTATAATATTAATGGAGTGGAGGGCGTATGATTACTGATATTGCGACGTTGATTAAAACTAAACGTAAAGAAAAAGGGCTAACTCAAAAAGAGTTGGCTGAAGGTATTTGTGCTCAAGCTGTCATCAGCAAGATAGAAAAAAATGAAACAACACCGTCAGTCGATTTGTTTTTTAAATTGGTTAAAAGACTAGATATTGACATGTCAGTAGTCTCTGAAATTTTTGAATTAACAAACGCCATTCATCACAATAGAGTTTATTCTGATAAAGTTAAACAATTGTTGTATATGAGGGATTATGAAAATCTGGTGTACGTCTTGAAAGCACTAGATAATACTAGTATGACAACAGAGGAACTTTTGTATTATGATTGGTTGCTGGCGATTACTGATTATATGACTAAACAGGTTAATCTACCAGAAACCATTCAAAAATTAGAAAAATTGTTACCTCAAGTTAAAAATCATTATTTCCAACTTTATTTAAAAGTTGTGTCAGCTATTGCTAGTATTTATAGTGAGAATCATGAAGATGAGCTAGCTTTACAATATTTTGAGTCGATTATTGATGATTACCAAGTCAATGATGATTTTCGTGACCGCGTGACTTTTCTATATAGCATTTCTCGCGCTTATTTTGTAAAAGGCGATATGACTAACTCTTTAACCTATATTTCAAGAGCCATAGATGAGATTTTAGAGAAAAAATCAATTTATTTATTAGGTGATTCTTTATTGATGAAAGCCTATGTTTTAGATGAAACAAAACTCTATGAAGAGGCAAAAAAATACTGTCGCAATGCCATTACCATTTTTGAACTAGAGAATAAAGAATTACTCAAAAATATGGCTCAAAAGTTATTGATAGATATTGAAGAAAAAATTTAACCACCCAAAATACTTGTCTCAGGTGGTTTTGTATGCTTGAGAAATCTTGCTAACAGTTGATAAAAAAACAATATTAAAAGAGCTTAGTTTGTTTTCTAAGCTCTTGTTTTTGTTTTAGCTAAATGCTCCTAAGCCGAGAATTGTTAGTGTTCCCATGATTAGTCCTGCGAGGATAACGCCGAGCATAACTGCAATAACGCTTTGTTTGAAGTTCCAATCAAGGATTGATGCGGCTAATGTTCCAGTCCAAGCACCTGTTCCAGGAATTGGGATACCAACAAAGAGCAATAAGGCGATAAATAGTCCACGGTCACCAGCCGTCTCAGCTAGTTTTTTTCCACCGTTGTGACCTTTTTTCAAACACCAAGTAAAGAAACCACCGATAACTGGTTTATCTGCTCCCCATTCAAGCACACGACGTGCGAAGAAGAAGATAATTGGGACGGGAAGCATATTGCCGACAACCCCGATAATAAGTGCTTGCCACATTGGAATACCAGTGGCGATTGCATAAGGAACAGCGCCACGAAGTTCTACAAGAGGAACCATGGCAATCAAAAATGTAATAATATAGTTCATTTACTTGAAACCTTTCATTTGTTACAGATTTTATTGTATCCTATCTCTTGAGCAAACACAACTAAAATCTGTCTTTCGTTGAAATTCTTTTGCCTTATTTTGGACTGAAAATGGCATTATGATTGGTGTGATTGGCTATTTGATTACCTTTCTTTGACAAGGAGTATTAACTCGTGCTATAATAATGATAACAACAAGGAGAATTTCAGAGTAATATCTGAATACAATAAAAGCACCCTGTCCGCCAAGACTAAGGGTGCTTTTTTATGCGTTGCTAACAACCTTGCAACGTCTCAGAGAAGGACAACTATTTTTCGTTATCATCAAAATGCTTCTCTACTCATTTCGTTCCAAATAGCTGTGCTAAGTGAATCACAACATAGTTAACTATATTGCGAACGATAACCAAAAGAAGAGATTGGCACAACATACTAACACACCTCCTTTCGCAGGCGATTGGAGTTTTTTTAGTTGCCAAAGCGCACACAATTGGGGTGTTAGAGCACTCAATTTTTGCTTGCTGAATTCGCTCAAATGCTTGTATTGGATAGATTGCCTTTATTTTTATGAAACTCGAGATGGAGATATTAAATTTATCTAAATTAGTAGGGCTTATTCTCCCCTAAAAAGGATATTTTTGTTATAATGATAGTCAGTTATAGTCAAAGATAGTCCATTTGGAAATGGTCATTAATCTTGAAAAGGAGGAAGCTAATGGCAAAAAATACATCTGATAGTATTGAAGAATACATTAAGCAATTACTTGCCCAATCAGGTATTGCTGAAATTAAGCGGTCAAACTTGGCAGATACCTTTCAAGTTGTTCCTAGCCAGATTAATTATGTGATTAAAACGCGTTTCACGGAAAGTCGTGGTTATACTGTCGAAAGTAAACGTGGTGGCGGAGGTTATATCCGCATTGCCAGAGTGCGTTTTTCAGATCAACATCAAATGTTTGGTAATCTTATGTCAAACATTGGTGAACGTATTAGTGAGCAGGTTTTCACGGATTTGATTCAGTTGCTGTTTGATGAAAAAATCATTACTGAACGTGAAGGAAATTTGATTTTAGCAACGGCTTCGGATGATGTTCTTGGCAAAGATGCTCCAGAGATTAGGGCACGTATGTTGCGGAAAATTTTACAAAGATTAGATAGAAAAGGATTCCATTTATGAGTGAGTATTCGATAAAAATGCAAGAGGTTTTCAGTGTTGCTCAATACCAAGCAGCGCGTTTTGAAAGCCCATATTTAGAAAGTTGGCACGTCCTTTTAGCCATGGTTGCTATCCATGACTCAGTCGCAGGGCTAACATTTGCGGAATACCAAACTAAAATCGCCTATGAAGAGTATGAAGCGGCAGCTGTTTTAGCCATTGGGAAATCACCGTTAACGGATGTTGACAGAGTTCATTTTGTGGAACAATCTAAAGCTCTTAGTGATGTTTTAGCATTTGCTGAGTCTATTTGTCAGGTGACTGGTGGTAACGAAATCGGGACAGAACACGTGCTTTATGCGATGTTGTTAAACCTTGATTTATTTGCCACACGTTTGTTAGAAGTTGCTGGTTTTAAAAACAAAGAAGACGGTGACGCTGTTCGTTTGATTGATTTGCGTAAGAGTTTGGCACGTAATGCTGGTTTTACAAAGGAAAATATCAAAGCTATTCATGAACTTCGTAAGCCGAAAAAATCGACAATGGGCGGTGCTTTTTCTGAAATGATGAAACCACAGTCAACAGCGGGGGATTTGTCAGATTTCACGCGTGATTTGACAGAGATGGCACGTCAAGGAAAATTAGAACCTGTTATCGGTCGTGAAAAAGAAATTTCTCGTATGGTGCAGGTGCTTAGCCGCAAAACGAAAAACAATCCAGTTTTAGTAGGGGAAGCTGGTGTTGGTAAAACGGCTCTTGCTTACGGTTTGGCACAGCGAATTGTCAATGGTGCGATTCCGTATGAACTCCAAGACATGCGTGTTCTAGAGCTTGATATGATGAGCGTTGTGGCTGGTACGCGATTCCGTGGTGATTTTGAAGAACGCATGAACCAAATCATCTCAGATATTGAGGAAGACGGTCATATTATTCTTTTCATTGACGAAGTGCATACGATTATGGGTTCAGGCTCTGGAATTGACAGCACTTTGGATGCGGCTAATATTCTAAAACCAGCGCTTGCGCGTGGTACGCTTCATATGGTTGGTGCGACAACGCAAGAAGAATATCAAAAACATCTTGAAAAAGATGCGGCGCTTTCTCGCCGTTTTGCTAAGATTACCATTGAAGAACCAAGTGTTGAAGATGCTTACCAAATCTTGCTTGGACTAAAGAAATCATATGAAGATTTTCATAATGTGGTGATTTCTGATGAAGCTGTTTTAACGGCTGTCAAAGCTGCGCATCGCTATTTGACAAGTAAAAATCTTCCTGATTCAGCGATTGATTTGCTTGATGAAGCAAGTGCAACGGTTCAAGGTTTGGTGAAAAAAGAAGCGCCAGCTACTTTGACACCTGCTGATAAAGCTATTTTGGAAGGTGATTTCAAATTGGCAACGAAATTGCTGAAAGAGTCACGCAAGAAGCCAAATCGTAAACCAACTGCTGTGACAGAAGATGATATTATGGCAACGCTCAGTCGTTTGTCAGGTATTCCTGTTGAGAAAATGACACAGGCAGATAGTAAGAAATACTTGAACCTCGAAAAAGAACTCCATAAGCGTGTGATTGGCCAAGATTCAGCTATTTCAGCGATTAGTCGTGCTATTCGTCGTAATCAAGCGGGCATTCGTACAGGCAAACGTCCGATTGGGTCGTTTATGTTCTTGGGTCCAACGGGTGTTGGTAAAACAGAGTTGGCTAAGGCACTAGCAGAATTGCTATTTGATGATGAATCTGCTCTTATCCGTTTTGATATGTCTGAGTATATGGAAAAATTTGCGGCGAGCCGTCTTAACGGAGCTCCTCCAGGATATGTCGGTTACGAAGAAGGTGGCGAATTGACTGAAAAAGTTCGCAACAAACCTTATTCTGTGCTTCTATTTGATGAAGTTGAAAAAGCCCACCCAGATATTTTCAATGTGCTTCTCCAAGTGTTGGATGACGGTGTGCTGACGGATAGTCGTGGTCGTAAAGTTGATTTTTCAAACACGATTATCATCATGACGTCAAATCTTGGAGCAACCGCTTTGCGTGATGAAAAGACAGTTGGTTTTGGTGCGCGTGATATGGCTCATGATTATGAGGCAATGCAAAAACGCATCATGGAAGAACTCAAAAAAGCTTACCGACCTGAATTTATCAACCGTATTGATGAAAAGGTTGTTTTCCACAACTTAACTCAAGAAAATATGCGTGATGTCGTGAAAATCATGGTTAAACCATTGATTGCGACACTAGCTGAAAAAGATATTACGCTAAAATTCCAACCATCAGCATTGAAATATTTAGCCGAAATTGGATACGACCCAGAAATGGGAGCTCGTCCGCTCCGCCGTACTCTGCAAGATAAAGTTGAAGATGAATTATCAGAGCTTATTCTATCAGGCGAATTGGCAAGTGGAAATACCCTTAAAATCGGCGTTTCTAAAGGGCAACTCAAATTTGATATTGCTTAATAATAAAATAAAAACAGCTGCTAAGTTTAACTTAGCAGCTGTTTTTGGGTTTGTTATCGGTAAAATTTCTCAATCATCGTAAGCTGTTAAAGATTTCTTTGACTTCGTCGATGGTTTCTGCGCGTGAGACAGCTCCGCGGATTTTGGCAGCGCCAGCGGTACCACGGAGGTAGTGTGGGGCTAAACCACGGAATTCACGGACAGCGATTTTTTCACCTTTGAGGTTGATGAGACGTTTGAGGTGGTCTTCTGCGATGTCCAATTTTTTGACAAATGGAAGGTCTGGCAGTTCTTCGCCTGTTTCAAAGTAATGATTGATTTGGGTGAAGATGTATGGATTGTTCATGGCTGCGCGTCCAACCATAACGGCATCAACACCGATTTCTTCAATCATGTATTTAGCATCGTGAACGTTACGGACATCACCGTTTCCAATAAATGGAATTTTGGTAATGGCTTTTGAAACACGAGCAAGTGTCTCGTGGTCACATGTTCCAGTGTACATTTGCTCACGGGTACGTCCATGCATAGCAAGGGCAGACACACCAGCTGATTCGGCAGCAAGTGCATTTTCAACAGCAAGCTCACTATCTGACCAGCCAGTACGCATTTTGACAGTCAATGGAATATCGAGAACAGAAGTGACTTCATTGATAATGTGATAAATCTTATCAGGGTCTTTGAGCCATTTTGCGCCTGCTTCATTTTTGACAACCTTATTCACAGGGCAACCCATATTGATGTCAACGATGTCAGCTTTGGTATTTTCTTGGATGAATTCAGCTGCGCGTTTAAGTCCGTCTGCGTCACCACCAAATAATTGGATTGACATTGGATGCTCATTTTCATCAATGTGAAGCATGTGAAGAGTTTTTTCGTTATTGTAGAGGAGACCTTTTTCAGAAATCATCTCCATGACAACTAAGCCAGCTCCAAATTCTTTTGCAATCGTACGAAAGGCAGAATTTGTCACTCCTGCCATGGGTGCTAGCACCGTACGGTGAGGAATTTCAACATCACCAATCATAAATGATGAGCTGAGTTTAGTCATTGATTAATCCCTCCAAGTCATTTTCGGTGAAGTTGTAAGTTTTACCACAGAATTGGCAAGTGATTTCGGCACCGTGGTCCTCGTCTTTCATGGCTTTGAGTTCTTCTTTGCCAAGAGTGACAAGAGCAGCTTCAAAACGTTCACGTGAACAATCACAATTAAAGCCGATTTCTTCTTCAGCAAGGATTTTGTACTCATCCTCGCCATAGATTGCTTTTAAAAGAGCTTCAACGTGGTCGTCAGATTCCAAAAGTTTTGAAATGGCAGGCATTTCTTGGATACGTTTTTCATAGCGGTTGATTTCTTCTTCAGAAGCACCTGGAAGGACTTGCAACATAAAGCCACCAGCGACTTCGACCTTGTCATTGTCGTCAAGAAGAACGTTAAGCCCAACGGCAGAAGGTGTTTGTTCAGATTCAGTCAAATAAAAAGCCAAATCTTCACCGATTTCACCTGAGACAAGTGGTGTTGAAGAAGTGTAAGGGTTACCTGTACCGTAGTCTGTGATGACAACGAATTGACCAGCACCCATGAATGGTCCAACCATGACTTCGCCAGTAGCGGTTTTCTTAACATCAACGCCAGTATTTTGAATGTAGCCTTTGACATGTCCTTTAGTATCAGCCACAGAGATAATGTGACCAAGTGAGCTATCACCAATAACTTTGACGGTTACTTTGCTGTCTCCTTTCTGATTGGCAGCTAGGATTTGATTGGCAATAAGTGTTCTACCTAGGGCAACAGTAGAGCTAGAAAGTGTTTGATGTTTTTCTTGTGCAGTTCTAACCGTCTCAGTGCTATCAAGCACATAAGCACGGAAAGAACCAGATTTTGAAATTGATTTTATAAGTTTATCCATAAGAACATTATAACACAAAGCAAATTTGATGGGCTAGTATTGTGGTTGGTAAAAGCGTAATCATAAAAGAGTATTAAAATGCATCTTATTGTTAGAATTTAGCATCTTATATTGAAAAAATTCCAAATAGAAAAAATCAGTTGTACAATAAAATTGTCAGAGATGACAAATCTAGATGAGAAGAGGATATTGTATGGAAAAGTATAAGAGGTTAATAATCGCTTTTAGCATTTTGTACGGTTTGATTTATGGTATTTTGTTCTTGTTTTAGAAAGGGGAGAGATCTATGGAACAACTAGAACTGAATGATTATCAAAAAGTTGGTTTAGAAGTTCAAAAATTGGATACAGATGACTTTTTGGCTAGTGATCAAATGAACTGGAGCGTTACCCTATGCTGCTGTCCATGTTGTTGCTGTTGCGTCTAATCAGACCTATGCAGATGTAGTTGTAAACAGAAAGTGCTATAGTTTGAAGCTGTTTTTACCTATAGCACTTTTTTTATGGTTATAAGTGGGTAAAAAATGAGAAGTGGTATAAATTATATAGTTGATAAAAATAATAAAATCTACGTTAAGGATAAATCTAATATCTACGAGTTTAAAAATATTTCAGATACTTTATTTATTAAGTATTGGAATGAAATTCAAGAAGGAAATTTTACTATCGATAATCAAAAATCTCCCCTGAAGTCTCAATTGTTGAATTTTTTAAATTCTATTAAGGCATTTTCAGAGCCTGAAACATTTGAAGAACAGTTGAAGGATATGGGGTTAGGGAAAAAACAGAGTTCTTTCTCAGACTATACGATTGGTATCTGTGGTGAATCTGATTTAGTTGATATCTATTTAAATCATTTCCCATCACGTTTTAAAAAGTTGGAAATAGGCAGTGATGATTCAGAAAAATATGATTTTGGATTGATAATTGGTAGGGAAGACAATACAAAACATTATCTCGAATTAAATGAAATCATGTTTGAGAAAGGTATTCCTTACAATAGTTTGTTGTTTTCAAAATTTGAGGTCATAGTTGGTCCTTATACTATTCCCAATCAAACATCTTGTTTAAAATGTATGAGATTGCATGAGTTAGATAATAACTTTTATGGTCATATTTTATCTAAATTTACAGCTATCTCGGATAGAAATGAGGAAGTTATCACAAGTGAAATCTTAAATCTTGGTTTCTCTTTTTTAGAGGCGCAAGTGGTAAAACAAATTTTGAATTCTCAAGAGGTAGCAATTGAGATTGAAAATGTTCAGAAGGTTCTTTCTTATCAATTTTTAGAGGGAATGTGGGAAGAGCATTATTTGTTGAAGCATCCAGAATGTGAGCTTTGTTTCCCTGCTAGCGAACAAAATGAGCAGATTTTTGAGGTGAACTTAAAATGACAGTAACTAAAGCAGATAATTCTATATTTGTTGATGAGAAATACGGTTTAATAAAGAATATTTATAATTTGCCAACTTTTGCTGGGTTGCCACGGATACATGTGAAAATGGCTTTTGGGGGGAATTATTTTACAGCAGGTTTTAATGCAAGTGGCGCAGGAGTTACAGCGCAAGCTGCAGAAAATTCGGCTATTGGTGAGTATATTGAACGGTATTCATGTCTTCACCCAAGAGAAAAGATTAACTACTCAGATGTCCTTAACCAAATTGCCCCAACGGTTTTTAATCCAAATGCCGATAGTTGTATAGAGCATTATCAGTGGATGAAGGCGATTGATTGTATTCATAATTCAGAAGTTGGTGTACCAGTAGATAGTGTTTATTTGACATATAGAAGCAATGATAAAGCATGGATTACTACTTCGACTGGAGCTGCTTGTGGAGAAAATCTAAATCAATGTTTGTGGAAAGGGATAGCAGAAATATTAGAACGTGATGCATTCCAGTACATTTGGCGTAGGCAGTTGCCCTGCCGTAGAATACTTATCGAAGAAAATGAAACCTTAAAAAATTTTTTTAATAAATACATTAAATCCCCTTATATTAATTTTAAACTTTATCAAATGGAAATGGATTGGGAGGTTCCTGCAATATTTGGTATAGCTTCTTTCCCAAATGGAGGCTGTGTTGTGGGAGCGAGTGTTAGAAAAACATGGTTAGAAGCTTGTGAAAAGACATTGATTGAATTATCTCAAAGTATTATTGGATACGCAGCATTAATTCTAGATAGTAAGCGAGAAAATTTTGAAGATTATTCAAAAATCAAAGAATATCAAGACCATTCATTACTATATATTTCTGATAACATGACAAAACATTTAGCTTTTTTAGATAATGGTGGTACCTTTAAAATTCCTAATGAACACAAATCAGATGATGATAAAAAAATTGCTGAATTTTTTATTAATGCTGTGAAAAGAATTGGCAAAGCAGTTTATTTTGTGGATGTTACTTCTTGTGAATTGCGCTCATTTAAGTGGCTTGTTGGAAAAACTTTGATTCCTAATATGTTAGATATTGAGCCAAATTTTATTGAGATTTTAAAATCAGAACGTTTAGAAGAAATTGATCAGAATTTAATTTTACAAGGGAAACGGACAGCCGAAGAACTCCATAACCCTCAGCCGCTTGTGCCACATCCATTCCCTTAGGAGTAAATATGGAAAATTTTAAATTTACAATGATTAGTAATCATTATGCTCAAAAAATTTCTCAGAACAATAAGTTATTACAATTATTTCACCAAAATACAAAGCATAGTAAAAAGTATTTGCTGAGAAATATGTTTCAATCAAGGGTTTTATTAAATAATCCTAACTTTTTAAAAGCGAGTTCGTTTGTAGAAAAACAATATCCGCTTTTTCCAAAAATTACTTTAAAAAAACGAACAGATGATACCTTAATGCGAAGTTTATATTACAGGCGTTCTCAAGTTAAAATTCCTATAAAATCAAGTGCTTTAACAGAAAAGATTGTTTCTGATTTGTTTTGGTCTGGATATGGGGTGAATTTTAAAGGAACACGTGTAACACCATCAGGAGGAGCATTGTATCCACTAGAATTATACGGTTTGATTTTAGAGGATTGTGGAAAAATAAAAAGAGGATTATACCATTATAGACCATCTCTTAATGCTATTGAACTCATTTCTGACGATGAAGAAGTATTTGATATTGGTTCATATATCATGATGTTACAAAATTTAGAAAATCCGTCTGTTATTTTCTTTACAACTGCTATTTTTAATCGTATGACTTTTAAATATGATGCGCGTGCCTATAGATACTTACTATTAGAAGCAGGGGCAATGGCTCAGAATATATCATTGGTTGCAACAAAATATAATCTAGTTAGTACTTTTATTGGTGGAACAGATGATTTTAAAGTTGAAAAAGTATTAGGAATTGATGGAGTTAATGAAAGTTTAGTGAATTGTCTATTTATTACTAAAGATGGGAGTTGGGGAACATGGTAGAGATGTATTCTTTGAAGCGGGGAACATTATTTCCTTACAATACCTTATATTTTATTTTTCAAACAACACCATCTTTTGGGCAAAAACAATTCCATTGCATTGAACACATGGTGATGCGTGAGATAATTAATTTATACCCGTTTCTAGATTCAAAGTTAAGGGCTGTAACAACATGTGATTATATTAAATTTCAATGTTTTGATAAAACTTTTAATTTAGATCAATTGAGTGATTTTATAAATTCACAAAAGTGGTTGACGGAATCAGGTTTTAAGTTAGCCTTATCAGAAATAAAACAAGAAGATGCTCTATCAAATCAGACTTCTGGAGCACTGTTAGAAACTATTAAGGGTAAGAAAGAAAATTATGAACTGACTTTTCTAGAATTTTATGATGCTTTTCAGTTAATTAATAATTTTAGTTACCTATTGTGTAGTGAAGGGGTTTCTAGCTCTTCAAACTTTAGAAAGAACTTTCTCATCAATAAAGATTCAAAAAGAGAAACGCATGTGGACAAAGGAATAGTTCCTTATAATGGTGTTAATTTCTTTTACCGTTACATGATGATATCAATGACTGAATTTCCTAATTTGAGTAGTATTTATTTCTTACAGGATTTTACAAATACTATTAATCAAAAAATGCATAAGTTCCGCAACTTAGGAATATATTACTCGTTTTGTTTTTGTAAATATTATAAAAAGTATGTAGAACTATATATTGTTGTATCAGAAAATCAGCTAATAAAAAATTTTGAGAGTAAAGTTGCTAAATACTTAGAAGAGATTTATAGAGGTTATGATTATATCCCTATTAGAATTGGTACAAATAGCAAAATACTTGAATTTAAAGAAGACCTAGTTGCGTTATACCTTAGTGATGAGTTCGCTAAAACAAGTGAACCGCTGTATAATCAGACACAAAAAGATTTTATTAAAAAAATAATTTGTTTACTTGGAGGGAATTGTGGTAAGTGAAGAACTTTTTAGATTAACACGGATAAAAAAGTCTTTTGGAGAAAAAAAGGTTCTAAAAGGAGTTGATTTAACCGTTAATAAGGGAGATATTGTTGGATTTTTGGGACTAAATGGAGAAGGAAAATCAACTTTAACAAAAATTTTATTAGGACTAATTACTCAAGATGAAGGTGAAGTTATTCGAAATTTTAATGTAAAAAAGGATGCTGGAGTTATGCTTCAAGAAATTTCGGTACCTGAACGTATGAAAGTTATCGAATGGATTGATATGATTAGGCGCTTTTCTAACAGTTCAAAAACTTCAGAAGAAATTTTAGAAGCTGTTAATTTATCTAATGAGCGTCATAAATATTGTAATGCTTTATCAGGTGGGCAACAAAGAAGGGCGCAATTCGCGACAGCAATCGCAAGTAATCCTAAAATTTTAATTTTGGATGAACCAACTGTGGGAATGGACATTGTATCGAAGAGAGCTTTTTGGGATACCTTAATCAATTTTTCTTTTGAATCTGATTTGACGATTATTCTAATTAGCCATGATTTAGAAGAGGTATCAGAGTTTTGCAACAGAATTGTTGTATTAGACAAAGGCTTTATTAAGTTGGATCATAAAATGGTGGATATCAATAAGCAGTTGCAGAATAATTCCTTATATAGTCTAGAAAAATCAAGTATAACTGAAAAACAATTAGAAGCAATGAATCATTTGATTTTTAAATATGAAAATGATGAGCTCCTTTTTACCGATTCCGATATAGATACTGTTGTTTTTGATAATCATATTTCTGTTAGATTGTTGAACAAAAAACAAAAGACATTGCGTGAATTATTTATGGAGGTTTTGGAAAATGAATGATGTTCGTAATATGATATTCTTGATTCTTCTTGATATAAAACGTGTTTTTAGAGATATAAAATATGTCTTTTTCATTATAGCTTTACCGATACTATTTTATATTGTTTACACAGCGATATTTCCAAATAATGCTAATGTTAACGGTGTTCCTTGGTCGGAATATTGCTTGATTTCAATGATTTCATTTGGTATCATGGGAAATGCTATTAATCTTTTAGGGACAAAGGTTGCAGATGAACGAAGTAAAAAATGGTACACTTATATACGAGTTTCCCCTGTTAATTACTTTTATTATGGATTAAGTCATATTTTTTCTTACTTAACAATATCATTGTTTTTTACTTTTTTGATGTTTGTTTTAGCATTTTTCTATAAAGATATTAACTTGGGATTGGTATTGTCGTTAAAAATAGGACTAGTTTTAAATTTAGCTAGTGTCGTTTTTTTAATGTTAGCACTATTAATTGGTAGATTAGGAAGTTTATCACAACCCATAGGGACAATTTTATATTTGATGTTATCTTTTTTGGGAGGGCTATGGATGCCAGTTGCAGCAATGCCAAAATTTTTGTCACATTTAGCAGTACTTTTACCATCTTATAATTATGCTAAGCTTGGGTGGTGTCTGTTGGCGCATAAAAGATTAGCTTTTAATTCAGTTGGAAATTTACTAGCATACTTTGTTATTTTTACTCTGCTATATGTCTATTTACAAAAGAGAGAACAAATGAATTAGAAAGAATTGTTTATGGAAATAAAAAAATATTTTGGTGATATTTTAGAACTTAAAAAAAGATTGGCAGCTTGGAAGGATTTACCTCTTTCAGTTGTTATTGATGAAAAGTCACCTAAGGATATTTCACTTATTTTTGGCAATTATTCTGACAAGGAAGTTATTGATTTTTTTGAAACAAATTTTCACCCTAGTTATCGACATATTATTGGTTATAAGCAGGAAGATGGCTATGGTGATATTTTAGTTAAATGTGATTATAAAAGTATTCTTTATTTTGAAGGAATTGGAGATAAAGTTTACGCTTATTCTTCCGATATGACAGTTCTGCTAAAAAATAGACTCTATGAGGTAGAAGAATTTAGTAGATTTTATGTTAGGATTAGTAAATCATTTGTCGTTAATATTTTAGCTGTTGAAAAAATTCTTCCAGCTCTAAATGGGAAAATATTAATTGCATTGAGTGATGGTCAAGAGCTAGTTGTCACTCGTAAATATAAGAAACAATTTTTAGAATATTTGGAGGCTTAATGTCAAAAGTTTTAAGGAAGATAGCTATAATCATTTGTGTTGGAGCAATATATAATCTTTATTTTGCAATTTTAAATGGTTCAGATCGCTTAATTTTCAACTTTATTTCTTTTTTAATTATTGCTTATATTGAATTAGTCATATTAGATGCTTTATTTTATACATCGTTGATTTTTCAGAGAAATGGATACTTACAAATTATAACGATATTTTTACTTTCAAGTGTCTGTGAAATACTCTATGCAGAGATTAATGGGGCAGATTTACGAGCTTCTATTGACCTTGTTATTCTTGGAATTCCACTTACTGTGTTTGGTCTGGTGGCTTGGAAATGTTATTTGACTAAAGTTAATAATCTACTAATTAGAAAAAAGAATAGTTTCAAAGAACAACTATAAGAATAAAACGAAGTTGAACACGTATGTCAGCTTCGTTTCTTTATGCCGTGGCTTGCTTGGACTTCAAGTCTATTTTGGATTAATAACAAGAAAAATGGATGAGAAATAGAATTTCTATGAAATTCCTAGCTTGCCTTTTAATTTTAGAATGTAGTTGGCTAGTATTGTGGTTGGTAAAAGCGTAATCATCTGAGAGAAAATCAGGGTTTTAAGTCTGGTAGTTTGTTTGGAAAAGTAAAACTGCCCTATTCCTGAAAGTGAGGAGCAAGGCAGTTGGTAATTTTTATGATGTTGCAGTTAGTTGATAGCGAGTTGCTCGCATTACACTAGGCGATTCTCTTAGTCGTTTTCTGGTGTGACGTCTTTCTTTTCGACCTTTTCTTGGCTTTCTTTACCTTCGTTGAGGAGAGCTTCAACGATTTTTTGGTCACGAATTTTAACAGAATCGTTGATTGTCTCAGCAGATTTGACAACGGCTGCTTCGAGTTGAGCACGCTGTTTTCGACCGTTGTCGATTGCAGCAATAATGCCGTTATTTTGTTCGACGAGGCTTTCAGCAAGTGCGGTCACGGATTGGATTGAAGCGGTTGGGCTTTGTGCTGTGCGTTCGAGCATTGGAATGGCTTCTTTGCTTGTTTCAGCAAGCATTTGAAGCGCAGCGTTATTAGCATTGACAATAGCATCAGCAGTTACGCCAGATTTGACCGATTGTTGTAGAATACCGAGTTGGGCAATTGACAATTTCATTGTCGGAATGGTGTTGCGACGTAGCATACCAAGTTTTTGACGCATATCTGATGACACTTTAACCATGTTGCGCATTTGTGGCGTTGTTGTCCAAGCGACATAAAGGCGACTGAGGTATTCGGTGTGTTGTTGTTCCAATGTATTGATAACTTCGGTCATGCGTGCCAATTCGTCTGATTTTGTTTGGTATTCAGGCGTTGCGCTATCAAGCGTAGCAATTTCGTTTTGCAATTGGCTAGCACGGTTGGCACTTTCGGTTTGAGCGGCTTCGATGAAAGCAATGACACCGACAAGATTTTCGATAGATTTGTTATTGTCCTCAATAAGCATTTCAGCAGAGACAATGTTACGTGCTAAGGTTTCTTCTTGTTTGACAACAGCGGCAGCCATGCCATCCATTTTTTGTTCGATATTTTGCGAATCAAAATAGAATTCTTGCAAAGTGTCTTTACCTTGTTTGAAAAGTTTTTGCAAGAAATTTGGTTTCTTTTCAAGCTCAGCAGGTTTAGCGTCTTTGTATTTGGCGATAAAGCCGTTTAGTTCGCGGTTGGTGTTTTTGAGCAATTCATCTACTTGAGGAATTTCAAGTTTCTTTTGCTCTGACAAAATGCGATTGACAGTCGTGTTGACTTCCTCAACAGCTGATGTTCCAAAATCAAGAAGAGCATTTTGGTCAGCAACGAAATTATCAACCAAAGCAGGTGCTTTAGCTGTAATTGCTGATTGTTGTTCAGGTGACAATTTGTCGTAGAATGAGACTTGTCCTGTTGAGCTGGTGTCGCTTGAGACAATAATTTCAGTTGTTTTATCTGTTTTTGTAATCGCATTTTCAGCGATTTTATCAATATCAAAGTTGAAAGTATCAGCCATTAGAATTCTCCTTTATGTGCAAGGCAACATTATAAGTTTGTGTCATCGTCAGCCATCATACGAAGGCTAATATCAAAGTCTTTTAAATCACTTTCGTTCAGTTTTCTCAAGGTTTCGTCTAATGCCAAGTCAAATTTTTCCATAGCTGTTTTGGCCTGTGCCAAACGTTCCTCGGCATTGTAATAATCTTTTGGCGATTTTTTGATTTTAAGATAACCCTCTAAAATATCTCGAAAACGTTCCATGTCTGCTTCGTGAAGGGCGGTTAATTCTTCCTTGTTATCCGCATTTTCAATCTTTTCCAGAATGGTTAAGTGGTCTTTTTGAATGTTGTTGTAAAGCTTGGTCAACTCGGGAGCGTATTGAAGCAATTCTTTTTCTTCACCTGAAGCTTGCGGTGTTGTTGGTGAAACGTCCAATTTTTCCAGTTGCAACAAGATATCTTCCTCGACACTCTCTGCTTTCTGAAGGATACGTTTAGAGATTTTGAGGTCCATTTTAGATTTTAAGTCAGTGACTTCAGTTTTGATGTTGCGGATTTTGGGCAATAGCTGGCGCGCAACGACAACATATTGCGTGTAATCTTTTTCATCAAGGTAATTATCCAAAAGTTTAACTTGGCGGTCAGCCAGTCTAATACTATCTTTTAAATCTTGTAAACGTTGTTCGGTATTGACTTTTTCAAGTCGTGTCTGCTTGGTTGCCAAATAATAAACACCATACCCAACCCCTGCAATAAGAACAATAGGTAAAATGATTTCTAAAAGGCTCTCAAGCAAAGCAATAAGAATAATAACTCCGATAATAGCGGTGAAAATACCGTTTCCGCCTCTTGGAGGTCTACCATAACGTGGCATAATGTTAGTCAGTCCATTTCTATCTAATTTTGTATTTATTTTATCGCAAAATGGTGCTTGATGACAAGTAATGACTGTACTTTGAGACAGATTTTTTGTTTACAGGTGTGACAGAAATTTTTTTAGATTTCTGGGAAGAGTTTTGCTAGGATTTTTGGTGTCAATGCTTGCCCTTTTCCTGCGTGGCAATAAGTGTGCATGTACATTGCTGGATTGAAATTCAGCTCGATACACGAGCAGTTTGGCTCTTCTTTACTAGCATTGAGATTTTCGTCAGGAATAATCAAATCTACCCCACAAACCCAAGCACCGATAGCGCTAGCCATTTGAGCTGCTAGTTGTTGATAAGATTTGTTCATGGTTTCAGTAACGTCAATTGAATCACCGCCAGTTGAAATGTTAGAGTTACGGCGTAAATCAACCTTGACACCTTCAGGGAGAATGTCATCTGGTGTGTATCCTTGTTGCTCTAACATGAGGCGTTCAATGTCGCCTAGTTCAATGATTTCAAGTGGTGAACGGTGATTGTAGCCACGGAGTGGATTTTGATTTTTAAGGTCAACCAATTCCGCAATCGTGTGTGTACCATCACCAACCACGTTAGCAGCAATTCGCAGAAGCACCGCTTCGCATTTACCATCAAGAACGAAGAAGCGATATTCAGTTCCAGAGATAAATTCTTCAACTAAAATCGTGTCATCTTCAGCAAAGGCAATGTCTAGAGCGCTTTGGTAAGAAGCAAGGTCAGCAGGTTCTTTGAAAATTGAGATACCTAGTCCGTAGTTAGTCGATTTTGGTTTGACAACGATAGCCTTGTCTTTGACTTGTGAAAAATAGCGGAGCGCGGTATCTTTGTCGGCGAATTCTTGTCCAGCTGGGACTGGGAAGCCTGCTTGTGCTAGTAATTTCTTCGTGACTACTTTATTTTCCATGACAAGTGGTGTAATGTAATTATCTTTGGCAGTCATATTGGCATTTTTGACGTATTCAACATGGTCACCATGCCAAAGTTTGAGAAACTGGTCATTTTCATCAAGAATATTAACGTTTACTCCTTTTTGAATGGCATCAAAAAGCAATAATTGAGTGGAAAGTTCCATATTCTCATAGCCTTTGAGGGCATAATGAGCGTGCCAAGCATAGTCGTGATAGGCTTGCCCTTTTTCTTGCCCAAATGTTTCCAAAGAGAGGTGGTCAATTTCTGTCACTAAACGTCCACCAATGGTCAATTCAGGGCGTTCAATCTGTGCTTTGACATTTTCGAGTAGGGTGTGATAATGCTCTGGCAAATCAAAGTGTTCAACGACTGCTTGCATGGCAGAAAGGATAAGGTCAGCAGGTGCTTCTTGTGGCAATTTCTCAAGTGGGTGGCTAAGAGCGATGCGGTCATTAAGCGCTTTTGCGTCAGCAATATCTTGGTCAATAGTAAAGCTATCATCTAACCAAAGAAGTGCCAAGGCGAAAAGGTGCACCGTATCAAGTGTCTCTTGGGTGATACCGCGATTGTCAAAAGGATTGATATCAAAACAACGAAACTCAAGGTACGTAATACCTTTTTCTAAATAATCGCGATTGTGTTTGCTGCCACGAAGTCGGACAGCTGAGTAAAATTCTTTTTCAGCAATGAGTTGACCAGAATTGACATAATGTTCAATGTCAGAAATATAACGTTCAAGGCTTTGGTAGGATACTTGAATGTCGTCATGATTAACATATCCAAGGTGACTATTGCGGAGTGATCGAACAGGCTTATCAAGTGGTTTGTCAAGAAATCCCTGCTCTGCTATTGGCGAAGCCCCATACAAATAAGTCAATAACCAACGAAAACGTAGGAAGTTTTGAGCTAATTTGAGGTAGAGGTCGTTTTTAAAGGCGATTAGAGAGGTATAGTCACTTTCTTCAAAAAGAGCAGTCACAAGGTCAGCCCCAAGCTCCATGTTGTAATGGATTCCAGACATGGATTGAAGCATCTTGCCATACACTTTTGCTAAATGGTCGCGGTATTGGCGTTCCCAGTCATCTTCTAGACCGGCAATAGCAATCTCATCTGCCGATAGTTTTGGTGGCATTGACAAAGGCCAAAGGTACTCATCTTTGTTGATTGAGCGCCCAATGACATCTGTGATAGCCCCAAGAAAACGTAGGGCTTCGCTGGTAGAGTTGGCAATCGGAGTGATTAACTCCACCTGTGGCTCGCTGTAATCCGTCTGAATGTAAGGGTGAAATGAGCGACTTCCCAAACATTTAGGGTGCTTAGTTTGGGCAACTCTGTGATTTGTTTTACTAATGCGAAGGCTCTCTCTTTCTAAGCCAAAAGTTGCTTGAAGGATAGGGAGAGTCGCGGATGATTTTTGTAATAATCCATTCAATTTCATGGCAATCTCCTCATTAAATCTAACAGTTCTTTAGTGATAAATATCTTGTCAAAATAAAAAAATAGTCGGTCGTTTTTCATAAATGTAAAACTATTCTAGGGAAAAGTTGCTAAAAAAGCAAGATTTTTGACACGTTTTGCCAGAATTTTCAGGCATTTTTTCAGGAAATAAAGTAACTGTTGCATTTGTGGGAAAGGATTACTGGATGAATTTTTAACGGAAGGTCGAAAAAGTGTGTGTTTAAAGCTGTTTTTGTCAAAAAATCAAAAAAACGTTCGGGAAAAATAATATTTTGTCATCAAATATTGAAAAAAAGTCAGAAATTTCATATAATAAATTGTAAGACAAACTCGCAGGTGAGATTCCTGCCATGTTGTACAAGAAAGGATGAAGATACAATTTTATAGCTTGGAGATAGATACGTGACGCTTCATCTTAGCTAGTATCGTTTTTATTTGCTCGCTGTACAAATGTTAGTATCCATATCGAACAGAATATGACATCAGTAGTAGTTGTTGGTACCCAATGGGGTGATGAAGGAAAAGGTAAAATCACAGACTTCTTGTCTCAAGATGCTGAAGTGATTGCACGTTATCAAGGTGGAGACAATGCAGGTCACACTATCGTTATTGACGGTAAGAAATTTAAGTTGCATTTGATTCCGTCAGGTATTTTCTTCCCAGAGAAAATCTCTGTTATCGGAAATGGTGTGGTTGTCAATCCAAAATCATTGGTAACTGAATTGAAATACTTGCATGATGAGGGAATTACGACAGATAGCCTTCGTATTTCTGACCGTGCACACGTTATTTTGCCATATCACATTAAACTTGATCGTTTGCAAGAGTCTTCTAAGGGTGATAATAAAATTGGGACAACAAATAAAGGAATCGGACCTGCTTATATGGATAAAGCAGCACGTGTCGGTATCCGAATTGCTGACCTTTTGGACAAAGAAATCTTTGCAGAACGCTTGCGCGTGAATTTGGAAGAAAAAAATCGTCTCTTCGAAAAAATGTACGAATGCGAACCAATCAAATTTGAAGACATTTTCGAAGAATACTATGAATATGGTCAACAAATCAAAGATTACGTTACAGATACATCAGTTATCTTAAACGATGCTCTTGACGCTGGGAAACGTGTCCTTTTCGAAGGTGCACAAGGTGTCATGCTTGATATTGACCAAGGGACATACCCATTTGTAACATCATCTAACCCAGTCGCTGGTGGTGTAACAATCGGTTCTGGTGTTGGTCCAAGTAAAATCAACAAAGTTGTCGGTGTATGTAAAGCCTACACAAGCCGTGTTGGTGACGGACCATTCCCAACTGAACTTTTAGACGAAGTTGGTGACCGCATCCGTGAAGTGGGTCACGAATATGGGACAACAACTGGACGTCCACGTCGTGTTGGTTGGTTTGACTCAGTTGTAATGCGCCATAGCCGCCGTGTATCTGGTATCACAAACTTGTCACTTAACTCAATTGACGTTCTTTCAGGTCTTGATACGGTCAAAATCTGTGTGGCATACGACCTTGACGGTGAACGCATTGACCATTACCCAGCAAGTCTTGAACAATTGAAACGTTGTAAACCAATCTATGAAGAATTACCAGGTTGGTCAGAAGATATCACAGGTTGCCGTAGCCTTGACGAGCTTCCAGAAAATGCTCGTAACTACGTTCGTCGTGTTGGTGAACTTGTTGGTGTTCGTATTTCAACATTCTCAGTTGGACCAGACCGCGACCAAACAAATATTCTTGAGTCTGTTTGGGCAAATATTTAAGAAAAAGACGCTTATCGAGAAAATTTAGGATAGTTTAAGTTGTTCTCACTATACTAACATTACTCCTAAACTTTTCTTTTCATATTTATATTTTCTAATACCATCGGAACTTCGGTTTCGGTGGTTTTTTGATGTAAAAAAGTCTCCTAAGGATAAATCAGGAGACTTGGTTATGGTTAATTATTGACAAGGTCGAGGATAGTTTTGCCGTAGAAGAAGTCATGAACCAGATTGTCATATTCTGTCCACATGGGAAGTGTTTTGCATTTATCTTTTCTGGGACAATCAAAGGATTTGTCAGCCAAGCAAGCAACGGACGAAAGAGTGCCTTCCATGAGGTCAAGAATTTCTCCAACGGTATATTCTTCGGGTTTTCGACGAAGCTTGTAACCGCCACCTCTCCCACTAGCTCCAATAAGCAGCTCACCTGCCACCATTTCTTTAACAATAATTTCGAGGTATTTTTTGGAAATTCCTTGTCTTTGGGCAATGTCTTTTAGCGGAATATAGTGCCCATTATTATTTTCGACGAGGTCAATCATCACTCGAATGGCGTAACGTCCTCTTGTTGATATCATGCGAACCACCTTTCTAATATGGCTTATTATACCTTAGGAAATGTTGCCAAATCAAGCCATTTTAAAAAATAGGGTAATTTTGTTTATTAAAGATTAATATTTTTAGATAATTTGTGAACAAAGGGAAGTGCTAATTGGTAGAATGGTGTTGAAAAGTTGCGGATTTTTGATTCTGAAAAGCACTGAAAATATGATAATAAACAGAAAATTTAAAATTTTTCTAAAAAACTATTGACATAGTAGGTGAATGGTGTTATTATAATTTCAATTATTTCAGAAAAATTTTTAGAGGAGGATTCAGACATGCTAAACATCACTATTGCTAAACAAACTGTCATGTGTTGTCGAATGCAAAATTCCCAGGCATATTATCTGACTGGGGCGTTCGATTGCGTGTCTGTACGTCCCGATACAGTATAGTCTTCGCTTTAAAGATTATGTGTAGTCAGTTGCCTGGGGCTTCATCAAATGAAGCTCCTTTTTTCGTACCTAAAAAATAGAAAAGGATATACTTATGAGAAGTAAAAGAACTTATTTTAATGGTGCTATTTATAAGCCTGATACTTGAAAAAAACAGGTTTGAGGCTTATGTTGGTCGTTTTTTATGGATGGAGGTGATGCGCTGCTGACCATTAATGACATTTAGTGGTCAAAAGGAGTTATAAATGTTTTTAGGAGATTTTTGAAATGATTATTGATGTCATGAAGTGAAAAGATGACATTATAAGATAATGTTGCGAGTTATATGAAGTAGAAGTAATTAGGAATGACGAGGTGATTCGTTGGTAAAAAATGTATTTGAGTTGGAAAACATATCAAAGACATACAAAAATGATGGCAAAGAATTTGTCGCTCTAGAAGATGTTAGTTTGTCAATCCGTGAGGGAGAAATTTTTGGCATTATTGGGATGAGTGGTGCTGGAAAGTCAACATTGGTGAGAACTTTAAATCGCTTGGAAGAAGTTTCAGCTGGCACGGTCAAATTTTATGGGAATGATTTGGCAAGCTTGAAAACAGGGGAACTTCGAAACGTTAGACATTCGATTTCGATGATTTTTCAAAGTTTCAATCTTTTGCAACAAAGAACGGTAATTCAAAATGTCGAACAGCCTTTGCGAATTGCTGGGGTGGATAAGGTAAAACGTAGAGAAATAGCTGAAGAAATGCTAGCGATTGTCGGCTTATCGGATAAGAAAAATGCTTACCCTGAACGCTTATCTGGTGGGCAAAAGCAGAGAGTGGCGATTGCGCGTGCACTTGCTGCCGACCCAAAAGTGCTCTTGTGTGATGAGGCGACTAGCGCTTTGGATCCTAAAATCACAGGAGAAATTCTAGAGCTTTTAAAAGAGATTAATGAAAAAAGAAAATTAACGATTGTTATCATTACTCATGAGATGTCCGTGGTTGAGAAAATTTGTGATCGTGTGGCAATCATTGACAATGGTAAGCTTGCTGAGATTGGAGAGGTAAAAGAAGTTTTCCGTGCTCCGCAATCAAAAGTGGCTAGAAAATTAGTTTTTCCAACGAATCCATTTGACCCTTCAAATCCGAATGGTCGGCTTGTTCGTATTGTTTTTGACGGTTTAGCTGCTAGTGAGCCTTTTATTGCAAATCTTGTTGAAACGACAGGTAAGAAAGTCAATATCCTTAGCGCAAATACAAAGAGTGTTGGTGGTATTGGCTATGGGCAAATGGTGCTGGAGCTTCCGCCAGAAGTGGGTGATCAAGAGGTTATTATTGATTTCCTAAAGAAAAATGGGCTTAGCTTATCGGAGGTGGTTAGAGAATGAGTCAATATATCATAGAAGCGATTCAAGTCGGAATATTAGAAACGCTTGAAATGACCTTCTTTTCAGCTTTAATCGCTTATCTGATTGGGTTGCCACTTGGAATTATTTTATACGCAACGGCTCGAGGGAGACTTTTAGAAAATCGCATTATCAATCTTGTATTGGGAGTTATTGTTAATATTTTACGGTCTTTGCCGTTCTTGATTTTATTGGTTCTTCTTATCCCTTTTACAAGATTAGTGACAGGGTCTTCCATAGGAACTATCGCTTCTATTGTTCCCTTGACCATTGGAACGGTTCCAATTGTGGCACGCATGGTTGAGGCGTCATTGTGCGAGGTTCAACCAGGAATTATCGAAGCTGCAACGGCAATGGGAGCGTCACCGTTTTACATTATCTTACATTTTATTTTGCCAGAAGCAACGCCGTCACTTTTGCAGGGGGCTGCGATAAATGTTGCTACTGTGCTTGGTTATTCTGCAATGGCAGGGGTCATTGGCGGAGGCGGTTTAGGCGCAATCGCTCTGCAATATGGCTACTATCGTTATCAAAAGGATGTCCTTTGGTCAACGGTGGCTTTACTTGTCATCATGGTGATGATTATTCAGGAAGTTGGTAACCTGATTGCTAAGAAAAAACGAAAATCGTAAAAGAAATTTGAAAATGTGAAAAGAAAGTTGTCATTTTATGAAAATGGATTAGTGAAAAGAAAAGGAGACAGATTATGAAAAAGAAAGTATTATCGTTAATCGTTACAGGCTTTGTGGCAACTATTTTGACTGGTTGTGGAGCTAGTCAAGCTGCCACTTCAAGCAGTACATCAGATAGCAATACCGTGATTAAGGTGGGGGCAAATATTACACCGCACGCTGAAATTCTCGAAGAAGCAAAACCAATTTTGGCGAAAAAAGGTATTACTTTAGAAATTGTGAAACTTGAGGATTCGATTACCCCAAATACGGGAGTTATCGAGGGCAGTTTGGATGCCAATTATTTCCAACACGTTCCTTATTTAGAACAATTTAATAAAGAAAATGACTCTGATTTGGTATCCGTTGGTGCTATTCACTATGAACCTTTTGGAATCTATGCTGGTCGTGTAACGAAATTATCATCACTTCCAGACGGAGCTTTGGTTGCTGTTCCGAATAATGTAACAAATGAAGCGCGTGCGCTACTCTTGCTTGCACAAGAGGGAATTATTACCTTAAATGACGATGCTGGCGTAAATGCAACGGTAGAAGATATTACCGATAATCCAAAAAATATCCAATTTAAAGAATTGGCGCCAGAACAGTTAGTATCTGCTCTGCCAGATGTGGATATTGCCGTTATCAACGGAAACTATGCAATTGAAGGTGGTTTGAAAGTTAGTGATGCTTTGGCGGTGGAAGCTAACGATGGTCTAGCAGCAAAAACGTATGCTAATATCATTGCAACATCACCAGATAAGAAAGACGACGAGGCGTTGAAAACATTGGTTGAAGTGCTTCAAAGTTCAGAGATTAAATCATTTATTGAGGAAACTTATGACGGTGCAGTAGTGCCTTTGGACTAAGTAATAAAGGAGTAAGGGATGATTGGATTTGAGTATTATAATCCAGCAAAAATCGTATTTGGAGAAGATAGTGAGCAACAATTAACCGCTTTGCTTAAAGAAAATAAGGTGAGCTCACTTTTGCTTGTTTATAGTGGCGATTTTATCAAAGATTTGGGAATTTATGCTGTCATTGAAAAAGCTGTCAAAGAATTAGGTATTGCTTTTAGTGAAAACGGCAATGTGGTACCCAATCCAGAGGTTGATTTGGTTCGACAATTGGTTGAGCAAGGCAAAAAAGACAAGGTTGACTTTGTTTTGGCAGTTGGTGGCGGAAGTTCGATTGATACCGCAAAAGCTGTGGCACTTGGGATACCGTACGACGGAGATGTTTGGGATTTCTTTGACAAAGGCATTTTGCCAAAAGAGGTATTAAATATCGGTGTTATCGCCACAACGGCGTCAAGTGGTTCTGAAACGTCAAATGCTTCTATTATTTCAAATGGGGAATGGAAGCTTGGTTTTGAAGATGACCGTATTATTCCAAAATTTGCCATTATGAATCCTAAATACACCGCTGGTTTGCCGCTTTATCAAACAGCAGTTGGGATTGCGGATGTTTTAGCCCACCTTTTGGAACGTTATTTTTCCGATACACAGCATTCTGATGTCACTGACTATCTTATTGAGGGAGGCATTCGAGCATTGTTGTTAAATGCTGACCGTCTGCTTGATGATTTGAGTGATATTAATGCGCGTGCTGAAATTCAATGGTTGGCTAGTGTGGCTCACAACAACTTTTTAGATGCTGGTCGTAGCGCTGACTGGGGGTCACATCGGATTGAGCATGAGTTGTCAGCACAATATCATATCGTCCACGGCGAGGGAATGGCGGTTGTGTTACTAGCTTGGATTCGTTATGTGGCAGAAAGAAAGCCTTGGCGTCCTGCTTTGCTTGCTAGTCGCGTGTTTGGTGTAGATGCGCATGATTATGATGAAAAAGAAAGAGCGATTATCCTTGCGGAGAAATTAGAAGCATTCTTCAAATCGTTAGAGCTAAAAACGACTTTGACAGAATTGGAAATTGACGATAAAGATTTTGAGATTATGGCAAAACGTGCAACCAGAAATGGAAGCGTTGGGCATTATGAATTGCTTGATGCTGATAGCATACAAGAAATTTTGAAACTTGCACTTTAAAAAATAAGTATAAAAGGAGATTAAAAATGGCAAGAATTAAATTGGTAGAACTTGAAGAAGCAACAGGAGCAGAAAAAGAACGTTACGATGAATTGGCGGGTCGCAACGCTGTGACAAATATGAAAAAAGGGCTTTTAAATGACGCTGCGACATACGATGCTTACATGGGTTGGTACACATCATGGCAACGTTTGGTAGAAGTCGTTGGTGAGAAAGATGCCATTCTCTATGCTCACGCAATTTCAACAACGAACTCATGTCAACTTTGCTCACTCTTTTTCATTAGTGATGTGAAAGGGCTTGGTCTTGACCCAGCAAATTTGAATTATGATGAACGTGAAGAAGTTTTGACAGAATTAGGACGTTCTATCGTTAAAGACCCAACTGCCGTGTCTGATGAACTCTTTGAAAAACTGAGAACATTCTTTGACGATAAAGAAATCGTCGTTATCGTCGGCTTTGCTGGTCAAATGATTGCGACTAACAACTTTAACTCTGTTTTGCAAATTGATGTGGATAAACGTTTGCTTCCAATCATTGACGAATTCAAACCAGCCACATGGCGTGATAATTTGAAGAAATAAATTTTTGTAATGATAGCTATCCATTAAGTAAACGAAGCTGGGCGTTAGTCTCAGCTTTTTTCTTTTTGTCATTTTTAGTAGTAATAGAATTCAAGGGAGTGTTTCAAAAAGTTCAGTACATTTTTGCACACTTCCTTGTGTTTTTTTTGCTCTTTTTGTTTGCGCTTACATTTTCTATAATAAACATAAAGAAATTACAAAACTAATATAGAAAAGGAGTAATCTCATGGATTTCCTATTATCAATTCTTAACTGGTTTTCACAAAATATTTTGCAGAAACCAGCGTTCTTTGTAGGTATCTTAGTTTTAATCGGATACATTCTTTTGAAGAAACCTTGGTATGATGTGTTTGCTGGTTTTGTCAAGGCAACAGTAGGTTACATGATTTTAAATGTAGCTTCTGCGGGACTTGTTAGCACATTCCGTCCAATTCTTGCGGCGTTGAATTATCGTTTTAATATTGGTGCGGCTGTTATTGACCCTTATTTTGGTTTGACGGCGGCTAATAATTATATTATGGATAATTTCCCTAAATTCGTTGGGACAGCTACAACAGCTTTGTTGATTGGTTTTTTCCTAAATATCTTCTTGGTGGCGTTTCGTAAGATTACAAAGGTGCGTACGTTGTTTATCACTGGTCATATCATGGTTCAGCAAGCAGCAACGGTTACTTTGATGATTATTCTATTGATTCCAAGCTTCCGCAATCAATTTTGGGGAACGTTGGCAGTAGGTATTGTTTGTGGACTTTATTGGGCTGTTAGTTCAAATATGACTGTTGAGCCAACACAACGTTTGACTGGTGGTGGCGGATTCGCTATTGGACACCAACAACAATTTGCAATTTGGTTTGTTGATAAGATTGCTCCGAAAATTGGGAAAAAAGAAGAAAATCTTGATAATCTCAAATTACCAACTTTCTTGAATATTTTCCATGATACTGTTGTCGCTTCTGCGACATTAATGTTGGTATTCTTTGGTGCCATTCTCTATATTTTGGGACCAGATATCATGTCAAATGCAGACGTTATCACATCTGGTACGGTTTATAATCCTGCAAGTCAATCGTTCTTTATGTATGTGATTGAGACATCGTTCACTTTCTCAGTTTATCTTTTCATCTTGATGCAGGGTGTACGTATGTTCGTTGCTGAATTGACGAATGCCTTCCAAGGAATTTCAAGAAAGCTTCTTCCTGGTTCATTCCCAGCGGTCGATGTTGCAGCATCATTTGGCTTCGGTTCACCTTCAGCGGTACTGTTTGGTTTTGCGACAGGTCTTATTGGACAGTTGATTACCATTCTCTTATTGATTATTTTCAAAAATCCAGTTCTGATTATCACAGGATTTGTGCCAGTATTTTTTGATAATGCGGCTATCGCTGTTTACGCTGATAAACGTGGTGGTTGGAAAGCTGCGGTTGTCCTTTCTTTCCTATCTGGGGTTATTCAAGTGGCACTTGGTGCCGTTGCGGTATCACTTCTTAATCTTGGTGCATATGGTGGTTACCATGGCAATATTGACTTTGAAATTCCATGGGTTCCATTTGCTTATCTTTTCAAATATGCTGGCGCGATTGGTTATGCTATTGTCTGCCTCTTCTTGCTTGCAATCCCTCAAATTCAGTTTGCAAGAGCAAAAGACAAGGAAGCTTACTATGCTGGTCAAGTTCAGTCTGAAGAGTAACAGTTTAAAAAGTAAATGCTATTTATAATGCTTTTCTATAAAGTATAAAAGAATTCAAACGGAGGAAAATAAAATGGTTAAAGTTCTTACAGCGTGCGGTAATGGTATGGGCTCATCTATGGTTATCAAAATGAAAGTTGAAAATGCACTTCGTCAACTTGGTGTTAGTAATATCGAATCAGCTTCTTGTTCGGTCGGAGAAGCTAAAGGCTTGGCAGCCAATTATGACATTGTAGTCGCTTCAAATCACTTGATTCATGAATTAGACGGTCGTACTGATGGTAAATTGATTGGTCTTGATAATTTGATGGACGATAATGAAATAAAAACAAAATTGGAAGCAGCTTTAAAATAATTTAGAACCTGTATTCATGAAGGTGGTATTTTCAGGTGACAGATGATTTTCACCAATCTAGGGAGAATTTTGCAGGAATACTAGATGTCTTTTAAAAAAACTTTAACGACTAGTAACGGAAAAGCAACTTTCTAGATAGAATGTCATCTATGAATATAAGTTCTTGACATGGGTGTTTTCAGACAAACGAAAACACCCACGATTTTTGATAAGTATGAAAGGAAGCAGTTTATGAATTTAAAACAAGCTTTGATTGATAATGATTCTATTCGGCTAGGGGTGACAGCGTCAGATTGGAAAGAGGCGGTTAAGTTAGCTGTTGAACCTCTGGTTGAAAGTGGCGCAGTTAAGGCAGAATATTATGATGCTATTATCGCATCCACGGCTCAGTATGGTCCGTATTATATTTTGATGCCAGGTATGGCGATGCCTCATGCGCGTCCAGAAGCTGGTGTACAACGTGATGCCTTTTCGTTAATCACATTGACTCATCCTGTTAAATTTCAAGACGGTAAAGAAGTTTCTGTACTCCTTGCCTTGGCAGCTACGAGTTCAAAAATCCATACTTCGGTAGCTATTCCGCAGATTATTGCGCTTTTTGAGTTAGAAAATTCGGTAGAACGCCTACAATCTTGTCAGACCAAAGAAGAAGTTTTGGCTATGATTGATGAATCAAAGGACAGTCCGTATTTGGAAGGCTTGGATTTAGAGAGTTAATATCACATTTTTAAAATAGCAATGAAGAGAAAGGAAATATGATGACAAAACAATTACCAAATTTACAAGTTGCTCTTGACCATTCTGATTTGAAAGGAGCTATTGCAGCTGCCGTTTCGGTTGGCAATGAAGTTGACATTATTGAGGCTGGGACAGTATGTCTTTTGCAAGTCGGCAGCGAGTTAGTCGAAGTGCTTCGTAATCTTTTTCCAGATAAATGGATTGTGGCGGATACTAAATGTGCAGACGCTGGTGGAACAGTCGCTAAAAATAATGCTGTACGCGGAGCAGACTGGATGACTTGTATTTGCTGTGCTACCATTCCAACCATGAAAGCTGCGCGTAAGGCCATTGAAGAAGTGCGTGGTGAACGTGGTGAGATTCAAGTTGAACTTTATGGCGATTGGACTTACGAGCAAGCACAACAATGGCTTGATGCGGGGATTTCACAAGTTATTTATCACCAATCGCGTGATGCGCTCCTTGCTGGTGAAACTTGGGGTGAAAAGGATTTGAATAAAGTTAAAAAGCTTATTGATATGGGCTTTCGTGTATCTGTGACTGGCGGTCTTAGTGTTGACACACTCAAACTCTTTGCTGGTGTAGATGTCTTCACTTTTATTGCAGGGCGCGGTATTACAGAAGCAGCAGACCCAGCTGCGGCAGCGCGTGATTTTAAAAATGAAATCAAACGTATTTGGGGGTAGGTTATGACGCGTCCAATTGGTATTTATGAAAAGGCGACTCCTAAGAATTTTACATGGAGAGAACGTCTAGCGTTTGCAAAAGAACTCGGCTTTGATTTTGTTGAAATGTCGGTAGATGAATCGGATAGCCGTTTGGCACGTCTGGATTGGACAAAAAAAGAGCGTTTGGACGTTGTTCAAGCTATTTACGAAACAGGTATTCGGATTCCAAGTATTTGCTTTTCGGGACATCGCCGTTATCCTCTTGGGTCTAATGACCCTAAAACTGAAGCAACATCGCTTGAAATGATGAAAAAATGTATTGAATTAGCGCAAGACCTTGGTGTCCGTACTATTCAATTGGCGGGGTATGATGTTTATTATGAAGAAAAATCCCCAGAAACACGCGCTCGTTTTATTAAAAATCTCAGGAAAGCTTGTGATTGGGCTGAAGAAGCTCAAGTTATTCTGGCGATTGAAATTATGGATGACCCTTTTATTAATTCTATTGAAAAATACTTGGCTGTGGAAAAGGAAATTGATTCGCCTTATCTTTTTGTTTATCCAGATACTGGTAATGTATCGGCTTGGCATAATGACCTTTGGAGTGAATTCTACAATGGTCATAAGTCCATTGCTGCCTTGCATTTAAAAGATACTTATGCTGTCACTGAAAAATCCAAAGGGCAGTTTCGTGATGTCCCATTTGGGGATGGCTGTGTTGATTGGGAGGCTATGTTTGCTACTCTCAAGAAAACAAACTATAACGGTCCATTTTTGATTGAAATGTGGTCGGAAAATTGTGCGACAGTTGAGGAAACAAAACAAGCTATCCAAGTCGCAAAAGACTTTTTATTACCAAAAATTGAGAAAGCGGGGTTACGTTAATGTTAGTTCCTGAATTACGTCAACGTGTTTATAAAGCTAATATGGATTTACCAGTGCATGGTTTGGTCAAATTTACATGGGGAAATGTGTCAGCTATTGACCGTGAAAAAGGATTGATTGTTATCAAACCTTCAGGAGTGCCCTACGAAGAATTATCTCCAGAAAATATGGTTGTGTCAGACTTAGAGGGAAATGTGGTTGAGGGCGATTTGAACCCGTCATCTGATTTACCAACGCATGTGGAGCTGTACAAAGCATTTGCAGAAGTTGGTGGGATTGTTCATACCCACTCAACGGAAGGAGTCGCTTGGGCGCAAGCAGGGCGAGATATTCCTTGTTATGGGACCACACATGCAGATACATTTTATGGCGCTATTCCGTGTGCGCGTGCCCTTACTCCAGAAGAAATCAATGGTGCTTATGAAAAAGAAACTGGGAAAGTGATTATTGAAGAATTCCAAAAACGCTCCCTTGACCCAATGGCTGTTGCAGGGGTTACTGTCCGTAATCATGGACCATTTGCTTGGGGAAAGGACGAACAAGCAGCTGTTTATAACGCTGTCGTTCTTGAAGAGGCAGCTCGTATGGCACGTTACACAGAAGGCATCAATCCAGATGTCAAAGAAGTGCCACAAGCGCTCAAAGATAAACATTATCTCCGTAAACATGGCAAAAATGCCTATTACGGACAGAAAAGTCTGACACACTAAACTAAACCAATGTTTTTATCCAATATTCATAATAGAAGTGACGGCGTGAAATGATTAGTTTGAATGACTAATTTTTGCGTCCCTTCTTTTTCTTTTACAAGAAAGACAAAGCTTGATTTTAAAAGTCATCAATCCGTTAGTTTGATTATTTATGGAAGAATTGTGATGGGCTGATGTGAATTCACCAGAGTGTTCAAAGGTAATGTTGAAAAATCCTATTGCTGACAGTCTTCGTGATACAATAGGTTTACATAGATGTGGAGGAGACAGTTATTATGTTAGATAAAAAAAGTTATGATCTTCTTTCTTACTTACTGACTTTGACCGAGCCAGAGACAGTGACGACTATTTCTAAAGTATTAAATCAGTCGCGTCGAAGAATTTATTATCATTTAGATAAAATCAATGATGCTTTGCCAGAGGAAATCGAGAAGATTATCCCTTACCCACGAATCGGAATCCTTCTCAATGACGAACAGCGTCAAGCGTGCCGTATCATGATGGGAGAATTGGACGGCTATTCTTATGTGATGAGTGTGGAAGAACGGTTAGAATTAAGCTTACTATACATTGCAGTTTCTAAGGAAAGAGTAACGATTGATAAACTGATGAAACTGACAGATGTCTCTCGTAATACTATTCTTAACGATTTGAACGATATTCGTCAGAAATTATCAGACGAAGAATATGACATTAGGCTTCGTGTATCAAAAGCACGTGGTTACTATTTAGCATGTCACCCCTTGTCTAAAATACAGTTTTTATATCGCCTGCTTTACAGAGTTTACACAAAGGATAATGAAAAATTTATTGCGACTATTCGAAAACGTATTATCAATTTACCAGAAGTAATGCCCTATTTTTCTGATGACATCAATGATTATCTTTATACAGAATTGTCAACGATTGAAGAACGCTTGGGCAAAAGACTTAATCCCAAAGATTTAAATTTTATGGTGAAAATTTTGCCCTATCTCTTGTTGAGTTACCATAGTATTGATTTTACTGCTGAAGAAAAAGAACGAGCAAGACGTGATTTTAGCCTAGCTTGGGAACGTTTAGAGTATCAAATGGCTATTAATATCGCTAAAAATTTACGAGAAAAATTCAATCTATCTTTAGATAGTATCGAGATTGGTTTGATTGCCATGTTGTTACTTTCTTTCCGAAAGACATTGGACCTTCATTTAGAAAGTACGGACTATGATGATATGCGAGAGACATTGCAACTTTTTTTGAACACATTACAAACAAAGTATCATCTTTCTTTTCGACATCCTAATGACTTGTTAAATCAACTGTTGACGCATTGTAAAGCATTGCTTTATCGCAAAACCTACGGTATTTTATCAGAAAATCCCTTAACAGAAGATATTAAAATAAAATATGATCAACTTTTTAATATGACTAAATCTTGTATTTATATTTTGGAAGAAGCTTGGTTAATTCAAATGACAGACGATGACATTGCTTACTTTGTCATTCATTTAGGTGGCGAGATAGAAAATCATGATGTCAGCGATAGTCAAAAAAATCATGTTGTATTAGTTTGTGATGAAGGAGTGGGCATTCAGAAATTATTAGTCAGCCAATGTAAAAAATGTCTGGAAAATTGTGAAATAGATGCTATTTTCACATTGGAACAATTTTATAGTGTTAGTGATATCATCACATCAAACATGGTTATTTCAACAAGTGATAACGTTGAGACAACATTGCCATTGTTGGTTGTTCACCCCATTTTAACGGATGAAGATATTATCAAAATGCTACATTTCATAAGAACAAAAGGAAGGCAAAAAGAAAGCCATTATGACCAACAGCTAGACAAACTGCTTAAAATTTACGTTCCAGATTGCAATGAACGCTATGGCTTAAAAAACCAAATCGAAAAAATCATTCGCCAAGAATTTATCGACACTAGCTTAAATTGAGGAAAATGGAAGCTTATTACATTTTTATGTAATGAGCTTTTTGTTGTCGTTGGATGTTGGAACTTTCAGCCCAAAAATGAACACATCATCGTGTAATACTTGGTCTTTTTTGGAATCGCTTTCTAGACTATACTGTTATTGTAAATGAATAACGTAACAACACAAATAGGAGGAAAGCAAAATGGCTAATGTTAAAGACATCACACGTGAATCATGGATTTTAAATACTTTTCCTGAATGGGGAACTTGGCTCAACGAAGAAATTGAAGAAGAAGTCGTTCCTGAAAATAATTTTGCTATGTGGTGGTTAGGTAATTGTGGTGTTTGGATTAAGACACCAGGAGGTGCAAATATTGTTATGGACCTCTGGTCAAATCGAGGAAAATCAACCAAGAAAGTCAAAGATATGGTTTGGGGACATCAAATGGCAAATATGGCGGGGGTTCGTAAGTTACAACCGAACTTGCGCGTGCAACCAATGGTTATTGACCCATTTGCCATTAATGAATTGGATTACTACCTCGTCTCTCACTTCCATAGCGACCATATTGATATCAATACCGCTGCTGCCATTGTAAACAATCCAAAACTTGACCACGTTAAATTTGTGGGACCTTATGAATGTGGGGAAATTTGGAAAAAATGGGGTGTTCCAGAAGAACGCATCATCATCATCAAACCAGGAGAAAGTTTTGAATTTAAAGATGTTAAAGTGACCGCTGTTGAATCTTTTGACCGTACGTGTCTTGTGACGCTTCCTGTTGACGGTGCTAAGGAAAATAATGATAGTCTGAAAGGACTTGCTGTGACAGATGAAGAAATGGCACGTAAGGCAGTTAATTACATTTTTGAAACACCAGGTGGAACGATTTATCATGGTGCCGATTCACATTTTTCAAATTATTTTGCAAAACATGGTAAGGATTTCGACATTGACGTTGCGATTAACAATTATGGGGACAACCCAATTGGTATTCAAGACAAGATGACCTCAATTGACCTTCTTCGGATGGCTGAAAATCTTCGTGCCAAGGTTATCATTCCAGTGCATTATGACATCTGGTCAAACTTTATGGCTTCAACGGATGAAATCCTTGCTCTCTGGAAGATGCGCAAAGAACGCCTACAATATCAATTCCACCCATTTATCTGGGAAGTTGGTGGTAAATATGTTTATCCACAAGATAAAGACCGTATTGAATATCACCACCCACGTGGCTTTGATGATGCATTTGAGCACGATTCAAATATCCAGTTTAAAGCTTTACTTTAGTAGGATAAAGGGTTGGTATCAGCCCTTTATTTTATCAGAAAAAATGAAAAGGAGACAAACAATGAAATTTTTCTTAGATACAGCCGATGTTTCGGCGATTAAAACAATTAACGAATTAGGTGTCGTGGACGGTGTCACGACCAATCCAACGATTATTTCCCGTGAAGGGCGTGATTTTGAGACGGTTATCAAGGAAATTTGCCAGATTGTTGATGGTCCTGTGTCGGCAGAAGTCACAGGCGTAACAGCTGAAGAAATGATTACTGAAGCGCGTGATATTGCTAAA
>Ga0129310_1000046_pt1 | contig 163128 bp, 151 predicted proteins | sample Go1ome_2_FD_94433 | JGI IMG/M metagenome (GOLD analysis project Ga0129310, IMG submission 94433) | Western lowland gorrila individual fecal microbial communities from Wisconsin, USA - Go1022A metagenome | ecosystem: Host-associated > Mammals > Digestive system > Large intestine > Fecal...
GCTCAAGGATAAGTTATTTCTTGTCATGCTAGTGTTAGGCCTGCTGACTATTGTAGCCGCAGCAGGTGTCATTACCGTACAAAGAGGAAAAGGTACTGAGACAAATCCATACCTTGAAATGCCGCAGCCAGAAATGATTGCCCAGGAAACAGCTCCGGAGACACCTCAGGTAGCAGGCGCTTCCGAGGCAGTAAAAGACACACAAAAGGTTACCCCGGCTCCTACCCAGGCAGCCGTGGCAAAGAACGAAAACCAGGGCAATGACCTGGCAGCAGAGGCAGGAGCAGGAAAAGACGCGGCGGACGCTCTTGTGCTTAACTTTACGGACGCCAGCAAAATGCAGTGGCCTGTAAGGGGCAATGTGCTTCTGGACTACAGCATGGACCAGACCATCTATTTCCCCACCCTCGACCAGTATAAGTGCAACCCTGGAATCATCATTCAGTCCGATGTAAGCACACCGGTGGCCGCACCTGCCAATGCCAGGATCCTGGAAGTTGGCTCCAACGAGGAGATCGGAAATTATGTGGTTATGGATCTGGGCAACGAATACACAGCAACCTGCGGACAGCTTAAGGAAGTATGCGTGGCAGAGGGAGAATACCTGAAAGAGGGACAGACCCTGGGCTATGTATCGGAGCCTACCAAGTATTATTCCGTAGAAGGCGTCAATGTATTCTTTGAGATGAAGCACCAGGACAAGGCGGTCGATCCCCTGAGTTATATGGAATAAATTGCCTGTGGATAAAAATGGATGCGAGCAGAAAACCGGCCGGGAAACCAGCCGGTTTTATTCATATCTCCTGTTTGCAACTTAAATGATCACAATATCCTCCACCCCGTTGGAGCGGGCGATGCAGGCCAGTGTTTCCATCAGGTCCATGGAGGGAGATACTTGGTCCGCCAGCTCTCCCCGGACGCCCCAGTTGCGGAAGCGGATCAGCTTATAGCGGACGGAGGGGACCCGGGCAATGATCCGGCTGGCAGCGTCCACTGTGTGTGCGTTATCCAAATATCCGGGTATCACCACGGTCCTGATCTCAAAAAGCTTATCCTCCTCCAACAGATAATCCAGGTTATCTAACACCAGGTCCATGGAACTGCCTGTGAGCATACGGTGCTCCTTTTCGTCCATGGACTTAATATCCAGCATGGCCTTGTCCGTCTCCTCCATCAGCCACGGCAGGTCCCTGAGGGGGACCTGTCCGTTGGTGTCTATGAATGCGGACTTTCCCAGTTCATGGACTTTGGCGAAGAGCTGCGCCAGGAAATGGCTGTGCAGGGTACATTCCCCTCCGGAAGTGGTGATCCCTCTTGCAAATGCAAGGGGCTTTTTTATTTCCTCCAGTACCTGGTTGGGCGTCATGTACCTGGTCTTGGGGCTGGAACTGTGGGGGCATGCCTGGATGCATTGGTCGCAGCCGCAGCACAGGGCGGGATCCCAGCTGACGGTTCCCTCCTCCGCTGTCAGGGCATGGGTGGGACAGACGCCCACACACGTGCCGCAGTGGCAGCAGAGATGGATGGTCTCCGGGTTGTGACAGTATTTGCAGGCAAATCCGCAGCCCTGAAGAAAGATGGCCACACGGTTGCCCGGCCCGTCCACCAGGGAGGAGGGAATAATGCGGTTGACCGGCGCTGAGACGGACGGTATAAAATTGGTTGCAGCAGATCCTGTTATCATATTTACCTCTTCTTTGGCCCTGAAAATGACGGCCATAAATAGTCTACTTATATATTAAGGGAAAAGTTGATTTTATAAAAGTCTAACTTCTTAAGAAATTTCAGATTTTTATAATAATTTGTTCACATTCGGTTCAGAGCCACATTCTATACTAATAGGAGAATACAGGAAGAAGGAGTGAAAATATGAATATATTATTTTTCCTGACTCCTAAAAGTGACGTGGCGTATATAAGTGAAGATGATACGTTGAGACAGGCTTTGGAGAAGATGGAACACCATAAGTATTCCGCTGTACCAATTGTCAGCAGGACCGGCAGGTATGTGGGCACGCTGACAGAGGGGGACCTGTTATGGGGGATCAAGAATCAGTTTAATCTGGACCTTAAGGGGGCGGAGAGAATACCTGTGACCGCAATCCGCCGCCGGTGTGACAACCGTCCGGTGAAGGCAGATGCAGATATGGAGGATTTGATCGGTAAGGCCCTGAACCAGAACTTTGTGCCGGTTCTGGATGATCAGAAGTGCTTTATCGGGATCATTACCAGAAAGGATATTATCAAGTATTTCTATCAGAAGTGTGAGACTGTAAAGGAGCGCTCCAAGAAGTGTCTGGAGCAGGACGGCGGGGAGCAGAAAAAGCCGGATCTGTCAGCCGTGGTAAAGCTGCGCAGCCAGGAAGGCGCTTTTGTATAGGAAGGATCAGCCATATGTGAAGAATGTAAAAAAACCGATGATCCGGAAAGTGTACCAGTTCCGGACCATCGGTTTTTCCTATTTGGCGACAACAAAGCACAGAGGGATCCGGCCGCTGTCAAGGGTGCGGTATTCCGCAACTGAAAATCCATGATCGGCAAGGAATTTCAGAAACTGGGACTGGGTCCACTGGTGATAGGTACGAAATCCGGTCTTTTCCATAAGCTTCATCCGAATCCGGGAACCTGTATATTCCCCGTGTACAAAGGTGGGGCAAAAGAGCAGGCCGCCGGGCTTTAACACCCGCCTGATCTCAGCCAGGGCCTGCTGGGGACAGGGCATGATGTGGAGGGCGTTGGAAATGACTACTGCGTCAAATGTTCCCGGCGCATAGGGCAGGGACGTTGCGTCCAGCACGGAAAAATGCAGGCGGGAGGAACGGTTATGTTTTTTTGCCTGGGCGATCATGGCCTCTGAGAAGTCGGTGGCTTCCCACAGCCGGACCTGGCGTGAAAGGGGATAGGACAGCTGACCGGTGCCGCATGCCAGTTCCAGCACATTCATATCTTTTGAAAGGTACGGCCTGATGCGCAGGCAGATATCCTTGTAAAGACCGGAGTTGCTTTTCATAAACGGGGCATATAGTTTTGAGACTTTCTGCCAATAAGTTTTGTTATCAGGTTCTTGCATGTGTATCACTCCTTGGGGATAATATGTGAACGGTTAGAGTGGGCTAACAAAATCATAGCACACATGGAAGGGAAATACAAGGCGGCTGCGTCATGTAACAAATGGAAATAATTGTGCAAAAAATAAATCCGTCTGACCTCATCTGCCAAAGTTGACATGAAATTTGCATGAAAACAGCAGACAAACTTATAAAAAGATGGTATAATGTCGCCAGACATTACGCTGCGCCAATTCGTTGACACGTCAAAGTGTGACAGAAAAGGCAGGCGGGGAAAAGGAGGTCAGACGAACGATGATATGGGCAAAAGAAGAAACGATGTCCAGAGCGGAGATTGAATCCGTTCAGTTAACCCGCTTAAAGGATACGGTGAAACGGGCCTATGAAAAAGTGCCCGCGTACCGGGCTAAGATGGAAGCAGCCGGCATTCAGCCGGATGACATACAGACCCTGAAGGACCTGCAGAAACTTCCATTTACGATCAAACAGGATATGAGGGATAATTATCCGTACGGACTGTTTGCGGTCCCGCGAAAGGAACTGCTCAGGATCCATGCATCCAGCGGGACCACGGGAAAACCCACGGTTGTGGGATATACCCAGAATGACCTGGATGTGTGGAGGGAATGTGTGGCCCGTATTGCTGTGGCAGGCGGCGCCACTGATGAGGATGTGGCACAGATCTGTTTTGGATACGGTATGTTTACCGGAGCCCTGGGCCTCCACAACGGCCTGGAAAAGGTGGGAGCAGCCATTGTCCCCTCATCCACGGGCAACACCCAGAAGCAGCTCATGTATATGAAGGATTTTGAAACCACCCTTCTGGTGGCAACCCCTTCCTATGCCATGAGGATTGCGGAGGTGGCACTGGAGATGGGCCTGGATCCCAAAAAGGATCTGAAGGTAAAGAGCCTTGTGCTGGGCAGTGAGCTGATGACGGAGGCCATGAGGAACGAGCTTTACAAGGTATGGGGAGAGGATGTGAACCTGACCCAGAATTACGGCATGAGTGAGCTTATGGGGCCTGGCGTCTCAGGGGAATGTCTTGAGCTGAACGGAATGCATATCAATGAGGACCATTTTATCGCCGAGGTCATAGACCCCAAGACAGGTCAGGTGCTTCCGGCAGGGGAAAAGGGCGAACTGGTCATTACCTGTATTACAAAGGAGGCGCTGCCCCTGATCCGCTACCGCACAAGGGATATCACAAGGCTGATGTATGAGCCATGCCCATGCGGCCGCACCACTGCAAGGATGGAGAACCTGTCAGGCCGCACGGACGATATGCTGAAGATCCGCGGCGTCAATGTATTCCCAAGCCAGATTGAGGAAGTGCTGATCAACACGGATGGGATTGGGCCCAACTATGAGATCCTGGTGGACAGGAAGAACCATTCAGACCTTCTCACCATTAAGGTGGAAGTGGAGGCGGAGAGCATGATGGACTCCTACGCCGCCCTGGAAAAACTGGACCAGAGCCTCAGGGAGAAGATGCGCATGATGCTTGGCCTGGATGCAAAGATACAGCTTGTTTCCCCCAACACCCTGCAGCGGTTTGAAGGAAAAGCAAAGCGGGTGACTGACTTAAGGGTTGGAAAAAACGAGGTTTAATACTCTGGGACTCCCAGATAAACTATATGATAGCAAAGGAAGGAAGATAAACGTGTCCGAGAAAAAAATATTACTTGGCAATGAAGCCATTGCAAGAGGCGCATATGAGGCGGGCGTAAAGGTCTCAGCCGCATATCCTGGCACACCCAGTACAGAGGTAAGCGAGGCCCTTGTTCAGTATGATGAAATCTATGCGGAGTGGGCGCCCAATGAGAAGGTGGCCACCGAGGTTGCCATCGGAGCATCCATTGCAGGGGTGCGCTCCATGTGCGTGATGAAGCATGTGGGAATGAATGTGGCGGCAGATCCCCTTTATACCGCGGCCTACACTGGTGTGAGAGGTGGAATGGTGCTTGTGGTCGCGGATGACCCAGGCATGTACAGTTCCCAGAATGAGCAGGACAGCCGTATGGTTGCAAGGGCAGCCATGGTTCCTGTGGTGGAACCCTCCGACAGCGCAGAGGCCAAGGAATTCATGAAATATGCCTATGATCTGAGCGAAAAATACGATACCCCGGTCCTCTTAAGAAGTACCACCAGATTATCCCACTCACAGGGTGTGGTGGAACTGGAGGAGCGGGCTGAGCCGTTTGACATTCCATATGAAAGGGATGTTGCCAAATACGTGATGATGCCGGGAAATGCCATCAAACGCCATCTGGTGGTGGAAGCCCGCATGAAGCAGCTGGCCCTGGACGCCAACGAACTTCCCATCAACCGGGCGGAATACAACGACCTGTCCGTGGGATTTATCACAAACGGCATTGCCTACCAGTACGTGAAGGAGGCCATGCCGGAAGCATCCGTATTAAAGCTGGGCCTTGTCAATCCTCTTCCAAGAAAACTGATCGAGGAATTCGCGTCAAAGGTGGATAAGCTTTACATATTTGAAGAGCTGGAGCCGGTGGTGGAAGAACAGGTAAAGGCATGGGGGATCACCAAGGCAGTGGGCAAGGAAATATTCACGGTACAGGGCGAATACAGCGCCAACCTTATTCGTGAACGGGTATTAGAACAGACTCCGGAAATGGATAAGGCTGCCCAAGTACCTGCAAGGCCTCCCATTCTCTGTCCCGGATGTCCGCACAGAAGTGTGTATACTGTGCTGAACAAATTAAAGATCCATGCGGCAGGAGATATCGGCTGCTATACACTGGGCGCGGTTGCACCCTTAAGCGTAATAGACACCACCATCTGTATGGGAGCCAGCATCAGCACCCTTCACGGAATGGAGAAGGCCAAGGGAAAGGATTACATCCATAACTGGGTGGCTGTTATCGGAGATTCCACCTTTATGCACACAGGTATCAATTCCCTGATGAACATGGTGTATAACCAGGCCACGGGGACCGTCATCATCCTTGATAACTCCACCACCGGCATGACAGGACACCAGGAGCATGCAGCAACGGGTAAGACATTAAAGGGGCAGGTAGTGCCGGCCATCAACATTTTCGGCCTGTGTAAATCCCTGGGAATTGAGCATGTGATCGAGGTGGATGCATTTGACCAGGCAGAGCTGGAGAAGGTGATCAAAGAGGAGGTGGCCAGGGAGGCTGTTTCCGTTATCATCACAAAAGCTCCATGTGCCCTGCTTAAAGGGATCAAGTTCCCCAACAAATGCAGACCGGTTCCGGATAAATGTAAAAAGTGCGGCGCCTGTCTGAGGCCCGGATGCCCTGCCCTTACAAAGAATGAGGACGGACTGATATCCATTGACGAGACCATGTGCAATGGCTGCGGCCTGTGCATGCAGCTGTGTAAATTCGATGCCATTGAGCAGATAAAGGTGGGTGAATAAGATGACTTGTAAGAATATTATGATCGTAGGCGTGGGCGGACAGGGAACCCTTCTGACCAGCCGTATCCTTGGAAAGCTTGCAACAGGCGCGGGATATGATGTAAAGCTGTCCGAAGTCCACGGCATGGCCCAGAGAGGCGGAAGCGTGGTCACCTTTGTCCGCTATGGGGAAAAGGTAAGCGAACCCATTGTGGAGGAAGGACAGGCGGATGTGCTCATTGCATTTGAACGTCTGGAGGCGCTGCGGTATCTGCATTTCCTTAAAAAGGACGGGGTGGTCATTGTCAATGACTGGCGTATTGACCCGATCACAGTGGTTACAGGAGTGGCATCCTATCCCGAGAATGTGCTTGATACTTTAAAAGAGATGCGCAAGACCATTGTGGTGGAAGCCACGGCCGAGGCCAAGAAGCTGGGGGCTCCCAAGGCATTTAACATCATAGTGCTGGGGGCGGCGGCCAGGCACATGGGCTTTGAAAAACAGGACTGGCTGAGCGTGATCGAAACAACGGTTCCGCCTAAGACCATAGAGGTGAATAAGCAGGCATTTGAGATCGGATACGCGCTTTCACTGTAAGAAGGACTTTTATAGATACGGAGGGTTTACAGTCAGATGATATGGAATGAGACAAAGGAATGTATGAGCAGGGATGAGATGACAAACCTGCAGAGCGCAAGGCTGGCAAAGCTGGTGGATAAGGTATACCACAATGTGGAATATTACAGGAAGAAAATGCAGGCAGTGGGTCTGGAGCCAGGTGATATCAAGGGGATCGAGGACCTGGATAAACTGCCGTTTACCACAAAGGACGATTTGAGGGATACATACCCATTCGGTATGTTTGCAGTGCCCAATTCACAGATCACCCGTATCCATGCATCCAGCGGCACCACGGGAAAGGCAACTGTGGTGGGCTATACCCGCAAGGACATCGATGTCTGGAGCGAATGTGTGGCAAGGTGTATCACCATGGCGGGCCTGGGCCGGGATGACACCATCCAGGTGGCATACGGATACGGTCTGTTCACCGGCGGCCTGGGAGCCCATTACGGGGCGGAGGAGATGGGGGCCACTGTGGTTCCCATGTCCACTGGAAATACAAAGAAGCTGGTTACCATGATGGTGGATTTCGGAGTGACAGGCATCATGTGCACCCCCTCCTACCTGCTGCATATAGCGGAGACCATTGAGGAGATGGGGGTAAGGGATCAGATCAAGCTGAAGGCATCCATCAATGGTGCGGAGCCATGGACCGATAAGATGAGGGCCCAGATCGAGCGTCAGCTGGGAATCCATGCCCACGATATCTATGGCCTCAGCGAGATCATGGGGCCGGGCGTGGCAACGGACTGCCAGTACCACACGGGACTCCACATCCATGAGGATCATTTCCTTCCCGAGATCGTGGACCAGCACACATTAAAGCCATTGCGGGACGGTATGGAAGGCGAGCTGGTTATCTCCACGCTTACCAAGGAGGGACTGCCTCTGATCCGTTACCGCACAAAGGATCTGACCAGCCTGGAGCACGGTCCCTGTGAATGCGGCAGGACCACGGCCAGGATCGCACGGTTCACAGGAAGAACGGATGACATGCTGATCATCCGCGGCGTCAATGTATTCCCATCCCAGATCGAGTCGGCTCTCTTGGAAATGGGAGGGACCACCCCCCATTACCTTCTCATTGTGGACAGGATCAACAACCTGGATACCCTGGAGGTGCAGGTGGAGGTGGAGGAGAGATTCTTCTCCGATGAGATCCGTGAGTTGGAGAATCTGACAGGAAAGATCGCACACGTGATCCAGGAGGCCATCGGCCTGGCAGTGAAGGTGAAGCTGGTGGAGCCAAAGAGCATTGAGCGCAGCATGGGCAAGACAAAACATGTGATTGATAAAAGGACACTGATTTAGGAAAGGCAGGTACATTTATGTTTGTAAAGCAATTGTCTGTATTCATCGAAAACCGTGAGGGAAGGCTGGAGCAGGTAACAGAAGTGCTGAAGGAGGAGAACATTAATATCCTGTCGTTGAGCATGGCTGACACCACGGAATATGGTATGCTGAGAATGATCGTATCCGATCCGGAAAAGGCCAGGAACGGTCTGAGGGAGAAAGGTTTTTCCGCCATGCTGACAGATGTTCTGGCCGTGAAGCTGGAGGACCATGTGGGTGAGCTTCACAAGATGACCCACACCCTGTGCGGCCAGGGACTTAATATCGAGTATATGTACGCGCTGGCTTCTGCCAACAGAAGGGCTATGATCGTAAAAGCCTCCGATGGTGAGACAGCCGCAAAGGCCATTACAGATGGCGGGCTGGTACTCTATAGCAATGAGGAGATGTGCTGGTAAACGGATATACAAAAAGGGCCGGGGTTTTGATACCCGGCCCTTTGCGCGGTGCCTGGCCTTTGTATAGCTGGCCTTTGTATAGTTATCCTTTGTATGTGCACCTGGCGCGTTCCCTATCCCTTGGAGAATCCGCTGGCAGTGACATGGGCTACCGCATTGCCCAGGTCATCGGTCACCTCCACCAGGTAGTAACAGGTGCTGCGGCCTTCCTTTACCCTGTGTGCCTGGGCAATGAGGCGGCTGCCTCTGGCAACTCCCAGGTATGTGATCTGTGAGGTGGTGGATACATGAAGCGGTTTATTCCAGTTGGATGCAACTGCAAAGGCAAAATCTGCCAGGGTGAAGATGGCTCCGCCCATGACAGTATTGGCTGCATTCAGGTGGTGGGGTTGTATTTCCAACGAACATTTTGCATATCCGTCATCCACTTCCTCGATTGTGGCCCCATTGTCCGTGGCAAATCGGTCCTTTGCAAAAAATTCTCGAATCTGTTCCAGTTCCTGCGGGTTGTTCATGGCTGGTCCCTCCTGTTTGTTAGCATGTAAACACTATATAACAGGAAAATACAGGTTGTCAATGGTGGAAAAGAAAAAGGCAGGGCCCATTGGGGTCCTGCCTGATCTATATTAATAATTTAATTTCCGCAGCCGCAGCCATCGGATTCTGCTTCCGCAGCCCGGGGCTGAGGAAAGCCGCCTGGCCTGCCCCAGCTGGCATCATTAAAGCCCTGCCAGTATCCGTTGCGGAAGCCTTCGCGGTATGCCTGGCGCCTGGCGCCTGCACAGATGTCACGGCATCCGCAGCTATTGCTGTTATTGCCGCATCCACATCCGCTGTTTCCACAACCACAGCTATTATTGCCGCAGTTATTATTGCCGCAGCTATTGTTGCCGCATCCGCAGCCAAAACCGCCGCAGCCAAAACAACAACGATTACATCTACAACCACATCCACATCCAAATCTAAAGCAACACATATATCGCACTCTCCTTTTTTATTGGTTTGTACTATATCATATGGGACGCGCAGACAAAGTGTTACTGTTTTTCTTTCATGACTTTTCTGTCACGGGCTGTTGGCTGTGTCATAAACTATAATAAAAGAAAAGATATTGGAAGGAGTATCCATCCTATGGATTCCTATACAGATGTAAGCGGACAGTGCTGCGGGTGCGGCTGCAGACATGTGTCCTGTAACACTTCCAGCCAAAATGACAGCGGCTCTTACTGGCAGCCGGATTATCCGGATATGAATACAGTACCCTGGGCCGTCAGCGACAACAACACCGTACCTTCATATTCATATATGGATCAAACATATCCGGATATGGATCAGACATATCCTAATATGAATCAGACATATCCTAATATGAATCAGATGGTATGTGTTTCTACAGAGCCGGGCTGTCTGGAACAGCAGTTCCCGGTTGCAATGGCATATGTGCCATGGCAGCAGTGGCAGACCACCTACGCCCCGGAGAGGGGGCTGGTACAGGGAACGATTTTCCCTGACCTGGATCTTCAATTTAACTACGGGAGGTGCAGCAGATGACAAACTTTGATTTTGGAACTTCCCGTGAAGCCATGCTGCGTCAGGTAGACGAGGCTGGTTTTGCCGTGGTTGATGCAAACCTCTATTTAGACACCCACCCCTGTGATGCTGCAGCCATTGATTATTATAATCAGATGGCACAGGCATACCGGAGTGCGGCAGATGCCTTTGAAGCACAGTTCGGGCCGCTGACCGCATCCGCTAACAATGATACTGCGTACTGGTCCTGGGTCAATGATCCATGGCCATGGGAAGGAGGGTGCTGATATGTGGATATATGAAAAAAGACTGGAGTTCCCTGTTAATATCAAAGAACCCAATGCTCAGATGGCGCAGTTTATAATGAGCCAGTACGGCGGCCCTGACGGCGAGATGGGCGCGTCCATGCGTTACCTGTCCCAGCGCTACACCATGCCTTACAAGGAGTGCAAGGCAGCCCTCACCGATATTGGAACGGAAGAGCTGGCCCACCTTGAGATTGTTGCAACCATTGTCCATCAGCTTACCAGGAACCTGACGGCAGACCAGCTGGTAGAACAGGGCTTCGGCCCTTACTACATTGACCATGCCACAGGTATCTGGCCCCAGGCAGCAGGCGGTATCCCCTTTAATGCGTGCGAATTCCAGTCCAAGGGCGATGTGATCACGGATCTCCACGAGGATATGGCAGCTGAGCAGAAGGCCAGAAGTACCTATGACAACATCCTGCGCGTTGTGAAGGATTATGATGTCTGTGAACCCATTAAGTTCCTCAGGGCCAGGGAAGTGGTCCATTACCAGCGGTTTGGTGAATGTCTGAGGATTACCCAGGATAAGCTGGACAGCAGGAATTTCTATGCATTTAACCCTGAATTTGATATGCAGTCCAATCCCTGCCAGCAGTAGATTTGCTGAAAGAAATCCATTGAACACAAAAACAGTGCAGGTATCCGCTACCTGCACTGTTCCTACGCCAGCCGTACCAGTTCCCCGCCGATCAGCTCCACATCCTCCTCCTGGTGGGTAGACAGTATCAGGATACGGCCATTCTGCTTTTCCCTGATATAGGCGATGACGCTGCGCTTTAAATCCTCATCCATTCCGGTAAAGGGTTCATCCATCAGCAGGACATGGGAAGGGGTGAGCAAAGCCCTGAGAACTGCCACCCGCCGCTTCATACCGCCGCTTAAAGTGGATACCGGGCGGCTTAGGCATTCCTCGGGAAGCAGTTTGGCCATCTCCCATCTTACGCGGGATGCTTTCATGGAACGGCCTGTGCACATGGTCACATTTTCCACGGGCGAGAAAGACTCACACAGCCTGTCCTCCTGGAATACGGCGGATACGGCGGCTGGTTCAATGTCAACCTCCAGTGTTCCCTCATCCGGCTGTTCCAGTCCCATGAGGATGCGCAGCAGGGTGGTCTTGCCTGAACCGGAGGGGCTCATAAGGCAGTAACAGCCGCCGTCCCTGAAGGTCAGATTGATGTCCCGGAGAACAGGCAGCCCGTTGAAGGATTTTGCTATATGCTTTAGTTCGATCTTCATTTGTTGCCTCCTTGTCGCGCATTTTCCTTTAATGCCGTACTTTCTTTAACAGATACAGGAACAGGTGCTCAAACAGTGCGCTGACAATGATGATCACAAAGGTCCAGGCAAACAGCCCTGCAGTGTCCAGATAAAGCTTGGAGTAATAGAGCTGTTCGCCGATGGAGCCTTCCGGGATACCGATCACCTCCGCGGCCACGCCGGATTTCCAGCTCATGCCAAGGGCGGTCCTGCATCCGCTGATCAGGTAAGGAAGAAGACCGGGAATGTAGATATACCGCACCTGCTTGTACAGGGGCATGGAAAAGACCCTGGCCATCTCCAGCAGCTTCCGGTCCGTGTGTTCCAGGCCCGAGAGTGTACTCACATAGATCATGGGTACTACCACCAGAAAGGAAGTGAACACGGACAGATTATGGGAGCCGATCCAGATCAGAGCAAGAATGACAAAGGAGGCCACAGGCACGGATTTGATTAACAGCATGATGGGCTCCAGCAGTTCCTTTACCAGGCCGGACACATAGGCCAGGCTTCCCAGAAGGATCCCCAGGACAAATGCGCCCAGGAATCCGATGCTGATCCTGGCAAAGGAATTAAAGATGGAGGCCCAGAAAGAGCTGTCCCGGACAAGCTCCATAAGGGCCAGGATCATGTCCATGGGTCCTACAAATATGATGTTATTGTGTATCAGCATATTGGCGGCCTGCCATACTGCAATCCAGAACAGCCATATGAGATATTTTCTTAATCGGGTATTCTGCTTCATGAACCGTGTCTCCGGAATGCCGAATTATGGCATGTAATAAAAGTCATCTCCTGGCAGCTGTCCGCCAATGGACTTGGGATCCTGTTCCATCAGGGTGGATAAATAGCCGCTTAGGGCATCCTTCATCTCCTGACCGGTGAGGCACACAATGTTGCAATAGGGAAGGGCCTTCTGGGCAATGGGGGCCTTTTCAACAATGCCCTGTGCCGCGATCAGTTCAGCGGCCTCCTCTACATGCTCTGTGGCAAAGAGGGCAGACTGGGCATGCTCCTCCAGGAATTCAGCTACAGGCGCCTGGTTCTCCCTGAGAAAATCGCTGCGAACCAGAGTGACGCCGGTGACCAGCATGCTGCCGGTATCCTTGTTTAGCAGGTTCCACTGCTCTGTCAGGTCCAGAACTGTCTTTAGATCCGGGTTCTGGATGCAGGCCGCAGTGGCAAATGGCTGCGGAAGGACGCCGATGGCGCTTGAATCTTCTTTCAGGAGAGATGCCACCTCAGTGGCCTCGGACTTGAACTGAAGGTCCACATCAGAGGTTGAAAGTCCATTTCCCTTTAACAGGTAATTCATTACATACTCGGGGGTGGTGCCCTTTCCTGTCATGTAAATGCTCCTGCCCTTTAAGTCGGCCATGGAGGTGATGGAATCATCGGATGCCACCACGTACAGCACGCCCAGGGTATTGATGTCCAGGACCGTTACATTTCCCTGGGTCTTGTTGTAAAGGACGCTTGCCACATTGGCCGGGACCAGGGCAATGTCCAGGTCTCCGTTTGCAATCTTGCCCACCAGTTCATCCGCCTTGCCGGCCATGGTAAACTCGTAGACATTGGCAGTTTCTCCCTTGGAGGCCTTGTCCATCAGGGATACCAGACCCATGGAGGTCGGTCCCTTCAGGGAGCCCACACGGACGCCGGCCTGGCAGGTGAGCTCCGGATCCTCCTGGCCGGATGCGCTCTCGGCCGTGGATCCTTCTTCGGCTGCGGCTGATTCCTCGGCAGACTGGGAGGAAATCTCCGTGGAGGCCGGGGCCTCCGTCTGCGCCTGGCCGGCTGTTGCGGAAGGGGATGAACCGGAGGCGCCGCTGCATCCTCCAAGGGCCAGAGATGCACCCATAACGGCTGTGATCAGTAACAAAATCGACTTTTTCATAATACATTCGCTCCTCTCATAAATATCCTTTACTATAGCACAACAAGCCCTTGTTTTCTATAAAATATTTGAGAAATATTATTGATATAAATATCACAATGTGAGATAATGGAGGCATGGTTTGGGGTGAGCCCATAATACACGCAGATAGTGGAGGAATAAGGATGAAAGTAACGATTTGTATTGGAAGTGCCTGTCATTTAAAGGGGTCCCGTGAGATTATCGCCAAGCTTCAGAAACTGGTGGATGAGAACGGACTGTCCGACAAGGTAGACTTAAACGGTGCGTTTTGTACAGGCAATTGTGACCATGGGGTATGCGTGACGGTGGAAGGCGAGCTGTATTCCCTGAGACCGGAAGACACAGAAGAATTCTTTGAAAATGAGATTAAGGGGAGACTTTGATTATGGGCATGGAAATCATAGATTTCAAAGCCACAAAGTGCAAACACTGCTATAAGTGTGTCCGTTATTGCGAAGTTAAAGCCATCCAGGTCAAGGACGAACGGGCGGTGATCATGTCGGACAAATGTATCCTTTGCGGACATTGTCTGAAGATCTGTCCCCAGTCAGCCAAAACGCTGCGAAGCGATCTGGATATGGTGAAGGGATTTATAAGGGAAGGCATGCGGGTAGTGGTGTCCATTGCACCGGCTTACATGGGACTTTTAAAATATAAGACGATCGGCCAGGTGAGGGGGGCGCTTATGCGCCTTGGCTTTGAGGATGTAAGGGAGACTTCAGAGGGGGCCGCATTCGTGACAGCGGAATACGCAAAGCTTTTGAAAGAGCACAGGATGGACAATATCATAACCACCTGCTGCCCAAGCGTCAATGACCTGATCGAGATATATTATCCTCAGCTTGTGCCTTACATGGCTCCCGTGGTATCGCCCATGATCGCCCATGGCAAGCTTCTGAAGGAGGAGCTGGGCCGGAATGTGAAGGTGGTGTTCCTGGGACCGTGTATTGCAAAGAAAAAAGAATCCAGGGATCCAAGGCATGACACCTATATCGATGCGGTGCTTAATTTCAATGATATCAACAAGTGGCTGGAGGAAGAGGACATAGTCATTGAGGATTGTGAGGACCAGCCCTTTACAGCATTTGACCCAAGGGTCAACCGCCTTTATCCCGTGACCAACGGCGTGGTGAACTCCGTATTGGCCACCGAGGAGGAGAGCGATGGCTACAGGAAATTTTATGTCCATGGAGTGGCCAACTGTATTGATCTGTGCAAGAGCATGTCCCGGGGTGAGATCAAGGGCTGTTTTATTGAGATGAATATGTGCTCCGGCGGCTGTATCAAGGGGCCGACTGTGAATGATGAATTTATTTCCAGATTCAAGGTAAAGCTGGATATGGAGGAGACCATAGGCAGGGAGCCGGCAGAGGCCAGCCGGATGCAGCCTGTGTGGGAGAACGTAAACTTTGGCAAGCGGTTTGAGGACCACGCGCCAAAGGATCCGCAGCCTACCGAAGACCAGATACGTGAGATCCTGCGCATGACCAACAAGTTAAAACCCGAGGACGAACTGAACTGCGGCGCCTGCGGTTATCCTACCTGCAGGGAGAAGGCGATCGCCGTATTCCAGCACAAGGCAGAGGTGAGCATGTGTATTCCATTCATGCATGAGAAGGCGGAGTCCATGTCCAACCTGGTAATGGAGACCTCCCCTAACATTGTGCTGATCGTGGGGGATGATATGCGCATTCTGGAATATTCGGATGTGGGGGAGAAGTATTTTGGAAAGACCAGGTCTGAGGCACTGCAGATGTACCTGTACGAACTCATTGACCCAGTGAATTTCCAGTGGGTATTTGACACACACCAGAACATTCACGGCAAGAGGGTGAATTATCCTGAGTACAAGCTGTCCACCCTTCAGAATATTGTATACATAGAGAAGGAAAATGCAGTTCTGGCCACCTTTATCGACATTACAAGGGAGGAAGAACTGGCTCAGGAAGAGTACGAGAAAAAGCTGGAGACCATTGACCTGGCTCAGAAGATCATCCACAAACAGATGATGGTGGCCCAGGAGATCGCCGGACTTTTAGGCGAGACAACGGCTGAGACAAAGACCACCCTGACCAAGCTGTGCCATTCCCTGTTGGAGGATGGGGCGGATGCAGGATATGCAGGGGGTGAGGAGGACCGGGATATCCCCAATGTGCAGCTGGGAAGCGGCGCAGTGCCTTTGAGCGGGGTCATGACACCCGGAAACCTGGGAGGCGGTGCAGGCGCGGGAAGTACCAGCCCAGGCAGTGCAACATCCGGGACAATGTCCGGGACACCGTCCGGGACGCCTGCAGCAGCTGATGCCCGAAATGCCTCTGAAGCCGGAGTCAGCAGCGGGGCGGCACCTAAGGAGAAAGCCTCCAAAGGGTATGTCCATATAGGAAGCGCTGCTCCCGCAGGCAAAAAGACGGGGTATGTCCATCTGAGCAGTTCTGATTTGAAAAAACCAGGCGGCAGCGGAGGTAGATAATGGGAATTACAGTGGATGTTGCTTATAAAAGCCTGAATAAATACACCGAGATCCTCTGCGGGGACAAGGTGGAACTGCTGCAGACCGCGGATTCCAACATCATGATTCTGGCTGACGGCATGGGAAGCGGCGTCAAGGCCAATATCCTTTCCACCCTGACGTCCAAGATACTGGGAACCATGTTCTTAAACGGCGCTACCCTGGAAGAGTGCGTGGACACCATCAGTGAGACACTGCCCATCTGCCAGGTGCGGCAGGTGGCATATTCCACCTTCAGCATCCTGCAGGTATACCACAACGGCGATGCTTATCTGGTGGAGTATGACAATCCGGGATGTATTTTCATACGTGACGGCAAGCTCATGAAGATTCCTAAGAATGTCCGCGTCATCCAGGGCAAGGAGATCAATGAGTACAGGTTTAAGGTCCAAAAGGGAGATGCCCTGATCCTTATGAGCGATGGTACTATCCATGCGGGAGTGGGAGAACTTCTAAACTTTGGATGGCTGTGGCAGGACATTGCGGACTATGCGGTGCGCCAGTATGCCATGACCGTGTCAGCCATGCGTCTGGCCGCATCCATCAGCAGGGCCTGTGATGAGCTTTATCAGTTCAGGCCGGGGGATGATACCACGGTTGCATGCATGCGGATCATTGACAGCAAGCCGGTGCACCTTATGACCGGACCTGCCCGCAACCCGGAGGATGATGTACGCATGGTCCATGAATTCCTGGATGATCCCAATGCCAAGACCATTGTGTGCGGCGGAACCAGCGCCACGATTGTGTCCAGGGTATTGGGGAAAAAGCTGGATGTTTCCCTGGATTATGTGGATCCGGAGATCCCGCCTATCGCCTATATGGACGGCGTGGACCTGGTGACAGAGGGTGTACTGACCCTGAACAGGGTGTTGCAGCTGCTGCGCAGGTATGTGAAGAATGAAACCGTGTCCGAGGAATTCTTCCAGGAGCTGGATAAGCCCAACGGCGGTTCCATGGTAGCCAAAGTGCTGATCGAGGACTGTACGGAAGTGCATTTATATGTTGGAAAAGCGATCAACAGCGCCTATCAAAACCCGGGCCTTCCCTTTGATCTGGGTATCCGCCAGAACCTTGTGGAACAGCTGGGACGTGTGATCGAAGAGATGGGTAAAAAAGTGGTCGTTACATATTATTAACTTTGTATCTCATTAAATACTTGCTTTTTCCGCATAAATATAGTAGATTTTCAGTTGTTGATATATTATTAACAATCATGGATGGAATGGATATAGAGGTGTATTTCACTGCACTTAGAGAACCAGATACGGTCTCTAAGTGCTCATAACGAGCCACTCCACTAGGTTCGTTTAGGACCTCACCAAGTGGAGATGACATGTATCGCACGTAAGAAACCCAAATACGGTCTCTAAGTGCTCATAACGAGGAGGAAAAGAGAATGGTAACCAATGATGCAACGATCCTGCGCTTGAAGCATGATGTTCTGTACGAAGTGGCCAAGGCTGCATGGGAAGGGAATCTTGAGGAAAAACGCGGGGAGATTCCCTATACCATGATCCCCGGACCCCAGGCAACCTACCGCTGCTGTATTTATAAGGAGAGGGAGATCATCAAGCAGAGGGTACGCCTTGCAGAGGGGAAATGTCCGGCAGGAAAGGATACTTCCAATGTGGTGCAGGTCATCAACGCAGCCTGTGAGGAGTGTCCCATTGCTTCCTACATAGTGACGGACAACTGCCGCAAGTGTATGGGAAAGGCCTGTCAGAATTCCTGTAATTTCGGTGCCATCAGCATGGGGCGGGAGCGCGCTTACATTGAACCGACAAAGTGTAAGGAATGCGGAAAGTGTTCACAGGCATGCCCCTATAATGCAATCGCACATCTGGAGCGCCCCTGTAAGAAGATCTGCCCCGTGGATGCCATTACTTATGATGAGTACGGCATCTGTGTGATCGATGAGAAGAAATGTATCCAGTGCGGCGCCTGTATCCACAGCTGCCCCTTTGGCGCCATTGGTTCCAAGACGTTTATGGTGGATGTCATCCGCCTGATCAAGGCCGGCAAGAGGGTCGTGGCCATGGTGGCGCCTGCCACGGAAGGCCAGTTTGGCCCGGATGTGACCATGGCCAGCTGGAGGATCGCTTTAAAACAGCTTGGCTTTGCGGATATGGTGGAAGTGGGACTGGGCGGCGATATGACAGCTGCTTACGAGGCCGAGGAGTGGGCTGAGGCACACAAGGAAGGCAAAAAGATGACCACCTCCTGCTGTCCTGCATTTGTGAACATGATCAAGCAGCATTTCCCCATGCTTTTGGAGAACATGTCCACAACGGTTTCCCCCATGTGTGCGGTTTCCAGAATGATCAAGAGCCAGGATCCGGAGTCCATCACTGTGTTTATCGGACCGTGTATTGCAAAGAAGAGTGAGAGCCTGGACCTTAATGTTAAGGGAAATGCAGACTATGCCATGACCTTTGGCGAGATCCGCGCCATGATGCGCGCCAAGGGCGTGGAACTTCAGCCGGCGGAGAACGACTATCAGGAGAGCTCCGTATTCGGCAAGCGCTTTGGCAATGGCGGAGGCGTTACCGCAGCCGTGCTTCAGTGCCTGAAGGAGATGGATGAAAACACAGATATCAAGGTAAACCGATGCAACGGCGCTGCAGAGTGCAAGAAAGCCCTGCTGCTCTTAAAGGTAGGACGGCTTCCCGAGGACTTTATCGAGGGAATGGCCTGTGTGGGAGGCTGCGTAGGCGGTCCCAGCAGACACAAAACCGAGGTAGAAGCCAAGAAAGCCAGGGATCAGCTGATTGGTTCAGCTGAGGAGAGGAATGTGCTGGAGAATCTGAAAAAGTATCCCATGGATGCGTTTTCTATGCACCGGCATTAAGCTGCGGCAGTTTAGATGCCGGTTGTGGTATTTGAGAGGATATGATGAAAAAGACCACAAGATGTGGTGGTTTCTGAAGGAAAGTTGAGTGGAATCACGGCCTGGAAATGGGTGTTTTTCAGGGCGTGAGAAATAGATGCCTTGGCCCTGGGAGATGAATGCTCCCGGGGCCTTTTTTGGTATTTAAAATACAATAAGCAATAGATTAATATGTATGTAGATATGATGATAGTTAATTTGGCATGAAGGGTATAGGAATTGATATTCTTGAAACTGGAAGAGTAGAGCCAATGGTAGATAGTCAAATGCGGGGATTCATAAGACAGTTTACAGAAAAGGAAATTGAAGAAGTTCTGAAACAGGAAAATCAGTATATTGCTTTTGCTAAGAGGTTTTCATTAAAGGAAGCAGTATACAAAAGTTTACATACATTTGAGGGTATACGAAGCTTTCAAGAGATAGAAATCTTGACAGACTCAAATGGTATTCTATTTGTTTCTCTGTATGGAAGAATAAAAGAGATCGCAGATAAAAACGGTATATCGCAGATTCTTTTGTCCGTGTCTTATGAGAGGGATACTATTGTGTCAATGGCATTTGCGGAATAGAAGATTCGACTGAAATGTAATACAGAGAAGCATGAATATGGTAACCTGAATAAACCCTTGTAACGCATTGTAAGCCGTTGTGTTGGCTTTTAGCTTATCGCACGGCTAACCCACAGAAAACTGGGCAATACGGCCGCTTCTGTTATTTAAGTCCATCGAAACCAGACATTAGCAGTGATGAAAATGATGCAATGTCAAAACAATTATGTGCAGCCGGAAATAATGTCGATTATAATAAGCATTTGTCCCAATAAAAAAATTAGAAGATTTGTATCTTAGCATCTATTCCGCCGCAGCAACACATTAAGAGGCGGAAGGTTACAAATGAAGATAAATTAAGCAAATTTGCATCCTTAAGGTAAAGGGGATGCTTTGTGGAAGATATGATTTATGATTTGGGGGGTATCGGTTAATACCGACTTTTAACCCCTAACATGACGGAAAGAGACAATCCCAGAGAATTCGGGCCTTTTCTAAGGCAAAATTCTCTACGGGACTGTCTCTTCCTTTTTCCCTTCATATTTTTCGATTTCATGGTGTGAAAATTGGTGGTATTTCATCATATTCCTGCCTATCGCATACAACATGAACTCTTTATATACTTTTTCCTCTGATCGGTAGTTAAAACGCCGGAAGTTTTCATTCTCCTTGATATCTCCAAAATGTCCCTCTGTCTGGACCGAACGGGGATGACGTTTCAGAATCTCTTCTTCACTCTGGATATTTGTATGGGACTCTTGTCCGCATGAAGGTTGTTTCCATGTCTGTTTTGGAATAGCTGTTGCGGCCTTTCCCCATGATCTCAAAGCATTCCTTATACTCCATCAGACGAGTCCCGCATTCTTCCGGTTCCTCGTAAAGCTTCTGGATCTCCGGTTTATGCTTACCTTTCCCATAAACGAATCCGATGTCTTCTCCCTGTGCAATCTGCATCAGGTTCTTCTGCAGTTTCCGTGTCCTGTTTTCTTCAATGACTTTTAGAGATCTCGCCTTTATCTGGCTGACCAAAGGGCAGAAGCCCCGGAGAGATGTTTTTTTAAAGGAAAAAAACTGAACGGGAGAAGTCCTGGATGAACTGAATTACCAGTTCATGCGCCGTCTGGAAAAGGAAGGCCTTATCTCGCTGAAAGAGCTTTACATCGATGGAACAAAGATTGAAGCAAACACGAACAGATATACGTTCGTTTGGCGGGGCAGTCTCAATTATCATCTTGCCGGTCTGCTGGACACGATCGATGCTCTTTACACAAAGTATAATACATTTCTGCTTGAAAACGGATATGGCCCCAAATACAATCTCGGAAATGCCCGGATGTTTGTGATTGAAGGAATGGACAAAGTCCCTGTTCGGAACGATCCATTTCCCGACAGCCCCCTTTTTTGTATTTCAAGTAATTTGCGAAAGAATCTTGACATTCGTCAGGTTCAGTAGTATTATGAAAACCATAAGAGGGGAAACGTTTCACATAATATAAACAATCGGAGGTAACATACATATGGATTTAACAGGCAGATCGGGAATCGTAACAGGCGGCTCCAGCGGAATCGGCTTTACAATTGCAAACACGCTGGCTGAGGCGGGTGCAACCGTATATGCCGTAAGTAGGACAGGACAGCCAAAGGATGCAGAAAAAAGCCATGAGGGTGTCATTCATGTGGCAGCTGATGTCAGCGATTATGGTGAGATGGAAGGTCTGATAAAAAAAATTGGGGAAAATAAGGGAATCGATTTCCTTATTAACAATGCAGGAATCACTGTGAAGTGCAGGGCAGAGAACTTCGATGACAGCGATTTTGAACGTATCATGAAGGTAAATGTAAGCAGCATCTTCAAGTTGTCGTGCCTATGTTACCCTTACTTAAAGAAGTCGGCTGGAAGGGGCAGGATTGTGAACATTACCTCCATGGCAGCACATCTGGGATTTTCTGAGGTGGTTCCATACTGCACCAGCAAGGGAGCGGTGCTGTCCATGACCAGGGGCCTGGCCGTGGAGTGGTCCGGTGATAATATCAACGTCAATTCCATTGCCCCCGGCTGGTTTCCGTCCAAGATGAGCCAGCAGGTGATGGATGCGGAACGCAAGGCAAAAATCCTTTCCAGGATGCCGGTGCATAAATTCGGAGACACAAGGGACATTGCGGAGATGGCAAAGTATCTGGTATCGGATAGCGCCGGATATATTACAGGGCAGGATTTCGCAGTTGACGGCGGGGCGCTGGCGTTTGGGTTCTGATAATCGTCCGATTAGAAAAAAGGGAAAAGAGGAGTAAAACAATGAAACTATGGAATAACGAGAGCGAGAAATTCGCGCTGATGAAGGAAAAACTTTATACACCGGTGGTAGGTGATATCCTGGATAATATGGGGTATTACCACCAGTTCCTTCCCCAGGATATACGTCCTTTGAGGGAAGATATGAAGGTTGCGGGAAAAGCAATGACGGTTTTGATGATCGATGTGTATGGTCCCCAGAAAAAGCCGTTCGGTTTTCTGACCGAGGCGCTGGATCAGCTTGAGGAAAATGAGATCTATATTGCCGCGGGCGGCAGTAAACGCTGTGCATACTGGGGGGAATTGCTCACTGCCACAGCCAGGTGCAGAAAGGCAGTGGGAGCAGTGGTCAATGGCTGGCATAGGGATACGCCTCAGGTACTGTCACAGGATTGGCCCGTGTTTTCCTGCGGCTGTTATGCCCAGGATTCCAGCGTCCGCACCCAGGTGGTGGATTACCGCTGTGACATTGAGATAGGCCAGGTGACAATCCATGACGGCGACCTGATCTTCGGTGATGTTGACGGGGTACTTATCATTCCTAAACAGGTGGCTGATGAGGTGATCGAAAAAGCCCTGGAAAAGGCTGCCGGTGAAAAGGTGGTACGTAAGGCCATTGAGAGCGGAATGACAGCTACAGCTGCTTTTGAGAAGTACGGCATCCTGTAGGAATGGAGAGATGCTTATGATGCAGAGTGCATTTAAGATTGATGCAAGGGATAATGTGGCAACAGCGCTGGAAACCTTAAAGCCCGGTCCGGTCAGGATCCTGGGTGAGGCAGCGGATCCCGGGACAATGTGTACAGAGGAGATCCCCCGGGGCCATAAAATATCCCTGAAGGCGATTGGCCCAGAAGAGGAGGTCATTAAATACGGTGTATGTATCGGAAGGGCAGGGGCTGACATCGGACAGGGGAAATGGGTCCACCTGCATAACATGCACAGTGTATATGATGAACGCTCCAGCCATTTGGACGTCCGCACAGGGGCGCCTAAGGATATCAAGTATGAGTAGGAGGCCATGATATGGCAGATAAAACCTGGATGGGATATGTCCGCGCCAACGGTTCCGCAGGGATCCGCAACAAAATTCTTGTGATCTACACGGTGGAATGTTCAGCCTTTGTGGCAAAAGAGATCGTGAGGCTTGCAGATGACAGTGAGACGGAGGTGGTGGGTTTTTCAGGATGCACTGACAATGAGTACGCAGTGCGCCTTCTCATTTCCCTGATCCGTCATCCTAACATCGGCGGGGTACTGGCCGTAGGCCTGGGGTGTGAGTATGTACAGCCTCAGTGGCTGGCGGACATTGCAGCAAAGGAAGAAAAGGAGGCTGCCTGGATGTTTATTCAGGACCAGGGTGGTACAAAAAACTCCATAGACCAGGGCCTTGCACTGGTAAAACATATGAAAAAGGCCATGGAGAACACTCCCAGAAAACCTATGAGGTTTGGTGATCTGGTCATTGGGGCTGAATGCGGCGGAAGTGATTTCACAAGCGGCCTGGCTGGAAATGTAGTGGTTGGAAGGCTGTTTGACCAACTGGTGGATGCTGGAGGAACGGCCGTCTTTGAGGAGATCGTGGAGGCGGTGGGCCTTAAACATATATTGGTTGGCCGGGCGGCAGGGAGGGAGGCTGCAGAGGATCTGGCAGCCACCTATGGCAAGGCGCTGGAATACTGCCGGTCCGTCCGTCAGTATTCCGTAAGCCCCGGAAATTTTATGGGCGGCCTGTCTACCATTGAGGAGAAGAGCATGGGAGCTGTGGCCAAAAGCGGAAGCAGGCCTATCCAGGGAGTGCTGAAGGTGGGAGGATGTCCTCCCAGGCCGGGACTCTGGCTGTTAGATTCCACCCCGGATCCTCACTGGATGCAGTTTGGGATCACGAATCCCAATGACAGCGAGGGTCTGATGGACCTGATCTCCTGCGGGTGCCACCTGGTGTTCCTGGTGACGGGCAGGGGGAATGTAATTGGCTCTGCCGTGGCCCCGTGTATAAAGCTTACGGGAAACTCAGACACTTACCGGCGCATGGAGGGCGACATGGACTTTGACGCAGGCCCGGTTTTAGATGGGACATGTACCATGGAAACACTGACCGGGCATTTAAGGCAGCTTGTTACTGGAGTTGCATCGGGGCATAAGTCAAAAAGTGAAGCACTGGGACACAAGGAATACTTCATCCCCTATAAATATCAGGAAAAAGAAGTGATCAGACCATGCGGGAGGAGAGAGAGATGACAGGACATGTATTTTCATTGGAAGGCCGCACTGCGGTAATAACCGGAGGGACCACAGGATTAGGCCTTGCCATTGCTGAGTGTATGGTAAAGGCGGGTGCCAGGGTGGCGGTATTAAGCCGCAGGACCAAGGAAGAAGGACAGTCCGCCTTAAAGGAAATGGGAGAAAAAGCCGTGTTTTACCACCATGATATAACGGATACGGGCCATGCCCCGGAACTGGCAGACCAGATCATCCGGGAAATGGGACCAGTCACCATCCTGGTAAACAATGCAGGGAATCATTGTAAGAAGTTTATTGAGGACATGACTGTGGAGGACTACAAACGCGTGCTGGATGTCCATTTGGTAGGGGCCTTCGCCCTGACAAAAGCATTCTTCGGCCATATGAAGGAGCAGGGAAAAGGGAGCATTATTTTCCAGGCCAGTATGACCAGTTACATTGGCCAGCCCCAGGTGGCGGGATATTCCACGGCAAAGGCAGGTTATCTGGGGCTGGTGCACACGTTGGCCGCTGAAGGCGGCGCTTACGGCGTGCGGGTCAATGCAATCGCTCCCGGTTGGATTGAAACACCTATGTACCACCAGGCTACTGACAATGACGAGGCCAGGAGGAACAAAATTATAGGAAGGATTCCCATGAAGCGGATCGGCGATCCAACAGACATTGGGATGGCTGCCGTGTTCTTGGCAAGCGATGCGGCCGGCTATGTCTCGGGAACATGTCTTCCGGTGGACGGCGGAGCCCTTATTGGTTTTTAAAAAGAAGGAAGGAGCAAACCATGGACCATTGTTTTTCTGAGGAACTGTTTCTGAAAAATAAAACAGGCAGCTATCTGTACCATACTTATGCAGAGACGCTTCCGATCGTGGACTACCACTGCCACTTGGCGGTGCAGGAGATATATGAAAATAAGGAATTTGAGGATATAGGCGAGATGTGGCTGGCCCATGACCACTATAAATGGAGGGCTATGCGGACATTTGGGATTGATGAGTATTATGTGACCGGCGGAGCGTCTTATTATGAAAAATACATGAAATTCGCGGAGATCCTCCCCAGGCTTATGGGAAACCCTCTTTACATCTGGTGTGCCCTGGAATTAAAGCGGTACTTTGACATAGATGAGCCCCTGAGTTTAGACAACGCCCGGGACATCTATAAGAGGACAAAGGATTTTATCAGGGAAAACCACATGACCCCAAGATGGTGCATGGAGCGCTCACATGTGGAGCTTGTCAGCACCACGGAGGATCCGGTGGATACCTTGGAATACCACTTTAAGCTAAGGGAGGAAGGATGTACAGGGCCAAAGATCATTACGGCCTTCCGTCCGGACAAGGCGTTTTACTGTGAGAATCCCGTTTTTCCCGAATATCAAAAGCAGCTGTCAGGAGCAGCGGGACTGGAAATCCACGGTTTTACGGATATGATCGCTGCTTTGGAAAAACGTCTGTCCTTTTTCCGGGATTTTGGGACAACGGTCAGCGATGATGGGATCGAGGATTTTACTTGGGAGGAGTATACGGTAAGTCAGGTGGAGGAGGTTTACCGGAAAGCCGCCAAGGGTGAGGCTCTGACCAGGAAAGAACAAAATCGTTTTAAATCTGCTTTTATGGTGGAGATGGGAAAGCTTTACAACAAATACGGCTTTGTTATGCAGCTTCATATTGGCACGTATCAGGATGCCAACCACAGGAAGGTGAGGGAAATCGGACGCTCCACAGGATTTGATTGTACCGATGACTCCACGGCTATTCAGTCCGTGGGAGCGCTGCTGAACCGCCTGACCGAGTTAGGGGAGCTTCCAAAGACCATTCTCTATCCCCTGGATCCTTCCAAACTGGAAACCTTTGCTGTTCTGGCCGCCGGTTTCTGCGATGGCAGTTTTAGAGGAAAGGTACAGCTGGGAGCGCCCTGGTGGTTTAATGACCAGCCGTATGGTATTGAACGCCAGTTTCATGCGGCCGGAAACCTGTACGCGGTCAGCCTGTCAGTGGGGATGCTCACGGATTCCAGAAGTTTCCTCAGTTATCCCAGGCACGAGCTTTACAGGAGAGGGCTGTGCAGCTATTTAGGGAAGCTGGTAGAGCGGGGGGAATATTTTTCGGATGAGAAATACTTAAAAGAAGTTATTGAAGACGTGTGCTACAGGAATGTGAAACGATTTTTTGGATGGGACAAACAACAGGGAAATGCTGCCCTGGAATGAGAAGGAGAGAGGAGTATTTATGAAGGTTACCAAATTTGAAACATGGTGGGTACGCCGGGATCAGTGCCTGTTTGATGAGAAGCGTCAGGGAGGCAGCGCCATGCCCTGGGATGTGGTTGTGCTGAAACTGACGTGTGATGACGGGACTGAGGGTATTGCCACAGCAATGGCGGCCCGCTCCGGCCAGGTGACGGAGGGGTATCTCCAGGAAACAGCCGCGCCTCTTGTTTTAGGGCGCGATCCCCACGACCGCGAGGCTATTTTCTACGATTTTTGGAACCTGGACCGTCATGAGGCCTTTTATCCTGTGTTCCTTCCTGGGCCGGTTGACGTGGCCCTGTGGGACATATGTGCAAAAAAGGCGGGTCTGCCCTTATATAAATATATAGGCGGTTACAGGGAGAGCCTTCCTGTTTATGCCAGCAGCCTGTTTTATGATGACCCCAAGGTCTACATAGACGAGGCATTGCACTACCGGTCAATGGGCATCAACTGCTACAAAGTCCACCCCTCAGGTCCTGTTGAAAAGGACATGGAGATCCACAGGAAGCTGAGGGAGGCAGTTGGGGACGACATGGGCCTGATGAGTGATCCGGTGGGAGAATACACGTTGGATGAGGCGATCAGGGTGGGGCGCCAGCTTGAGAAACTAAACTATATCTGGTTTGAGGAGCCTTTCAGGGATTTTGAGCTGTATAAATATCAGAAGCTGTGTCAGACCCTGGATATCCCCATTGCTGCCACCGAGACCACCAGAGGAGCCCATTGGGGCGTGGCCCAGTCCATTGCCCAGAATGCGGCTGATATTGTACGGGCCGATGTTTCATGGAAGTGCGGTATCACGGGAACATTAAAAATTGCCCATATGGCGGATGCCTTTGGCTTGAACTGTGAGATACATACCACGACCATGAACTACATGGACCTGGTTAACCTTCATGTTTCCTGTGCGATCCGCAATTGTAAATACTTTGAGTATTTTGTACCGGAAGACAGTTTCCGTTTCCCCATGAAAGGGGACCTTCCCATTAAGGATGGACGGATCTACGTTCCCAAGGAGCCGGGAATAGGCGCAGAACTTGACTGGGATCTGATTAAAGACAACTGTGTGGCTTACAAGGTGAAGACACTGGATCAAGACTTTATAGAATGAGAAACGATGGTTTGGTAAAAAATGGAGGTAGGCGATGAGAGGACGGAATAGGATCCTGAGATTCCTTATGGTTTTATCTGTTGTATGCCTGGCAGGCTGTGCGGGCAGCTCCCAGGAGGACAGCCAGGAACAGGAGGACAAAAAGAGGGCCGAGATCGTGTTAAAGGCCGGGGAGGTGAATCCGGAGGATAATATCAATACCCAGGTGCTGCACTACTTTGCGGACCAGGTAAAGGAACTGTCCAACGGCCGGATCATAGTGGAAATCTATGCAGGCGGTCAGCTGGGGGATGAGCGGACAGAGCTTCAGGCCGTACAAATGGGAGCCCTGGACATTTTCCGGGGAAATACCCTGACCATGGGAGACTTTGGGGCGGATAAGATGGGGATCTTTGGACTTCCCTATTTGTTTGAGGGCCGTGACCATCTGTGGAATGTGCTGAAAAGCGATTTGGGCCGTGATATTTTAGACAGCCTTTGGGAGGCGGAGACGGACATGGTGGGACTGGCCTATGTGGATGAGGGCGCCAGAAACTTTTTTGCTAAAAAACCCATTGAGAAGCCTGATGATCTAAAGGGAACAAAGATACGTGTGGCTGAGACTTCCATCCTTTTGGATACGGTGAGTTGTTTCGGGGCGTCACCAACTCCTATTTCCATGAGTGAGCTGTATACCTCCCTTCAAACCGGCGTGGTGGACGGGGCGGACCAGCCTTTATCCGGATATATCAGCAACAGCTTTGGTGAGATCGCGCCCCATGTCATTCTGGACAACCATACATACACTCCCGGCGTCATCATTATGAGCGGGTACCGTTTTAACAAACTCAGTGCCGGGGACCAGGATATTATCAGGCAGGCCGCCGAGGCTGCCGAGGACTATAACCGGGAGGTTGTGGCAACTGACGAAGCTGAACAGATCGAGGCGCTGAGAGCCCAGGGCATTGAAGTGATCGAAGTGGAGGATTTTGGCCCCTGGCAGTCGGTTGTGCAGCCGGTGTACGATCAGTATGCGGTGGGGTTTGAGGACATGGTGGAGCAGATCCGGGCCATGAATGAAATGTGAGGAGGGAAAAATAGATATGGTAGATAAGATTTGCAGTACTGTCAGAAGGGGCATCTACATGGTGTGCTGCGTGTTGCTGGCCTGCCAGGTCCTTATCGTATCAGGTGTTGCGGCCAGCCGCTATATCCTGAAACATACACCGCCGTGGGGGGAAAACTTGGCCCTTATCTGTATGGTATGGTTTTGCCTGCTGAGTTCAGCTGTGGCGATCAGTGAGGATCTGCATTTAAAGGTGACCTTGATCGACAATTTTATTTCAGACAGGACCCGTACCATTATGGACCTGCTTGATCTGCTTTTGGTATTTATCTTTGGAGTCGTCATGGTGTTTGGCAGCTACGGGCTGCTGGAACTGACCTCCAGAAACATCATGAGCGGCATGGGCCTGCCGTCTTCGGTCCTCTATGCCGTGATCCCGGTTTCCGGTCTGGCCTTTATTATAGCAACAATTGACAGGGGGAGGACATTATTATGCCATCTGAAACAATAGCCATACTGTTATTAATAGGACTTTTTATTTTTCTCATGGCAGTGCGGATGCCCATTGCCCTTTCCATCGGCATCGCCAGCATGGTGACTTGTATTTATCTTGACATCCCGGTCCAGATGGTGCTCCAGAACATGGTAAAGGGAGTGAACACCTATTCACTGCTGGCAGTTCCCTTCTTTATCCTGATGGGCGACATCATGAGCGCAGGCGGTATATCCAAGCGTCTGCTGCGTCTGGCCGGGGTAATGGTTGGTTGGATGCATGGTGGGCTTGCAATGGTGACCATTGTGGCGTCCCTGCTGTTTGGGGCGGTTTCCGGCTCCTCGGCTGCCAGCGTGGCAACCCTTGGGCCTACCCTGATTCCAAACATGGAAAAAGAAGGCTATGAAAAGGACTTTGCAACCTGCATCGTAATGGCCAGTTCAGTTGAAGGAATCCTGATCCCGCCAAGCCAGAACATGGTCATCTATGCTTTGGCGGCCGGGGGCGTTTCCGTGGGAGCCCTGTTTCTTGCAGGTATTCTTCCGGGCTGTCTGCTTGCAGGCTGTCTGATGGTCTACAGCTACTACGTGGCTAGAAAACGTAATTACCCCATCGGTGAAAAATTCCAGATCAAAAAGGTATGGCTTGCATTTAAGGATGCATTTTGGGGACTGTTGACCATCGTGATCGTGGTGATCGGTGTGTGTACCGGATTTATCACGGCTACGGAAAGCGCGGCCCTGGCAGTGCTGTGGAGTATTTTCGTTACCTTTGCCATCTACCGGGAGGTTTCCATTAAAGAGCTGCCCAGGATGTTATTTAATTCTGTAAAAACATTGGCAATGATCATGATCCTGATCTCCATGTCAACGGCCTTCGGATGGCTGATGGCATATTTGAAGGTTCCGGTGCTCATTACCAACAGTATCTACAGCATTACTGATAACCCGGTGATCATTATGCTGATCATCAATGTTCTGCTGCTGGGCCTGGGAATGGTAATGGAGATGGGATCCCTGATCCTTATCGTGACGCCTATCCTGCTTCCTATTGTACAGTCCATTGGTTACAGCCCCGTCCATTTTGGGGTCATCATGATCCTGAATTTGGGGATCGGTCTTTTAACCCCGCCGGTTGGAAGTTCCCTGTTTATTGCATCCGGTATTTCCGGGATTAAGATTGAAGCGCTGACCAAACGGATGTTGCCTATTTATCTGACCATGATCATCTGTCTGATGATGGTAACCTTCATTCCTGCGATCAGTATGACACTGCCTAATCTGGGGGCATAAGGAGAATGATAAGGAGAAGGATTTTCTTTTCTGCTTAAAATGGGATTGAAAACCTCTGAAAAATTATATACAATAAGAAAAAAGGGAAATGTGCCCAGTTGTCCGGGTGCATTTCTCTCTATTTTGGAATATAGTGCCGTTCTATAAAAAGCAGGAAAGAGGAGCAATGAAATCTCAGATTACAATGAAGGACATAGCCCAGCACTTTGGCATGTCGTTAAACACAATCCACAAGGCGATCACGGGAAAGCCTGGAGTCAGTGAGCAGACCAGAAAAAAGATTGTTGACTATGCCGCTGCCAATGGTTATAAGATCAACTCCATGGCTTCCTGCTTAAAGCGCAAGGAGATACAGATCGCGGTATGTTTACCCGAGTTGGACAAAAACAGCGTGTATTTCTATAACTTTATATGGCGGGGATACATGGGTTATATGCGGGAGTGGGGAGATCTAAATGTCCAGGCCAGGGAGCTGCCTTTTAAGCCCGGGGAGCTGGCCAAGACTCTTAACCGGCTTAATGATGAACTGGAGCATGGAAAACGGCTGGACGGCATTCTCTCCATTCCGCCGGAGGGAGAGGATGAGGTCCTTGAAATCAAACGTTTGACGAAAAAGGGAATCAGCGTTGTTTTTGTTACAGGTGACAATACGGAGTGCCAGAGGGTGGGTGTGGTTGTCGCGGATTACTATGTGGCCGGAGGAGTTATGGCCGAGCAGGCATGTAATATCCTGAGGGGCCGCGGTCGTGTGCTGCTTATGGCCGGAAATCAGTACAATGATGCCCATTATATGATCGCAAAGGGCTTCCACGAGTATTTGCAAAGGGAAGGGGCCGGGATACAGACTGAAAACCTGTATGGTTATTTTGAAAAGGATCTTGGAAAAGAGGAATTGCTCAAAAGGATACAGGAATTAAAACCGGATCTGATCGGCTGTGTTTTTGCCCGGGGGAGTGTTGTGCTGGCGGAGGCGCTTAGGGAAAGCGGGCTGTCAGGAACCATACCTGTCATTGCCAATGATGTATTTGATGAGAGCGTATCCGCTCTGCAGGATGGGACTTTTACCAATATCGTGTACAAGGACCCCACCCGCCAGGCTTATTTAGCCACAAAAATGCTCTGTGAGTATCTGGTAAAGGGAAATGTGCCAAAGGAACAGGTGAAAAAGGTGGAGATTGCCCTGATCTTCAAAGGCAATGTAAATTATTACTGGGAGCGGGAAGATTATTAGGATAGGAACAGACGGGATCCGAATTCGAGTTTTGCATCCACATTGGGATTTGTGGCAGAAGTGCTACAGAATGAGAGTCTGGGATGGCTCAAAGAACAGCTTAAGCTGGATTCAAATTCACGGATATTGTGTTTTTCCACAGAAGGAGATACGGATCGCAGTAATTATAGAAGAATTGTTTGGGATGGGTACTATCCAAGCTTCTGATGTCATGGCTGTATTGTACGGAAACTGCGCTCCACAGGGAGTACAGGCAGCCGACCGCGTTCATTTCATAACAGACATTCTGTGGGATATGAATACGTACTATGATGGGGAGGGGGGTGGGGCATATAGAATGAGCTTAATTCAAACAGGAAAAAGGAAATACTCCGGGAATTGATATTTCCGGAGCTTTTCTATACCCATTTATATAAAATCAATTTATAGTAATAGAACCTTTGATAACGTGAGAGATATTCCATATATCAAATGAAAAATAAAGAGAATGATTCATAAAGTGGCATTTCAGAGTGGAGATAAAGACCTTGCAAGGCATGTGAAAAGGTGCTATATTATGCTCAATCACGCATATGCGGTATCAGGGGCTTGCCTTTGTCAGATATGACGGGGAACCGGATGACTGGCTTGGAATATAAGATGTGATTGGAATGAGGAGAATTGATCATGACTACGGTTTTACTGACAGCTTTTTCGTTCATGCTGATCATCCTGATCGGCGCATATCTGCATATGGGAGGAATCCTTCCGGAAAATGCGGGTGATGTCGTAAAGCGGATTCTCATAAATGTCACCCTCCCCTGTGCCATCATTGTTAATTTTTCAAAGATAGAGGTAGTGGGAGCGGAGATGCTGGCGCTGACGGTCCTGGGGATTGCTGCAAATGTCATAATGATCGCTGTTGGGATCGTTATTACAAAAAAGAAAAGCAGGGAGGCAAAGGCGCTGCATATACTGTGCCTCCCCGCATACAACATAGGAGCGTTCTGTCTTCCGTTTGTACAGAGTTTTCTTCCTGCGATGGGAAGTGTGGCGGCCTGCATGTTTGATGTGGGAAACAGTGTGATGTGTACAGGGGCAACCTATGCCTTTGCATCGGAATACCTTTCCGACAACAGAGACGGATTTGATGTGGGATCATTTGCAAAACGCCTTCTTTCAAGTATGCCGTTGATCACCTATGTTCTGATGTTTATCCTGTCGGTAGCCCGGTTCAGGCTGCCCAAGCCGGTTCTGACATTGATCGCCCCCATGGCGGCGGCTAATACGTTTACCGCTATGCTGATGATAGGACTGCTTTTAAGGTTTGAATTTCAGCGGAATTACATAGGCGATATATGCAGGATCCTCGGAGTTCGCCATGTGGCGGCGATTGTGACGGCGCTGGCCGGCTATTATCTCCTTCCATTTGACATCGTGATTCGCAGGACACTGGTTTTGATTAGTTTTGCTCCTATCAGCGCAGTTGCGCCGGCCTATACAGGCATGTGCGGCGGTGATGAGGGGAAGGCCAGTGCTGCCAATAGTATTTCCATTCTATTGAGTGTGATCGAATTGACCTTTTTATTAATCATTATGAAGCTGTATTGAGCCGTGTTTAAAGCTTCCGCCCCCGCCTCCTGCGGTCACTGTTCTGCAATTGCCCTTAAACAGGCATTGAGTGCCGTCTCACCGTCCGCTGACCGGATATCCGGTGCGGTTTTGCATTCCTGGCTCCCTGATCCGTCCGGCATTACACCGTACACCGGTGCGTATTGTACGATCAGGCCGCTGTTGGGAAGAATGATGGGCAGAGGATCGCTGCCAATGCCTTCACCGCCAGTCTGCGTTCCCACAAGTGTCATAAAGCCTGTTGCTTTTGAGAACATGGCAGCATATTCCGATGAGGAAAATACCGTGTCACTGACAAGCATCCAAAGCTTTCCGCTGAGCATTTTCCCTCCCCCTGCAGGATCCACGGTGTATTGGATATCATGAAAGAAGTCCGTATCGGACAGATCTTCCTGATTGGTGCGGGGCAGGTCGGGAAATTCCGAAACAGGACGGTATTGGTCCATATCCAGGAAGATACGGTTGTTTTCCCCTCCTTTTATCAGACCGTAGGCGTTGCATGTCAGTGCGCTGTCAATGTTGGGAGAGGCGATGAGATCATTAAAATAATCCATGGAACCTCCGCCGTTATCCGTAAGGTCAAATATTATATGGTCGTATCCCCTGACCTTATGGTAAAAATCAAATAGCTGTTTCTTATCTTCCCCGTACTCATTGCCGGAAAGGAACCGGTCAATTTTGATATAGGCAATGCTTCCCTCTTTTATAATGCGCGTTTGAACATTAGCTGCCACGGATTCCTGTTCATCGGTTTGCGCTGATTCAAGGGAAGCGTAATAATCCATCACCTTATCATAGGCCGGGTCTGTCACCTGTCTCATTTTTTTGTAGTTTTCCAGGGACTTTGGATTGTTGTATGCTGCCGCTAATTTTTGCATGCGGTCTGAGTCCGGATAATCTGCGGCCACGCGTCTGTAGCTGTCTGCCGTCTCTTCAAACCAGTAAGGGTTATGTAATAACAAATGTCCGATCTGGTCATTGGTATTGATAAATTCATCCAACTGCTGATAAAAGGAAATATCCGTGTTACTGGTGCGGATTTCTCCCCGGGCTTTCCGGTATTTCTGATCTAAATCCGCATCCCGCATTCTCTTTAACGTATGAAAATAAGGATAATTTTCTTTTAGTGTCTGATACAAAAGATCCAGATCTTCCAGTTTCTGCTCCGTTGTCAGATGGATCCAATCGCCTTTCTGCAAAGCCCGGATCTCACGGCGCAGTGATGGGGGCTGATACTCTGTTTCACTGGCACTTGCCTGCGTATTACCAGAAGGACCGGCAAAGGCTGTGAAGGGACTGCATAACAGGGACGAGATACATAAAATACAGATGGATTTTTTCATTGCTTATTTGCTCCTCTTAAGCCCGCCCTGGGATGTAGGCTGCGGGACGTATGGCGGTTCATGATTATTGTGTGATGTGATATTGGCAGGAATATTTATTATATATGGTAATTATATCATATAACATTTACCCTCAGTGGACAAGGGGAGAGTGTGCCCTTGTCCACTGAGGGTAATCGTCTGGATGTGTGATCAGTTTTGGCTGTATCAATTTGATACTGATTATCAAAACGATATGGAATAAGGCACATTTGTTATCAAAATGATATTTATAAGCAAAAGTATGAAGGTATTTCAGGAACTTCGATGATGGCATGAAAATTGCTAAATAAATAAGGGGACCCCAATTGGGACCATCTTAAAATCAATATTTACCCTCAGTGGACAAGGGGGAGTGTGCGCCCTTGTCCACTGAGGGTAAGGAAAGAGGAACGAATAATGAGCAGTTTTCAAACCGCGTTAAGCGCCGTATTACCCATGTTTATCATGTTGTCACTGGGATATTTTCTGAGAAAGATCAATATGGTGGACGATCATACCCTGAATAAGATGAACAAGCTGTGTTTCAAAACTTTTCTGGCCATCTCCCTATACTACAATATCTATAAAGCGGATATCAGGGAGGTATTTAACGGAAAACTGATCGTGTATGCTGTGATCACGCAGATCGTGATTCTGGGGATTTCGCTGCTTGCCGCATATCCCACAGAGAAAACAAAGAAAAGGCGCGGCGCGCTGGCCCATGGTATTTTTCACACAAATTTTGTTATATTCGGAACTCTGATCGGGACAGCGCTGTGTGGTGAGGGAAACATTGGAGCGATCTCGCTGCTGATCGCTATTATTGTCCCGGTTCAAAACATAATTTCCGTCATCCTGCTGGAGTTATTCCGGGAAGGAGGAAGGATCGAGTTAAGGAAAGTGTTTGGGGGAGTGGTAACCAATCCGTATGTTATTGCGGCCCTGGCCGGCTTTTTGACACAGCTGCTGCATATTCAGTATCCGGACATGCTGTCCAATGTTTTTAGGGATCTGGGGCGTTGCGGTACGCCGGTGGCCCTGATTGTTATGGGGGGATTATTTAACTTTGGAGCAGTAAAAAGCAACTTAAGAAGCATTGCGGTGGGCATCCTGTTCAGGCTTCTGATCGTGCCGGCTATTCTTGTACCTGTTACCGTATGGCTTGGATTTTGCAGGGCGGATTTCATTGGCCTGATGTGCATCTTTATTGCTCCCTGTGCAACCACATCGTTTAACCTGGCCAGTGCCATGGATTCCGATGCGGATTTGGCGGCGCAGCTGGTTGTATTTACATCCGTATGTTCCCTGGGGACCATTTTTATGTGGATCTTCATACTGAGCCGGATGGGAATCTTTTAATGAAGGACGGGTTCTTGACATAAACGCGATCCGCCGTTACCATGGGATTATAACATCGTTTGTTTCAGTGAAAATGGGGGAATAGCATGAAACGCATTTTAATGAAAATGCAGGAAACAGCCCAGCGGTATGTTGAGATCCTGGCAGAAATCCTGAAAGTTGACGTGACAATCATTGATGCCAATTGCATTCGTATTGCGGGAAGCGGGCGGATGCGCAATCGGATCGGGGATATGTCGTCTTATGGATATGTAGTAAAGTCAGCCATAGAACACAAGGAGCTGACAATCATGGATGATCCGAAGAAATCCGGCATCTGCCGTGTCTGTCCAAAGCTGTCTGTCTGTGATAACATCTGTGAGGTATGGCTCCCGCTATGCGTGGATGAAGAAGTGATCGGGGTATTGGGATTTGTATGCTTTGAAGAGAGCCAGAAACAGCATTTTTTTGGAAATAGAGAAGTATTTATCCGCTTTTTGAATCAATTTGGGGAGCTTCTTGAATCAAAAGCCAAGGATATCCTGAATGAAGGAAGAAACCAAAATGTGATCCTGCTGCTGGAGAATATTCTTAATAAGGTTGACAGCGGAATCCTGGTCATGGACCAGAACCTTAAAATATCCAGGATTAACCAGGCTGGTAAGAAACTCCTGTTTATACAGGAACTGAATCACAAGCTGCCGCCTATCACATTTCACGAAACAGGGAACCAGGTACAGGATCTGCTTGAATACAGCCTTCAGATCGGAGGTTTCACCTATCTTTTGGCAGGCAGGTTTTATGATCTGGATATGGAAGAGTACAGAAAATTATTTGTATTCCAGAAGGCAGATCTGACTTCCGATGAAAATGACGGTGCAGGGGTACGGGTAAAACCAAGGGAATTAAACCGCATCTTAGGCGTATCTTCAGCTGTTGTATCTATCCGGGAGAAGATTCAGATTGTGGCACCGTCTGTATCCAATGTTCTTATAACAGGAGAAAGTGGTACGGGAAAAGAACTGGTAGCCGTTGCGCTTCATGGGGAGAGCGACCGGTCCAACTATCCTTTTGTTGCGGTCAACTGCGCGTCCATACCTGAGAATCTTTTGGAAAGTGAGTTGTTCGGATATGTGAAGGGCGCATTTACAGGGGCTGATGCAAAAGGCCGGACCGGTCTGTTTGAGGCAGCCAACGGCGGTACTGTTTTTTTAGATGAGATAGGTGACATGCCCCTGTATCTACAGGTAAAGCTTCTGCGTGTTCTTGAAAACAGGGAGATTACCAGACTAGGCAGTAACCAGACAGTGAAGATTGATGTGCGTCTGGTGGCGGCAACTAATAAGGATATAGAATCAATGATCCAGGCAGGGGAGTTCCGTGAGGATCTATATTACCGTCTCAATGTGATTCCCATGGCACTTTCTCCCCTTCGGGAGAGGAAGGAGGATATACGTGTGATCGCCACCAGTTTTATTGAACGTTACAGTGCAGTGCTTAATAAAATGGTGAGGGGGATTGATGAGGATTTTTGGAGATACCTGGAGCGTTATGAGTGGCCTGGAAATATCCGGGAACTGCAGAACACGATTGAATATGTGATGAATATGATGCCTTACAGCGGAATGCTGGAGGGCAGCCTTCTTCCAGGAAAATTTTTCCAAACAAATGGGACCGTACGCGTGGAGGAGGCCATAGAAGATCTGAATCTGGAAAACATGGAACGCCAGATGATCAAACGGGCACTGGCAATCTATGGAGTTTCCCCGGAAGCTAAAAAAATGATAGCAGGCAAATTGGGAATCGGTATTGCAACATTATACAGAAAGATAAAAGTATATCAGCTCTAAGTTGGGAAAGGAACGTACGATTAATAACGTACCATCAACCGTATGGTCTATGGATAAAAAGGCTGTCTTTTAGACGGCCTTTTTTAATGGAGATACGCAGATCAGGTATCAATATGATATAGATTATCAAAATAATACGAGATCAGGACATCTGAATATCAAAATGATAAGAGCAATGGCAGAGTAAATCCTGCATACGTGACGTAGGGGATAGAAACAACGTAAATTCAAGGAAATTCAGAACTTTATGATAAGACGGAAGTTGGCACAAAGATTGCTTAATATAATTGTACCGCGGATAAAAAAGCAAGGAGGTTACAGAGGTGGCATATTATCAGCATTTAAAGGTGCTAAAAAACGATCATGTGTCGGAAAAAATGGGTCCTGAGTTTCTAAACACAGAAAGTACGAAGGCAGTTCGTCACTTGCATTGTTCCGTGACGGCCTACCGGGAAACACCTTTAGTTTCACTGGAAGTTCTGGCAAAGAAGCTGGGGGTAAAAGGGATTTTTGTGAAGGATGAGTCCTACCGGTTCGGGCTCAATGCATTTAAGGGGTTAGGCGGCATCTACGCATTGGCATGTGTGATCTGTGAGAAATTGGGACTGGATATCCATACCACTAAGTTCTCCGATCTTCAGCAGCCATTGGTCAGGGAATCTGTTTCCCACATGATATTTGTGACGGCAACGGATGGCAATCATGGAAAGGGCGTGGCGTGGGCGGCCGACCAGCTGGGATGCAAGGCCTATGTTTATATGCCGAAGGGATCATCACCATACCGTGCCCAGGCAATCCAAAATGCCGGAAAAGCGGAGGTGACGGTTACGGATATGGGATATGATGATACGGTCCGTTATGCCCGGCATATGAGTGAGGAGCATGGCTGGACATTGATTCAGGATACATCATGGAACGGTTATGAGACAATTCCCAAGCGGATCATACAGGGATACACCACAATGGCATATGAGGCAGTCCATCAGCTTGGAGAATACGGAGTTAAGGCACCCACCCATATATTCCTTCAGGCAGGTGTGGGAGCTATGGCAGGAGGGATAACCGGGTTTATGGTTAATTACTATGAAAAGCAGCGTCCGGTCATTGTGATTGCCGAGCCGGAGGATGCGGCGTGTATCTTTGAGTCTGCCCGAAAGGAGGACGGAGGGCCGCATGAGGCTGCCGGAAGCGGAGAGACCATTATGGCAGGACTTAACTGCGGGGAACCATGTACGATCACATGGCCCATTTTAAGGGATTATGCCAACTTCTATGCAGCCTGTCCGGATTATGTGGCTGCCAGGGGCATGCGGCAGTTGGCTGCTCCATGGGGCAATGATAAAAAGGTCATATCCGGAGAATCGGGAGCAGTGACAATGGGGCTTTTGACCATGCTGATGGAAAGCTGGGAACTGGAAGAAGAAAAGGTAATGATGGGGCTGAATGAGGAGTCGGTTATTCTTTTGTTTAACACGGAAGGAGATACGGATCCGGCTTCTTACCACAGGATCGTATACGATGGAGCATATGCCACTCCGTAGGAATGGAGGGGATAATGCCTGGAACGATCACAAATGTATTTAGGAGGGTAATATGACAGAGCAAGAGAAGAAAGCGCCCAGTTTTGGGTATGCATTATTTGTAACAATTGTATCGTTTTCTATTATTATGATACCGGCAGTGTTTCTTGGAGCGAAAACCCAGCCATTGTTTTTGATATCGTGGATCATAACCATCCCATTCTGTATGAAGCTGGGATATACATATAAAGAATTGCAGCAGGGTATTTTCCACTACTGTGCGAAATCCCTGGTGCCCATGACCATCGTACTCTGTGTGGGGGCACTGATCGGAACATGGAATGCCTGTGGAACCGTGCCGCTGATCACAAAGCTGGGATTGCTTACGATCAATCCTAAATATTTTCTTGTTATGAGTTTTGTGATCTGCATTATATTTTCTTTATTTACAGGCACATCCTTTGGAACCTGCGGCACGGCAGGTGTGGCTTTAATGGGCGTAGGCCTCTCAATGGGGCTTCATCCTCTTGTAATCGCATCCTCTATTATCGGCGGTGCATATTTTGGGGATGCCATTTCACCGCTGTCGGACAGCACCAATGTGGCAGCCGGCTCAGTGGGCGTGGACCTGTTTGAAAGCATCAAATATCAGGCTATTACTACATTGCCGGCCGCTGTGATCTGCGCAGTTATCTTTTTCTTATGGGGACTGAATATTGACACCAGCAGCGTGGACTTAAGCAGCATCGGTGATGTGATCTCCGGGATTGAGGCAAATTATAGGTTAGGGCTTGTTCCACTCATTCCAATGGGCGTTGTATTGGTCATGCTGTTATTTAAAGTGCCGTCCATTCCATCCATCCTGTGCGGAAGCATTTCGGGATTTTTGGTAGCATGGCTTTATCAGGGGCAGAGCTTTACAAGCGTAACCATGAGCATGTGGAGCGGTTATGTCCTGGAGTCCGACAATGCATTTATAGCTAAGATCTTCAGCAGAGGAGGCATTACCAGTATGTCCGGTACGGCATTCCTGTTCATATTTGCATTTGGGCTTTTTGGAATATTGAGTACGGCCGGAATTATTGACAAGGTGGTGGAACCGCTGATGAAAAAGGTGAACTCAAGGCTGGGGGGAACCATCTGCACGGTCATATTGGGGTTTGTCTCCAATATTACATCCGCATCCGGCAATTTCTCTTTTGTGTTTACAGGAAATCTTATGACACCTGTGTATGAGCAGAAGCATTTGAATAAATGGGACCTGACCAGAGCCATGTCTGTTGGCTGTCTTTTAAGCGGTCTTTTAGTTCCATGGAATTCAAATCCGCTTACGGTAACCGGCTTCCTGGGCGTTGACTCCACACAGATGCTTCCCTACCTGTTTACACCGTTAGTTACCGCAGCTGTGTTGATCGTTGTAGAAGTTACCGGGATCGACAAGAAGTTTTCAAAAAAGGCCAGAGGATCAGAAGACCAAGTCAATGAAAAGGAGAGAGAATATGAATCAGTATTATAATGAAATCAATAGATTTATTGATGCTCATAAAGATGAGATGGTGGAAAAGTGGAAAACGCTGGTGAATATGGAGGGCCACTATGATGAAAAGGAAAATGTGGAACGGGCAGCCGGATGGCTGAAGAATGAGTTTGAACAGGAAGGGTTCCAGTGCCGTATTCATGAAGTAATGAAAGAAAGGGCGGGAATACTGGTGGGAGTCCTGGGATCAGACCGCCCGGGAAAGCCTGTGATATTTTCCGGCCATATTGATACCGTTCATCACAGCGGTTCTTTTGGAAAAGAAAACCCATTTGAGATCAGAGACGGAAAGGCTTACGGCCCAGGCGTGCTGGATATGAAAGGCGGGATCATCATTTCGCTGTATGTGGTAAAGGCGCTGAACCATTTGGGTTACAATGAACATCCCATTAAAATCCTGTACGCGGGGGAAGAAGAGTCCGACCATATTGGAAATGATGCGGATATCTTTTACACGGAAGAGAGCAAGGGGGCGCTTTGTGCATTCAATATGGAAACAGGGCATATTGAAAACCGTTTATGTGTGGGGCGTAAGACCCAGTACACCGTCCGTGCCAAAGTCCATGGGCTTGGCGGGCATGCAGGCAATGAGTTTACAAAAGGAAAGAATGCGGTGCATGAAGCCATCTTTAAAGCGGCCGAACTGACAAAGCTGACTGACCTTGACAGGGGGACGACCGTGACGGTCAGCGTGATCAACAGTGGTACGAATACCAATACTACCTCCATCCCTGATCTCAGCGAATTTGCGGTTGATATCCGTGTCTTTTCCGATGAGATCGGAAAAAAGGTTTTGGAGGATGTGGACCAGATTATGAAAAAGGTGTTTGTGGAAGGAACTACCACGGAGTATTATGTGGATCTGGCAAAGCTTCACCCCTTTGAACCCAACCCACAGATCATGCGTTTATTCAGTTTGGTCAATCAGGTGGCGGCGGATCATGGTTTTGCTGAATTTGGGCAGATTCAGCTGGGCGGCGCATCGGATGCCGGTGCAATCGCCGCGGCGGGAATCCCGGTACTTTGTTCCTGCGGGCCCATAGGGGAATTTAATCATAACGTACGTGAATACGCCGTGGTAGATTCCCTGTTCGAGCGCGCAAAGATATACGCCTTAACCGTAACTGAAATTGACAAATTATAAGGACATGGTATCAAGATGGTTTACATTTTATTAAGGCAGATCCTGATCATGGCGTTTTTAATGGCTGTTGGAGTTGGGCTTATGAAAAAAGGAATGCTGTCGCAACAGGGGTGCAGGGATCTGGGAGCGATTTTATTAAATGTGGTGATTCCATGTGTTATCCTGAAGTCCTATATGATTGGGTTTTCATATGAAAAATTAAGGGAATTGGGAGAGTCGGCTGTTTTATCCCTTCTGTCCCTTGTGTTGGCTATGGCCATATCGTGGCTGTTTTTTGGGAAGAGAAAAGGAATACAAAATTTTGCTTCAGCATTTGGAAACGCGGGTTTCATTGGCATTCCGTTAACCCAGGCCGTATTTGGCACAGAGGCTGTTTTTTATGTCGCCGCCTATGTGGCTTTCCTGAATCTGTTCCAGTGGACCTATGGGCTATATATCATGACCGGGGACAGAGAAGTCATACATATTGCTGCCATATTAAAAAACCCTGTATTCATCAGCATTGGTTTAGGTGTGGTAATGTTTTTGCTGCCGGTATCCATACCTGGGTTCATGGTGAAAACAGTTGGGTATATAGCTGATATGAATACTCCCTTGGCGATGATCATACTGGGCAGCTATCTGGTAAAAACTGATCTTAGGAGTATTTTTTTATCAAAGGAAATATATATGTGTGTTCTGCTCAGGCTGTTGATCATTCCACTGGCCACCTTGGGGGTATTCGTGATCCTGCCTGTAGATAACATAGTGATCATTATGGTTGTATTAATAGCTGCATCCACATCCGTGGGCGGCAATATTGCGATCTTTGCCCAGCAGTACAACAAAGACTATATACTATCTGTAAGAACTGTCTGCCTTAGCACCATATTATCGATTGTCACCATTCCTGCATTTTTTTGTGCGGTACAGGCGGTCTTTACAAAATAAGTAAATATAATAAGAAAAGGAACCCAAAAGTTTGTCCGGATATGGCGCTTCTAAACCCGTGTCCGCAGACTGATCTGCGGTTTCTTTTTTTGTACCCCATAATTAGGAGAGGTTTTTTAGATACGTAAACAGGATCTGAAATCAGTGGAACCGTTTAAATATTTTCGTCAGATACTATATGCATATGTACACAAAAACTATCTTGGAAATCAGTGGATTAAATAATAAAATAAAGTTAAAAGGAGCTTTTATGAAAAAAGTATTTGACGTGGAATTCTATAGCCAGCTGCTGGATAAGATAAATGCCAATATTTATATCACTGATGTGGAGACAGATGAGATTGTTTATATGAATGATGCCATGAAACAGACCTTCGGATTGGAAAAACCGGAGGGCTGTATCTGCTGGAAAGTCCTTCAAAAGGGAATGAAGGGCCGGTGCGGCTTTTGCCAGATCCATAGACTTCTCTCTGATACGCAGGATGGAGCCGTAAACTGGAGGGAGTGCAATACGGTAACAGGCCACACGTATCAAAACTGTGACAGCCTGGTTGAAGTGAATGGAAAAAAATATCATTTCCAGCACTCTGTTGATATTTCGGAACAGATTAAACTTTCCCAATACGCTAAGACCGATGACCTGACCGGGATCCTGAACCGAAGGGCGGGAAAGGAACGGCTCTCTCAGCTTTTAGATACCCTGAAAGAAGGGGAGTCTTTTATCGTGGTCATGATGGATGTGAATCAATTGAAGCGGATCAATGACCGCATGGGCCATTTGGAAGGTGACAGAATGTTGAAGTTTGTGGTGAAGAGCACACAGGCATGTATGGAAAAGGACGACTTTATGTTCCGGCTCAGCGGGGATGAGTTTATCGCTGTTTTGTTCCACCGTTCTTTGGATGAGGCCGGGCAATGGAGCGACCAGGTCCTGGAACGGATGTCATATACCAGGCAGTTCCATGGAATCACCTATGAGGTATCGTTTAGCAGCGGCCTGGTTGAGGTGCAAGGAGGATCGGGATATACGGTTTCTGAGATTCTCTCCATGGCGGATGCCTGTATGTATGAAAGCAAACGGAAATTTTATTCGTCCAATGGCGGGGCGGGCCAGGTACTCCAGGAGACGGATCGTCCAGACACACTGCCGGTCAGTAGCCAGGAAAAGAAAGATGGGATCACAGGCGTGCTGAACCGCATGGAAGGAAAGGAGCATTTGTGGGCGGCCCTCAGAAAGACAAAAAAGAAAGGGGGCAGCCTGACGGTTGCTCTTTTGGACGTGGACAACCTGAATATGATAAATGAGACCTATGGGGGCAGGGCAGGCGATACCCTCCTGGTCCAGGTGACGGACGTGGTGAAAAAAAGGGTGGAAAAGCCTGATTTCCTGTTTCGCTTAAGCGGTGATGAGTTCATGGCAGTCAGCTTTCATATGAATGAGAGAGAGATGTCCAAACTCTTTCTGGACAGCCTGAAGGAACTTAAGGCGTTTCAGGAACAGAAGAACATACCCTATGAAATGACATTTTCCTTTGGCACCTATACTGTTGGACCGGATAATCCGTTGTCCGTGAACAGCATTATTGCCAAGGCGGATGAGATCATGTACATGCAGAAGCTGCGAAAAAGAAAAACGAAGATGCTGGAGGAAAATGAAAACCCCTTCCGGCATTCAGACGGTGCTGCAGGCTGGCGTGAATATGATTCCTCCTTGCTGTATGATGCCCTGACAAAAAGTACGGATGATTTCATATACATATGCAATATGAAGACAGGAGTGTTCCGGTACAGCCCTGCACAGGTATGGCTGTTTAATATGCCCGGTGAGGTATTGGACAATCCGCTGCCCATATGGAAGGAGATCGTTCATCCTGATGACTGGGAACGGTTTTACAAGTCCAACATGGAGATTGGCGAAAATATGATGGACTATCATTCTGTGGAATTCCGCGCCAAGAACAGGGAGGGAGAATATCTGTGGATGCGGTGCAGGGGGCAGATGATGCGGGATGAATTCGGGGAACCGTCTGTATTTGCAGGGATCATGACCCAGCTGGGACGTCAAAACAAGGTAGATCCGGTAACGCAGCTTCTCAATCACATAGAGTTCTTCCGCGTGTTTGAAAAAAAGATCAGGGACAAGATGGCGGTGGAAAGATTGGGGATCCTGCTCCTTGGTTTGGATAATTTCAAACAGGTCAATGAGATATATGACCGTTCCATGGGGGATCATATCCTAAAAACCGTGGCTCAGTCCATACAGTCCATCCTGCCGGACAATGCGGGTCTTTTTAAGCTGGACAATGACTGCATGGGGATTCTTATGGACAATGTGGGGCACAGGGATATGGAAACACTCTATATGGAGATCCGGAATATGATGGGGCGCATGCATTTTTGGAATCAGTATAAGCTGAACCTTACGCTGTCCGCCGGAGGCGTGATGTACCCGGAGGACGGAGGCGCGGCTTCTGATCTGTTTAAATATGCAGAGTATTCTCTGCGCTATGCCAAGGAAAAAGGGCGGGACCGTATCGTATTCTTCTCAAAGGAGATCCTGGAAAACCAAAAGAAGACCCTGAAGATCATGATGGCCCTTCGGGAGTCCGTCAACAGCGGATTCACCGGATTCAGCCTGCGTTATCAGCCCCAGGTGGACGCGGCCAGCCGAACGATCATCGGTGCCGAGGCTTTGCTGCGCTGGACGGATCCGGACGGCAGTATTGTGTCCCCGGTGGAGTTTATCCCCATTCTGGAGGAGACGGGAATGATCATCCAGGTGGGGCAGTGGACCCTGAGAACAGCCATGAGGACGGCCAGACCATGGCTGAAGAAGAACCCTGATTTTTCGTTAAGCGTGAATGTATCGGTGCCCCAGATGATGGAAGCTGATTTTGTGGAAAATGTGCTGGATGCGGTAGGGGAGGAGGAATACCCTTGCTGCAGCCTGATGCTGGAGCTGACAGAGAGCTGTAAAATCCACGATATGGGTCTTTTCTACAAAAAATTTGAAAGCCTGAGAGCCCATGGCATTCAAATTGCCATGGATGATTTCGGCACGGGCTATTCTTCTTTGGAGCTTTTGAAATTTGCACCCGTGGACGTGGTCAAAATAGACCGTATATTCATCAAGGATATTTTAAAAAGTAAATTTGACGCCACATTCATTCAGTTTGTGGTGGCCATCTGCCACAGCATCGGGATCAAGGTTTGCCTGGAAGGAATGGAGACAGCGGAGGAATATGAGGCACTGAAGACAGTGGGGCTGAATTATATCCAGGGTTACCTTTTCGGCAGGCCTATGACGGAGGTGGAGTTTTTTCAGTGGGAAGAAGCGGGTGAGTGACCGGACAACAGAAACATTAGAAGGCCACGATAGACCATCACCCGGCCTTTTCCAAAAGTGCCTGAATAAGTAGTTCCGCAATTGGCGTAAACACCTGATATTTCTTCCAGATAATATACATTTTATTTTCAAGCACAGGGTATAATGGACGGAAACACAGTCCGCTGTCTGTACTGGTGTCCGCCAGGTGGTCAAAGGTCAGCATACATCCAAGGCCCTCCTTTACAAATACACTTCCGTTGTAAAAAAGGTTGGCGGACCCCACATAATTCAGGGCGTCCGCCTTTTCGCCGCACCATCTGGGGATATCGGCTTTCATGGACTGGTCCGAACAGATCAACTCAATACCCATCAAATCATTGGCTGTGATATGGCTTTTTTTTGCAAGGGGATGGTCCTGGCGCATGAGAAGTCCCCAGGAATCCACGCCAGGGATCGCAATGTAGTTATAGTGCGTCAGGTTGGGGGGCTCCACAATAACAGCCATATCCAGAAGGCCCCGGTCCAAACGTTCCGTTACCTGTTGGGTATTCCCGCTGTGGATGTGGTAGCGCAGGCCGGGATATTGCTGTTTGAAATCCATGATCACCTGTGCAAGGTGTTTAACAAGATGTGATTCGGCGCATCCGATATATACATCGCCACCGGTCACTTTGCCCAGTGACTTAAATTCGTCCGTGGTCTTATCAACCATTTCCAGAATATCTTCCGCGCGCTTTCTGAGCAGCATCCCCTCATCTGTCAATTTAATGCTGTAATTGCTGCGGACAAATAATTTCTTGCCAAGTTCCTGCTCCAGATCCTTCAGCTGTTTGGACAGCGTGGGCTGGGAAATATGCAGATAGGCAGCGGCCTTTGTTATATTTTCCTCCCTGGCAGCCTCTAAAAAATATCTTAAAACCCGGATTTCCATGACAATACCTCCATTCTGTTCATTCAATCTTCCGATTCCGATAAAAATTCCAGTATAAGTTCCAATAAAAGTTCCAATAAAAGTTCCGGTATAGGTTATAGTATACACTGCCAAGATATTTATTTCAAGAATATCTAGTTATAGAAAATAAGTATTGGCTATTTCCGAGAGGAGATCGTATAATCTGAATCAGGAGGGGACTTATATGGCAAAAGCATCAGATAAGCAGGGGATTTTGATACAAAACCTGGTGGATGCAGGTTTTGATTCCCAGACAGTTTGGGCCTGCCTGTGCTTAGTGGAAGAAGGGCGGCAGGCCCAGTTGCTGCGGATACTCGCGCAGCAAAAGGATGCTTTGCTGGATACAGTCCACCAAAGCCAGAGACAGATAGATTGTCTGGATTTTCTGGTCTACCAGATCAAACGCGGAAATGTATTTTAAGGATGATGGAGGAGGATTCCCATGAAAGCAGCTTTTGAAGGATATTCATTTAAACTCAGTGAAAATGTCACCAGAACAAAGGTATATTTCAGAAACCGTTACGGCATTGAACTGGCCGGAGATCTTTACGTGCCAAAGGGCGCTAAAGACAGGCTGGCTGCAATCGCTGTGTGCGGTCCCTTTGGCGCGGTGAAGGAGCAGGCGTCAGGGTTGTACGCAGATGAGATGGCGTCCAGAGGTTTTGCGGCCTTGGCTTTTGACCCGTCTTTTATTGGAGAAAGTGGGGGAGAGGCGAGGAACGTGGCTTCACCGGACATCAACACGGAGGATTTCTCTGCCGCGGTGGACGTTCTTTCCAATATGGATATGGTAGATCCCGAGAGGATCGGCGCCATAGGAATCTGCGGCTTCGGTGGAATGGCTTTAAACGCAGCGGCCATGGATACCCGTATCAAAGCAACGGTTACGTCCACTATGTATGATATGACCCGTGTTAATGCAAAGGGCTACTTTGATCAGGATGACAGTGCCCAGACACGCTATGAGATGAAGAAAACTCTGAACGCCCAGCGCACAGAGGATTTTAAGTCCGGTACCTTTGCCAGGGCCGGGGGTGTAGCTGACCCGCTTCCCGATGACGCCCCCTTTTTTGTGAAGGATTATTACGATTATTACAAGACGGAGCGCGGGTATACGGAGCGTTCCCTGAACTCCAATGAGGGCTGGAATAAGACGTCCTCTCTGTCCTTTATCAATATGCCGATCTTACAGTATAGTGAGGAGATCCGCAGCGCGGTGCTGATGATCCATGGCGAGAAGGCACACTCCTGCTATTTCAGCCGGGATGCCTTTTCAAAGCTGACAGGCGGTAACAAGGAGCTTTTGATCCTGCCCGATACAGTCCACACAGACCTGTATGACAGGAAAGATAAGATCCCATTTCATAAGATCGAAAGCTTTTTTACGGAAAATTTGTGCCAGGGGAGATCACAATGAAAATAACATATATATTAATACCGGTGGCTGCTTTTTCTCTGCTTTTGCTCTGCGGCAGCGGAATTTCACCAAATCCGCAGTCAGGCGGAACTTCTTTAAATCCGCCGGCCAACGAAACCTCCTTCCGGTCTGCGGTTCAGACCGCAGACCAGACGTCTGAAGCCACGGCAGATGCAGCTGTCTTTGATCTGCCTGCCGGGGAAAATGATATGGCTCCCACGGTCAGGCTGAACAGTGGTTATGAAATGCCCATTGCCGGAATCGGTACATACAGTCTCTTGGATGATGAATGTGTAAATTCCATTGTATCAGCACTGGACAGCGGAGTGCGGCTGATCGATACTGCTTATATGTACCACAATGAAACGGCAGTTGGCCGGGGAATCCGGCAGTCCGGCGTGCCAAGGGAAGAGATCTTTCTTACCACAAAGCTGTATCCCACACAGTTTGCCTATGCAGCGGAGGCCATAGACGAGGCATTGGAAGCCCTGGGAGTGGAGTATATTGACCTGATGCTGCTCCATCATCCGGGTTCTGGTGATGTGCAGGCGTACAAAGCCATGGAGCAGGCGGTGGCAGATGGAAAAATCCGTTCCATCGGTCTTTCTAACTGGTATATTGAGGAGATAGATACTTTTCTTCCCCAGGTGGCCATTCCCCCGGCGGTGGTCCAAAATGAAATCCATCCCTATTATCAGGAAAGCGAAGTTATCGGCTATATGCACGGTCTGGGAATTGTGATGGAGGGCTGGTACCCTTTGGGAGGCAGGGGGCACACCCGGGAACTTTTGAATGATGAAGCCATTGTTTCCATTGCCCGGGCTCACGGACGCTCCGCGGCACAGGTGATTCTGCGATGGAATCTGCAAAAGGGCGTTGTGGTAATTCCCGGTTCCAGCAACCCGGAGCATATCCGTGAGAACATTTCCCTGTTTGACTTTGAACTGACAAGGGAGGAGATGGAGCAGATCAATGCCCTGGACCGGGGCGAAAAACATGACTGGTATTAATAGGAGGTCCTTTATTTTGATCGATATGCTTCCGCCCCAAAAGTCCGTGCCAGTGTAGGCAGAGTGTTGAGAAACAGGAGGCAAAAGGCATTAAAAGCATATTCGATATGCTCCATGTCAAGACATACTAAATGAGCATACAGTTCATATTTGTTGGCAAACTGACGTGCTGTTTGAAATGAGATTTTTTTAGCAAGCTGCCATTATGCACATGAAAAAAGAACATGACGATACCTCCCCGATACCGTCATATCCTGCCGATGGTAATAAACAAATAAAAATCTGTCTGCTGCCGATTGCAGAGGAACAAGGTTTTTACCATGTTCATATCCAGTTTTTCATCAATGGCAACGCAATCCTCCATAGTAATCGCTTCATCGGTATCGACACGCTGGAAAGGAATTTGCAGTTTTTCTAACGCCTCATAAACTTTTTCCTGAAGCTGCGTCTGAAAGCGACAGGGGGCTTCGGTCTGAATTTCACTTACATAAAACATTGTGGTCACACTCCCGCTTGACTTTTTTGCGTATTCAGTTTACCATGTTCCATGTAATTACAAAAGCGAATATTTATCATAGGATATATGATAAAATCAGATGAATGGAACAGGGTGACAACATGGACATGAATATTCAAAAATATATGGCGTTTGTCAAGACGGTCGAGTATGGCAGCTTCACAAAAGCCGCAGAAATACTGAATTACTCTCAATCTGGTATTAGCCGTATGATAAACGACTTGGAAAAGGAATGGAAAGTTGTCTTATTGGAAAGGGGGAAATCCGGCGTAAAGCTGACAAGCGATGGAATGAAGTTGCTTCCTCATGCAAAGAGTGTCTGCATGGAATATGAAAAGCTGCAAATGGAAGTGGACGAACTGAACGGGCTGCAATCGGGGCTTATCCGTATCGGCACATTTTCCAGCGTAGCAACGCACTGGCTCCCGAATATTATCAGGGAATTTCAAAAGGCCTATCCGGGCATTGATTATGAATTACTGCTTGGAGATTATACAGAGATTGAGGAATGGATTTCAGAGGGGCGCGTGGATTGCGGCTTCCTGCGATTACCGACTTATTCTGACTTTAAAACCGTTTTTTTAGAACAGGACAGGCTGCTTGTCATTTTGCCGGAAAATCATGCTCTGGCGCAGCTTGAAAAAGTCCCTGTGGCGGCTCTTTGCAACGAGCCATTCATGCTCTTGGAGAAAGGCGCAAAAACGGAAGTGTCGGAAATATTTGAACGCTGTAACCTGACGCCCAACGTACATTTTACAACATGGGACGATTACGCGATTATGTCAATGGTGGAAAGCGGTCTTGGTATCAGCATTTTGCCGGAATTGATTTTGAAGCGCGTTCCATACCGGATTGTGGCAAAGGAATTAGATGTACCCGCATATCGAAAAATCGGAATTGCCCTGCGGAGTAAAAAGACAGCTTCACTCGCAGTCAAACGGTTCTTGGAGTATCTTCAATACCGTTAAAAATCCTATATTGAAAGTATGAAACAGCGCATTTATATTCAGCCGGATTTTCGGTTGTGTATAGATGCGCTGATTTTATGAAATGAAAAATATTTTTCTTAAATTTTCTAAAATCTTTGGCAAAAAGACTGTTTGCGGTGTTGTAGATAGTAAAAGAAATGCGGATGTTTTGTGAAAAAGCAAATCTCATATAAGGGCCTATCCCAGGTAATCCAGCACCCGGAACGAGTATTCATAGGTAAACAGGGCCAGTCCGTCATTCATATCGATCCCAAACAGGTCCGACATTTTCCCAAGGCGGTAAAAGAAAGTGCTTTTGTGGATGTGCAGCTCCCTGGCTGCGGACAGGGCGTTCCGATTCTGGGCAAGGTATACGCGCAGGGTCCGGGCGTATTCCGTGTTGGCGGTCCTGTCATATTCCATGATACGGGTAATGGCAGGATGGACGGAAGCGCTTAGAAGGTTCTTATCATGGTACTGATAGAAGCCGTGCTCCATAAAATATGTTTCATAGTAAACAAAGGCCGGGTGATCCGGCCGGGCTGTTTTTGCGTATAGCAAAGACAGCTCTTTTACTTGTTGGTAGTAGATGCTGCTTTTTGCAATGTCGGTATAGGGATAACTGATAAAAGCCTGCATATGGTTCAGCTGTAAGAAGGCATCAAAACGGCTCCTGCATGTTTCGCTGAAGGGCTCCGCTGAATCGCCGGGCAAAAGCACGGTCAGGCAGCCGTGAAACAGCACCACCATACAATTCGGCAGCAGGGCAAGCAATTGTTCAAAATAGCCTTTATATTGACTTGGTTTGTGGTCCGGGTCCGTAAATGACAGCAGCAGAATGGTATAATAGGGCATCTGCACGCGTCCCAGCTGGAGCAGGTGGCTGGTTATGTATTCCGTGCGGTCAAAATGCCCCTCCAGCAGCTCCGTGAGGAAATATTCATATTTCAGGCCGGTGGGATGGCGGTAACCGGCGTCCTTCTGCATTTCAATGGAAAGCATTTGGGAAAATACATCGATCAATTCTAAATCATCTTCTGTAAATTTACGGACTGTCCCTCTGACGCAGACATATCCCACCACTGCATGCCGGATGCGTATACTCTCAAATACCCATTTATATGGATAATCATCAAGGGTTGTGACATAGGGCGCAGAGGAGGAATAAATGTGCCTGATGATTTTGCGGTCCTCCATGTTCTGAAAAAGGGCGTCCTTCAGATAGAGGCGTCCATGTTTTTTCTCCAGATTATCAGCATCCTCCACCACGGGACTGGCTGCAATGATTGAAAAACTGGTATCGCATATTGTCACAGGATTGCCCAGATAGGCGTGGGCCACATGGGCCAGCCCCTCGATCCCGTGGCCGCTGTGCAGCGACCGGAACAGTTCCTCCTGTTTCAGCTTTTGTGTATTGTGCATGAAAATGACTTCCTGGACCGCATTAAACAGTTGGGCCAGGCCGATCTGTTCCCTGATATAGATAATGTGAGGGTCAGGCAGCGGCTCACATAACCCCACCATCAAAAGGTTCCGAGGGCGCCTGGCGGGGAGCTCGTTCTTGGAATCACTGATATAAAGGAGCTGCCCCTCTAAGTCCTGTGCCTGTCCCCCATATGTCCGTCCCATATATGTCTGTCCCTGCCCTGCCCGGTCCTGCTCACAGGCCAAAAAGCGGATCCCCTCAATCCTGGTCCGCCCATTCCACTGCCCTTCTATTTTAATATCAAATATCTCCTCCAGATGACGGACGATCGTTTCCAAATATGCCATGTACAGCCTCCTGTCAGACAAATGTACGAAAAGTAACACGAAAATGCGGATAAGATCCGACTTGAAACGGGTGCCTGTTAAAAAAATAACTGATATATTTTATATGAAGTATAACAGATTCGGGAATCTGTTTCAATCAAAAGTCGATTCAGACAAGTGTACAGGAGGAATCTCCGAGAGTACATACAAATGTCCAGGAGGAAAAGAGATGGCAGTTAAAGTAATGGGGATTACAGCAGGCAGAAAGGACAGCAATAGTGAGATCCTGTTAAAGGAGGCGCTTATGTACTGCGAGGAGGCCGGTGCGGATGTGACAATGATCAATTTAAAGGATTATCACATCGAGAGCTGCACGGGCTGTACCTCGTGCACAAGAGGCATGGCACAGGGAAAGCATACAGGCTGTGTGCTGGATGAAAAGGATGATAAAAAGAAGATCATGGAAGTGATGCTGGACCAGGACGCGGTGATCTTTTCAGCGCCCACCTACGATCTGATGCCCAATGCGGAGTATCTTATATTTGCCCAGAGAAGTTTGAGCTATGAGACGGCATTTTTGGAGACCATTGGTGCAATTGACCATAAGGACCGGGTTGCGGGGCTGATCTGTGCGGGCGGTTCCACCAGGGCATGGCAGTCCATGGCTCTGGAAGCCATGCAGGCCACCATGTTCACCACGGATATGAAGGTGGTGGATATGATACTGGCAACGCGGGTTCCGGGCCGTGCCCAGTGCCTGTTGGATGACGCTCTCATGGCCCGTGCGAGAAAGATGGGAGAACATATCATGAAAGCAGCGGCAACACCTCCCGGGGAGCGCGGATGGCTGGGAGATGAGGATATGGGCTGGTGTCCAAATTGTCACTCCAATGCCCTGGTGCTGGGAGAACCCCAGTGGGACGGGCTGCATTATCCCGTGGAATGTCAGGTCTGCGGCGCGGGCGGAGATCTGGAACGGACAGGGGATGGAAAATGGAGATTTGTCATCCAAAAAGACGGATATCTGAAGGACCGCACCACAGTGGCAGGCCGGGCAAAGCACCTGGAAGAGATCGGGCATACCGAGGGCGGATTTTATGCAGAGCCAAAGAATCTGAAGGCGGTGCAGGAAAGGGTGCGGAAGTATAAGAATAAGCAGTTTAAGGGGATTTAAAAGTATACTTATATTACTTTGTGCGTTTGCACAAAAACCAGCCATCTGCGGCGGAAAACATAAGGTGCAGGCATGATGTTAAGGGATTGTCAATCCACTATAATTTGAATCAGATCAAATGTAACTGAACAGTTACGATAAAATAATAATGGATTCCGGACCGGAGCATATTCAAACACGCTCTGCAACGGTCTGCCAAAAAGGAGAGGCAATGAGTCAATTCACACATCTGGAAAGCCCCATGACAATCCGGGGAAAAGTGTACAGAAACCGCCTGATCGCAGCACCTACCCTGTTTGCACATTCCGTATTTTTTCTGCCTGAGATTGCTGAAAATGTATACCGGATGGTAGAAAACCGGGCCAAGGGCGGGTTTGCGGCCGTGTCAACGGGGGAGCTACCCGTGAACAATGAGGAGGGCACCACCCTGTTTATGGAACGTGCCATTGATATGGATGACTACGATGGGGAAGATTTTAAAAAGATCAGGGAGTATGCGGACCGCATCAGGAAGCATGGCGCTCTCGCCTATCTGGAATTTTCCCATGAGGGAGCGGTGGCTGAGACAAAAGCGCCTTATGTTCCCTGGGGCCCGGACGCCTATGTGCGGGAGGACGGGGTACAGGTTTTTGCGCTGAACCCTGCAATGATGGAAAAGATCTGCAATGATTACCGGAAGATTTCCAAATTGGCAAAGGCCTGCGGATTTGACGGAGTGTTGGTTCACGGCGGGCACGGCTTTAACATGCAGCAGTTTATCTCGCCGTGGACCAATCACCGGACCGATGAATTCGGCGGAAGCATGGAAAACCGCGCCCGGTTCCCCAAAATGATCCTGGAAGCAGTGCGTGAGGGCATTGGGGAAGATATGATCCTGGAACTGCGCATGTCGGCGGAGGACGGAGTAAACGGAGGAATGACCATTGACGATATGGTGGAATTCTGCCGGGAGATCGATGGCATGGCTGATATCATCCATGTTTCCAACGGTTTGAAATGGGCGGGAAACCAGACGCAGACATTCTCGGATTTCTTTGATGTGCACGGCGTAAACGTAGAACATGCGGCAAAGGTCAAGGCGGCGGTAACCAGATCAAAAGTAGCGGTAATCGGCGGAATCAACGACCCGGCCTTTGCGGATCAGGTGATCGCGGATGGGAAGGCGGATTTTATTGAACTGGGACGCCAGGGATTTGCGGATCCTGAATTTCCCAACAAGGCATTTTCCGGCAGGGAAGATACCATACGCAAATGTGTGAGATGCTTTTCCTGTTATCCCGGTTTCTGCGAGCACAGGACCGATGTGCCTCTCTGGGAAAAAGGGCTTTCCAAGGAGGATGTTGACCGCATTTACAGCCCCGCATCCATGGGGCGCTGTGCCATTAACCCCAATTCCGGGTTCGGCTGGTATGAGGACCGGCACCCATATCCCACAAAAAGCAGAAATGTGCTGATCATTGGCGGCGGGGTGGGAGGCCTGCAGGCTGCCATCACTGCCAGGAAGCGTGGGCACAAGGTGACACTCCTTGAAAAGACAGGGGAACTTGGCGGTACGATCAACTTTACGGACTATGACGAGGACAAGGAGGACCTTAGAAATTTTAAGAATCTTCTGATCCGCGAAGCCGGGGAAAGTGGGGCCGGGGAAGCCGGGGCAGATATCCGCCTGAATACGGTGTGTTCCAGGGAAATCATGGATGAGTGTAAGCCGGATGCTGTGATCATAGCCACAGGCGCACGACCCATAAAGCCGCCCATTAAGGGAATTGACCGGGCCATGAATGCATTGGAAGCATATCACAATATGGACAAAATAGGAAAACACGTGGTTCTTGCAGGCGGCGGACTGGTAGGCTGTGAAGTGGGACTCCATCTGGCCAACCATGGCCATGAGGTGACTGTGATCGAGATGCAGGGAATGATGGCGTTTGAAACATTTGGATACTACCGCAATGCCCTTTTGGATGAAATGGACCGGCGCGGTTTGAAGCAGATGCTTCATACAAAGGTGCTGGAGTTTACAGATAAAGGCGTGCTGGTTGAAACGGACGGCGAACAAAAGCTGATTGCGGCGGATACATGCGTATATTCCATGGGGATGAAGGCGGACAAGGCAGTTGTGGAAGAGATCCGGGAGATGGCCGGAGGAATCAGGACATATGTCATCGGGGACTGTGACAGGGCCGGGAAAGTCGGAGATGCGGTCCATGCGGGCTATGAAGCGGCGATTGATATCATGTGACTGATGATGTGAAATTGAATAAAAAAATTGGAGGTATTATTGATTATGAGGAAAATGGAAACAGACGTTATTGTTGTGGCAGCCGGCCTTTCCGGCCTTGCAGCCTGCATTTCAGCGGCGGAAAACGGGGCCAGCGTACTGGTTTTTGAAAAGTCCAACACCACAGGAGGTGCGGCCAATATGGGCATGGGACCTCTGGGAGTCGGTTCCAGGATTCAGAGGGAGCACATGATCTCCCTTACTCCTGGGGAGGCGTTCCGCAAGCACATGTATTTCACCCACTACCGTGTGGACGCGCGGATGGTGCGTGATTATTACTTCAAGTCAGGGGATACCATTGACTGGCTGTCGGATATGGGCGTGGAATTTGCAGGTGTGCAGAGGGCGTTCAGTGCGCCGGAGAATACGAGAGCATACTCGGACGGTGAATTTACATGGCATGTATGCAAGCCCGAGGACGGCGGCATCCCTGGGCCAAGGGCAGCCACATCCATGACAAAAAAGATGACGGAGCGTGCAAAAGACCTGGGAGTGGAATTCCTGCTGGAGACTCCTGTCTGCAAGGTCATTATGGAAGACGGCCGCGCGGTAGGAGTGATGGCCAAGGATAAAGACGGTGAAGAGATTGAGGCCAGGGCCCAATCAGTGATCCTTGCCACCGGCGGCTTTGGCGATAATCCTGTCATGATCAAAGAAGAGACTGGATATGAGTTCGGAAAGACCATTTTTAATTTCGCTATTCCGGGAATGAAGGGGGACGGGATTAAGATGGCATGGGAAGCAGGGGCAGGCAAGGAGCCGTGCACCATGGAGCTGATGTACCAGCTTCCAGACAATATGAATCATTTTATCCTGGACGGCGCGTTCCGCCAGCCGTGCCTGTGGGTCAACCGCAACGGGCAGAGGTTCATGCCGGAGGATCAGATCGGAAACACCACCTTTACAGGAAATGCGGTCACGGCCCAGCCCGGCAGCGTGGCCTATTCTATCTTTGACAGCAAGCTGCTTAAAAAATACAAGAAAAAAGGTCCGGACATTGTCAGCCACGTACACCCCCACGACCTGTATGATCACTTTGACGAACAGTGGAACCGGGATCTGGCGGACGGATATGAGCCGATCGCGCAGGCGGACACCATTGAGGAACTGGCCGAAAAAGCAGGCATTGATGCGGAAGGCCTGGCCGCGCAGGTGGAGGAATACAACGAGATGTGCGAGGCTGGATTTGATGAGATTTTTGAAAAAGACAGGCACTATATGCAGCCTATTGCAAAGGCGCCGTTTTACTGCTGCCGCCAGAACGTGGGCGCTTACGGTTCCCTGGGCGGAGTCAAAATCAACCATAAGACAGAGGTCATGACACAGGAGGCAAAGGTAATTCCGGGTCTGTACTGTGTGGGAACCGATGCGTGCAACATTTTCGGGGACAGCTATCCCTTTATACTGTCCGGCAATACCATGGGCTTCTGTTTAAACAGCGGGCGTATTGCAGGTGAAAATGCAGCGGCCGGGTTGGATGAGTTTGAGTATTAGAGAATACAGACGGCGGAATCAGGAGCGGAAGAATGAAGATTACCATTGACGGAAAAGAAATAGAAGCAAGGCAGGGGCAGTCGGTACTGGACGCGGCGCTGGATGGGGGGATCTTTATCCCCCATCTGTGCAGCCACCCGGACCTGGAAGCAAAGGGAGGATGCCGCCTGTGTTCCGTGGAAATAGAAGGCGGTGACCAGGCGGTCCCGGCCTGTAAAACCGAGGCCCGGGAGGGCATGAAGATTACGGTAAACGGGGCAAAGGCTGAGAAGGTCAGAAAAACGGCCATGGAACTGATACTGGCAACCCATCCGGCTGACTGCACCGGATGTCCCAAGTATGGCAAATGCGAGCTGCAGTCCATGTACCAGTACATGGGGGTCAGTCCGGAGCGTTGGAGAAAGAAATCCAGAAGTCTTGCCAACAACGACAGCAACCCCCTGATCTCCCACCTGTTTACCAGGTGTGTCCGCTGCGGAAGATGTATCCGCGCCTGTCAGGAGCTGCGCGGCGTAAATGTGCTGGATTATATTAAGACGGATGCGGGCATCTGCGCAGGTGTTCCGGATGGAAAGTCGTTAAAGGAAGCGGGATGCCGTTTCTGCGGAGCGTGTATCGAGGTCTGTCCCACCGGTTCCATTATGGATCAGGTAAGGATCATGAAGGAAGACCGTTCCTATGCGGAAAACATTGTGCCTTGCAAAAGCACCTGCCCTGCCCATATCGATATTCCCAGATACATCCGCTATATCAGGGACGGGGAGTTTGACAAGGCTGCGGCGGTGATCCGGGAAAAGGTGCCGTTTCCGGAGACGCTGGGAAGCATCTGCAACCATGCATGTGAGAGTGAGTGCAAGAGAAATGAACTGGATGCTCCGCTTTCCGTGTGCAGGCTGAAGCGGGCGGCAGCGGTAAACGAGAGCGGCGCCTGGAAGGAGCATGCACGCAGGGAAGCCCCCACGGGAAAGAAGGCCGCTGTCATCGGAGCAGGCCCGGCGGGCTTAACAGCCGCCTACTATCTGGCGAAAAAAGGACATGGGGTGACTGTGTTTGAGAAAAACGAAAAAGTCGGGGGCCAGTGCCGTTACGGTATACCGGCCTACCGGCTCCCGGATGAGCTTTTGGACCGGGAGATCCGGACGGTTTTAGAGGCAGGGTTTGAATGTAAGACAAACACCCCGGTCCAGGCTCCGGCCAGTCTTTTGCAGCAGGGGTTTGACACGGTGCTGGTTTCCGTGGGAACACATAAGGGAACCAGACTTCCTCTGACAGGAAACGATTTGCCCCAGGTATACTTAAACACCGATTTCCTGCGGCAGGCCAGAACAGGGTCGCCCCTCCCCGTGAACGGACGGGTGATGGTCCTGGGCGGCGGCAATGTGGCTTATGACTGTGCCAGGACAGCGGTCCGTCTGGGCGCAAAAGAGGTACATATCGCCTGCCTGGAAAATGAACGGCAGATGACCTCCACCCCGGAGGAGATTGCGGAAGGTACACAGGAGGGAATCATCCTCCACGCGGCCCATTCTTTCCTGCAGATCACCGGTACGGACAAGGTGGAGGGAGTGGAACTTCAGAAAGTTCAGCAATTTTACTTTGATGAAAACAGGAAGGCCGTCATAGAGCTGGAAGAAGGAACCAGACACATTGTTCCTGCAGACTATGTGATCTTTGCGGTCGGTCAGAAGCCGGAGGGAACAGAGGACATGGGACTGGAGCTGACACACGGCCCTTACATTCTGGCCGATGCAGACCTGCGCACCAGCATGGAGGCGGTCTATGCGGCAGGTGACGCTGTGACCGGAACTAAGTCCGTGATCGCTGCAATTGCAGCAGGACGAAGGGCGGCGGAGCAGATGGACCTGTACCTGGGCGGTGACGGCGATATCAGTGAGGAACTTTTGGAAAAGGAAGTCCCGGCCGCTTATATTGGCAGAATGGAAGATTTTGCAGAGTTAAAACGCCAGGAACCCAGGACCGAACCTCCATCCCGGCGCATACAGGGATTTGAGGAGGCGGAGCATCCCTTTACCTGTGAACAGGCCATGTGCGAGGCCGGAAGATGCCTCCAGTGCGACCTGCGCCTCCAGCTGGCCAGACCAAAGCTCTGGAACGAATACTAAGGGGGTAAGAGAGATGACTACATTGGAAAAAATTCAGAACCTGAAAGAGAATGAATGTATCGCAGACCTCCTTTTGAATGAAGTCCGCGCTAATGAATGCCGGACCTGCGGAAAATGTGTATTCGGATACGAGGGCATCACCCAGCTGGAGATGACCTTAAACGACATCACGGAGAAAAAGGGCCGCAGCTCTGATCTAAGCCTGATGGAAGAACTCTGCGGCCTGATGAAGACCCAGTCTCTCTGCGGGACAGGGGAAGAAATCGCAGACGCGGTGCTGGCCGCCATTGAGACTTACCGCGGGGATTTTGAAGAGCATATCGGCAAAAAAGGATGCAAAGCCGGTATATGCAGGAAGTTTATGACCTATCATATCCTGGCGGACCGGTGCACGGGCTGCGGGGACTGCATGGACGAATGTGAGGAGGACGCGGTTCTTGGGAAAAAACGGTTCGTTCACGTTATTGACCAGGATGAGTGTACCCAGTGCGGCGCCTGTATGAGCGTGTGCGAAGAAGACGCGGTGGTAAAGGCCGGTGCGGTCAAGCCGAAATGTCCGCGCAAGCCCATTCCCTGCAGACGGTGAGACAGACGAAAAGAGCCGGTCCGTTAATTCAGCCGGTCCGGCTCCTTTTTCTTACTCAATCATCCCCAAATACCTCATGATCCTTACCGACAAATTAAAATTCATAAAATCTTCCCCCTCGATAAAATCACAATCCGTAATTTCCTTAATCTTCCCCATCCGGTACAGCAGTGTATTCTTATGGATATGCAGATTTTCAGCAATCTTTGCAGGCTGCCCCGGCCGGGTCAGGTATTCCCTCAAAGTCACCATAAAATCAGTGTTCTTTTCCCTGTCATAGTAGTACAGCTTCATCAGTCCCGGATGGATCAGAAACCGTATTTCAGAATCCTCCTTCTCATACAGCTCCAGCATCTGGAACAGATAATAGTCGCTGTAATAATAGATGGGGGCCGGGTCCTTAAGTTTCAGGCCCAGATGGACGGAATCAATGGCCTGCCGGTAGAACCGGGGAGTGTCCTCCAAATTCTGGTAAAAGTTGCTGATCCCTGCCTTCAGGCGGTTGGCCGACAGGTATTCCGACAGCTGGGATATCTCGTATTCACTGAGGTTCTGGTCCATGGCCCGGCTGATGAGAAATACGATGCTGTCCTCATAAATGGAATAGATGCTGCCTCCGAAGATCTTTTTCAAATACTCCAAAATGACCTCCAGCTTCAGATCTGAAAAACTGTGACTGACCGGCGGGATGACCACAATATAAAATGTCTCCTTCAGGCTGTAACCCAGGACCTTCAGCCTGTCCTTAATATCAGACACATTCTGCCGCGGATTTTTCAGAAGATCGGCCAGAAAGTAGGAATACATCACACCCCTGTTTCTGGAATAGGCGGAATCCTTCTGCAGCTCCATGGAGACCAGCTTGCAGAAGCGGTGGAAAAAGTCCGCATCATATTCCCGGAAGGGATGCTCGGATTCCAGCATCATCACATGGCCCACCTCCACCTCCTGTATATGGACCGCATCCACCAGCATCCCCTTTTTGACCAGCTCGTTGATGAAGTAGTAGGCGGTATCGCTGCTTCGGACCTTCTCGTCCAGCCGGTTGAACCGGATGGACCGGATCCCTTTTTCGCTGATATAACCGGAAGCGCTTTCCTCACGGAAGAAATCATTATCCGGTATAATGCCCGCGGACATGGCCAGATATTTATTCTGCAGGTCTACCACATAAATGGGATTGTTAAACAGCTGGGAAGCGGTATCGATCAGGTGCTGAAGGCCGTTGCCGGAGAACAGCGCATTGGTCAGGATGTGCATGCCGGTTGTGATCTGCTGCAGCTCGGTCAGGTTTTCCAGCGTAACATTAAAAAGCTGGGCCTGTGAGATTTCCGGACCAAAATAGACAATGGTAAATGCGCTTTCATCATAGGGAGAAAAGTCAATCTCATCTCCATAACAGAACAGTGTAAATGTGGAAACCGTATCCCTATGGGGGAGCAGAGCAGTGGAGGTCAGATAGAGGACGGTCTCCTCAAAACGGTTCTGCTCCGGTGTCAGGATCCTTATGTTAAGCATATCGCAGTTGGATTGCCTGTTGCCGAATATCTGCGGATAATAGTGTTTCTTTTCCAGTTTATCTAATAAGATCTGATATTCCATAACCCCTCCATTTCGCATTGTGCGTCCGCACAAAAATGAGCTTCCGGCAATTGCCATCATTAGCCGGAAACACGATGATAACAGTGCTTTTATTATATATAATAATCACACAATCGTAAATAGAAAAACGGGAGAAAAAAGGGAAAGGAAGGAAGCTGTCTATGAGTACACTAGGAAAATATAACAGAAGCGTTTCGATCATCGGCGTGGGCTGTACCCCATTTATGTACACGGTAGATCATCCGGAGACGGATGGACTCACCGAGGGGGAACTGTTCGGATACGCGGCATTAAAAGCAATGGAGGACGCGGGAGTCAATCCGCGGGATGTGGATTTTTATTTTCACGGTGAGGCAAGCCCGCTCAACGGTTCCAACTATCTGACACCCAATGTTCAGGTTGCCAACTGGTTTGGAATGAAGGGAAAAGGATCCATCCACCATTCGGAGGCATGCTGCACAGGTTATCTTGCCATTGAGCAGGCGGTCAATGCAGTGGCGTCAGGAAAATACAACTGTGTTCTCACAGGCGCGGTGGAATTTGGTGACAGCACTCCGTCACCGGCCGACAATGTGGAAAGCCCCAAGCACCCGTATAAGCGCGACAAGATGACCATGGAAAAGTTTTTAAAGACCACGTCATGGCTGTATGACCGCACTTACACAAGAAGCCTGATGGCGGGCCAGGAACTGATTTATGACGATGCCGCGGAGTGGTATGTGCGGACCAGGGGCATCACGGCCGAGCAGATGAACGATGCCCTGAACTGGATGTGTATCAACAACCGGCGGAATGCATCCGTGAACCCCCTTTCCCTGGAAAAACGGACATATGAGTCCCTTGCAGAGGAAGCGGGTATGACGCTGGACGAATACATGAATTCCCCCTATAACCCCAAAATGGGAGATTACCTGCGCGCCGGAGGCGTGGAACTGAAATGTGATGGCGCAGCCGCAGCCATTGTGTGCGCCACGGAAATGGTTCCGGTGATCGCAAAGAACCTGAAACACAGGCCCATCCAGGTGTTGGGAATCGGAAGCGCCGCCTGTGAAGCCACCACACCTCATTTTGAGGTACGCGCCACAGAGGAAGCGGTGCGTCAGGTATACGAACTCACAGGCATGTCCGGGGATGACCTGGACCTGTTCTATGCAAATGATTTTATCATCACCTCTCACCTGGTGTCGGCGGAGATCGCCGGATATCTTCCATACGGCGAGGGCTGGAAATACATCTGTGACGGACGCACGGCGTGGGACGGGGATAAACCGATCAATACAAACGGCGGGCGCACCTCCTTTGGCCATGCACATGCGGCATCGGGGCTGGCGGATGTCTATGAGGCCTGCAAGCAGCTGTGGGGCGAGTGCGGTGAGCACCAGGTAAAAAAACAGCCTAAGACTGCAATGTTAAGGGGATATGGCGGCGCCCAGAACGTTGCCGCTGTCCTGCTTCGTACAATAGATCAACAGGAGGTGTGATGATGAGCATTCAATTAGAAAAGGTGGTACAGACATTTTATGAGGGCCTGGAGGAGGGAAAGATTCTGGGACGCAAATGCCCGTTATGCGGAAATGTAGAATTCCCTCCGGTTTATGCCTGCAATCAGTGCGGTAATTATGAAACCCAGTGGTATGAGATCAGCGGCAAGGCCAAACTGCATTCCATCGTACTTCCGGCCGCCCTTTCATCCAAGCCGGAGTACAAGAACCTGGGAAAATACGCCTACGGGGAAGTGGAGCTGGAGGAAGGATCCCGGTTAAATGCGGTGGTCCGCGGCATCAGCAAGAAAAACCGTAAGGAATTGTCGGCCAAGCTTCCGCTGAACTGCCATGCGTCTATCTTCCAGAGAGAAGGCGGTTATAAGACGGTTGTGTTTGATCTGGACCAGGAGCAGTGATGTCCGGATCAGATGAAGAGCAGTAATGCGCGGATCATAAGAAGAACAGCAATCTATGGATCATATAAAGAAATAATGATAGAAAATGACAAAAAGGAGAATAAAATGGACAGAAAAGAATTAGAAGCACAGGTACTTCAGATGGTAGCCATGTCATACAAAAAGGATGTAAAGGATCTGAACACATCCACATCTTTTAAAGAGGATCTGGGAGGCGCATCCGTGCAGATGGTTGCCCTTGTGTCGGAAATTGAAAATGAACTGGATGTGGAGCTGATGCTTTCAGAGGCCAGCGCCTGTGCAACCGTTGGAGATCTGACGGATCTGATTGAAAAAGAACTGTAGGGAATAGAACTGTAGAGGATTTTTCAAACAGACTCCAGGAAATTTGTCAGGAGGAATCAATTATGAGTGTACTGGATCAGATTTATGAAAAAGCAAAAAGGAATCCCCAGCGGATCGCATTTCCGGAGGCTCTCAATGAGAAGATGATGCAGGCGGCTTATGAGACGGGCAAAGAGGGATATATTATTCCTGTGCTTGTCGGGTATGGGGATGAGATCAGGATGGCATTATCCGAAAAGGGATATGAGGAGAGTATTTTCACAATCGTGGATATCAGGGAGGAGACATATAAAAAGAGCCTGATTGACCGGTATGTGGACTTGCCCCAGGCCATGTTAAAGGAGAAGGCGCTGAACCGCCGGATGCAGAACCCATTGTATTACGCCATGGTTATGCAGGCCGTGGATGAAGCGGATGTGACCTTTGCGGGAATTGACAACACCACCGGAGATGTGCTGCTGGCCGGGCAGATGGTGATCGGCCTGAAGCCGGGAATCAGCACCATATCCAGTATCGGACTATGTGATATTCCGGGATTCAGGGGAAGCGAAGGAAGCCTTCTGGCGATCGGTGACAGCGCTGTGTGCGCCAATCCGGATGCGGGACAGCTGGCGGATATTGCGATTTCCGCCTGTGATACGGTGAGCAGCCTTCTGGATTGGGAGCCGAGGTGTGCCATGGTCAGCTACTCCACTCTGGGAAGCGGCCAGGGAGAGCTGGTGGATAAGGTGGCTAAGGCGGTGGCAATTGCCAATGGGCAGCGCCCGGATCTTGCCATCGATGGAGAATTTCAGTTTGACGCGGCCGTTTCACCCCAGGTGGCGCTTAAAAAGGTGCCAAGGGAAAGCCGGGTAGCAGGAAAGGCTAATGTGATCATCTGGCCGGACCTGAATGTGGGAAATGTGGGAGTGAAGCTGATCCAGCAGTTTGGCCATGCCAATGCCTACGGACCCATGCTTCAGGGATTTAACAAAGTGGTATGTGACTGCTCCAGAGGCGCTCCGGTTTCCGAGATAAAAGGAAATATTGTCATCAGCGCCGTGCGTGCTGCTGGAAGTAAAAGGTAAGGAGACACAGCATGAAAGCATATAAAGTACTGACCATCAATCCCGGCTCCACCTCCACAAAGGTTGCGCTGTTTGAAGGAGATCAATGCCTGTATTCCCGGAATGTTTCCCACGAGGCAAATGAGCTTGGGAAATTTAAGACCCTGCCGGAACAGCTTCCCTACCGCCGGGATACCATTTTAAAGCTTCTTAAGGAGGCGGGTATCAGCCTTGAGGATGTGGATGTATTTGTGGGCCGGGGCGGCGGTCTGCTGGCCGTGGAGGGCGGAACCTATGGGGTGACGGATCTGATGCTGGAACATGCAAGGACCTGCGCCAATGGCGTGATCCACCCGGCCGCGTTGGGCCCGCAGCTGGCCCATGAATTTGCAGAAACCTATGGCGCCAAGGCAATGGTGGTTAATCCGCCGGATGTGGACGAACTCCAGGAACTGGCGCGTATGACCGGTATCAAAGGAGTGTACCGCATCATCCATCTCCATGCGCTGAATTTGAAGGAGACGGCGATCCGCCACAGCCGGAATGTGATGGACAGGGCCTATGAGGAGTGCAATTATGTGGTATGCCACATCGGCGGAGGCATTTCCGTATCCGCCCATTGCAGGGGAAAGATGATCGATGGATATGATATTGTGGGAGGGGAGGGGCCAATGGCGCCTACCAGATGCGGAAGCATTTCCGTGGCAAACCTTCTGGAATATATGGAAACCAGCGGCCTGGGAGTGGCGGATGTGAGAAAACTCTGCACCAGAACAGGGGGATTTGTAAACCACGTGGGAATCTCGGACGCCATTGAATTGACGGACCGCGCTGCATCGGGGGACCGGTATGCGGAAATGCTCTGGGACAGCATGATCTACCAGATCGAAAAGTGCATCGGCTCCATGGCAGCCGCGCTTCACGGACAGGTGGACGGCATTCTGCTGGGCGGCGGCATGGTACATAACCAGGACCTTGTAAAACAGATCACAGATGCATGTTCCTTTATCGCACCGGTGACAGCCTATCCCGGAGAGTTTGAGATGGAAGCCATGGCTGCCGGAGCCATCCGCGTGCTGGAAGGCGGGGAGGAACTGAAAACATACACAGGAAAGCCGGTATGGGACGGTTTTGACTGGGAGTGACGGATATGGAAGAAAAAAGGATAAAGACAATCAATATGCTGACCCTGGCATTTGGCATTGCGTTTATGCCTCCGGTCTGGGCTGTGCTGGCGCCTTTTATAGGGGTGGATACCGGAGCCGTGGCTCTGATCTGCGCCGGACTATTTGTGGCCAACGGCAATAGACGGCAGGATACGTTTAAGATCAGCCTTGGTTTCCTGCTGGGCGATCTATGGGCGCTGACCGCGGTGTGGATCATGGAAATCCTGCCGTGGAATCCCAATGTGGAGCTGTACCTTACCCTGTTCATTCTGGGAGGGATTGCGGTGATCGTTGGGGAGACACTTGCAAAGGTGATCTATACACCGGCCTGGCTGTGCGGATGGGCCATCGGCCTTACTATCATGGGTCCCGTGAAAGTGGACCGGATCGGCACCCTGCCGGTCCAGATCGGGATCGCCATGCTGGTGGGAGTTATCTACGTGGGCGTGGGCGTTGACGCGTTTCAGAAAATGATGGTAAGGCGGCTCATGAGGTAATAATGATGCAAAAAGTAAAGATAATCATCGCAGATGCAGACCGGATTGCCGCACATGGGGATGAGTTTATCCACAGCATCCCTCAGTATTACGCTGAAAAATACAGGAATATAAAGGTAAAGCAGGAGGCATGCCAGGAATTGACGGCAGGCTTCCTGCTGAAGTCTTATCTGGGGGTATGGAGTGATGGACAGCTCATAAGGAACAGGTATGGAAAGCCCATGCTGAGGTCCGGGGAGATCTGTTTTAATCTGTCCCACAGCGGGAATTATGTGGCCCTGGCCATTGCGGATATGGAGATCGGGGTGGACATGGAGAGAATCATGGATATCCACTGGCCATCTGTAAGAAAGGTGTTTTCCGGGGAACAGCAGGTACGTCTTAAACAAACGCCGGAAAAGGAACAGTCCATACAGTTTACAAGGATGTGGACAGAGTGTGAGGCGGCTTTGAAACTATTGGGGACCGGGTTTGCAGCGGGAGCGGTATATGAAAATGAGGGGCGGTTCGTCCACTGGTTTCAATACGAGGATTACATGGTTGCGTGTGCTGCAAATGAGGACTTTCAGATATCTGTCAGAGAGGCTGGGAGGGAGGAACTGGTCCATGGGCCAAAGGCAGCTAAACGGCAGGCTGCGGGGAGGCAGGCCGCCGGGCATCCTTTGGGCCGGACCCGGGGAATGATGCGTGGGGAAATATAAAACTGCTCCCTATGGAAATGGGAAAATATATCTGGATTCTTCGGTGGGTGGACCTCTGGGGGCGGAAATGTTCCTGCGGGTATATCCGGACAAAAATCCTTCATTTAAGGAATATCCCCAGCTGTTCAGGGGACTGTGGTAGGACAGCGTAAAGCGTCTTAAGGACATAAGGGTCATCCGGAACCTGGGATTCAGGGGACAGGGGGATACCTCCTTCTGGGAACAGTACGGTTTGGTAAGAGTCTTCCGGGGCTTGATAATTTGAAAAAAAGTGATATATTGGGAGATGAGCCTGGAAAAAACGGGGGGCCTTTCCCCATATCTGTAGGAGGTAATGGTAAATGAAAAAAATAGGTTTTATTGGCGTGGGGATCATGGGAAAATCCATGGTGCGCAATTTGATGAAGGCGGGCTATGAGGTTGCTATTTATACCAGAACAAGATCAAAGGTGGAGGATATCATTAGCGAAGGAGCAGTCTGGTGCAAAAGCGCGGGGGAATGCGCCAAGGGACGACAGGCTGTGATCAGTATTGTGGGGTATCCAAAGGATGTGGAGGACATCTATTTTGGTGAAGGCGGTATCATTGCCAATGCGGATCCCGGCACATATCTGATCGATATGACAACCACCAGTCCCAGACTGGCTGTGCGGATTTATGAGGAGGCAAAGAAAGCAGGTCTTCACGCCCTGGACGCTCCGGTGACAGGAGGCGACAAGGGGGCAAAGGATGGAACATTGACCATTCTTGCCGGCGGTGACAGGGAAGACTTTGACGTCTGCCTGAACATCCTTCAGGCCATGGGTAAAAATATTGATTATGAAGGTAGGGCAGGAAACGGACAGCACACCAAGATGTGTAACCAGATTGCGGTTGCGGGAGCCCTGGCAGGGGCTTGTGAGGCAATGGTCTATGCCAGGAATGTGGGGCTGGATGTGGACACAATGCTAAAGTCCATTTCCACAGGAGCCGCCGGCAGCGTGCAGATGAACAATGTGGCTTCAAAGGCGCTGCAGGACGACTACCGGCCTGGATTCTTTATCAAGCATTTTATCAAGGATATGAACCTGGCGGATGAAGAGGCCAGGGCAGCGGATACGGAGTTAAAGGTGCTGGAGGACGTCCTTTCCATGTATAAGGAATTGGAGCGGGAAGGCATGGGAGAACTGGGAACGCAGGCTTTGATCAAATATTATAATTGGTAAGCCTGCAGCTGCAAAGGTCAGGTGGGAGACATGGACAAAGGAATTGAATACATTTTGGAGGTGGCTCGCTGCGGCGGCATCACGAAAGCAGCGGAGAACCTGTTCATTACCCCGTCTGCCTTAAGTAAATTTGTCCAGGCCAGGGAGTCTGAGCTTCAGGTGAAGCTGTTCCACCGTGTGGGCAAGCGGTTTGTGCTGACCCAGGCAGGGGAGTATTATGTTCAGAAGATAGGGGAGATCGAGCGGATCCAGCGGGAACTGGACACGCAGATGGGCAGTTTTTCCAGTATGAGCAGGGGGGTGATACGCATCGGGGTCCAGGCCACCTTTACGGAGGTCATGTTCCGCTTTATCCTGCCGGAGCTTAAGGAGGCATTTCCGGGGATCCGAATCCTGATGCACGAGCGCACCGTGGGGGAGCTGGTCCAGATGGTAAAGGGGCGCCAGCTGGACGTGCTGCTGGCCGTGATGGATAAGCAGGAGCATGGCTTCTGCTATGAAACGGTCCACCAGTGTGAGCTGGTGATGGCAGCGGTGGGGACGCATCCGGTGGTACGGAAGGCTGTTTCAAAACCGGGATTTCGATATCCCTGGATCGACCTTTCGTACTGCTGTGATCAACCCAATGTAATGCTGATGCCCGGTTCCCCGTACCGTACCTATGCGGATAATCTGTACGGTTATTACCAGCTGAAGCCGGATATCGCTTATGAGCTGGGATCCTCACGCAGCGGCCTGGCCTGTGTGGCGTACACCCATGCCCTGATGATCACGCTGGACCACATGATATTTAATAATCTGTTCCATGAGGAGATTGTCCCCCTGTCCGTGGGTGAGAAACCCTTATCCAGGAATTTGGTCACCGCACATCCGGAGGAATCCATGCTGACAGAGGAGATCAACGTGTTTCACCGTATCTGCAAAAAGCATATCCGGTAATATAGTAACCGTTCAGTTTCTCCGTCTGGACGATTACGTAAAATATTGAATTAAAGTTGATAAATGTTGAAAATATTGAGCTGTACATCTGCATTTGACTGCATTATGATAAGTATATCAAAGGACGGCGCGGTCATTGAAGAATGAGTACTCCCGGACATTAAAAGGATCCGGGATACTCTAACCATACGGAGGAAACCATGACACCTTTACAGATTACGCTCATTATCTTGCTATGTACCATCATAGCGTTTTTATCGGGAAAAATCCCATTTTCCATCATTTCAGCGGGAATCATTCTCGCCCTTATTCTTACCGGTGTGATGAAGCCGGCCGAAGCCTTAAGCGGTTTCATCAACACCAATGTGGTCATGTTTGTTGCCATGTTTGTGATCGGCGCTGCACTGACCAAGACCAGTCTGCTGGACAGAGCCCAGAAACTGGTGGTCCGCTACAAAAATAATCCCAAAATGCTGATTTTGATTTCATCCTTAGTGGCCGGTTTCCTGGCCTGCCTGACCAGCGCCACAGCCACGGCCGCCATCATGATTCCCCTTTTGGTGGGGATTGCCAATGAGATCGGCACCAGCCGCAGCAAGATGCTGTTTCCCGCCATGGCTATTGCCAACATAGCTACCGCCATGACATTCCTGGGACAGGGGGCCAGCAATATGACCTGGAGCGATGTTATGATCAAGGCGGGCGCTTCCATCCCGTTTTCAATCTGGGATTTTACCATTGCCAGAATCCCCATTCTGCTGATTTCACTGGCCTACATGGTATTTATCGGCTACCGTCTCATGCCTGACATTGATAATTCCCAGTTTTCAGATAACATTCAGAAAAAGGACACGGCCAGCCATCTGACACCTTCCAAGGAAAAGGTGGCTGTCATCCTTATCCTGGGCACCATTGCCTGTATGCTGTTGGAATCCGTGACCGGAATTAAGATGTACCTTACCGCCTCCATTGGGGCATGCCTCCTGGTCCTGTGCGGCGTGCTGTCGGAGCGCGAGGCCCTGGGTTCCATTCATCAGCCCACCGTGTTCCTGTTTGCCGGTGTGCTGGCCCTCTCGGACGCCATCAAGATAACAGGGGCCGGGGATGTGGTGGCGGACTGGATGATCTCCCTGCTGGGCAATACCACCAACCCCTATGTCATCATGGCAGTGTTCTTCATTATCCCATTCATTCTGACCCAGGTGATGTCCAATCTGGCAACCGTGACTATTTTCATTCCATTGGTAGCAGCTGCCTGTGTAAAGATTGGAGTGGACCCAAGGGCGGCTGTAATGGGCGTGCTCATTGCCAGTTGTACCTCTATCCTGACCCCCATGGCGGCTCCCTGCCAGATCATGATCATGGGGCCGGGCGGGTATTCACTAAAGGATTATCTGAAATGCGGAACACCTTTGGCGGTTATGATCACTATTGTCTGCATTTTTACACTGCCTATCATGTTTCCGTTTTATTAATGAAGAATGAGGTGACCATATTATGAAGATTACTGGTTTGGAGATCATTCCGGCAAGCAAATATTTATTTATCAGGATCAGCACGGATGAGGGGATCCACGGTACGGGCGAGGCCGGGGCCTGGGGCTTTTTAGACGGAGTGGAGGGAGTGCTGAGACGTTTTGAGAGCTATCTTCTGGGCAAAAACCCATTTCAGATTGAGCACCACTGGAATTATCTGTACCGCAGCATGTATTTCAGGGGATCGGTGATCATGAGCGCCCTGTCCGCCATTGATATTGCACTCTGGGATATAAAAGGTAAGGCGCTGGGCGTGCCGGTTTACGAACTGCTGGGAGGAAAATGCCGGGATAAAGTGAGAAGCTACGAGGCGGTTTTCTGTTATACGCCGGAGGAAATGGCTGAATTTTGCGTGAATTTAAAACAGAAGGGATATGATGCGGCCCGTCTGATGATCACAGGTGATATCACCAGGACCCAGGCGGACCGGTCATCCGGTATTTATAACAGCAAGGTGGAAGGTTACATAGAGCGGGTGAGGGCCTGCCGGGAAGCGGTGGGGAGAGATTTTGACCTGATCCTGGAATGCCACCGCAGTATGGATCCCTGTGAGGCCATTGCATTTGCAAAAGGGGTGGAGGCTTACAGACCCCTGTTTTTGGAAGATCCGATCCCCCCGGACAGCCCGGAGGCTATGGCGGATGTTGCCAAGGGCACAAGTATTCCGGTGGCAACAGGAGAGCGCTTTATCAATATACAGGAGTTTGAAACAATTCTACAGAAGCGGGCGGCCAGATACCTCAGGCCGGATGTCTGCGCCCTGGGTGGTCTGACTCCCTCCAAAAAGGTGGCGGCCATGGCGGAGGCGAACTATGCCAAAATCGTGCCTCACAATCCATTGGGTCCGGTTTCCACCGCAGCCTGCCTGCAGCTGGACGCGGCCATCCCCAATTTTGCCATCCAGGAGTTCCCATCCTTTTATCACCAGGGAAACGAGGCGGAGATGACCACCGAACCGTTCCGGGAGGAAGATGGATACATTGTGATCCCGGATGCACCGGGAATCGGAATTGAGCTGGCAAAAGACCTTACGGAGAAGTTCCCGCCCAGACAGAGAAGCATTTCCGCCCAGACTGCCTATGACGGCGGGGTATATGACGTATAGTGGAACAGGTTGCCAAAATCCTCATACTATAATAGTAAACAACGTATTAGTTAAGGATAGCTATGAACAACGACCCCAGAGGAACCATCGTCCGGCAGGGAAATGCCCTGCGTATTGATAATGCATTTGTGGAGGACAGCTCCTGTACCAACAATTCAAACGGAACCATATTGATCTCTTATTCCATGCCGGAAGCCGGACAAATGGTTTCCATCCAGACCCTACAGCTGAACATAAACAGAAATACAGTTATTATAAATTCTTTTGGACAGAGTGTGGGCCTGTGCCGGATTCAGCCGGGAATGTGGATCAATGCCATTTTTTCTTCCCGCATGACAAGAAGTATCCCGCCTCAATCCAATGCGTTTATGATTGTTGTGCGAAGCAGGGGTCAGGAGACTTCGGTGACAACAGACCGGATTGTGGATGTGGATGCATGCAATGGCTTTATTTACACTGGAAATCGCGGTGATATAAACAGCCAGATCAGGTTCAGTGTTCCAAGCACCACGCCGATCACAGACCGGGCAGGGAGACCTATCAATATCCATTCCCTCCGGCCCGGCCAGATGGCCAGGATCACCCATGCCAATTTTATGACGGCAAGTATTCCACCGCAGACGACCGCGTACAGGATTCAACTGATTTAAAAGAGTATAAATATTTATTCCCGGTAAGGATTCTTCCTGGCCGGGAATGTTTTTTATATACATAATTGAGCTTTTAAGAAAGATAATATCAATATGAAAAATTATAATAGGTGCAAAAAACATTGTAAGGAACATGAGACATTGACTTACGAAACACCGGCCAGCGAAACACCGGTCAACGAAACGCCGGCCAGCGAAACACCGGCCAGCGAAATATGCATAAACGAATTATCAATCGGAACCCATCTTTCAGTTGCCAAGGGGTACGCCGCTTTGGCAAAGGACGCGGTCCAAATCGGCGCAAATACATTCCAGATGTTCATCCGCAATCCCCGGGGAGCCAGGGCAAAGGAGTTAAAACCGGGAGAGATCGAGACATTCCTGGATATTTTGCAAATGCATGGATTTGGACCGTTTATAGCCCATGCTCCGTATACGCTGAATCTCTGTTCGTCAAGCCGGCATTTGAGAGAGCTTTCCGCCCGGATGATGGGGGAGGACCTGCATCGGATGGAACTGATGCCGGGAAATCTGTACAACCTTCATCCGGGCAGCCGGCTGGACCAGCCCCTGGACAGCGCCATTGAACAGATCGCCCAGGGGCTGAACCATGTGATGTTCCCGGACATGAAGACCACGGTGCTGTTGGAAACCATGTCCGGGAAAGGCAGCGAGGTGGGAAAACGGTTTGAAGAACTGAAGGAGATTCTGGACCGGGTGGCCCAAAAAGATCACATCGGAGTCTGCATGGATGCCTGCCACATGTGGGATTCGGGATATGACATTGTGGACCGGCTGGATGAGACGCTGGAACAGTTTGACCGTCTCATCGGATTAAACCGTCTGAAAGCATTTCACATCAATGACAGCATGAATGTCAGGGAAAGCCACAAGGACCGGCATACACTGATAGGGGAGGGGCACATCGGGGAGGACACGATCATCAGGATCATCAACCACCCGCGTCTGTGTCATCTGCCCTTTATATTAGAGACGCCCACGGACCTGGCCGGACATGCACAGGAAATAAAAAAGCTGAGGAAACAATATGTATGGGGATCTGTCAGTGATAAAATTTCAGAGCAAAATGGGATAAGTAAGACATACCCGGGCGCAGATTTTTAATGTTAGTGAGATTTGGCTCATTACGTGCTACTATGTAAAAAGAAATACGGATACGGAAGTTGATAAGATCCGGGAATATTTTTATAAAAAGGAGAAGGTAATGAGCGAACATAATATTAACCTGCACCAGACTGTTAAATGTGTAAGACTGTATTTTAACACGCTTGATTATCGGACCTCCCATTTTCACCGGGATATCGAAGTTATGTGGGCATTGGAGGACGACCTGGAAGTACAGGTGGGCAATGACCGATGTACGGTGCGGGAGGGGGAGATGGTCCTGATGAATTCGGAACAGCCCCATGAGATCAAGGCCACGGGGAAAAGCTGTACCCTGCTTGGGATCCAGATCTCGCCGGATCTGGTGGCCGAGGACGTGCCGGAGTTTGAACATATCCATTTTGACCAGTATTTTGTGAACAGTCTGCCGCAAGAGATCTATAAGGATATAGAGCAGACCCTGCTTGATGTAACATGGCAGTACCTGACACAGCCTGCCTTTTATGAATTCTTTTGCAGAAGCCAGATCCGGCTGTTTCTCTATACGCTGTTATCCTACCTTCCTTACCGCGTGCTTACAGAGGAGCAAAGCCAGATCCAAAAGAATCAGAATGCAAGGCTGAAGCGTCTGATCCAATTTGTCAATATGAATTACCAGAATAATATACGGTTGTCCGACTTTGCAGAAAGGGAGGGACGGTCACTGAGCCATATCTCACATTTTGTCCAGAGCGCCATGCATCAGAGTTTCCGCGAATATGTGGACCTGGTCCGGTACAGCGCCGCATGTAAGATGATGGCCACGGGCCGGTACAAAATGCTGGATATCTGCATGGAATGCGGCTTTTCTGATTACCGGTATTTTTCAAAAGCATTTGTCAGCCGTACCGGAGTCACACCGGAAGTATATGGGAAAAAATTACTGGAAAGGGTGGGGAACGAAACAATGTTTAAACACAGCATCCATTCCAGTGAACGGTTTTATACACCGGAGCAAAGCATGGAACTGGTAAAGAAATATAGGGAAAAGTATAGGTAACAGCAAAAAAGTCTAATGAAAGCAACAATAACATCAAGGATATAATGGGGAGGAATGATATAATTAGTATAATTCAATCTACAGGAACTGTTTCCGGAAACCAGTTGTGTAGGAAGGCATCAACAAACCATAGATTCAGATTGGAGAGGTAAGCGTATGAAACGAAATTTAATTGGGGCGGCTCTTGCAGCGGTAATGACGGCATCGGCAATCAGCGGCTGCGCACCGGCAAAGGTTGATAACAAAGAAAATACAGCAGACAGCAAAGGGGTCTTAGCGGACAGCAAAAAGGAGTCGGGAAGCGGTACGGGGAAAGCCGCGGACGGAAAAGAGACATTTGTGTTCTGGACCGGGTTATCCGGACAGGCCGGAGAGGTGATCCAGCAGGTGATCGATGATTATAACAATTCCCAGGATAAAGTCTTTGTGGACCTTCAGTATCAGGGCTCATACCAGGAATCATTGAATAAGTTAAAGACATCCATGCGCACACAGGACGGACCGGATCTGGTCCAAATCTATGAGGCAGGAACAAGGACCATGATTGACAGCGGCTTTATCATTCCCATGCAGCAGATCATTGACGATTACAATATTGATATATCCGGACTGGAAGAAAACATGCTTAACTATTACACGGTTGACGACCAGCTTTATTCCATGCCCTTAAATACCTCCGTGCCGGTCTGTTATTATAACAAGACCGTCCTCTCGGAGATCGGTTATGAGAACGGTCCTCAAAGCTGGGATGACATTGCCGACATTTCCCGGAAGGTGATGGATCAGGGCCTGTCCAAATCAGGGATCGCACTTTGCTCAAACCTGATCTGGTGCTTTGAACAGCCCATGGTACAGCAAAAATATCCAATGGTAGATAATGGCAACGGGCGCACGGGAAGAGCAACAAAAACAACATTTGCTGACGGCACGCTGGCGGTGGAGATCGCCTCCAAGTTCCAGGAACTTGTGGCAAAGGGGTATGTTGCTGATGTTGGTTTTACCATTGAGGCCAACCGGGCGGCCTTCTGGTCAGGAGACGCGGTGATCATGTGTGACTCTTCAGGCTCCATCCGTTCATCCTTAGAAACCATCGGCGGCGCCTATGAACTTGGCGTATGTAAGTTCCCGGGACTGACGGCGGATGCCCCCAACGGCGGTGTCACCCTTGGCGGCGGCTCTGTTTATATCTGTGATAACGGAAAGGGTGACGGCAGGAATGAAGGGATCGCGGATTTTGTCAAGTATCTGATCTCCCCAAAAGCACAGGGATACATATTTGCAAACACAGGATATTTCCCGGTTACAGGGGAGGCATTAAACCAGGATGCCGTAAAGGAAACACTGAAAACATATCCGCAGTACCAGGCCGTGATTGATACGGTGAATGAGTCTCCCAACATGGGATATGGTCCGTTATATGCCAGTCTGGTGGATGCAAGGGAGATTTATTCCAGCTATCTGGAACGGATGATGCTTGGAGAGATAACACCGGAAGAATGTATCAGCAAGTCGGCTGAAGAGATCGATATATTGATTGAGGAATACAATGATATTAACTTCTAGTACAAGAATGCGGGCCGGGTCAGGCCGATGTCCTGAGGCAGGCCTGATCTGGGAAGAAGGAGTTTGCTTATGAGTAGTATGAAGAAAAAAGCTGACAGAAAGGTGACGAAAAAGCTGGAACCCTATCTGTATCTGCTGCCGGTATTTGCCCTGTTTGGGGTATTTACATTCTATCCCCTGATCCGCACCGTGGTAATGAGCCTTTCTTCCGTTAATTCCATGGGAGAAATCGTCAAATTCGCGGGATTGAAAAATTTCCATACCTTGTTCCGGGCAGAGCAGTTTTGGAAAAGCTTTCGGACCACCTTTGTGTTTGCAGCCTGTCTGGTTCCACTGGAATTATTGATCGGGGTAACCTTAGGGCTTCTCGCGGATAACCGGAAAAAGAAAACCAGCCCCATCCGCACCATCTTTGCCCTGCCCATGTCGATCTCCTATGCCTGCGGGGCCATGATCTGGCTTATGATGTTTAACCCCACTGCCGGCCTTATTAATTCCGTGATCGGAAAGCCGATCAGCTGGTCCGGTGACCGGATACATGCAATGCTTATGATCATTATCACAACCTGCTGGCTGACGGCCGGTATGAATTTTATCTATGTACTGTCAGGGCTCCAGTCAGTGCCGGATGAGCTTTACGAATGTTCCAGGCTGGAAGGAGCGGGCTATCTTCAGACGGTGCGGCATATTACGCTGCCCTGCATCTCCCCCACGCTGTTTTTCCTTCTGGTGATCAATACAGTCAATGCCTTTCAGATCTTTACCCAGGTCAAGCTGATGACAAAGGGCGGTCCAGGGGGAAGCACATCTGTGATGGCGTATTCGATCTATGAATCCGCTTTTGTGAGCAACCGCTGGGGATATGCCAGTGCACAGTCGATCGTATTCTTTGTGATACTGCTGATCATTTCCATCATTCAGTTTAAGGCAGAAAAGAAGGGGGTGTTCTATCAATGAGACCGAGTACCCGCATAGGGAGAACCTGTTTTTTGGCGGTGCAGATACTGGTAATATTGGTTATTCTATGTCCTATCCTGTATGCGCTGGATATAAGCTTTTTACCGCTGTCCCAGATATTTGGCAAGCCGCTGAAGCTGATTCCCCATGAACCGGACCTTTCTTATTACGTTACGGCATTTCAGAGAGCGCCCCTGTTTCGCTATCTGGTCAATACGGTAATCATTGCGGTATGCATTACGGTTGGACAGGTCTTTCTGGCATGTATCACGGCATTTGCATTTGCCTACTTTGACTTTAAAGGGAAAAATGTACTGTTTATGGCCATTTTGGCAACCATGATGATACCGGGGGAGTCCATTGTCCTGTCCAATTACCTTACAATGGGGGAGCTGGGCCTGTTGGACACCTATGTTGCAATGATCCTGCCATCCCTGGCATCTGCCACCACCATCTTTTTTATGCGCCAGGCGTTTTTGCAGACACCCAGAGAGCTGTATGAGGTGGCTTCCATGGAAGGGTGCAGCAGCCTTCGTTTTCTTCTGGCGATCCAGATCCCGCTGTCCAAAGGCGCCATGGGGGCTGTTGGGATCTACACGTTCATTAATGCATGGAACGCTTATATGTGGCCTTTGCTGGTGACAAATACGGATAAAATGCGCACGGTCCAGATCGGCATCGGTATGCTGCTGGATGCGGAATCCGCGGATTACAATGTGATGATGGCAGGCGTGATCATCGTTATGCTGCCAACCCTTTTGCTGTTTACATTTGGACAGAAATATATACTTTCAGGCGCTTTGTCAGGAGCCATGAAAGGCTGAGCATGATATTAAGAGCTACAAGGAGGAAAATACAGTGGAGTTCACATTTTTAGGCACAGGAGCTGCAGAGCAGTACCCGGGGTTATGGTGTACGTGTGAGTATTGTACAAAAGCAAGAAAAATGGGCGGGCGCAATATCCGTCATACCAGTTCGGGCCATTTTGCAGGAGATTGCCTGATTGATTTTCCACCGGAGACATTTACCCAGGGAGAGCGCTATGGAGTTGATCTGCTGGCGTCCAGGCTGCTGTTGGTAACACACTCCCATGAGGATCATTTCTATCCCCAATTGTTATACTGGCGCTACCGTCCCAAGGAAGCGGCAGACATGTCGGAGGAGGAAAAGTTTAAACGGGGATATAGCAGGCAGCAGGAACTGCCCACACTGTATATCTACGGAAACCAGTGTACATACCATACGTTGGCGGATCATTTTAACGGACAGGATCTGGAAGATTTCGCAATTAAGTTCATTGTCCCGGAGCTGTATCAGGAATATGAATGCAACGGGGTCAGGTTTGTGCCCATGGAAGCTTCCCACATAGACCGCGGCAGTTCAAAGGGTCTGATCTATATCGTTGAAGCCCAGGGAAAGACGTTTTTGTACGCCAGTGATTCAGGGCCGTATACGGAGAGGACCAGGAAATGCATTGCCGCCCATAAATTTGACGCAGTCATTATGGAACAGACCTTTGGCAATGCGGATAAGGGAAATTATCACATGGATTGGGACCACGCCATGGAGGCCATGGAGTTTTTTAAGGACGCAGGGATATGGAAGAATAAAGAGCGGATTTACTGGACGCATATGAGTCCACATAAGACCCCGCCCCACTCAGAACTGGAGAAACTGCTGGAGGGGACACCCATCACTCCGGCCTATGATGGTCTGAAAATTGAGATATAACTGGAGAACAGCATGATTGCAAATTATCACACACACACCTGGCGCTGTATGCACGCATCAGGCACAGAACGGGAATACGTAGAAAAGGCGATTGAGGGCGGGCTTAAGATTCTTGGATTTTCAGATCATACACCCATGCCATATTCCGGCGGATATGTCAGCAATGTGAAAATGAGGCCGGATCAGCTGGAGGATTATGTGGATACGATACTGAAACTGAAAGATGAATACAAGGACGATATTGAGATCCATATCGGGCTGGAAGTGGAGTATTATCCAAAGTATTTTAAAGCCCTGCTTAAGATGACAGGGCAGTACCCCATTGAATATTTTCTGCTGGCCCAGCACTATCTTGGAAATGAAGTGAATGACTTTTATTGCGGAGCGCCCACGGACTCCCAGGAACGTTTGGCAAGATACTGCGGTCAGTCAAAGGAAGCATTGGAAACAGGATGTTTTACATATTTTGCCCATCCGGACCTGATTAATTTTACCGGGGACCGGGCAGTATATGGCCGCTGGATGCGCCAGTTATGCCACTGTGCCAATGACCTGGACATACCGCTGGAGATCAATTTCCTGGGTATTGGAGATAAGAGGAATTATCCGAATCCGGAATTTTGGAGCATTGCAGGCGAGGTGGGAAACAAAGTGATCTTTGGATCCGATGCCCATCTGCCGGACCGGGTTTGGAATCCCCAGGCCCTCTCATTTGCAGAAGAACTGGTAAACAAATATCATCTAAAGCTGGTGGACCGGGCGTGTCTGCGCGCGCCTAAAGAACCTCAAACTTGTGACTGATTCAGGCGGCAGTTTTGTCTTTCGGAAAATATAACCTGGGACTTGGGGAAAATGCTGTTTTTCCCCAAACTCCAGGCTCTTTTCCATCTTATTCCTCAGATGGTCCAGAAAGAGTTTTACTGCCAGGCAGAAGCTGCACAGCCGGTTCAGCAGGAAGGATCCATACCGGAAAAAGAGGAAATCCATATGAAAATAAATGTAGAGGCAGATGGGAACACCATTGTATATGAGCTAAACGACAGCCGGGCGGCCAGGGTTGCATGACCGCAAAGGTCTATTTCCCCGCCTGGTGTGAACCACCGCAGATCATACATATGGCTGTTTCTTACAACAAAAGCTGTTTCGGAAAAATTGTTTTCCAATGTGATATCCATCATTGTTTTTTCAGGAAGCCATCTGTCCAAAACACAGATAGCTGCCTGGTTCCCCCTAAATACCCTGTCGTTGTGGGGTTGGAGGAACTTACCGGAGAACCGTTTATCCTGTTGGAAGAAGGTTATGCCATTATGACAATGGTTGAGGCTGTGCTTGGGATCAGTATCCTGGCCGAACTTGTGCTCCGGCGTACCAATTACAATATCGTATACATTCCTATTGACCCGCCTGTTTACCGTACCATTGGGGTTGCGTACAAGGACAAAAACAGTCTGCCTATTGCCGTCAAATACTTTATTGAGTATTTGACGGCAAATAGAGAGCGGCTTCCATGAGAAAATTAATCAAACCAGGAAATCGCGGTTGAACTGCTGAAAATGATGGGGATCACGGTGGAGATCGCCGATCACGGATCATTGCCATGACTGCCAATGCGTTTGTCAATGACCGGCTGAAGACGGCGGAAGCGGTAATAAATGAGCATATGCCAATTGCCGCGGCTTATTACATAGCCGCGGCAGTTTAAATATCATATATGATTACGATACATATTCTTAGGAGGCCTGTTCGGCTTCCTTTTTTGATTTATTGGAGATCACCCTGCACATAACGGCGCATATAAGGGTGGTGATCAAAAAGGTGAGGGCAAGGAGGGAGACAGCTTCCGGTATATAGGCTGCATATGCCTCATTTCCAGCTGCCATGAGGGACGGGTCCACACAGGCAACACCTGTTGTGGCACATAGACCGGCTCCAAACCAGCCGGGCCGTTTAAGGATGACCTTGTCCGCCAGCAGATACATGAATAGCAGATTGATGAGCAGCACAATGATCGAGAGGACAATGCCCCGAAGCCCGGCATGGAACGCTGTTTTTAAATTGATGGCAGCTCCGAATACAAAGCCCATCAGCATAAGACAGATGGTGGAAGCGGGCTTTATAAATTTAATAAAGTCAGGATCCAGATTCCCCAGCAGCATACCAAGGAAAAACGGTATCAATACGTTGACAGCGGACATCCAGTTGACATCTGCTCCGCTGGAAAGATTGAATACAAGGATGGACCATACGGACATACAGAACAGCTGTGGAAGAAGCATCATGCCAATATCCTCGGGCTCTCCGTACTGCTGGGCCAGTGTCATGAATAGCCCGGGATTCATATAGCAGATAGCGGGGATGAATGCAAAGGCAGATATACCCCAGAAGCCATCCACTCCAAACAAGTGCAGGAACAGGGTGCCTGCCCCAAAGATAATAAAAAGTTTGAATATTGCATAGGTAGCACCGTATTTTAGAATGTAGCCCAGCTTTTTAAATGAAACAGTGGCTCCACTGGAAAAAAGCATTAGGCCGATGACACAGTATGTACCAGACTTGAACAGGCCTTCGCTTGGGCCTCCAAGGGTTTTCCAAAAATCAGGGAAGAGCGTGTTGAATACAGCAGAAATAAGCAAAGGAACAATTAGAAGCCCACTGGGGATTTTCTGCATGGTTTTCATGATACTGATTTTCATAACTATCTCCTTTCATTCTCCAAGAAATCTTAAATAAATCATTCATAACATGAACTTTATGCATACCGCATAGTGGGACAGCTATACTGTATAACGGGATTGTAGCAAAAAAGTTTGAGAAATGCAAGAGGAAAATATACAAATGTCATAATTCGTGATACGGCAGTAAAAGGCTTGGTCGGAATAGATTGCTTTTTTTTAAATTTAATAATATGATTATATAAAACTGGCGGCATGGTGGGGGCATGTGCCAACATAAACTTTTTAGAACAGGTGGTAGTTATGACAGAGAAAATTTTTACAGTACTTGAAGCCGTTGGAAAGACAAAAGGAACCAACAGTGTCAGCGTGATCCAGAAACTGACAGGACTTCCAAGAAGTACGGTCCATAGGATTCTCCAGAGCATGGAAAAATCCGGAATGATCGTGTATAGACAGGATAAGGGATATTCCATCTCCCAGAAACTTCAGCTGTTATGTCTGAGTTCTAATCAAAATACGGATTTCCTGGAGGTAATGATTCCACTTGTGAAGGAGATTGCGGAAAAAACGCAGGAAACGGTTTCCGTGAATGTTTTAGAAAACATGGAGCGGATCTGTATTTACAGGGTTGAGGGAAGAAAGCGCGCCATCAACAATGTGCATATGGGAGAGAGGGGACCCTTGTTCAGCGGTTCCACAGGCCGCGTTCTCACTGCGTCCCTTTCTCCGCTAAAGTTTGAAAAGGCCTTGATATATGGTGAGGAGAACGGCATCATTACGGCGGCTAATAAAAAAGAGGTCATTGCCAAGGTTGAAACATGCCGGCAGGATGGTTACGCGGTTAGTATGGAGGAGCGCTATGAGGGCTGCTGGTCCATTGCGGTTCCCATTGTCAGCGGGATCACAAGGGAGACACTGGGAGCGCTTTCCGTTAACAGTGTGATCTCTTCCTACTCGGAAGATGTGAAGGACATGTATATTAAAATGCTCCGGGAGGCATCCCAAAAAGCGGGATTGGAACTTTTAAGATAGAATACGGTTTATCTGTAAATAAGACGGTTCATACACAGCCGTCTTATTTTTTTGCGTTTAGGGTTTTCATTTTTTGTCAAAATCAGAATTAAAACATTTTTGTAAAAACATCTTGCATTGCAAAATGGAACGTGCTATATTCATAAATGGGACAGATATACCGTTAAATGGGACAACAAATGAGGAGGTTATGTTTATGAGTTCAATGGAAGTGAATGTTGGCGGTTTTAAAATGAAAAACCCTTTAATGATCGCGTCAGGTCCGATCAGTTCAAAACTGGAACATCTAAAAGAAGCTGAGGAGAACGGGTTTGCTGCTGTCAGTCTGAAGCATACAATGGCCTGGCAGAAATTTGAGGCAAAGCCGAGATGGTTTTTTGATTCTAAGATTGGAGTGATTGTTAGCGGGGATCCCCGCCTTGAGCCTGAGTATGCTCTGGATCTTATCAGGAAAGCCAAAGAACAGACCGAGCTTAAGATAGCGGTAAACTTGTCGGGAATTCCTAATCAGGTGGAGTCCTGGGGAGAACTGTCCCACATGATGGAACAGGCAGGAGCGGATGCCATTGAACTGAATTTCAATTGTCCAAACCTGCTGACAGCTGATGCGAAGACAAAGGCGGTCCTTGGGGCCAATCTCGGGGCGGATCCCGACTCCTGCAGAACGGTTGTGGCTGCAGTGAAACAGGCGGTGAAGATCCCGGTAATTGCAAAGTTAAACACAGAGAGCGGAAAGCTGATGCCGGTGTCCAAAGCCGTGGCAGAGGCAGGCGCGGATATCCTGAATGTTCATGCATCCTACCGCAGTGCCCCGGGACTGGATATTTATCACGGTGGGAAGATGCTGTATCCGGGAAGTGAAAAGGGAAATTTTGGAGCCATCAGCGGACCCTGGTCCAAACGCGCTTCCGACCGCTTTATATGCGATGTATACAGGTCCAACACTGGAAAGGCTGTCATTGGAGGAAGCGGATTATACACATGGCGGGATGTGGTGGAAACAATTATGTACGGAGCATCAGCTGTCCAGATGTGTGTCCCTGTTATGCAAAAAGGATTTGGGATCGGAAAGGAGATCCTGGACGGACTGGGACGGTTTATGGATGAATGCGGTTATCGCTCTATTGATGAAATGGTGGGACTTGCCACAAAGTATGTATGTGCTCCCGGGGAAATGGACTACGGGGATATCACGGCTCTGGTCGATGAAACAAGCTGTGTGGGATGCAGGCAGTGTATGCCGATCGCTCATTGTGATGCCATCACCTATGATAGCGCTGCAAAGAAATGTGCAGTGGATGAAGACTTGTGTGTTGGATGCGGCTTTTGCCGGGGTGTATGTCCCAAGGATGCAATCACATATGTGTTAAAGAAAGGAAAATAGAACATGAATATAACTGAAAAAATCATGGCCAAAGCGGCCGGGCTGGACTATGTGGAGCCAGGTCAGATCATCGAGGTTAAGGTAGATGGGGCATTTACAGTTGAAAAGCAGGGGCCTCTGTTTTTTTCAGAGTTCCGTAAGCTGGGCCTGAAAATATGGGATAAGGACAAGGCAATTATCCTGGTGGACCATGGCACACCGCCCAGCAAAGTAATGGATGCGGATCTGATCACCGACACCATCCGTTTTGCACAGGAATATGATCTTCCGCTCTATAACTCAGAAGGGATCTGCCATCAGATCATGCCGGAAAAAGGCCATATCCTTCCCGGGTATGCATATGTGGGAACGGATTCCCACACCACGACTTACGGTGCCTTTGGTGCATTTTCCACAGGGATCGGGGCTACGGAGATGGCATGGGTATTTAATAAGGGCAGTATCTGGATGAAAGTTCCCAGTGCGATCCTTATCAATATTGATGGAGTACTTCCAAACTATGTATACGGAAAAGATTTGGCCCTTTATGTCATGACCCTTTTAGGAACGGATGGGGCAAGCTATAAGGCCATTGAATACAGGGGAAGCAGCATCCGCCAGCTCAGTATTGATTCCCGCTGTTCCCTTTGTAATATGGCTGTTGAAGCAGGCGCAAAAAATGGGATCATAGAAGCGGATGAAAAGACTGTGGAATTTATTAAGGAGAGAACCGACCGCACCTTTGAAATCGTACATTCTGATCCGGATGCAGTCTACGATAAGGTCTACAATATAGATGGAAGCAAACTGGAACCAATGGTGGCTAAACCAGGAGGTTCCCAGTATTCCGTGCCGGTCGGTGAAGTGGAGGGAACGCCTTTTACCAGAGCTCTCCTTGGCACCTGCACCAATGGAAGAATGGAAGATTTCCGAATTGCACGTGATATCATCAAGGGCAAAAAGATCTCCTCCAATGTACGTTTGCAGGTCATCCCGGGATCCAGGGCCATTTTCAGACAATGTATTGAAGAGGGGATCGTCCAGGATTTTCTGGATGCAGGGGCTATCTGGTGTAATCCACAGTGCGGGCCGTGCGCAGGCGGTCATTATGGGCTGTTAGGGAAACATGAAGTGTGTCTCAGCACATCCAATCGTAATATGGTAGGAAGAATGGGAGATCCAACATCTCAGGTTTACCTGACTTCCCCGGCAGTTGTGGCAGCATCTGTTGTAAGCGGCAGGATTATGGATCCTAGAAAGATTTGAGGTGAATGAATATGGTAATACATAACAAGGTATTTGGTGTTTACGGGCCAAATGTGGCTGCGGAGCAGATCGCATCCTCCACCCATGTGACAGCGGTAACACCTCAGGGACTGGCCTCAGCTTGTATGAAAGATATTGATGCCCGGTTCCATGAAAAGATAAAGAACGGATCAATCATGGTGGCAGCCCAGAACTTTGGCTGTAATTCCAGCCGTGAATGGGCGCCCAGAGCCCTTAAATTTTCAGGGGTGGAACTGGTGATCGCCGACAGTTTTGCACGGATATTTTTCCGCAATGCCATCAATATAGGACTTCCCATTATTGAATGCGCTGATATTTGCGGCTTCTGCCGGATGGGGGATGAACTTGAGGCGGACCTTTCAAAGGGGATCATCAGAAACATAACACAGGGAACAGAAACTAAGGGTATGGTGCTTCCGGACTTTCTTCTGGATATTATGACGGCAGGAGGTTTGTTAAATAAACTTAAAGCTGAGATGGAGGGGAAATAGGATGAAGGTTCAGAAGATCGAACTGCTCAGGAGGATCACATCCGATCTGAACGCTGATGGATTCATGGTCTACAGTCCCCAGTGGCATAAGGAGAATTACCGTTTCCTGACAGAGAAAAATTTTATCGGACCATTTGGAGTGATCCTGTATCTGACGAAAACAGATGAGACCCATATTATTTATGGATCAGACTGGGATCAGTGTAAAAATAAGCCCTTATTAAGCAAGGTGTATGTTCACGGCACCGACCCCTACGGTACTGTGACCAAGCTTTTGAAGGAAGCGGGGGTAAAGAACCTGGCAGTGTCCGGGAAAAAGTATATACCCCTGGATCTGGCCCGGGCCGTTGATCTGGCGGGAACTGCCTGCATTCCGGGAGAAGGCAGGCTGGAAACTGCCAGGATGCAGAAGACAGAGGAAGAGATCGGATATCTGAGACAGGCCGTAAGCCTGGCGGACCAGGCATGGACCGTGTTTATGAAGGGCGTGGCGGATGGTCTCAACGAATACCAGATCGTAGCAGAGGTGGAGCATTATATCAAACGCCACGGTGCAGAGGATTGCTTTATGCTGCTGGCCACGGGCGGCGATGAAGTGCGCGGTATGACGCCTCCCATGATGCGCGTGGCCCAGCCCGGCCAGATGGTGCGCACCGAGGTGACGCCCCAGGTCAATGGCTGGTGGGCCCAGATTTGCCGTACCTGTGTAAAGGGAAAGGCTAGTGACAACCAGAAAAAGGCATTTGAGATTTTCCTGGAAGCAGAGCAGGCAGGTTTTGATATGATACGCCCCGGTGTTAATATCCGTGATGTGGCAAAAGCGGAAAACGATGTGTTCCGCAAGTATGGCTACGGTGAATACTGTACGGAAAAGTATACCAGGGTAAGGGGCCATGGCCACGGGTTGGACCTGGATGAGATGCCTTTGGTGTTGGAATCAACGGATCTGGTTTTAAAAGAAAACATGGTGGTGGTCATACATCCCAATACCTTCAGCCCGCTGTGCGGCTATATGGTATTTGGGGATCCGGTACTGATCACAAAGGATGGCTATGAACTGCTTTCCGTTACAGAGCGCAAACTGTTTGAGGTGTAGAAGGAGGATTATATGAAGCGTGGATATATGGATTGGGATAAAAATCTGCTTCCTCTGTCCGCCCTGGAAAAGAGAAGACAGGCACTGATGGAAGCAGCTGCCAAGGCAGGTGCAAAGGCGGTTGTGATATACGGTGATGTGTATTCGGCAGATGAGTTATCCTACTATGTGAATTATACGCCATACTGGTGCAACAGTGCGGCAGTGGTTACAGAACATGAGGTCTATATGGTGACGGGCCACAATAACCGCGTCAACCCCTGGATCCATACCTTGACTGGGATTGAGGAGGAGAAGCTGCTGGCTTCCGGATTCAAGGTCCCGGCCAGGACGGCCCAGTCCCTGAAGGAGCGTTTCCCCCAGGGCGGACGGATCGGAGTGATCGGAACATACGTTATGGCCGATTTGGCCGCTGCCCTTGTGGAACAGGGATTTGAACTGGTTGTAATGGATGATATAAAGACAGAGCTTTTACAGACAGCAGATGAGCCGTACAGGGAGACGGCCGCAAAGGCGGTGGGTATCCTGCGCCATGCGTTTGAACAAGGCGGAAAGGAATATGCACAGGGCGGGAACTCCAAAACCGTGGCGGCAGAAATCGAGTATGCGGCCAGGAAAAACGGCGCCATGGATATTGTGCTTTATGTCTCCCACAGGGGAAAGGAATTCGGACTGCCCGTCACCCTTGAGGACGCCAAGGGCAGATGGGCTGTTTATGGGCTGATGCAGTATCTGGGAGTCTGGGTCAGCCTTACAAAGACGTTTGGGATAGATACAAATGAGACAGACAGTCAGCTGGAAGCAGTGGCCGTGGAACTGGTGCCGGGGGCGGAGATGCCCCATGGGACCGGCAGTGTTGAGGTTACACTCAGACATGTGGCATCAGACACTGTTTCAGATCTAAACCAGAGCGTATGGGAAATTGCCGAGGGACAGGTCCTGTCCGTGGAAGTATTTGACAATGAAAGCGGCATTTACTGCAGCAATATGTACCGCATTACAGATAAGGGGGCAGTTGTTTTATGAACATGGTAGAAAAAATCCTGGCAAAAGCCAGTGGAAAAAAGGAAGTAAAGCCAGGGGACGTGGTGGTTGCAAATGTTGACACCCTGCTGCTTCACGACCTGAGCGGTTATATTACTGCCAATGTATTTGAAAACGAGGTTAAAAAGGAAATGCGTTACCCGGAACGTGTGGCCATGGTTTTTGACCACCATTTCTCCCCGCCCACGGAACAGAGGGCGGAGGTGTTGGAGCGCAACCGTGAATTTGCCAGAAAGTATCATATTAATCTCTTTGACTGCGGTTCAGGCAATATCCACAACGTTGGGGTGCGCAACGGTTTTGTGCGTCCGGGCACCATTGTGGTAGGTTCTGACAGTCATACCCCGGTCCATGGCACCATGGGGTGTTTTGCCACTGGACTGGGGAATAATTCCAACGCGGCTACCGTGATGGCCTATGGGAAAGCCTGGTTTATGGTGCCGAAGACCATTAAGATCGAGCTTACAGGAAGCACCAGGCCGGGAGTGACACCAAGGGATGTGGCGCTGTGGCTTACAGGGCAGATCGGAGAGGGAGGAGCTGTTTACCGCGCGCTGCATTTTACAGGCCAGTATATCAAGGATCTGGATGTGTGGGACAGATGGCTGTTCCCGCTGATTACCATTGATGTAGGTGGAAAGTGCGGCTTTATTGATCCGGATGAGAAGACCGCAGAATTTATCAAACAGTATACGGATGAGCCATTTGAGGTGATCACCTCTGATCCGGATTGCGAGTATGAGAAGGTGCTGAGCTTTGACATCAGCGATCTGGAACCCCAGGTTGCCGCTTCCCCTACCCTTGGCAATGTAAAACCAGCAGAGGGCTTTGGCGGAAGGCCGGTCCAGTGGGCGGAATTAGGCGGCCACGGAGGCGCGCGTTTGGAGGATTTCAGACAGGCGGCGGAAATCCTTAAGGGGCGCAAGCTGGCTCCAGAGGTGAAATTTAACGCGGTTCCCAGCAGCAGGGAAACATTTGAACAGTGCCTGAAGGAAGGGATCGTGGAGATCTTCCACCAGGCCGGAGCATCCTGGTTCCCCGCCAGTACAGGTTCCAACCAGGCCATTAATATGGGGGCAATGTCAAAGCATGAGTCCATGATCTCTACCCATGCCCGCAACTTCCCGGGAAGAAACGGTAGTCCCGAGGCAATCATGTACCTGAGTTCGGCATATACCGTAGCGGCATCAGCTGTAAAAGGATGTGTGACGGATCCCAGGGAATTTTTGGAGGGATGACAGATGGAGAGAGAAGGCCGGTGCTGGAAATTCGGTGATAATATACCAACAGACCAAATCGTAAAAGCTGACAGGGTATTGCTCAGCATTGAGGAGATGGCCAAACACGTGCTGGAGAACCTGAACCCTGAATTTCCGAAACATGTAAAAAAGGGCGATATCCTGGTGGCTGGAAAACATTTTGGCCAGTCCTCAGGCCGTGCAGTGGCTCCAAAGGCTATTAAGGCCACAGGCGTGGGCGCAGTGATTACAGAGTATGCATCACGTCTGTTTTACAGGAATTGTTTTGAGATAGGTCTTCCACTTTTGGAATGTGAGGGAATCACCCAGGGGGTCAGTGATGGAGATATTCTTTATGTTAATATGGAGAGTGGGATCATTGTGAACAAAACAACGGGAAGGGAATTCAGGGCCAGACCCATTGATCCCTTTCTCATGGAAATGCTGGAAGCCGGAGGGCTGATCGCCTTTGGACCCAGAATTGACGAATATCAAATATAGGAATTTGGTGGTGATACAGTGAGTGAAATAAAAGGTAGGGTGTGGAAATTTGGCGACAATATTCCCACGGATCAGATCGTAAGAGTGGACCGCGCCTTGGGCGACATGGAGGAGATGGCAAGGCATGTATTGGAAAACTATAATCCGGAGTTTCCAAAGAAGGTCCAAAAAGGAGATATCCTGGTGGCCGGAAAGCATTTCGGCCAGTCCTCCGGCAGGGCAGTGGCCCCAAAGGCCATCAAGGCCACAGGAGTGGGAGCGGTTGTGGTAGAGTATGCTTCAAGATTATTTTACAGAAATGCCTTTGAAGTAGGGCTTCCCCTTATGGAGTGTCCGGGAATTACAGACCATGTGTCGGATGGAGACTGCCTGTCCGTGGATATGACCATAGGGAAGATAAAAAATGAGACCACAGGAGACGTATTGCAGGCACGCCCGGTGGATCCGTTTTTGATGGAAATGCTGGAGGCAGGAGGACTGATTGCCTTTGGCCCGCGCATTGATCAGTGGAACGTTTGATCTATGACAGCTTTTGCGAACTTTGTAATATTTTGGTGTTTAAGTTTTCTGGGATATATGGCAGGCAGACGCTTAAAAGTGCCTGCTCCTGCCATTTTAGGTCCTGTTGCCTGCTTTATGGTTCTGGCTCTTTCCGGTGTTCATCTGTCCGTACCCGCATTCCAAAAGCCAATGTTATCCGTGGTTACCGGAATTCTTTTGGGGCTGCGTATGAATCACAGTCTGAAAGGAGTATACCGTCAGATCATTGTCTATGTGGCCTGGCTTATTTTGCTGTCCCTTGCAGGTATCTGTATTCTGACAGCAACGGGGGTTGACAGGGAGACTGCCTTTTTTGCAGCCATGCCCGGGGGAATGGCTGAGATCACTCTGATGTCTCTCAGTTACCGCTCGGATCCCTTTGTGACGGTTCTGCTCCAATCCTCCAGGATGCTTATTTCCATGACATTCTTTTCATCCCTGGCAGCAAGATACCGTAAGAAGGATCCGGAAGAAAGAAAAATGGATCATCTAAGGGGAAAGGGAATATCCCTGCCTCTGTGGTGCCTGCTGATCGTACTTTCCCTGGCAGGGGCGGGAATATTTGGACTGCTGCACATACCGGCGGCCACCATCCTGGCTCCTATGATGGTGGTGGGAACTGCTGTGCGGGGGGCCGGTCTGGAATGCAGGATAAACCGGAACCTGCAGACACTGGTGCAGATTGGTATCGGAGGCCTTACGGGGGCATCTATATCCAGGGAAAGTATGATGGGATTTCCACATTATATCATACCGATCATCCTGCTTAGCCTGCTGGTAACGGGTAGTGGAATCCTGATGGCGCATCTTTTAATGAAGCTAACACAGTGGGATAAGATTACATGTATCCTCAGCTGCTGCCCGGCAGGGCTTTCCCCCACGATCATGGTGGCCATGGAGTACGGTGCAGATGCGGATATAGTCACCATTTTCCAGGTGCTGCGTATGGTGACGGTGCTGCTCATGACTCCGGTGCTGGCGCGGTGCCTTCCGCTTTTTATACAGATGCCTTGAAACAGGCATAATCCGTATGGTCTGCACAATCCGTGCAATCCGTGGAACAGGCAAACATACATTAAGAAAAAACAAGGTACGAGGGCATCTCTGTATCAAATTACGGTATAGCTATTCGTGGCTATGCCGTTTTATCATCCTGTGTCTCAATATCGGCTTTCAACTGTGAGAGAGCCTCTTTTAATGTTTTTTGCTCCCCTTCGTAATTTGCCGACATTATCGCAAAACGCTCATCACTCAGTTTGCCCGATACATTATCTTCGTAAATCCGCTGAAATAATACATCAAGTTCAGCAATACGTTTTTCGGATTTGGCTAACTCACGCCGCTTTTTTGCAAGTTCCTTTTTCTGTTCCTCACTCGGTTTATCAAGCTGCTCCTGCACAAATTGCTTTTCAAACGCCTGTACATAGAACAGAACTCGCTGCAGACTTTCAAGTACTAAAGCATAAACAACCTTTTCACGGATGTAATGTGCGGTACAGTTTTCCGTATTCTTACAGTAGTTGGAGCAGAAAAAGTATCTTATATTGCAAACACTTACCTCTTTTAAACTAATATAGCAGCGGTGGAAAATCAATTGCATAAATCATTGAATTTTTCAAACTGCAAATTGGCTTACAGCTTGTAAGCCATTTTCATCAGAGTTGTAAAATCTGTACCAATAACGTATGCTTTTTAAATTTTGTACCGAAAAACCTGACATATTTGGAAAAGTTTTCTTCAAATCCCTGCTCATTGTTGTAAGAAATGCATCGCCCCATTTAGCATGTTTCTGTTTTGCAACAATATCTCTGCCTATATCCCAATATAAATCAAGCATCTCATAATTCACTTTCACAGAAGCTTTTATCTGACTATGCTTTATCTTGCTCTTTATAGTTTCTATCCATGCCTTGTATTCATCATTCACAACAAAGCCGACCTCTCTATCTGCCACTTATATTCCTCCAATGATATAATTTCTTCTGCCTGTTGTTTAATACCGTCAAATTGCTCAAATAATGATTTTCATTGTGGTTTCCTCCAATATATTTAGTTATTCCTCCAAATTCATCATATCCAACTGTCATTACAAATTCTTTAAAATGCTGAAAAAGAGACACTTCCTTATGTGAAGTGTCCCTTGGCGCATCTTTTTTGTTTCACAGATAGTTCATGATTTTACACCCTGATTTTTAAGGTGTGTTTCAGCTTAAGCTGTTAGGATGTCAGCAGGAAAATAAGCGGAGGTGGTAAAAAAGAAGGGCAGATATCCTGTTTTACTTTTGGCAGCCGGTATCCTTTGCACAGGATTGTTAATACACACATATCCCCCGGGCTGGGGCGGCGTAGTTCGGGCAGCAGTCAGGGAGCAGGCGGAGAGGAGAAGGAGGCAGAGGGAACAGTCCGTGGAACAGGAACGGCCAATGACGGATTGCAGCTGCTGGCATTTTACGGGGATGGCTCCTTCCAGGTCTATACATATGAAAGCCAGTGATACGCTGGCAGGAGAGCAGTGGGCTTTGTCCAATGACGGGACATTTCAGATGGAGGATGAGCAAAACCGCTTTCCTGTATTTGACCGGCCTTTTACCCAGCCGTCCGCCCCGGGACATTGGCAGAGACCACAACAGGGAATGTCCGGGAGCGCTCCTTGGGGAACGTCCGGGAACATGCCTTCGGGAACACCCCAGAACACGTTCCCGGGAGTTAGGGGGATCACACCCGGTAAAAATGGATCCTGCCGGGACGCTGGGTCAGGCATTTGCAGGATATCCCGGTCACGGAATCATATCCGCGGCAAGTGCGGATGCCGAGGCGGGAGCAGTGGCAGGGATCGATATAAACGTGGAGGAAGCCTGGGATTTATACGGGAAGGGAACCGGGAGGTGGTGATCGCGCTCATCGATACCGGGGTGGACATATCCCATCAGGAGTTAAGCGGTTCCATATGGATCAATGAAGATGAAATATCAGGCAATGGTATAGAGATACGACATCCCTGATCCGGGCCATTCAGTATGCACAGGACAACGGAGCATCTATCTGCAATCTAAGCCTGTCTACCACATCCTACGACCAGGCGCTGTATCAGACCATGGCACGATCCGGCCTGCTGTTTGTGGTATCGGCAGGGAATGGGGATGAACAGACAGGAACAGGGATGGATCTAGAGGTATCCCCCTGTTACCCGGCATCCTTTGATCTTCCCAATGTGATCTCTGTGGCTAATTTAAGCTATGACGGAACACTGTGCGGCAGATCCAATTACGGTTCGGATTCCGTGGATCTGGCGGCTCCGGGTACATACATACTCAGCACCACGGCAGATCAGGGATACAGTTATATGACCGGCACTTCCATGGCCGCGCCAATGGTCTCCGCGGCAGCCGCCTTGGTGTATTCCTATGGTGAGAATATTTCTGGCCCTTAGTCAGAGTTATTAAAGCGGCCCTGAAAAGGAGGATTCATGGATAGAAAAAAATTCATCAAGGTACTTTGCATTGATTTCCTCATTGCCCTGGTCTGTGTGTGGGGATTCCTTTTATATTTCTATATACTGCCCCGTAAGGACAAGGACGCAGGCACGGTGATCCTCGATACCCGGGAGATGGAAGGAGAAGGATTTGAGCTCCCGCAGCAGGGCCGTGAAGGCACAGGACCAAAGAACCAGGAACGAAGATCCCCGGAACAAACAAATACAAAGCGCCGGGGCGGACCCGGAAACGGCAATTCCAATACCAGGTCAATTGCCTCGGACCGGGATGCAGAACAGCCGGAAACGGCTGAAAAGGAAGAAACAGAACTTTATACCATCAGCGATGGGACCATGCAGGTGTGGGTTAAGAAGACCCGTCTGGGAACAGGGAACAATGCCATTACCTATTATACGGCGGATTTGTATCTGACATCCATCCGGCAGCTAAGGACGGCCTTTGCCCTTGGAAGTTATGGCAAGAATATGAGGGAATCCACTCTTGAGATGGCTGAGGATCACCAGGCACTTCTGGCAGTATCCGGGGATTCCTATGGAAACAGTGAAAGCGGGATCGTTGTCAGAAACGGAATCTTGTACCGCTCTGAAGTGGGCGATGCGGAGATCTGTGTCCTTTTTTATGACGGGACCATGGCAGTTTATGAACCGGAAGAATTCAACCGGTTGGGAATCCTTGAAAGAGATGTATGGCAGGTCTGGAATTTTGGCCCCTCTCTGCTTGAGGATGGGGAGATAAAGGAGGCATTCCGGACCACCGCCTATCTGAATAAGGAGAATCCCAGATGCGGAATTGGGTATGTGGCACCGGGCCACTACAAATTTGTGGTGGTGGACGGAAGAAATGCAGGTTATTCCAAAGGGGCGTCAATGACGGAGTTTGCCAGGATCATGAAGGATGAGGGCTGCGTGCTGGCCTATAACCTGGATGGAGGAAAATCCTCATCCATGGTCTGGGATGGGCAGTATGTAAACCGTCCGGCCGGCGGGGGACGGGATATCAGTGACATAATTTATATTGGAAAGGCGGGATCAGATGAATAAGAAAATAGATCGGATACTTCCACACATTACGATCATCATGTCCCTGTGGGTGGGCACACTGTGGGTACTGGACCAGTTAAATCCTCTCATGGGATTTATGGATTGTTTTGTCTCAAATACGGTGCAGATCGTATTCTGCTTCTTGGTACTGATTCATGGGATTCTCCGGGTTTGGCAGCAGTGTGGTGAAAAGGGGACGGTCCTGATAGGGCTTCCCGCCCCCAAACGGGCAGAGGAGACGGATGGGGAAGGGAAGGGATCAGATTGAGGGCAGCACAGGAAAACAGAGAGCCGGGGATATGTAATTATGTCGTAATACCGGCATTTGAACCCGATTTCAGGCTGCTGTCCCTGGTAAAGGGACTGTCAGGGTATCCTGGGATTGGGATCATTGTTGTAAATGACGGCAGCGAAAAAGGATTGTGCACACTCTTTGGGCGGACAGCAGAATATGCCACGGTGCTGTTCCATAGAACGAACAGAGGAAAGGGGAGGGCTGTCAAGACCGCGCTGGACTACATAAGAAAGAACAGAAAAGAGGCAAAAACGATCGTTATCGCCGATGCAGACGGACAGCACAAGGCGGAGGATATCCTGCGGGTCCTGCATGCAGCCCAGGGGTATGAACACCGGATGGTTCTGGGAGTCCGAAGCTTTTCAGGGGAAGTCCCCTTTAGGAGCAAATTTGGAAATGCAATTACGTGTGCTATATTTTACTGTGTAACAGGTACGTTTCTCAGTGATACCCAGACTGGCCTTCGGGCATTCCATGTCCGGCTGATCCCCCTGCTGCTTCGCATCAGGGGAGAGCGGTATGAATTTGAGATGAACACGCTGATGCAGCTGTCAAAGAGAAGGATCAAATTTGAGGAGGTGGGAATAGAGACCGTGTACTTGGATCAGAATGAGTCATCCCATTTTCGGGTGATAAGGGACTCCGTACGGATCTATTGGAATATTATAAAATTCGCATGTTCTTCCATGGCTTCCTTTGCCGTGGATTATGGACTTTTCCTTTTGTTTTGTGCAGGATTGTCACGGGTTGGAGCAGAGATGGTCGCAGCCGTGGCGGTCAGCAACGCGGCTGCCCGGGTCATCAGCGCCTGCTGCAATTTTTGCTGGAATCGAAAATATGTATTTCATCACAAGGGCAGCAGCCTAAAAGCAGGGCTGCAGTATTTTAGTTTGGCCCTGGCAGTTCTCTGTATCAATACGGCTTTATTATCATGGCTGGTGGTATATGGGCGGATGGGGAAGGCAAGGGCAAAGCTGTGTGCGGAATTATCCTTATTTGCCCTCAGCTTTATCATACAGCGGTTTATGATTTTTGGGAAAAAGGAGATTAGGCAGGCACAGTAAAGGAGGCGCGTCAGCTGGTTCCGGCGATACCGGTCCATTGGCGCTTTTTCTTTGTGCTTTTTTCGGTATATTTCTGTTGTTGTCTATGATCTTGATTCATGCTATAATCATTTTAATGCAAAACTCTGTCCATATATGCATTAGAATACGAATAAAAATTCGGAGGCGGGAGAGCCATGAAAAACTTTAGGGTAGCAAATAAGTTATTTATCTCGTATGCGGTCATCATAACCATGCTGATCGCGGGATGTGTGGTTAGTATTGTGGATCTGGTGAAGCTGGGGGGACAGATCCAGACATTTTACAATGGTCCCTTTACGGTTAACAGCAGCGCCAATATTGTGAATGCAAATTTTGAAGGAATGCAGAAATCCGTTTACAGATCCATATCCAATACAAACCCTGAGATCATACACGAGGCAATGGAAAACGCAGAGGACGCGGCCCGGGCCATCCAGGAGCAGCTTCCGGTCATCGAACAGCACTTTATGGGTGATAAGGAGATCATTGCACGGCTGGATGCGGCTCTCACAAAACTGACGCCCATGCGGGAGAAGGTGTTGGACCTGGCAAGCCGGAATAAGAAAGCGGAAGCGGCTGATTACATGGAAAAGAACAATATCCTAGTGATCAGGGAAGCACAGACAGAGCTGAACCACCTGATAGAGAATGGGAACACAAAGGGGGAAGTCCTGGTTGCGGGATTGAGGGAGCGGCAGATCAATGCAGTGACATCAATGGCCGTGCTGGGAATTGCAGGTATAATCATCAGCGCCGGGTTTGGATTCTGTATTGCGCGGGGCATTACACAGCCGGTCAGGGAACTGGAGCAGGCGGCCCGCAGCCTGTCCGAAGGGGATTTTTCCGCCATACGGATTACATACCGGTCAAAGGATGAACTGGGAAATCTTGCGGATGATATGCGCAGCATGGTTGCCACGCTGTCTTCGGTCATTCAGGATGAAACATATCTTTTGTCTGAAATGTCCAAAGGAAATTTAAAGGTGCGCAGCAATCAGAAAGAGCGCTATTTGGGGGACCTGAATCAGATGCTGGTCTCCGTGGAAAAGATCAACAGCAGGTTAAGCAGTACCCTGCTTCAGATCAACCAGTCGGCCAGAGAGGTGGCGGCTGGATCCGAACAGGTTTCCCAGGGGGCCCAGACCCTGGCCCAGGGGGCAACGGAGCAGGCTGCATCGGTGGAGGAGCTTTCCGGCACCATCAGAAACATATCGGATCAGGTGGTCAGAAACACGGAGAATGCAAAGAACTCCAGTGAACGATCCGGTATGGTCCGGTCAAAGGTATTGGAGAGCAGCGTCTGTATGGAAGAGCTTCTGGGCGCAATGTCAGAGATCAGTAAAGGTTCCGGTGAGATCAGAACAATTATGAGGACGATTGAGGACATTGCATTCCATACCAACATTCTTGCCCTGAACGCATCTGTGGAAGCAGCGCGGGCGGGGGAAATGGGGAAAGGCTTTGCAGTGGTGGCAAAAGAGGTGCGCAGTCTGGCGGATAAATCCGCATCTGCTTCCAAGAGCACGGCTGCATTGATCGAAAGCTCCCTTCAGACCATTCAGGATGGAAAGAAGATCGCAAATAAGACAGCGGTTTCCCTGACTGAAGTAGTCCGGGGAGTTGAGGGCGTGACGGATTCCCTTAATGATATTGCGGAAGCTTCCACGGATCAGTCGGATGCGATCCTCCGGCTTTCCGAATCGGTCAATATAATATCCGGGGTGGTGCAGACCAATTCCGCCACAGCGCAGGAGAGCGCTGCGGCCAGCGAGGAACTGTCCTCCCAGGCACAGTTTCTAAGGGGATTAGTTGATTACTTTAAGCTGGAAGAAGGCGCATAGACCTGCAGAAAAGAAGACATCTTTGGTGAACGGTATCTTTGATAACGTCCAGAGATGTTTTTCTTTTTATTGCATTTTTTGTATGATATAATAAAAGCCACAAAAAAGATAAAGGAGAGAAAATCTTTGACAGACAGCGAGAACATGATCTATAATCTGGTCTGCGATTATTATGAGACTAGGATATTAATGGGGGCGTGCCGGTACGGTGAGCTGCTGCCCTCCATTTCCAAAATAGGAGAAAGTTTTCAGATGGCTCCCCGGACAGTGCGGGCCGCATTTTCGCGTTTGGAGGAGAAGGGATATATCAGGATCGAGTCCCGAAAAGCGGCAAAGGTCATATACCAGGTAAATGACGAGCGTATTAATGAAAACGCTGCTCTGTATTTCGTGCCAAGACGGGAGGGAATGGTGGATTTTTGCCATTCCGGCAGATTGCTCATTGAACCGATCTGGGAATACGCCCAGGGCAGCCTTGGTCAGGAGACATGGGGGAGGCTAAAGCAAAAACTGGCCCAGGCGGCAAACGTGGATCTGTCTGTCTCCACCCGTCTGCATATCTACGCCTTTGCCGCATTGCAGAACAAACTGATCCTTAATTTTTATTGGGAACTTCTCCGGTATATCCGCTTTCCCTATCTGTCCGGTTATGATGCGCATCGGGAAAGGGACAGGGAGTTACTGACCCATGGGGAAGAGAATGACACCGTGTTTATGAGGGCGGCCTTTGAAGAGGATTTCGGCCGCGGCTTAAAGCGCCTGCTGGCTTTCTGTTCCCAGGCGGAGGAGAGATACGGCTTAAAGGGCAGGGAGCAGATTCCTTTCCGGTGGAGTGTATACCGGCAGAGGCCGCAGCTTTGCTATACCTTGGTGTCCCGAATCATTTTTGAGATCATAAAAGGAACCTATCCAATTGGAAGCTTCCTGCCGTCCCTGCCCACCATGTCAGAACAATTGGATGTATCATACCGGACCTTACGCAGGGCCGTCAGTATCCTCAACAGCCTTGGGATCATCCACTCCTACCAGGGAAAGGGGTCCCGGGTCTTAATGACCATAGGGTCAATTGATTTTCAACGGCCGGAGATAAGGGAGGGATTCCGTCTCTACCGGGACAGCCTGCAGTTCATGGCATTGACTGTGCGCCCGGTATTCCTTTACACATTGGAGCATGTGGAACCGGAGGAACGCCAGCGCCTGGCAGAGAAATTTGCGGATATAGTTAACAGGCACAAGTGCCAGTACTGCTTTAAACTGGCAATTGATTTTATCCGCAGCCAGTGTCCGCTGGCCACGGTAAGGGAATGCTACGTCAGGCTGGAGGAGTTTTTGGTGTGGGGATATCCCTTTGTATTATACCGGGCCGGTGAACAGCGTCTGCAGGAGGAATATGCTCAGATGACCTGGGCGGCGGCTGAGTACCTGAAAAAAGGGCAGTGGGAAAAGTTTGCGGATCATTGGAAAGAACTGATGGAACGCGAGTATGAGAAGGCCGGGGTCATGCTTTTTTAGCAGTGATACATAGCCAATGGCGTTTTTCTTCATATTCATAGGAGACATCCGCAAAACCAGCCTTTTCCAGACGGTCTTTTAGATCCTCCCCGCTGTAAATGGTCATGCCCTGAATCAGCTTGGACCATCTGTCGTTTTCGGGATCTGATTCTTCATTGCAGATCAGGAAAATGCCGCCGGTGCGCAGGGTGTGGCAGACCTGCCTGAAGCAGGAATCCAGTTCCGGCCAGAAATAGACAGTCTCAAAGGCAGTGATCAGATCAAAGGAATTGCCTTCAAAGGGCAGGGCAGAGGCATCTCCCTGGATGATCCGGCAGCGGCCGGCCCGAACAGCCGCGTTATTGGTTTGCCTGGATTTTTCCACACTTACGGAGGAGTAGTCCATGCCCACGGCATTGATTTGAGGTGCGGCCAAGAGCATGGCGGCCAGATTGGCCCCGCCTCCGCAGCCAATATCCAGTATATCCATTCCGTCTCTCAGGGCGAGATGGGAAAGCCCCCAGCCAGCCAGGCCGGCATGCCCCTTATTCATCATGGTCACCATCAGTTTTCCCACAGCCCCCTGGGGTTTGCATGTGTTTTGAAAAAACTTATTCATTATCTTATCCTCCATTCTGCCGCCCTTTTGGCGGTATGCACCATATAAGAAGTTCCTTGACCGAATGGTAGACCAGGGCCAGGAACAGACCGTGTTTGTCCCCAAGCCGGGTGTAGATAGAACCGGTGCTTGTCCGGGCCCGCCTGGCAATGGAGCGCAGGGATACCCCCCTGATACAGATCTTGGCACAGCCATCTATGTGAGAGTCTACATCACCTTCTGGATGATCCAAAACATTGTTATGAAACACTGGTTTGAATTTAACATGAATGTCCCCCTTTCTTCAAGCGCCCAGTTGATAAAATAGTTTGTTAACCATCTAATGAGAAAATATCTCCATATCAGATTCTTTTACGTAATCAACGTCCTGTCTGTTAATACTACCCAAAACACATATTGTTAATCAAAAATTTATAGACATAATGCTTGCAAAAATAAGATATGGATGTTATAATCCAGTTAATTAGTCCAGTGGACTAACTAAATCCTATTAATGCAGATCAAGAGGAATATACCATATGATTAACCAACAAGTGATAAAAGCCGTTAACAAAAAAAAGATATATATGCTGATCTCAGAGAACCCGGGGATTTCCAGAGTGAATCTGGCTGCCAGGACCGAGCTGAGCAAGACTACGGTTTCAGCCCTTGTGGATGAGCTGATCCAGGAAGGCCGTATTGTGGATGAGGGTGCGGTGGAGAGCAAGCGCCAGGGGCGCAGGCCCAACAGCCTGGCGGTAAATGACAGGAGGGATTGTGTCATTGTTCTCAACTGGAGAAAGCGCACCATCCAGGTTTCGTTGGTTTCCGCCGGATTCGAGGTTGAGATACTGGAGGAGACGGCTCCGGCAGAGGGGGAGGACCCGGCGGTCCGGATTTGGTCCATTACCAAGGATTTTATGGACAGGCACTGCGGGGAACGGCATGTGCTGGGGATTTGTCTCGTGATCCCGGGTATTATTGACAGTGAAAAAAAACGGATTATTTCCATGGTCCTGTCCCTGGGCGTGGACGACCAGGTGGTGACCGGCCTGAGGGAACAGGTAAAGGATCTTCCCCTGGCCATATTCAACGATACGGCCTGCCTGGCCTATGCGGAGAACGCCTTTGGCAATGTGGATATTAAGAACTATGTGTACCTGAACATCAATGAAGGCGTGGGTGCCAGTCTGATCCAGAATGGGAATATCCTGAGAGGGGCCACCGGTATGGGGACTCAGTTCGGACATTTTTCCATTGACCGGGACGGCGAGCCATGCAGCTGCGGCAACCGGGGATGTCTGGAGAACCGGATCGGAGAGATCGTGCTGGCAAAACGTGCCGTGGAATGCAATGCCCTGGAGGAATTTGAGGGAACGGAGCAGATCCTGTTCCGCCATGTGGGGCAGCTGGCACAGCAGGGAAAACCGGGGGCGCTTCGCCTGATCCGCGCGCTGGCGGATGATCTGAGTTTTGGCCTGGGCAATCTCATCACCATGTTCCACCCGGATACCATTATCATCGGAGGAATGGGGCGCAAGCTTGGGGATCTGTATCTGGAACGGGTTTTGGAACGGGTGAAGACCGTGGGGTTCCGTCAGTTTGTAGAGGACGTTGATATCCGTTTTACCACACTGAGGGAGGATGCGGTATTCCGGGGGGCGGCCAAGTATTTTATGGACACCCACTATGATTTTATGGAAGATATGAAGGGAAAATTATTTTTGTATTAAGGAGGATATGGTATGAAGCGGACCATAGGAGTTAATTCCAACTGCTACCACGGTTACAGCGTGGAGGATGCCCTGGAAGGCATTGCTGCGGCAGGATTTCATTACGTGGAGCTGACCGCCACCAAGGGGTGGACCGAGCATGTGTTCCCAAGCCAGACATTTGAGTATCTGGACGGTATCAGGGAAAAGATGAAGGAACTTAAGCTGGTGCCCTTTGCCATGAGCGGACACTGCAACCTGATGGACCGGGAACGCCTGGAGGATTTTATAAGGAATATCAGGCTGGCTGCATTTTTCGGCTGTGACTATATTGTCTCCTCCGTGGGGGAGGCACACCTGGAGGACAGGGAAAAGGCAACCCTTGAGCTGGTGGCAAAGCATATCAGGATGCTGCTCCCATACCTGGAGGAATGCGGCCTTACCCTAGTTTTAGAGACCCATGGGGAACATGCCACAGGGACCATATTAAAGGAGATAACGGACCGCATCGGTTCGCCACTGGTGGGGATCAACTATGACACGGCCAATGTGATCTATTATGGAGAGGTGAAGCCCGAGGAGGATATTGACACCTGCATGGCAGATGTGAAATTCATCCATTTAAAGGATAAAGCCGGGGAGATAAGGGAATGGAATTTTCCCGCTCTGGGAAAAGGAAATGTGGACTTTTCACAGATCTTCCAAAAGCTTTCCCTGGCGGGGAACGGCTGCCCCTTCAGCATTGAGATTGAATTTACGCCTGAGGGCGCGGGAAGTCTGGAAGCGGTAAACCAGGCTGTCATGGAATCAGCCGCCTACTTAAAATGCCAGGGATTTGAACTGTAACAGGGAGATCGTTACATCCTGACGTTTCCAGGGGCCGATGGGATCATGGAGCCTGTCAGGTGTATCAGATAGAATATGAAGGAGGATCATTCATGAGAAAGATGAAAAAAGTAACAGCGCTTCTGATGGCCGGTGCCATGGTGGCATCCATGGCCGCATGCGGGGCAAAGCAGGAGCCGGCGGCAGCCACAACAGCCGCACAGAGCCAGGAGAGCAAGGAGGAGACCACTGAGGCAGCCAAGTCCGGGGATACCGCCCCGGAGGAGACCACAGGAGAGGCAAAAGCAGCCAAGGACAGCTACACATTCGGCTACATTGCTTACGACAATACGGATATCTGGAACGAGTATTCTTCCAAAGCATTTGAGTACGCTGCTTCACAGGCGGATGTGGAGGTAAAAACCATTGTCCTGGATTCCAAGAACAGTCTGGAGGAATCCATCACAGCCATGGAATCCCTGATCCAGCAGGAGGTGGACGGCATTTCCATATTCCCTATCTCCACAGAGCAGGGAGCACAGCTTGTAAAGATGGCCAACGAGGCCAATATCCCGGTTACCATTGAAAACTTTGCAATGGATATTGATGATCCCGGGGATTACATAGCTTCCGTGGCCTGCGAATATGACCAGATCGGTTATGCGGCCATGAAGTATATTGCTGAGACAAAACCAGGGGCAAAGGTATTTTTCTGCGCGGGCCAGGAAGGCGCGGGCGTATATGAGAAGTACCAGGAAGGCGTGGACCGCGCGCTGGCGGATCTGGGCGACCAGGTGGAAGTGGTTGCAACCCTTCACGGCGACTGGCTGACAGACAAGGCGTACAATGTAACCACGGACTTTATTTCCACAGGACAGGAGTTTGATTACATTTTCGCAAACAACGGCATGATGGCCCAGGGCTGCTATCAGGCATTAAAGGATGCGGATATGGCGGACATCCCCATTGTCTCCACAGGTGGTTCACCGGACGACTACAAGATGCTTCAAGACGGCGTGGAGGCTGCTAATATGACAGCCCCCGTATCCATCCAGGGCGTTCAGACCTTTAAGAACCTGTATGATGCCGTGGTAGAGGGCAAGACACCTGAGAAATTTGTTTCCCTTCCCATCGTGCCTGTATCTGCGGACAAGCTGGACGAGTTCATTGCATGGGATGACTATGCAGCTGCTTACGACTATGTATACGGCAAGTAAAGGATCGATCAGGACCAAGTAAGAAATTTATGAAGCTGCCTCATGGCGTGTTTGAGAAATCATTGCACCTTCAGGCAGCTTTATTGAGAGTTACAGGAGGTGATACGAATGAATGTTGATTATAGGGAGAAGCCGATCCTTGAAATGCAGGATATTGTCAAGGAGTTTTCAGGCGTATATGCGCTGTCCGGTATCACTTTTGATCTGTACCGATCAGAGATCCACTGCCTGGTGGGGGAGAACGGGGCCGGAAAGTCCACATTGATGAAGGTGCTCAGCGGCGCCTACACTCCCAGCGGCGGAAAGATCTGTATTGACGGAAAGGATTACAGGACCCTGACACCCACCCTGTCCAAGGAGCTGGGGATCAATATTGTATATCAGGAAAATGATCTGGTTCCCAGTATGAATGTGGTGGAAAACATTTATGTGGGAAATGAAGTGGCGGACCGGTTCGGCCTGGTGAATTTTAAGGCCATGCTGGAGGAGACAAGGCGTCAGATGGAGGACCTGAAGATCCACATCGACCCGTTGACAAAGATCGAGGACCTGTCCGTGTCCGACCAGCAGTTTGTGAAGATATTAAAGGCTCTTTCCATTGAGCCAAGGGTACTGATCATGGATGAACCCACGTCCATGTTTAATGTGGAAGACGCGGCCAAGGTCCTGCAGCTGGCACAGACCATAGCGGCCAAGGGGATCGGAATTATATATATTTCTCATTATCTTGAAGAAATTCGGCAGATCGCGGACCGTATCACGGTTATCCGCGATGGGGCTGTTGTAAATACATATGAAAATACAAACAGGGACATTGAGCTCTCCGTCATTACCCGGGACATGGTGGGCCGTCCCGTGGACACCTTTTACCAGAAAGAAAGGCATGAGATCGGGGAAGTGATGCTGGAGGTCAGGGACCTGCAGCTGAAAAAGGAGGGGCCTAAGGTCAGCTTTGCGGTGAGAAAAGGGGAGATCCTTGGATTTGCCGGCATGGTGGGAGCAGGAAGGACAGAGATCGTAAGGGCTCTCACCGGTGCGGACCCCAAATACGGGGGAGATGTTTTGATTAACGGCAAAAAAGTAGTGATCCGCAATCCCAGGGAAAGCATTGAACATGGGTTTGCCCACATTACCGAGGACCGGCAGGGATTGGGCCTGATGCTCCATATCAGTGTGCTGGAAAATGCCACCATTGTGGGACTGGGGAAACAGATCAAGGGCTTTTTGGTGGATATAAAAAAGCATCCGCGCCTCATTGAACCCCTGGTACAGAAACTGAGGATAAAAACCCCCAGTGTGTGGACAGAGGCGGTTTACCTGTCAGGCGGAAACCAGCAAAAGGTGGTTTTGGCAAAATGGCTGTTTGCGCAGCAGGAGATCTATATATTCGATGAACCCACAAGGGGGATCGATGTGAATGCCAAGGCGGAATTTTATAAGCAGATGTCTGAGCTGACCAAACAGGGAAAATGCATTATCATGATCAGCTCGGATATGCCGGAGCTGATCTCCATGAGCGACAGGGTGCTTGTGATCCGAAACGGTGCAGTGGACAGTGAGCTTACCGGAAAACAGATCACGGAGCAGGAGATTATTAAACGAGCGTTAGGGGTGAAAAAAGATGAACAATAGGAAAAAACTGTTAAAAGACCAAAGAATTCTGCTGGCATTTGTAATTGTGGCCATCATTGCGGTGGTGTCCATGATCAATCCGAAATTCATCGCAGTCAAAAACCTCATAACCATTTTTCAGCAGATTTCCGTGATCGGTATCCTGACAATGGCTATGAGTATGCTGCTGATCAGCGGAGGCATTGACCTGTCGGTGGGGAATATCATGGTTTTGTCAGGGGTTGTCATGGCACAGATCATCAACACAAGCAGGAATATCCCTCTGGCTGTTGCGGCCGGGATCGGGGCAGCGGTCGCCTGCGGAGTGCTCAACGGGTTTGTGATCGCGAAAAGCAAGTGCATCCCCCTGATCATTACCCTAGGGACCAGCCAGGTGTTTTACGGGCTGGCGCTGACCATATCGGGAGGCAGGATCATGAGCTTTGGGGGTGCATTTAATGCCATTGGAAAGACAAAGCTGTTTGATGTATTTCCGGTAATGCTGTTTGTGCTGGCCGCAATGGTCATGCTGTCATATTTCCTCATGAACAAGACCAAGTTTGGAAGACGCATCGTGGCCATTGGCGGCAATGAGAAAAATGCCTTTTTGTCTGGTATCAATGTTACCAGGTATAAGATCATTATCTATGCCATTGCCGGCTTTTTCTGCGCCATAGCAGCGGTGATCTTTTCAGCCAGGATCGACTCCATCACCGCCAATGCTGGAACCGGATATGAAACCAGCGCATTGACCGCGGCCATCATTGGCGGAGTTACATTTGACGGAGGCAAGGGGACTGTCTCAGGAGCGTTTCTGGGCTGCGTGCTCATGGGCGTTATCAGCAATGCCATGAACATTCTCCAGGTGGAGACCTATATCCAGACCATTATCACCGGAGCCATCATTGTCTGCGCGGTGGTGCTGAGCAATATAAATAATATTAAGAAGAAATAGGAGGTAGGGCAGTGGTAAGAATAGCAATCTTAGGAGCCGGTTTTATGGGAGGAACCCATGGAACCGCCTACCAGAATATCAGTAATGCTGAGATAGCGGCTGTGTGTGATCAGAACGAGACATTGGGAAGAGCGTTTGCGGAAAAGTATCACTGCAGGTACTACAGCAGTTTTCACCAGATGTTAGAGGAATGTCAGTTTGATGTGGCGGATATATGCCTTCCCACATTTCTTCACGAGGAGTATGTGCTTATGGGCGCCAGGCACAGGAAGCACATATTCTGTGAAAAGCCGGTGGCCCTTGAGGTCAGCTCCCTGGAGCGTATGATGAAGGCGGTAAAGGAGGCCGGGGTCCTGATGATGGTTGGCCAGGTGCTGCGGTTCTGGCCGGAATATGTGAATGCCAAGGAAATGTATGAGAAAGGAAGTTTGGGTGAACTGAACTATGTGTTTGCAGCCCGCATGTCGGAGCACCCCGCCTGGAGCCAGTGGTACAGGAAACCCCAGAACAGCGGAGGCGGGCTTTTGGACCTTCATCTCCATGATGTGGACTACCTGTGCTGGCTTCTTGGAAGGGTCAAGAGTGTGTACGCGTCCGGAAAGCAGAACAAAGACGGATGCTGGAACTATGTGAGCAGCATGCTGACATTTGAATCAGGCATCTCCGCCTCCGTCCAGGGAGTGATCGAGATGGAAAAGGGATATCCCTTCACTATGGAGCTGCGGCTGGTGGGAAGCCAAAAGACCTATGAGTACGCCATGAAGGCAGGGCATAACCTGGAGGATGTGGCATCCTCCAAACGGGAGACGCGGATTTACGAAAACGGCGCCATAACTACCCTTCCCGTTAACCTCAGGGACGCCTATGAGATTGAGCTGGAACACTTTGTGGACTGCATTGACCGCAGGTGCGAATCAGGCATCATCACAGTGGAACAGGTGCGGGAGGTGCTGTGCACCATGGAAGCCATCAAGACCTCCCTGGAAACAGGGGAAAAGGCAGAGGTGGATTATGACAGGCAGGCTTCGGTGTAGTCGGGGAATTTCCCGGACTATATTCCGAGAGTGCATTTCATATAATAGGAGGGAAGAATGAAAACCGGAGTCAGTATGTTTTCTTTTACAGAGGATGCGGATCTAAGGCATCTGTTTCCACTGGTCAAACAGGCGGGATATGATGGAGTGGAACCTGTCCTCAGCGAGAATGGATATTTAAACCAGAACACATCGGAGCGGGAAATACTGGAGATAAAAAAAATGGCACAGGACACAGGGCTGGAGATACCCAGCGTGGGGGTATGGTCCCTGTGGGAGAACAACCTTGTGTCCAACGACCCGTCCATCCGGCAAAAGGCAGAGGATATTATAAAAAAACAGATTGAATGCGCTGCCCTCATGGGAGCGGATACCATCCTTGTGGTACCCGGTTATGTGGGCTGCGACTTTGCCTCCAAACCGGAGCGGATCCGCTATGACGTGGCCTATGAGCGCTGCGTCAAAGCCTTTAGGTCCCTGGCTCCCCTGGCTGAACGCGCCGGGGTATCCATTGGGATCGAGAATGTGTGGAACCGTTTCCTCCTCTCCCCCCTGGAGATGAAGAGACTGGTGCAGGATGTGGGTTCTCCCGCCATGGGAGTCTACTTTGACGTGGGCAATATCATGTATGTGGGCTACCCCGAGGACTGGATCGGGATCCTGGGAAGCCTGATCAGGAAGATCCATTTATCCGATTACCGCACCGGCCAGGCAGGCCTGGGAGCCTTTACCGACCTCTTTGCAGGGGACGTGGACTTTGTAAAGGTGACAGAGGCTCTGAGGGCAGTGGGCTACAATGATTACCTGACCCTGGAAATGCTCCCTAACTACAAGCAGTTTCCTGAGGTCTCCATTGTCTCCAATAAGGTGGCGGTGGACCGGATATGCGGGATGATGGGGTGAGGAAGGATGAAGGGGTAAGGAAGAATGAAGGGGCAAGGAAGGATGAAGGGGCAAGGAAAGATGAAGGGTCCGGCTGTTAGTTTTCCAGGCTCAAAACAAAACGTTTCATATATTCCGATGGCAGCATCCCGGTATTTTTGAGGAATACCTTGGTAAAGTACCGGGTGCTGAAATACCCCACCCGCTCAGCCGTTTCCCGGACACTGGATGTCTGCCCGCCGGACATAAGTTCCCGGGCTTTTTTCATCCTGACACCGGTGAGATGGTCAATGAAATTTTCCCCTGTTTTCAGCTTGTAGATGCGGCTGAGATAATTGGGGGAGATATCGATCATGTCCGCAATGGTGTTAATGCCGATCTGGTCCATATAGTGTTCATCCACATAGGCATTGATCCTGTCCACCAGGTCCACGGTCTGACGGCCGGAGATCATCTGCTTTAAAAGCTCTGTGAGCTGGCTGTAGGAGCGGATATGGACATCTTCGCCGGATTCAAGGGATAGGATGCGGTTCAGGGAAGGATCACACAGGGACAGGATCCTGTCCTGATGGGAAAACTGGTCCAGCTGCGGGATCAGTTTCTGAAATTCCATGCTGTCCCCTGCCCGGTGGGCCAGCAGAAGCTTTTCCAAAAGGCCGGAAAAGGGCAGCAGCTCCTTGTGGGCGGCGCGCTCCCTATCAGAGATCAGAGACCCCAGGCAGACGCAGTATCGCAGGCTTTCCTCCTTTTGGATGGACTCGATCTGTCCGAACAGTGAGGAAAGCCCGTCAGCGGACGCATAGAACCCGGTTGCAATACACCCGCAGGTCTCGTTAAAGTATTTCAGATCCGGTATAAACTCGTCCGCTGTAATGGAGGCGCTGGCAAGGAAGCACAGCTCACCGGTAGACAAAAACGAGATGGTGGACAGCGCCCTGCGGCGTTTACAGATGCGGGATAGAACAGTGCTCAGAGCATCCAGGTCCCTTCGGAAGGTCTCCTGTTCATAGTGGTCAAAATAAAAGAGCAGCACAGTGTAGGGAGGCAGGACAAACCTGGGGGCCTGCAAAAAGCCGATGGTGGTGTAAAGGTCAAGGATTTTTTCAAACTCCAGTTCATAGTCCTTTTTCAGCAGCGCCTCCCGCTCCCGGCAGATGGCCAGTGCCTTTTCCATGGTGGCCTGCACCTCGTCCAGGCTGGCCGGCTTTAGCAGATAATCCAGGGCGCCCAGCTTTAACGCCTCCTTGGCATAGGCAAATTCAGCGTATCCGGTGAGCATGACAACCGGTATCCTTTTGGCGCTGAACTTTGAAAATGCCTGCAGCCCGGTGAGCCTGGGCATGTGGATGTCCAGGAAGATCAGGTCAGGGGTTTCCTGTTCCAGCATTTCCAGCAGTTTTTCACCGTCCGATGCCTCCAGAAACTGATGGGCGTCAGGATAAAGCTCCTCTATCATATTTTTAAGTCCCAGCCGGGTGAGACGTTCGTCATCAGCCAATATGATCTTCATGTTCCATATCCTCCTCCAAAGGTATTTTAATAATGACGGATGTGATCCCATCCTCCAGACCGATCTCAAATACCGCTTGGGGATGGATCATCCTGATCCGGTTTTCCACATTGCGGATCCCTACTTTTCCCTCTGCATAAACGGCGTCTACCTGAATGGGGACGCCGTTGTTGCGTTCCTCCAGGATCAATGCGCGGTCGCGGACAGAGGCCGTGATCCAGATGATAATGGAGATCCCCTCCGTATCCATGCCGTGCTTGATGGCGTTTTCCACCAGAGGCTGGATGAGAAGCCGGGGAATGGAGATCCCGGCAGCCTCCTCCTCCACCTGGCAGTGGAAGGTCAGGCGCTCGTCATAGCGCATTTTCAAAAGCTGGCAGTACTGGGTGCAGAATGCGAACTCCTCCTTTACCGTGGTCAGCTTGGCGTTGTTGCAGGTGTAGCGGAATATCCTGGTCAGCTGTATGATGCTGTCCTCCAGTTCCTTTTTCATTCCCAGACGGTTCATGGAAATAAAGCAGTTTAACGTATTATAAAGGAAATGGGGATTGATCTGGCTTTGCAGCGCCCGGTATTCCGCTTCCTGACGGCTGATCTCATACTTGTAGGAGCGGTCAATGTAGAGCTGCAGCTTTTGTATCATTTCGTTTAAGTTTTCAGCGATCAGGGAAAATTCCTCTGTGTTAAAGGAATCATTCTTAAGGAGCACCGTGTCGGGCACGGATGTGTTTAAGTCTCCCTTTGCAACCTCCTGCATCACCTCCAGGATGGAGTTAAGGGCCAGGGATGTCCGGCGGGAGTTGGAGCGGAAAATAAAGTACGCGGTGATGATGGATGCCAGGCTTAAGGCCGCGGCCAGGCTCCATATAATGGACACCTCTCTGGCTGTATCCCTGCGGGAGGAGACAAACACCAGCTGCCACGGCATTCCTGAGATCTCACTTTTATACAGGTCATAGGTATCGCTTCCGGTCCGGATCGTCTGACCGGCCAGGGGGAGTTCGCGGATCACATCCTCCTCCACCTTTCCCACCTGGTAGACCAGGTTTCCATCCTGGTTCACAATGACAAATCCCGAGTTCTCACTGAGCGTTACATTCTTAAAGATATCCTTTATGATCTTGTCCGAGGCATCGATCCGTATCACTCCCAGCTTCCGCTTGGTGTACACATTCCTCACCGTGTGCACGGCAGAGATAACAGCCCTGTCCGAGCCAAGGTAAACAGGGGAATCCGATACAATAAAGTCATAGGGCTGGTCGTGGTCCAGATTATTCTGGTACCAGGCCTCCGACTCATAGGCATACTCGGTATTGTCTATAAAGTCGCTGTTTTTTGTGGTGGTGACCATGATGTGGTTGTCCGGGTTTGCGGGCACAAAGGACACGGCAAGAATATCCTCCCTGGCGGTGATCAGGATGCGCTGCAGGGCGGTGATGTAGTTCTGCCGGTAGCGCTCAATGGTGTAATCCCGTGACCCGTCCCGGGTATAGTTCCCATTGTCAACGGCCGTGTAAAAATTCAGTATATCATCATAGATATAAGGGGTCAGGGTCAGTCGCTTTAAGTCATAGGCATAGGTGCTTAAATGGGTGGAGACGGAATAGAGCGAGGTGGAAAAGTATTTGTCATTGTCTTCATAGATCCGGTTCTGGAAATAGCAGGCCAGCACAGCGGATAAGATGACAATGGGCAGCACAATGCTTATAAGGAACAGGGCCAGCAGGCGGCTCTGGAAACTTTGTCTTTTTTTCAGGCGTATCACAACCAATCCTCCCAGGGTATGTCTTACATGTTTATTCTACACAGATCAGACCTGTTTAGCAATTCTTTTCAGCCCCAGGATAGAAATGAGCTTCAAAGTGTAGATTTGGGTACCTTATGAAAATGGACCCGGTGTGATAGACTTAAGCTACAAAGAAAGCCGGCTGAAAAACACAGTGTAAAAAGGAGAAGGAAATTTATGAAGAAATTAGCGTTAGCGGCCCTTGCGGGCCTGATGGCAGTCAATATGATAGGATGCTCCAAAGCTCCCGAGGAGCCGGTGCAGACCGCAGAGCAGACGTCAGCTGAGAAGGCGGGAGAGAAGGAAGATAGCCAGGGGGAGGCGGCGGCATCCACAGGCGTGACCATTGAATTTTTGTACAACTTAAACGGCGAGGCGGTCAGTGACGCCGTACAGGAGGTATGCAAGCAGTTTACCCAGGAAACAGGGATCGGCGTGGAGGCAGTGATGCCAGGCAGCAACTTTTCTGATATCATGAAAACCAGGATGGCATCCAACCAGCTCCCCGATGCATGGACGACCCATGGCTGGGCAGTGGCCAGATATGCGGAATACCTGGCGCCCTTAAATGATTTTTCCTTTGCCTCCCACATCTCACCCAGTATTCAGGAGCAGATCACGGACCAGGATGGAAACCTGTTTACCCTTCCCATTGACATGGACCTGACAGGGATCATCTATAACGTGAATGTGCTGAAGGAAGCTGGAGTGAATGTGGATGATATCAAGACATGGGCTGATTTTGAGACAGCCTGCGAGCAGATCAAGGAAGCGGGAAAAACACCCATCCAGCTGGGCGGAAAAGATAATTACACCATTGGAAACATGATGGATTTCGTAGCCCCGACCCTGATCACCAACCAGGACGAGGCCAACCAGCAGGCGCTTTTAGACGGAAGCTTTGACTGGAGCAAATGGAACACCGTAGTGGAAATGATCGATTCCTGGAGACAGAAGGGATATTTTAACACAGATGCCGTGACCGCTGATTATATGACAGGGATCAAGGCACTGGCAGCTGAGAAGGCAGCATTTATGTTCACGGCAGCCAGCGGCATCACCGAGACTTATGTACAGAATCCGGACACAGAGATGGGCTTTATGCCGCTTCCAGCCAGGGAAGAGGGCCTTAAGCAGGCGCTGATGACAGGCGAGCATTTTGCAGTGGGCATGTCAAAGACCACAGAACATCCCGAGGAAGTGAAGCAGTTTATGGATTTCCTTGCACGTGAAGATATCTGCTCCTACCTGGCAACCAAATGCGGTATGCCCTCCGGACTTGACAATGTGGAAAGCGACACAGGAAGACTGGCGCCATATTATGACAAGTATTCAACGGACAGTTCCATCCTGAACATCCCTTATTTTGACAGAAAGTACCTGCCAAGCGGCATGTGGAACGATCTCTGCGTGACAGGAGCCACCCTCCTTTCAGGCCAGTCCGATGCCCTGACCATATCTGTAGACCAGATGAAGTCCAGCTATGAGGAAAAGAAAGCACAGGAGTAAATATGAAGGTTCGGAAAAATTCAGTCATCAATCTGTTTTACCTGCCGGCAATCCTGCTGTTTCTGGTTTTTGTGATCTATCCCTTTATCCAGGGTATCCGTCTTTCTTTTACCAACTGGAACGGATACTCACAGAGCATGAAATATGTGGGGATTAAGAATTACATCCGGCTGTTCCAGGATGCAAATGTAAAAACAGCCCTTGTCAACACATTGATTTACGGCATCATGAGCACGGTCATCCAAAATATATTAGGGCTTGGTTATGCCATGTTCTTAAACACAAAATTCAAGGGCCGTTCCCTGGTGCGCACCATTATCTACATGCCTGTCATGATCGCCCCGCTGATCATGGGCTACATCATGTACTTCTTTTTCCAGTATGACGGAGGGGCGGTCAATGATATACTGATCGCTCTGGGCATGCAGCCCGTGGACCTGCTGGTGAACAGCAATTACGCCATTGTGATCATTGTCCTGGTCAATTCCCTGCAGTTTGTGGGCGTTGCCATGGTCATCTATCTGGCCGGCCTGCAGAACGTGCCGTCCATGTACTATGAAGCAGCCATGCTGGACGGGGCTACCTTCTGGGAGCGGTTTCGCCATGTGACGCTTCCCCTTCTGATGCCGGCCATCTCATCCTCCACCATATTGAACCTGATTGGAGGACTGAAGCTTTTTGACCTTGTCATGGCCCTTACAAGCGGGGGACCAGGGTTCAGTACCCACTCATTGTCCACATTGGTCACCAACCAGTACTTTTCAGCCCAGTCCGCAGGCTATGCGTCTGCCGTCGGGATCTTCTCATTCCTGCTGATCATGATCATCAGCAATGTGGTAATGGGATACTTTGACAGGAAGGAGGTGGATGTGTAATGGAAAGCTCCAAGCGGTCCAATACCTGGAAATATATCCTGGCATTTGTTATCATTGTCATTCATTTTGTGCCCATTTACATGGTGCTTGCCATTGCATTCAAATCTCCTTACGACCACTCCTCAAGATGGGCGTTCCCGGGTTATGTGTACCTGAAGAACATATACACAGCCCTGGAACGGGGCGGAATGCTGCTGGCCCTCAAGAATACGGTTATCATCAGCGGCATTTCCATTCTCCTGATCGTGGTGGTGGGCGCCATGGCAGCTTATCCCATTGCCAGGAACAGAAACAGGATGAACAATCTGGTAAAAGGATTTATTATGGGTGTGATGATGATCCCGCCTTTAAGTATCCTGGTTCCTCTTTACTCCTTTATGGCAAAGGTGCAGGGGATCAACTCCTACTGGGGCATGATCGTAACATTGCTTACCTTCCAGCTGCCCACCAGCATTTTTCTGTTTTCCAGTTTTATAAGCAGCATCCCCATTGCCCTTGAGGAGGCTGCGGCCATTGACGGCTGCGGCCCGTTCCAGACATTTTTCAGGATCATCATGCCCCAGCTGAAGCCGGTGACTGCTTCTGTGGTCATTATCACCGGGGTGAACTGCTGGAACAACTATCAATTTGCTTTATATCTGCTCCAGTCGCCTAAGATCAAGACCATCACACTGGCCATTGCAGGCTTTTTCTCAGCTGATTCGGCAAATGTGAACGGGGCGGCGGCAGCGGCATTCCTGGGAATCCTTCCTGTGATCGTGGTGTTCCTGTTTCTTCAGAAATACTTCATACAGGGTATGGTGGACAGCGCCATTAAGTAGGAGCCCTCAGCAGACGATCGGAGGTAACACATGAGCATCATATATGATAAAGAAAAACAGGTATTCCGGCTGGACACCCGGAATACCACCTACCAGTTTCGCGTGGCGGAGTTTGGTTTTCTGGAACATCTCTATTACGGCAGACGGATCCCGGACACAGCGGAGTACCTTCCGGTCAGGATCCGCCACGGATTTGAAGCCAATCCCCATGAAGCTGAAAAGGACAGGACCATAAGCCTGGATTTGATCGAGCAGGAGTACCCCGGATTCGGAGTGTCGGATTTTAAGGTGGCTGCAGTGAGCGTGATCAACGGGGACGGCTCCAACTGCATTGATTTAAGATACGTATCACACAGGATCATGGAAGGGAAATACAGCCTGAATGGAATGCCTTCCCTGAGAGAACAGGACGGTTTCTGGAAGACGCTGGAGGTGCTGCTGCGGGACCCCTATACGGATATGGAGGTGACCCTTGTCTACGGCGTGCTGGAAGAACATGACATCATCACCCGGTGTGCCAGGATCAGGAACATGGGAAAGGGGACCGTATATGTAAATGCAGCCCACTCCGCCTGCATTTCCTTCCCCACGGACCAGATGGACATGGTCAGCTTTTACGGAAGCTGGGGACATGAGCGCTGCCCGGAGAGAACGCCTGTAAGGCACGGTAAGATCACTGTGGACAGTGTGCGGGGAATATCCAGCCACTATCAGAATCCGTCCACAGTGCTCTGTGCCCCCGGTGCCACGGAGGATTCGGGGGACTGCTGGGGAATCGCTCTGGTTTACAGCGGGAACTTTGCGATCACAGTGGAGGTCAATGACTTTAAGCAGACCAGGCTGGTGGCAGGGGTGAATCCGGAGACCCTGTACTGGGAGCTTGAGACAGGCGGTGTGTTTGAGACGCCGGAGGCCGTGATGACATACAGCGCCCTGGGACTTACGGGAATGAGCCATAATTTCCACCGCGCCGTCAAATATCACCTGATCCCCAAGCAGTTCATTGACCAGAGATGTCCGGTCCTGATCAACAACTGGGAAGCCACCATGATCGACTTTGACGAGGAGATGCTGGTGGACATAGCCGGCAAGGCAAAGGAACTGGGCGTTGAAATGTTTGTGATGGATGACGGCTGGTTTGGAAGAAGGACGGATGAGTACAGGGGGCTTGGAGACTGGCAGTGCAATCTGGATAAACTGCCCAGCGGCATCCCCGGGTTTGCCCGGAGGATCCACGAAAAGGGACTGAAGTTCGGTATCTGGATCGAGCCTGAGATGGTAAATGAGGACTCGCGGCTTTATGAGGAACATCCGGACTGGTGCATCCGGATCCCGGGCAGGAAACCCACCAGGCAGAGGTATCAGCTGATTCTGGATTTCAGCAGGGATGAAGTGGTGGACCAGGTCTTTGAACAGCTCTACGAAGAATTTAAGGATGCCGGGATCGATTATATCAAATGGGACATGAACCGGAGCATGACGGACCGATTCTCAGCAACTCTCCCGGCCCGCAGGCAGGGGGAACTCTGCCACAGGTATGTGCTGGGCCTTTACCGGCTCATGGACAAGCTGACCAGGGCGTTCCCCGGCGTACGGTTTGAGGGGTGCAGCGGAGGCGGCGGAAGATTTGATATGGGAGTCCTCTATTACATGCCTCAGATATGGTGTTCTGATGATACGGATGCAATGGAGCGGATCCTGATCCAGTACGGCACCTCCATGATCTATCCGCCGTTTGTCATGGGCGCCCATGTCTCGGAATGCCCCAACCAGCAGACCGGGAGAACGGTTTCCATTGATACAAGGGCTGCTCTGGCCTACTTTGGCACCTTTGGGTATGAACTTGACCTGAACCTGCTGTCAGAGGAGGAACAGGAGGCCGTGAGAAAGCAGGTACGGTATTATAAGGATCACGGGCTGGTCTGTGCCCATGGGGATCACTATCGTCTGACCGATCCTGAAAAGGAGAGGGAGTACACGGCGTTTATGTCCGTGTCAGCTGATAAGAAGGCCGCGGTGGTGGCCTATGTACAGCGCGTTTCCGGGGCCAATAAGGGCATTATCTACATAAAGCTTAAGGGCCTTGAGGAACAGAGCCTGTATGAGATACCGGAGCTGGGATTGAGATGTTCAGGGGCCGCGCTTATGTATGCCGGGCTTCCCATGCCGGTGATCAAGGCGGACAATGAGGCCCGGGTGTTTACCCTTTGCGCAGGATAAGTTTTCCAGGTGGGCAAGTCTTTCACAAAAGTGGGGACCTGCCCGCTATTTTTTATAAAAGCAATTGCCTCCCACCACCGTGTAGGAGGAGTAGCTGCCGTAATCAGCAGCTTTGGTAGATTGGAAGAAAAGGTAATCCCCTATATTATTGGTGCCGGACAGAGCGGCTTTGACCGCTTTCAGCACGCTTTTTGAGGGTCCCTTGGTGAGATACTTGTCCAACAGACCTGATGAGGCGCCGGGGAACTGGCCCTGGGCATAGATCACATCTGTTATGGAACCGCCCCAGCGCCCTGATTTGACACGGTTGACGATCACATTGGCCACGGCCAGCTGTCCGTCATAGGAATAGCCGCCGGATTCCATCATGACGCAGGCTGCCATCAGGTAAACCTCATCATCGGAAGCTTTGATCACATATTTTGGCTTTTCCTCTTCTTTTTTCTTTTCCTGCTTTTTTTCCTGTTTCTGTTCGGCTGCTTTCAGCGCAGCCTGTTCCGCTTCTATGCTGACTGCCTTGCCGGGAGTCACGCTGATCTTTGTATACTGGGTGGATACATAACCGCTGCTGTCAGAGGCCAGCTGGATCTTGGCCCATCCGTCTTTTTCCTCCAAAACAGGATAATAGTCATCCCCGGCAGCAAGGCCCACGATGGCGGACTCTGTGGAAGGTTCCTCACGCACATTCAGCGTTTGTGTGGTAACCTTGGCTGTAAAAAGTCCCAGTTCCTTGGCCAGGGGCTTGATGTCCTGCCCGAATACCAGGTAATCGTTCTTAAGCCATCCCTCCAGTTTCCCGGAGCGGATTTTGGTCCAGCCATCCTTTTGCTCCAGGATCACACCGCCGCTGCCGCGGTAGCACTTTCCCAGGATCTTTCCTTCGGTGGAGGGTTCAGCCCTTAAATTTAACACATCCGTGACATTGGCCACGGCTTTATTATCATACTCAGAAGGGGCCGGTGCAAGAGAGAGGGGAACCTGCATGGGTTCAATGGAGGCCTGAGGTTTGGCAGGCTCCGTACCTGGGGCCGCAGCGATCTGGTGTGGACGAAAAGCAGCTGACCTTGGCGGACAGACAGAGGGAAATACGCTCAGACCCAGAAGGGCCGCTGCCGTCAAGGTAAGTATGGTAGTTCTTCTGCTGGAACGGTTCCAATTCTGTTTCATAAAAACCTCGGTTTTCTTAATGTATCCGTATTTACAGTCCATTACAATTGTTACAAAAGTGTTACGAAAATACTATAACAATCTTTTCCGTGATTGTCAAGTTTGGCCGATGAAAGCCGAAGATTGTCATCATTGATTTTACAGCCGGGATTTGTTATGATAAATAAATCGAAGATAGATACCGGGCCTCTGTTGAGCAATCTCCAGAGGCCTCGTTTCAGCGCCGGATGATCGCATACCTGGAGCAATGGGCGTTTCGGCCGGAGGGAAAGATGAAGATATATGTGGTAGATGCATTTGCGGAAGAACTATTTAAAGGGAACCAGGCAGGTGTCGTACTGCTTGATAAGGAGGAGGCGTTCCCGCCGGAGTCATTTATGAAAAGCCTGGCAGCGGAGCTTAAGCATTCGGAAACCGCCTTTGTGAAACAGACAGGGGAAGATATGTTTGACATCCGGTATTTTACTCCTGAAGCGGAGGTGGAGCTGTGCGGACATGCCACCATCGCTTCCTTTGCAGCCATGCGGGATACGGGGAGGATTCATATAGGGGAATATCGGGCAGGGACCCTGGCGGGCGAACTGGCTGTTTCCCTGGAACGCCGTATGGTATGGATGGATATGGCAGAGCCTGAATACCGATATGAGTTCAGCGCCAGAGAGAGGGGACAGCTGTACGATGCATATGGCCTTGACCTGTCATCCGCACCCGGGAATCTGGTGCCTGGTATTGTGAGCACCGGGCTGTGCGATATACTCCTCCCGGTAAAAGACAGGGAGAGCCTTTACAAAGCTGTCATGGACCAGGAAAGAGTTGCAGCACTGTCAAAGCAGTACCGGGCCGTGGGGATCCATATGTTCTGTCTGGGCGGATCAGATGGGGGCACGGCCTATTGCAGGAACTTTGCTCCGTTGGTTGGAATACCGGAGGAATCAGCCACAGGCACATCCAACGGCGCTCTGACTTATTATCTGAGACGGAATGGGATTATAGAAGACGGGGCTGTCAATACCTTTGTCCAGGGAGAAACGATGGGAAAGGAATCGCGGATTTATACCAGAATCACAGGGGAGAAGATCCGGGTGGGCGGCAGCGGGAAATTGTGTATGGAGTGCAGTCTCTGCGCCGGGGAGTGCCCCTGGACCATAGGAGACTGACCAGAACGATAACGGAGATGAGAAGATGAGTCTATATGCAATCGGTGATCTGCACCTGTCCTTTACGGTGGATAAGCCCATGAGTATCTATGGAAGGGAATGGGAAAACCATGTGGCAAAGATAGAGAAGAACTGGAAAAAGCGAATCCGTGAACAGGACACAGTGGTCCTGACCGGTGACCATTCCTGGGGCCGGAACATGGATGAATGCAGGGCTGACCTGGATTTCATCGCCTCACTGCCCGGGCAGAAGATCCTGCTTAGGGGGAACCATGATATGTTCTGGGACGCTAAAAAGACCTGTCAGCTGAATGATCTGTACCAGGGCAGTCTGTCATTTCTCCAGAATAATTATTACATGTATGGGGAGTACGCCCTGGTTGGAACAAAGGGATATTGTTATGAGGGAAGGGATACGCCGGAGCAGTATGAGAAGCTGGTAAAACGGGAGCTGGAACGGCTGCGCATCTCATTTGAGCTGGCGGTTGCCGGAGGTTTCAGGAAGTTTATCATGTTCCTGCATTATCCCCCCACCAGTATCGGGGAGATGGAAAGCGTGTTTACGCGGACCGCTGAGGAATATGGAGCCAGTCAGGTGGTCTACTCCCACTGCCATGGAGCTGCCAGGTATCAGGACAGCTTTCAGGGTGAGGTAAATGGGATTGAATACAGTCTGGTATCCTCGGACTACCTGAAATTCAAACCCGGACTGATCCTGGAATAGAATAGGATATGAAATGTGAATATTTTATGATTTTATATTCTGTCCTGTCTGAATTTATATGAAGTTTATCTTTTAATGATATGCTTACAGGGTATCTTTAAAGTCAGGCCGGCAACACGGGGCAGGGGAGGATTAAAACATGGGCATATATAAGATCAGAGTATTTTTTCTGGCAGCTGCACTGTCTTTGGTATGCAGCACACAGGCGGCATGGGCGGCCGGATGGGTCCAGGAGCAGGATGGACAGTGGTATTACGAAGACGGGCAGGAGCGGCTGACGGGCTGGAACATGATCGATGGAACATGGTACTGCCTGGATTCCCGGACCGGTGCCTGGGAGCCGAAACCCCAGATCGATCCGCAAGCAGCCTGCTATCTCCTGGAGAACAGGCTGAAGGAACTGGGCCTTTACCAGGATGAGGAGGAAGAACTGCTGTTTAAGGTGGATTATGTCACTGCCGGGGAAATAAAAATATCAGTGGGATATGAAGAGAAACCCCAGGTATTCCACACACTTAATATCTACGAGGTGAACAGAAAACGGGGGATTGCGTCCCCAACCATTGGAAATGACGATATCAGTTTGTGGTGATTTCGTGGTCCATGATCCGCACAAATTCCTTCAGCACCGGGTTACCCTTCAGTCCCTTGTGGAACAGGCCGAAGACAACAGGGTCGATCCCTGTCACCGGTACATAACGCAGTCCGTTCCCTTCACAGCCGGGGTAAGACGGAAGCAGGGAAAAGCCCAGCCCGGACCTTACCAGGGCCAATATGCTCTCATATCCATCCACAAAGTAAAGCTGGGAAGGATGCCGGGCTGTGGAAATACCCATCTGGAGCTGCTCAATGGAGTGGGGGAGACGATGGGGCTCGCACAGAATCATGGGACCCTGCAGTTCCCGGACGCTGAGGGAACCGCGTCCGGCATAGGGATGGTCAGGGCTGCACACGCAGGACACGGGCAGCTTTCCCAGTTCATGGAACAGCCCGGGCATTCCCTTCATCTCCTCCTGGTGGAAGCCGAACATCACGTGGATGCGTTCTTCTTCCAGCAGATTGGCCATGGACTTAAAGGGTATCAGCTTTATGGAAGGGTGGAGGGTGGGAAACTGCTTTACCAGCTTTTCTATGACCGGAGGCAGTATGTTCAGTTCAGACTGATTATGGCAGCCAATGGTAAGAAACAGGGAATCATTAAAACCCGCCCCCAGCCTGTTTTTCGCGCTGGAGGCGATTTTTATTATGCTGGAAGCATCCTCCATAAACATAAAACCAGCTTCGGTCAGGGTTACATTTTTGCTGGTGCGTATAAAAAGCCTGGCGCCCAGCTCATCCTCCAGGGATGTGATCTGATGGCTTACCGCAGGCTGTGTGATTTTCAGGGATTCTGCGGCCCTGGAAAAATTCAGGTATTCTGCCACGGCAAGGAAACATTCTAACTGAACCGTATTCATTTCTCCCCCTCCTATGTTTTCCTAAAAATAAATTGAATCATTAACTATAAAAGATTTTTATAGATTATAACATTTTTGAATTTTACATTCAAGCGAAAATGAGTTATAAAATATAAGTAACATAATTGTTAGCTAGTTAACTATTATGCGGAATCATTTGCGGAAACGGAGGAAGGAACATGTGGGAATCAGAGGAACGGGTACTTTGGAATATCAAGAAGCTGGGAATGGGGATAGAATGTCTGCTGAACCGGCTTCTGGCAGATATGGGGCTTACAGCCTCCCGGGGACTGGTCCTGCTTTTTATTCTGGAACATCCGGGCAACACCATTTGTTCCACTGAGATCCACAAGGCATTTGGGGTTGCCAGGCCAAGCTTGGCCCGGACTGCGACTGAAAATAAAGAATAAGGAGAGAACAGCAGAATATGAGGACTATTTTAGGACAGATCAAACAGTATAAAAAAGATTCCATCCTGACCCCGCTGTTTACCGCGCTGGAGGTAATCATGGAAGTCATGCTGCCCTTTGTCACTGCATTGATCATTGACGAGGGCATACAGGAAGGAAATATGGGAAAGGTGTACACCTATGGTGGCATCATGGTGGTCATGGCATTGGTCAGCCTGATGGCAGGGGCGCTGGCAGGGAAATATGCGGCCAGCGCATCCTCGGGCCTGGCCTGTAACCTGAGAAAGGGGATCTACGACAAAATACAGACATTTTCCTTTTCAAACATTGACAAATTCAGTACAGCCGGCCTGGTGACCCGTATGACCACGGATGTGACCAATATCCAGAACGCCTACCAGATGTGCATCAGGATAGCGGTGCGTTCCCCGCTGATGCTGGTGTGCAGCATGGTGATGTCATTTATGATCAGCCCCAGGCTGAGCATGATATTCCTGGCAGCCATTGTGTTCCTGGCCTGTGTGCTGGGATGTTTTATGATGATGGCGAGAAAGACATTTGACGTGGTATTTAAACGGTATGACGATCTGAACGCAAGTGTCCAGGAAAATGTCTCGGGCATCCGCGTGGTCAAGGCATATGTGAGGGAGGAGTATGAAAACACCAAGTTTGCCGGGGCGGCAGACAATCTGTGCCGTTTGTTTGTGAAGGCGGAGAGCATCCTGGCCCTTAACAACCCGGTGATGATGCTGGTGGTTTACAGCTGCATCCTGTCGGTATCCTGGTTTGGCGCCCGGTTTATTGTCGGCGGGACCATGACCACCGGGGAACTGACCTCCCTGTTCAGCTATGTCATGTCCATCATGATGTCCCTAATGATGCTCTCCATGGTATTTGTGATGATAACCATGAGTTCCTCCAGCATCCGAAGGATTGAGGAGGTGTTTATGGAGGAGCCGGATATCAGGAACCCTGAGCAGCCTGTGACAGAGGTGGCGGACGGCAGCATTGATTTTAACAAGGTGGGATTTTCCTACAGAAAGGGCAGTGGAAAGCAGGCACTTACCGACATTGACCTTCACATCCGGGCCGGCGAGACCCTGGGGATAATCGGAGGCACGGGCAGCGGCAAGACCAGTCTTGTAAGCCTGATCAGCCGTCTTTATGACGTGGACACCGGCTCTGTGTGCGTAGGGGGCAGAGATGTCCGGGACTATGATTTGGAGGTCCTGAGGGATGCCGTGTCAGTGGTCCTTCAGAAAAATGTCCTGTTTTCCGGTACCATTCTGGAGAACCTGCGCTGGGGAAATGAGGCGGCCACGGACCAGGAGTGTATGGATGCCTGCAGGGCCGCCTGTGCGGATGAGTTCATCCAGCAGCTACCTGAAAAATATCACACACTGATCGAGCGGGGAGGCACCAATGTGTCAGGCGGACAGAAACAGAGACTTTGTATTGCCAGGGCATTGTTAAAGAACCCCAAAGTACTGATCCTGGATGACTCCACCAGCGCGGTGGACACGGCAACGGATGCCAGGATCAGGTCAGCCTTTGCAGCAGCCATACCCGGCACCACAAAGATCATTATTTCCCAGCGTATTTCAAGCGTACAGCATGCGGACCATATCCTGGTGATGGATGACGGAAGGATCAATGGCTTTGGCACACATGAGGAGCTGGCTGCATCCAATGAGATCTACCGGGAGATTTACGAGTCCCAGAACAAGGGCGGAGGAGATTTTGACCAGATCCAGAGCGGAGGCGGTGAGACTGAGCCGGCACGGACAGGAAAGGAGTGTGTTGCCTGATGGAAAATAATAGAAAGAGCAAGGCCAATGAATCCCTGGGGATTTTAATGCGGGTCATCAAATACATGGTTACAAACTACAAACTGGCCTTTCTGGCAGTCCTGGCGTGCATCATACTTTCCGCGGCAGCCACTGCAAGGGGAATGCTGTTTATCCAGTCACTGGTGGACGATTACATCCAGCCCCTGCTGGCCCAGGCAGCGGGGATGCAGGCCGCGGGAGGACAGGGAGCTGTGGGAGGACAGGGAGCTGTGGGAGGACAGGCGGCCGCAGCGCAGGCTGCCCTGGATTTCACTCCGCTGTTCACGGCGCTGTGCGGACTGGCAGCTCTCTACCTGGTCAGTATCCTGGCATCCTATGCTTATAACAGAGTCATGGTTACCGTGAGCCAGGGGACCATGAAGCGCCTGAGAATCCAGTTGTTTGAGCGCATGGAATCCCTGCCCATTAAGTATTTTGATACCCACGCCCACGGTGATATCATGTCAGTGTACACCAATGACGTGGATACCCTGCGCCAGCTTATGAGCCAGAGTGTCCCCCAGGTGATCAACTCGGCAGTTACCCTGGCGGCGACCGCTGTCTCCATGCTGCTTCTCAACGTGCCGCTCACCCTTCTCACCTTTGCCATGGCCTGTGTGATGCTGGCTGTCACCAGATGCCTTTCCGGCCGGTCCGCTGTCCATTTTGGAGAGCAGCAAAAAGCCCTTGGAATTGTGGACGGTTATATAGAGGAAATGATGGACGGCCAAAAGGTGGTTAAGGTTTTCTGCCACGAAAACCAGGCCATGAAGGAGTTTGAGGACCTAAATGAACGGCTGAGGGACAGCGCGGATAAGGCCAACCGGTACGCCAACCTGCTGATGCCTGTAAACTCCAATATCGGAAACCTAAGTTACGTGCTGTGTGCGGTGGCGGGTGCCCTGCTGGCCCTGAACGGCATTGGGGGGATCACCATTGGAACCATCATGGCATTTGTGGGCCTTAACAAGAACTTTACCCAGCCCATTACCCAGATCAGCCAGCAGATGAATTCGGTTGTTATGGCCGCGGCAGGTGCAGAACGGGTATTTGAACTGCTGGATGAAATGCCGGAGGAGGACCAGGGATATGTGGAGTTTGTCAATGTAAAGGAGCATGCGGACGGAACACTGGAGGAGACGGACCAGCGCACCGGAGTCTGGGCCTGGAAGCATCCCCATAAACAGGAGGGGACGGTCACTTACAAAAAGATGGAGGGCGGCGTTGTGTTTGACGGGGTGGATTTCGGTTATGATGACTCCAAGATGGTACTCCATGATATTAAAATGTTCGCAGAGCCAGGACAGAAGATCGCCTTCGTAGGCTCCACGGGAGCCGGAAAGACCACCATAACCAACCTGATCAACCGTTTCTATGACATCCAGGACGGAAAGATCCGCTATGACGGGATCAATATCAATAAAATAAAAAAGCCGGCTCTGCGCCGGTCGCTGGGAATCGTCCTGCAGGATACCCATCTGTTTACCGGTACTGTTATGGACAACATACGGTACGGACGGCTGGATGCAACGGACGCAGAGTGTATGAACGCGGCCAAACTGGCCAATGCGGACAGCTTTATCCGCCGCCTTCCCGATGGTTATGAGACCGTGCTTACAGGGGACGGAGGAAGCCTGAGCCAGGGGCAGAGGCAGCTTCTTGCCATAGCCAGGGCGGCTGTAGCCGACCCGCCTGTGCTGATCCTGGATGAGGCCACCTCATCCATTGACACCAGAACTGAATCCCTGGTCCAGGCGGGAATGGACGCCCTTATGAAGGGCAGGACCACCTTTGTCATTGCCCACAGGCTTTCCACCATCCGCAATTCAGACTGTATCATGGTTATGGAACAGGGCAGGATTATCGAGCGCGGGTCGCATGATGAGCTGATCCATAGAAAAGGAAAATATTACCAACTCTACACGGGCAATTTTGAGGAAGCGGGCTAAAGCGTATAAGGATTGTCAGGTTGGGGATGTTTCCCCAACCTTCAGCTGCAGTTCCGTGACCTGCTCCTGCTCATACATGGTGGCATGTACATCGATCCACAGCAGTTCCAGCATGGGCCCCAGAATCGTCATGGAGTGGTCCCTGGCATGTTGGATCAGCTGCGGCACATAGATCTGGTTTTGGCGGCAGTCTCCGTTGTAGCAGACCGAAAGATAGGCGCCCGGTTCGATCTGATGTTCACCGTCCGGGTGCAGGATAAAGACCGCGTCATATTGCTGGCAGCGTCCCTCCATGGCGGCCTCCGGGTTTACAAAGGATCCCATCTGGTTATTGCCGATGATATACTGGCGCCCCGGTCCGATGGAGACCAGCTGCTTGATGAGGATATCCATTTCTTCGTTTGTCTTATAACTCTGCATGATCCTGTGGCAGGGACGGGCCGGCATTTCCTTCAGGGTGATTTCTCCCCTGGGAAGCTCGCCGGCCCTGGCAATGGTCTGTCTGCGGGCGGTAATATTATCCCTCAGGGCATTCAGGCGGTCAATCTGCCGGTCGATCAAATCCATTTCCTGTTCAAATAATTCCAAGGTGGAGCGGACGCTCCTGTTCATAATATAATCCCGTATCTGGTCCATGGAAAATCCAAGACCGCGCAGGTCGCGTATAATATTCAGGCACCACAGGTCTTCGGTGCGGTAGACACGGTATCCGTTGGTAGCCCTGCGCGGGACCAGGATCCCCAGCTCCTCGTAATAGCGGAGCACATCCGTGCTGATGCCGTATAATGCGGCAATTTCCCCAATTTTATAATAAGTTGACATAGACACCTCTTTCCTGTGCAGATCAGAATTGAGCAATATCAAAAAATAATCCAGGATCATGCAAAACACCTCTTTACCTTGGTATTATACCAAGGTTTATACTGGAATTACAAGAGCACAGATGGCAGGTACCGCATGGAACTGGTACCGGAACGATCAAAAGGAGTTAAATCATGAAATTTGAGGGAATGTCGCTGAAAAAAAGTTTCTGGAGATTCATATGGCCTTCGGTGGTGGCCCAGTGGATCTTTGCTCTGTACACCATGGTGGACGGTATGTTTGTGGCACGGGGAGTGTCTGAGGTGGCTTTGTCGGCAGTGAACATTGCATCCCCCTTTGTGAATTTCCTGTTCTCCGTGTCCATTCTATTTGCAGTGGGAACCTCCACCATTGTGGCTATTTTCCTGGGGCAGGAAAACCACAGGGAGGCGAACCGCGCCTATACCCAGAACCTGGTGGTGCTGGGGGGAATCTCACTGGTGATCATGGCGGCGGTGTGGCTGAGCCTGGACCGGATCGCTGCTTTTTTGGGAGCCACGGCAGCTACCATGGAGTATGTAAAACATTATATCCTGTCCATTCTGCCCTTTGCCTGGTGTTTTATCATTTCTTATTCCTTTGAAATATTGGTAAAGACAGACGGTTATCCCAGGTTTGCCACCATGGCCGTAACAGCAGGCGCCCTGCTCAACTGTGTCCTGGACTATCTCTTTGTCATGGTATTTAAGTGGGAAGTGGCCGGAGCCGGGGCAGCTACGGGTATATCCCAGATGGTGACGGTATTTTTGTATCTGAAACATTTCCTGAGTCCCAGGGCCACCATACGGTTTGAGAAGCCCCGGTGGAGCGGAGCACAGTTTTGGCGTGTGATAAAGATCGGACTTTCCTCAGGTCTGACGGAGCTGTCCGCAGGGTTTACGGTTTTTATGTTCAACCATGCCATTCTTAGATTCATAGGGGAGCAGGGGATCATAAGCTATACCATTATCGCCTATGTAAACACCATTGTGGTAATGTCCATGGCGGGGATTGCCCAGGGAACCCAGCCTCTGATCAGCTTTTACTACGGAAAAGGGGATGAAGCCAGCTGCAGTAAGCTGCTCCGGTACTCGGTGAGGGCATCGGTGGGAATGGCCGCGGCCGCATTCCTGGCAGCCATGGCAGGAGCGGATATGCTGGTGGGCGTGTTCATTTCCCCGTCATTGCAGGAACTGAGGGATTACTCCGCGTTTGTATTCCGCATCTTCAGCATATCCTTCCTGTTCATGGGATTCAACGTGGTGGCCGGCGGTTTCTTCACAGCCATAGAAAAGCCCGGTGAATCCCTGATGATCTCCCTGGGGCGCGGAGTGGTGACCATGGTATCCGCTCTTGGGGCATGTATTGCCCTTATGGGCGGCGCGGGCATATGGTGGGCGCCAACCGTGTCCGAGCTGACGTGCCTGGCGGTTACGGGTGTGCTGATGTACCGCTTGGAGAAATACTGATTAACAATCAAAAAAATAGAGATGCAGCGCAGTAAACCAGTAAAAGAGCCATGATGATATTTACCAGCATGGTGTGTTTCGAGAAGAACTTGCAAAATGCCGCTCCAAACAGCGCCCATACAAAAGAACCGGAAGCGCCAATGAAAGACAGTATAACAGTAAATCCTATTAGTGCTGCGCCAGAATGAAAAACTGGCAAAATATAAAGGGACATTGCTGTGATTGCGTAAATATAAATTTTTGGATTGGCAAATTGTAATACCATGCCTGAGAGAAAACTGGCCTCTTTTCCGCTGTCTGCACTTAATTCAGACGAACTTTTCCAGACCTTCCATGCAAGGTACAGCATATAAGCGGCCCCTAATATTTGCATGGCAATCTTGATTCTGGGAAGAAATGAATAGAGCGTTGCACTAAAGGCGGTGCAAACAGACATAACGATTGTAAAACCAGCCAGGATGCCGAAATTAAAGGAAACGCTCCGCCGGAATCCCAGCCGTACGGCATTGCTCATGGAAAGCAGATTATTCGCTCCCGGCGTATAAGCCGTGATAAAGCAATAAATCAGAAAATCATATAAATGGAACATAGTGACCCCTTTCTATTTCAGCAATGAGAAATAACCACTTATGAAAATTATAAGTACAATAACAGGCAGGATAAAGCTGATATACTTTCTTGCAAAGCCCGGATACGGCAAGCCCTTTCCAATCGCCGTTTCTTTATGAAAGTTATCCCACCCCCACCCGTAACGCCGGGTGCAGAACAGGAGGAATACCAGACTGCCCAACGGGAGCAGGTTATTGCTTAAAATGAAATCTTCCAAATCAAGAATACTTGTGCCCCTTCCCAGCGGTTCAAAACTTTTCCAGATATTGAATCCAAACACACAGGGTAATGACAGCAATAACAGCAGTACAAGATTGACGGAAGCCGATTTTTTTCTGCTGCACCCCGTTAAATCCATTCCATATGTAACAATGTTTTCAATGACAGCAATGACAGTGGTAATAGCGGCAAATACCATGAACAGAAAAAACAGACTTCCCCAAAGGCGGCCGTTACTCATGGCATTAAAAATATTCGGCAAGGTAATAAACAGAAGATTTGGCCCACTGTCCGGCTCCACTCCAAAGCTGAAACAGGCCGGAAAAATAATTAAACCAGCAAGAAGCGCAACCACGGTGTCAAGAACGCCCATATACAGTGCGTTGCTGGTCAGAGAATGGCTCTTGTCAATCCGGCTGCCAAATACGGATAACGTGCCGATTCCGATACTTAATGTAAAAAAAGCCTGCCCCATTGCCGCAAAAATACATTCAGGCACTCCGATTTTCTGAATGGTTCCAAAGTCGGGATAGAGATAGTAACGTAATCCAATTTCTGCATTGGGGAGCAGGACAGACCTGACGGCCAAAACAATTAAAAGGCAAAATAATAATGACATCATAATTTTTGTTACACGTTCCACACCCTTTTGTAAACCGATTGTGCAAATACCAAATGAAACAAAAGTTATAACAAAAGAGCACACGATCATAGCAGTAGGATTTCCAAGCAAACCAGAGAATACATTGGCAACTTCGCTGGAAGTAAGACCTTGAAACCGGCCTTTTACCATTTCTCCAAAGTAGTAAAGCAGCCATCCGCTGATTACCGTGTAAAACATCATCAGCAGATAATTCCCAATGATTGTAACGTACTTAAACCAGTGCCATTTGGTTCCTTTTGGTTCCAGTATATTAAATGACAATGCGGTACTGCGTTGGCTTGCCCGGCCCACCGCAAATTCCATCACCACAATCGGCAGGCCCAGTATTACTAAAAAAAACAGGTAAAAAATAACAAAGGACGCGCCGCCGTACTTTCCTGTTACATATGGGAACCTCCAAATGTTTCCCAAGCCGATGGAGCAGGCGGCGGTAATTAAAATAAATCCCAGCCGTGATGAAAAATGTTCTCTCTTCATAGTTTAGACCTACCTCTTTTCCTCTTTACAAACCTAAATTGAAATTGTATAATGATATAAAAAGGTTATTATATCACACTAGTACGATATAATGATACAACTTGTGCGTTATAATGTCAAGAGAGGAGAGCGATTTTTTTGGATTCCATGAATATAATAGTCGCTAAAAATATTAAGCGGCTGCGAGAAGAAAAAAAGTTAAGTATGGATGAACTTGTAAAGTTGAGCGGTGTAAGTAAGAGTATGCTTGCGCAAATTGAACGGGGTGACGGAAATCCAACAATATCCACATTATGGAAAATTTCAAATGGAATGAAGGTGCCGTTTGACGCTTTAACCGTTCGCCCAAAGAGTCCCTATGAGATCGTTAAAAAGACTGAAATACAGCCTTTGCTTGAGGATGGTGGAAAAGTAAAAAACTTTTCTCTTTTCCCGGATAATGAGAACCGCAGATTTGCAGTCTATTATCTGGAATTAGACCAGGGAAGTTATTGGGAATCCGAACCACACTTAAAGGGAACCACTGAATTTATTACAATCTTTAAGGGCAAAATCGAGATCTATGCCGGCGGTCAAAGATTTATGGTTGAAGAAGGTGAAAGCATACGCTTTAGAGCCGATACCAATCATTCATACAAGAATGCTGGAAATGAATCCGCAATATTACACATGATCCTTTTTAACCCCTGACAGGGACTGGAGGATACGGCCGGGATTCCCTGTTCTCAATGAAACTCGGGTTGAAATGTTTGCTTTTTTGAGTTACTATATTTTTAAACCATGGAAATCATGAGAAAAGTTGGTGCATGCCTGTGAACCATGATACTTACCGATATTTGATAGCCTTTCCTCTTTTGGTCCTGTGCCTTCTGGCATCGGGATTTTCTGATCCATTTTCAATTAAAGCATATGGAAATCCCCTATCTTTTCAGGAATCTTCGGACAGCGGGCTGTCCGGCCATTACAGGGAATACCGCCGGCGTTTTGAATCCATTGAGACAACGGCCGGCATTGATGATAATGGGTTTGAGATGATCGGGCCCAAGGTCTTTGACATGGAGATGAAGGGGATCGGACAAGTCTTTGTCACCCTGACCTTTGACACGGAGTATGACCGCCTGGCTGTTTTTATTTCAGATGAGGACGGGCGTATCGTATATAAGACCGACCAGCTGGAGACCAACAACCAGCGCAGGGGAAGCCTGGAGCAGCCCAACGAACGCCTTCCCGCCGCCTCGTTCCGGGATATGAACGGGGATGGGTTGACGGACATTGTGCTTATTTCGTCCTGCTTTTATGATTCACAGATCAATGCGGGTAAATCCTACAAGGTGGGGGATGTGCTGTTCCAAAAGGACGGATCATTTTACAGGGATTACAGGATCTCAGATAAGATCAACCGGTTTGGCATGAACAAAAGCATCAGTTTCCTCACCTCCTTTGTCCGGGACGGATATTCCACGGAATTTTTATACACGTCAAACACGCAGCAAGAACTGGTGGATTCCGGGTTTCAGATCGTGCCTGCCCACTATTATCCGGTCATGTTTGAAAAACTGGGACGGCTTTGGCTGGTGCCAGGGACTTACCGCATGGCGGAGTATACCGTGTTCATGCTGTACCTGGTCAATGAACAGGGTTATATTGTCTGGAGTTTCCAGCCCATGGGGGATTATGAAAACCTGTATGGCCTGAGGGGAATCAACTGCCGTGACATTGACGGCGATGGGCTGAAGGATATTGTGGTGCTGGCCAGCTACAGCTATGAGGGAAAGGACGGGGAGATCGTGGTGGAGACGGACTACTCTGTCTACTACCAGAGGACCAGCGGCTTTTACGAGGATACGGACATAAAACATACGGTTCAGTGCAATGACAGCGACACCATGTATGAACTGGTGGAACGGCTGCGGGCATATTGGGGGTGGAGATCAGAGCAATGATAAAAGTACTGATAGTGGATGATGAAAAACCAATCTGTGATTTGATCGATATGAATCTGACAGCTGCGGGCTATCACTGCAGGGCGGTCCAGGACGGTGTGTCGGCACTGAAGATGATCGAGGGTGAATCTTTTGACCTGATTCTTCTGGACGTGATGCTGCCTGGGGTGGATGGTTACGATATCATGGAGTACATACGCCCCCTGGAGGTCCCTGTGATCTTTATAACAGCAAAGCACGAGGTGAGGGACAGGGTCAAGGGCCTGCGGCTGGGAGCGGATGATTATCTGGTAAAGCCCTTTGACATGGTGGAGCTGACTGCCAGGGTGGAGGCGGTGCTGCGCAGGTACAACAAGACGGAACGCCTTCTGAGGGCGGGGGATGTGACCGTGGATGTGGAGGCCAGGATGGTAACCAGGGCCGGAAGGCCGGTGGTACTGACCAACAAGGAGTTTGGGCTCCTGCTCCTGTTTATCCGGAATAAAAATGTAGCCCTGTTCAGGGAGACACTGTACGAAAAGGTATGGGAAGGGGAATACTCAGGGGACAGCCGTACCCTGGACCTCCATGTGCAGAGGCTGAGAAGAAAACTGGGATGGGAAAACAGTCTGGTGGCGGTGTACAAAGTGGGATACCGCCTTGAGGTGCCTCAATGAAATTTTCCTTTAAACTCCTTGTGTGGACCATGATCGTCATGGCCCTGGGATTTGGTTTCAGCGGTTTTTATTTTGTCAACTATGTTTTCCAAACCGCTTTGGAGCGGGAAGTGAGTCAGACGCTGGACGACAGCAGTATCCTGCGTTTTGCCTTTGAGACAGCTGCCCTTAATGTGCCTGCCAAATATGATGTGCTGCAGGATACCACAGTGGGACAGATAGCCTCAAACCTGGAAAGCGGGGGACACAATGCAAGGCGTATGCTGCGCCTTTCCGATGAACAGAGGAACGTGCTGTATGCCAGCAGCGGTTTTGACATCGATAACCGCCTTTTAGACCAGACCGGTCCTGACGCCAAGTCATACCGGGTGGTCAGCCGCAGCGGCAGCTATTATATACAGACCGGGACCACGGTGAACGCCCTGGACCGTGTCCTGTACCTGGAAACCATGAGGGATGTGTCGGAGGTGTTCCATGAGCGCGCTCTGGGATTCTCCGTTTACCGCCAGGTGACCATTGCGATGCTGGTGTGCGGCACCGTGATCATGCATCTGATTGCCTCATTGCTTACCAGGCCCATCCGTCTGCTGACCCGGGCCACCAAGCGCATGGCTTCCGGGGATTACCATTACCGGGCCAGGAAGGTCAGCAGCGATGAGCTGGGACAGCTCACCATTGATTTTAACCAGATGGCCAATGCCCTGGAGGACAACATCAACAAGCTGGAGGATGAGATCCAGTCGCGGGAAGACTTTGTGGCTGCATTTGCCCATGAACTGAAGACGCCCCTCACATCCATTATCGGATATGCCGACATGCTCCGTTCAAGAAAGCTGGACGAGGAAAAGAGTTTTGTGTCGGCCAACTATATCTATACGGAAGGAAAGCGTTTGGAGGCCATGTCCTTCCGTCTGCTGGACATCATGGTCACCAGACACGGAGGGGCGGAGTTTGGAGCGGTTTCCGTGGAATCCCTGTTTTTGTACCTCTATGATATGTACGTGCTGAACAAGAGCATGAAGATATATTTTAACTATGACGAGGGAACTGTTTGGGCGGAGGGAAACCTGATCAAATCCGTGCTCATGAACCTGTTGGATAATGCCTGCAAGGCATCGGAGCCGGAGGGGCTGATCGAGGTGTACGGCAAGCATCTGGATGAGGGATACCGATTCCAGGTAAAGGACCATGGGGTGGGGATCCCCAGGGAGGAGCAGAAAAAGATCACCAAGGCGTTTTACATGGTGGACAAATCCAGGTCCAGGAGCCGGAACGGCGCAGGGCTGGGGCTGGCTTTGTGCGCAGAGATCCTGCTGCTGCACGGAAGCCGTCTGGAGATAGAGAGTGAACCTGGAAAAGGGACCTGCATGAGCTTTGTCCTGCCTGTCCGGGCAGAGGAGGAGAACGTATGAGGAAGATGATATTCAGCCTGTTCCTTCTTTTATTTACCGTTCTGATCATGCTGCTGTCCATTGCGGGGCCTGAGCTTTTTGCCAGATACCGGGATAAGGCCATATTAGGGCAGATTTACACCAGGGCCATGGAATCGGACGGGGAAGGGTACCGGTATACCCTGAGTCCGGGCGAAAAACTCTATATCCTGTCCGAAAGCCTGGGAAGACAGATGTTTCCCGAAAGTGAACAATACGCCCTTACCAGGGACAGCGGATACGGTGATCTGGATGGAACCTATGCTTTTGTGCTGAACCACAAAGGTCCTTCCGGAAAGGAGATCACGGATTATCAGATTTATGAGACCTGCAACCAGGGGCTGGCTGCCCTGAAGGAACTGGGAATATTGCCGGATACAGTGAGAAATGTGGACAGCGGTGCGTATGACGCCACCCTGTACTCTGCCATCGATGTGCTGGAACCCAGGAATAATGTGGCGGTCTGGAAACTGGAGCTGGCCAGTATACAGAAGAACACGGACAGGGAAAACAGGCTCATGGAGGCGTATATTGACGCTGATAACGGGAAAATATACGAGTTCTATGCCAGGACGCCCCTGACCTGGGAGAATATGGATCCGGACCGGATCGCCGGGGACTGGGCGGAGTATATGGGATTGGAAGCCCCAACGCCATACGAAACAGATAATCCACTGATGGAGGCCACGCCCTATTTCAGCAAGTATGTCTGCAGCGGGGTGGGGGATCAGAAGACCATAGTGACCATTGGCTTTTATGAGGGAATCAACGAGTTATTTTTAAAAATTTCCAGATGATGCAACTTTGATGCAAAAATGATGGTATTTTGATGCCGCTCCTGTGTAAGCTGGGAACCAGAAAGCAAGATTCAGATGCATTCAGGTTCCTGGGAGCACAGGGGCTTTTTACATTCAGAGGGGCATATATGGTGTACAGAAGAAATTCATATTCAAAGGGCTGGAAAAGGTCTGCCGGACGGCTGGCCTTGCTGGCCGTATCCACGGTTGTGTCGGTGTGTATCTTCACGGTGCCGGCTGTGAGTTCCATGGGAAGGGAAAGGACATCGGGCATGTACAGGACAGCGGGCATGTACAGAACAGCGGGCATGGACAGGGCAGGAGGACAGCCGGCGGCATTCCCTTTGGATCCGGGCACCGTGATAACCCAGGGGGAAATGGCTGCAGACATGATCGTGGCCGGAATACGGGAACGGAAAAAGGAAAAAAGCGAGCAGCCTAAAACCATATATCTCACCTTTGATGATGGGCCGTCAGAAGAAAATACCAACGCGGTTTTGGATGTCCTGAAAGCGAGGAACATAAAGGCCACCTTTTTCCTGGTGGGAGAGAATGTGCGCAGGCATCCCCAGGTGGCCCGGCGCATCGCCGCAGAGGGCCATACCATCGGCATCCACTGCAACCGCCATGACTATGAGGAAATCTACAGGAGCACGGATTGTTTTATGGAAGATTTCCAGGAAGCATACAGGACGGTCCTGGAGGTGACGGGGGCTGAGATAAAACTGTACCGATTTCCCGGCGGCAGCATTAATTCCTATAACCGGGCTGTCCGGCAGGAGATAATAGACCGGATGAGTGCCAGGGGGTTTACCTATTTTGACTGGAATGCCAGCCTTGAGGACGCGGTCAAGCCCGCCTCCCCTGAGGAACTCATAGCTAATGCAAAAAGGACGATCCAGGGCAGACACCGGGTGGTGCTTCTGGCCCATGACATTGTACACAGCACGGCATCCTGTCTGGATGATCTCATTGACCAGCTGCAGGATTACCAAATGGAACCCCTTACATGGGACACAAAGCCCATTCAGTTAAGATAATTGCGGATCAGGGACAAAACAGGGACCTCACAGCGGGCGCCTGTTTTTGTTTTGAATTTTACAATAGTAAATCTCTCCCATATATGATAGAATATAAATAATGTGTTAAGATTTAAGGCGGCCCGTACAGGCGGAAAGGAGAAGGGGATGGATAGGTTAAGGGATTCATATCTTCTCTTTTATCTTGCCGGCTTCAGCTTCCTTCTTCCACTGCAGTGGGTGGAGCGGGTATCTGCCATGAGTGAGCGCGATCCTGAGCTTCCCCTGGCGGTTGGCGGGGGCATGGAGTTTCCCCCGGTTGAGACAGGGCAGCCTTACCTGATTATTGTCAGATGCCGGGACCTCAGGTTTGGAATAGGTGCTGAATCAGTGGCCGGACTGGCAGAGATCGGAGAGGAACGGATCCATGGGATACCGGAAGGGGTAATGAGCAGCCATAACCGTTATCTGAAGGCAATGGCCCTTCTGGAAGGGGAGGACGGCGGATATGATCCGGCTTTTGTACTTGATCCCCTGGCCATGGGATTGGAATAAATGGGAGGTCATACACATGGATTTGGTGGCTGTCAGGGATGGAGACAGGGTACTGTACGTAGAAACAGGCCGCATCCGGGAGATCGTCATTCATCCCCAGTTACATAAAGTACCCGGGGCCCCGGGGAATGTCGGAGGAGTCCTGATTTATGAGGGAAAACCTCTGACTTTTTATTGCCTTGGCAATGGAAATGAGATTTCCTGTGCTTTTATACTGGGCGGACAGGATGACGCCCTCTGTGCTGTCTGCGGGGAACCGGTTGGAGAGGAAAACGGGGATCAGGAGGAATTGGTCCGGGTACTCACGGGAGTATGGGAGAAATCAGAGTGATCAGACTGAATGCAAAGGAATTTGATGAAATTGTAACATATATCAGGGAACACTACGGTATTAACCTGGAAAAAAAGCAGGTCCTGATCGAATGCAGGCTGGCCAGGGAACTGGAGCGGCGGGGAATTACTTCCTTTGCCAGATATATGGAGCTGATGAAGAACGACAGGACCGGTATTATGGCCGGTGAGATGGTGAACCGGCTTACCACCAATTATACATACTTTATGAGGGAGCCGGCCCATTTTACTGTATTGGGGCAGAAAATACTGCCGGAACTGTTTGAGAACCGGAGCTGCGGCGTCTGTAACATCTGGAGTGCAGGATGTTCTACCGGCGAGGAGGTGTATTCGGTTTCCATGCTGATCCAGGAACTTAAGGAAAAGGGCGGACGCATGCCCGGTATTCGTATGCTGGCCACGGACATTTCAGGCGAAGCCTTGAGAAAGGCGGAGCAGGGGATCTATCCCATTAAGGAGATGGAGTGCCTGCCGGAGTCATGGCAGAGAAAATATTGCCGGGTCCGGGAGGAGAACACCTTTGAGGTGGAAGAACGGCTCAGGTATAATATACGGTTCAGACGCCATAATCTTATGGAGACAGCGCCGGGAACGGAAAAATTCGATCTGGTATTATGCCGGAACGTAATGATATATTTTGACCGCCGCTCAAGGGAATGGCTGGTCCGTCAGCTGGAGGCCTGCCTGAATCCGGGGGGCTATCTGCTGGTGGGACATGCGGAGCTTTTATCAAGGGAGGAGACCAGGCTGGAGGCGGTATATCCGGCTGTTTATAAAAAGCCTGTAAAATAGAGAGCCTGTTCAATAAAAACCTGTAAAATAGGAAGGGATAAAAGGGGACCATATGGATAAACGGATATTAATTGTAGATGATGCAATGTTTATGAGAAAGATAATCCGCAAAATACTGAACGAAGGCGGGTATCAGGATGTGTCTGAGGCACAGGACGGAGAAGAGGCCATGGCTGTGTTCAGGCAGGTAAAGCCCGATCTGGTCCTTCTTGACATCACCATGCCCGGCAAGTCCGGCCTGGAGGTCCTGGAGGAGATGCTGGCAAAAGAACCGGGGACCAGAATCGTGATGTGCTCGGCAGTGGGGCAGGAGATGATGATCCAAAGGGCATTGGTTGCAGGTGCGGTGGATTTTATCGTCAAGCCTTTTAAGGCGGATGAATTTATGCGGGTTGTGGATTGCCATCTGAATTCATAAAGATTGCGGGGATAAAAATGATGAGGGAACGGTTCAAGAATTATAAGACAGGCAAGAAAATGGCAGTGGCTTTCATATCCATTATCATTCTCTATATTATCACGGTTGTGACGGCGCTTTTTAACATAGAGTCCGTGTCCTCCAGAATGGACCGGCTCTACAATGAGCCGTTTGCCAATGTACAGTCCTCCCTGCGCATGATTGCAAACCTGCGTGCGGTGGACCGGAATATAGTCCTGATGGCAGCCACCGATGAGCTGGTGGATGAAGATAGATATCTTGAGAATACAAAAGAGCTGATCCAATCGGAGGAGGCTGCTCTGACCCAGCTTTCCACCGGTTATATCACTGCACCGGAAAAGGTAAAGGAACTGCAGGAAGAGTTCCAGAAGCTGGCCGTATCAAGGACCAGGATCATGTCTCTTCTGGAAGAGGGGGAAAACAGGGAAGTCTTAAAGGAGTATGTGGACAGTTATCTCCCCCAGGCCAATACGGTGCGGACGGTTCTCAACGATGTGGTGGATTTATCTGTGGCGGACGCGGAGCACAGTATGTCTGCGGCGCATGAGGCAAACCACAGGATTATGTTTATGCTGCTCCTCCTTTCACTGGTATGTATCGCATTTACCGTCCTGATCTGCGTTACCATAACGAAAAGTATTGTAAGGCCCATCAGGGAGGTAAAGGATGCGGCCAATACCATTGCCAATGGCGGTCTGGATATCGGACTTTCATATAAGTCCAGGGACGAACTGGGACAGCTGGCCGATGACATACGCAGCACATCAGAGGCTCTGAAGAACTATGTGGAGGAGATCCGCAGAGGGCTTGCGGCTCTGGGCGGCGGTCATCTGAACTACCAGCCGGAGGTTGTGTTTAAAGGGGATTTTATTGCGGTGGGCAATGGGCTCAGTGAGATCAGCCGTCTTTTGCGTAATTCCATTTATCAGATCAACAGCAGCGCGGAGCAGGTATCCCTGGGAGCGGAGCAGGTGTCCAACAATGCCCAGGCCCTGGCACAAGGCGCATCGGAGCAGGCAGGCTCCGTGGAAGAGTTGGCAGTGAGCATTAATGAGATCGCAGAGAGCGTAAGGAATAATGCGGACAGCGCAGTTGCCTCCAGCCGTCTGGCCGCATCCGTGGGTCACAGGCTGGGAGAGTGCGAGGAGCAGATGGCTTCCCTGATGGAATCCATGGGGCAGGTTAAGAAAAATTCCGGGGAGATCACAGGGATCGTCAGGCAGATTGAGGATATAGCGTTCCAGACCAATATTTTGGCCCTGAATGCTTCGGTTGAAGCTGCCAGGGCCGGGGAGGCCGGCCGGGGCTTTTCCGTTGTGGCGGAAGAGGTCAGACGTCTTGCTTCCAAGACTGCGGGGGCGTCCAAGCTTACCGCGGAACTGGTGGAAAAGAATTCGGAGGCCGCAAGGGATGGTATGGACGCGGTCAATGCAACGGCCCGGACATTAAAGGATTCCGTGGAAGGGGCCAGGACCGTTAACAGGGAGATGGATAAGATCTCAGGGCTGTCCATACAGCAGGCTGAGGCCATCAGCCAGATCCGGAAAAGTGTGGAGCTTATTTCGGAGATCGTCCAGGGCAATTCAGCCACATCGGAGGAAAGCGCGGCAGCCAGCGAGGAGCTTTCCGCACAGGCCCAGATACTCAAGGAGCTGGTGGAACGCTTTGAATTATAGGGATATAAAGGAGAGGCAAGGGGATGGAGACTTACAGGGAGTTGGATGAGATATCAAAGGATATATTAATGGAAATTGGAAATATAGGAGCCGGAAATGCAGTCACCTCCCTGTCGCAGATGATGGACCAGCCCATTGAACTGGAGATACCGGCACTTAAGGTCCTGTCCTATCAGGAGGTCTGCCGTGTTCTGGGACAGCCGGAGGAACTGCAGACAGGGATTCTGGTGGAGGTGACGGGACAGATGAAGGGGATCTTCCTGTTTATGCTCAGCGAAACCTTTACAAATGCCGTAATAGAGGCCATATTGGGCAGGAGAGCGCAAAGGATCATGGAGATGGATGAGATGGAGACATCCCTGGTCTGCGAGCTGGGCAATATCATGTGCGGTTCCTATATCCGCGCCCTGTCTCAATTTATGAATATAGAGATGGATGTGTCAGTGCCTGAACTGTGTATCGACATGGCAGGGGCGATCCTGAGCTATCCACTGTCCCACTGGGTGATCGTAAGTGATGATATCCTGCTCATAGAGAACCGGTTCCAAATGTCGGGCAAGGCCTACAGGGGCCACATACTGTTCCTTCCGGAGCAGGAGGATTTGGGGATCATGCTTCACAGACTCAGGGAGTAGCGCCATGGATAAGATTGTAGTTGGGATTGCAGATGGAAAAGTCGTATCAGGAAACCAGGTGCTGGTCTCCTATGCCCTGGGCTCCTGTATTGGTATCTGCCTTTATGATCCCCAAAAAAGGATTGCAGGTATGGCCCATATCATACTCCCCGGAAGGGAGTATGCGGCCAACAAAGAAAATGCATATAAATTTGCGGATGAAGGCGTCTGTGAACTGGTAAAGGAAATGGTGGGCCGGGGAGCCAGGGAAAATATGCTGGTAGCCAAGATCGCAGGTGGAGCCAGGATGTTCTCATCATCCAACATCCATATGGATATTGGAGAAAAAAATACGGAGGCCGTGAAACTCAGCCTGGCCAGGAAGGGCATACCTCTCATGGCCCAGGATACGGGAAAGAATTACGGCAGGACCATTTTCTTTTATGGGGAAAACGGAAAATTAGAAATAAATTCGGTGAGACATGCACTTGTTGTGCTGTAAAACCAGGAGGAAGAACAATGCACATGAAAGAGGAAAACAGGCAGACAGTGTTGATCGTGGATGACAGTCTTTTGATCTGCGAACAGATTAAAGCAGCTTTAAAGGAGGAAGATATCAGCCTCTGGGAAGCCCACAGCGGCCAGGAGGCTGTGGAGCAGTTAAAGCGGTGCCGTCCCGATCTGATCCTCCTGGACGTGGTGCTTCCGGACACGGACGGCTATGAGCTTTACAATCATTTAAAGGATGGCAGTCCAAAGGATTCGGTCATCATTTTCCTGACCTCCAAATCCAGTGACGAAGATGTGGTCAGGGGATTTTCCATGGGTGCCTGCGATTATATCAAGAAGCCTTTTGTCAAAAAGGAACTCCAGTCCAGGATCCACGCCCACCTGGCCCAGAAAAAGCAGAGGGACGAACTGGACCGCCAGAACAGGGAACTGCGGGACAGTATGGAAAAGCTGAATTATATGGCGTACAGGGATGGGCTTACGGGGCTGTACAACCGGCGTTATGTTGTGGGCGATCTGCTGGAGGATGTGCGCTGCTGCACGGCAGGGGATGTGGAGACAGTCTTTGTGATGGCTGATATTGATGATTTTAAGCTGGTTAATGATACGTACGGCCATGATGCCGGGGATATGGCCCTTGTATGCATTGCCAACATCCTGGAGGACAACTGCCGTAACCACAGGGTGGTCCGGTGGGGCGGAGAGGAATTCCTTATGATTCTGTTCCGTGTCACTCTTGAGGAGGCATATGAGATCAGCGAGAAGGTGCGCAGACAGGTGGAACAGTTTGTGATTCCCTACGGAGCGGAAGGATTTTCCTGTACCATGACGCTGGGGCTCCATGTATTCAAACCCCAGGAAGCCCTGGAGGAGGGGATAAGCTGTGCGGACAAGGCGCTTTATCACGGCAAGAGGAATGGAAAAAACCAAAGTGTGTGGTATGAAAGTTTATAATGGACGGAGCGGATTATGGGATATTTTGAATCAGATGCCCTGGAAATGCTGGAGGTATACCTGCTGGAGACAAGGCAGCTTAACAATCAGCTGGCAGATATACTGCTGGAGGCAGAGAGAAAGGGCAGGTTTGAGGAGGACAGTATTCACAGCATTTTCAGGGTCATGCACACCATAAAAAGCTCATCAGCCATGATGGGCCTGGGAGGCCTGTCCTCCATGGCCCATAAGCTGGAGGACTTGTTTTCATTTTACAGGGAGTATCCCGAAAATCTGGAATCGCCGGAGCCGGGACTGTTTGATCTGCTGTTTGAAGCATCCGATTTTGTTGAACAGGAGCTGGAGCAGATGAAAAGGGAGGGTTACAAGCCCGGAGATACATCCGGTATTGAGAACCGCGCCCAGGCCTGCCTGGCGGGAATGAAGCAGGGGAAAGTACAGGGCAAAGTGCTGGAAACAGCGCAGGCCCAGGGACTTAACAAGGCCGGGACAGGGCAGCCCCGGGGACTTAACAAATCCGGAGTGGGGCTGGAACCGGATCAGGAGCAAGGGCTGGAACCGGACGGAACATTAAGGGCAGGAGCCAAAGAGGGAGAGACGGCGGCGGAGATACCCGAAGCCTTTGTGGCCCAGGGGGGCACGGTTGTCAATGTGACCCTGGAGGAAGGCTGCCGTATGGAGAATATCCGGGCATTCATGCTGGTGCGGTCCATAACAGGTATCTGCACACTGGTGGAGACATATCCCAAAGATCTGGACAAGGCAGGAGAGAGCGCTGAATATATAGGGAAAAATGGCGTCTTTATCCGGTTTGAGAGCGGTGATAAGGAGGCGGTCCTGAAGACCCTGAGAAATGGACTGTTTGTGGCAGGGTGCAAAGTGGTGGCTGACAGTGAGCCTGAGGACAGCCTGCACGGGGGCAGCGGATCCGGTTTGGGTCCGGCCTCCGGGAACAGGAAGGCCGGCGGTGAAAAGGACCGGCCCGAGATGGTCAGCGATGATTTTATGGAGGTGCGTATTGAGCGTCTGGACCAGCTTCAGAACCAGGCGGCGCAGCTTCTGCTCCAGATGCAGATATTGGAGAACGAACTGAGCAAAAGCGGGCTGGAGGATGTGGAAAACGGAACAGGCCATCAGATCAGCCTGCTGGTGAGCCAGATCGAGCGCTCGGTCATGGAGATGCGCCTTGTGCCTGTGGCAAAGGTGGTCCCAAAACTGAAACGGGCTTTAAGGGACATGTGCAGGGATCAAAAAAAGGAAGCTGAGCTGGTGGTCCAATGTGCGGATGTGGAAGCGGATAAAAGCGTGGTGGATTACGTGTCTGAGGCCCTGCTGCACATGGTGCGCAATGCCATGGACCATGGCATAGAAGCGCCTGATCAGCGCCAGGAAGCGGGAAAAGACAGGAGAGGGAAGGTTGTTTTTTCAGCAGAGAACGCAGGCGGGGAACTGCGCCTGACCATTAGCGATGACGGCAGAGGGATCGATATGGAAAAGGTCAGGGAAAAAGCCATGGAAAGAAGTCTGATGACCGGTCCGGGGGAGGATATCCAGCAGATCAAGGAAATCCTGCTTTCCCCGGGGTTTTCCACCAATGAGACAGTGACGGAATACTCCGGAAGAGGCGTGGGACTGGACGTGGTTAAGAACATCATGGAGGAGGTGGGGGGCAGCCTTTCCATACGCAGCAAGGAAGGGGAGGGCAGTTCCTTTGCCATCACGGTTCCCCTGAACCTGGCATCCATGGAATGTGTCCGGTTCAAAATAGGACCGTACCGTTTTTCCATACCTGCCCGCCATGTGTACCGTTTCCTGGAATATGGCGCGGTTAAGGATATGATGCGCTGCATGAATGGGCGGGAGTATCTTTTGTACGAGGACAGGATGGTTCCGATCATTGATCTGCACGGCTTTTACTCACTGGGCGGGGAGATACCGGAACGGGCCGTCCTTGTGTATGTAAGAGGTGCGGAGCACGAGGGATTCTTTCTCATGGATCACATCTATGGGCAGAAACGCATTGTGATAAAATCCCTTCCTGCCCTTCTGGGCAGCGGCTTTAGGAGCAGAACCGGCATCTGCGGCTGCAGTATCATGGGCAGCGGCCATATATGCGCTGCTCTGGACACTGAGATCCTCATTGGAAGGTACAAAAAGGAGGAGCGTTATGACAGATGAACCAGTCAGGGAAGTGCTCTGTATCCCGGGAAACGGCCGGAAATACGCGGTTGAATTTTCTTATGTGGAAGAGATATGCAAGGATGTGGTCTTATCTGCCATGCCCTGCCTTCCGGGATATTATGCAGGTGTCTGCAACCATAAGGGGACCATTGTTCCCGTGGTCCGTCTGGAGGGCTGTATTGAGAACTGCATAGAGGGCTGCATAGAACCGGACAGTCCTGGATTCCCTGTGGACAGCGGGGAGACCTTTGTGGACCGTCAGCTTGTCATGGTCATCCATTGGAAGAAGTATTATGCGGGAATCCTTTTGCACGGAGATCCCTATATGGCCCAGCTGAAGGCTGAGGACCGGATTCAGGGGCCGGAAAAGCAGGAAGCCGCATTGCTGGCTGAAAAGGCGTATTATATGTGTGGAAATGAACTGTATTTTCTTTTGGATGTGGAAAAGACGTTGGAAAATCTCATTGTGTGCAGATAAGGTAAAGGGCGGCTCCCTGATGACGGGGCCGCCCTGATCTTATTACAAGGGGTAGATGTTGAGCCGTTTGATCTTGCCCTCATCATCCACTTCCGAGAGAAATGCGGTCACCGGCACCACGTGCTCATGATAGGTGATGAAATACCACACGGTATTGGCATCCGCATATTTTACACTGTGAATGGGGAAGGGTCCACCGTTAAATCCGAATTTGTGGTGGAACATCATTTCCACGGCCATCTTTCCCTCCAGGTGGATGGTGTCCATACCGGCCTTGATCACGGAAGAGTCGTGAAGTACTCCGTATTCGTTAAACAGATCGGCCAGGGCAGCCTCATCCCCCTTCTGCATGCAGTCTATGTATTGCTCTAATATCGTCATATCATTATCCTCCTAGATTTATGTTAAAAACGTTCCGAGCGCAGCAGGGCATCGATTCCGCCGTCCACAAACAGAATCACGCCGTTGATCCCGCTGGCCATGGGGGAAGCCAGGAAAACGATCCCGTTGGCGATCTCCTCGGCATCCAGGAATTCCTTCCTGCCGTATCGGGTGGGTATGGGGATGAGTAGGGCGGCGTCCATCTGGGCGTCCGTCATATTCTGGGTCATGGGGGTGGTGGTGTTGCCGGGGGCAACGGAGTTGATGCGCAGTCCGTCCACGGCCCATGAGGGGGATACACGGCGCACCCAGCGGGCCAGGGCGTGCTTGGATGAACTGTAGCAGGAAGCTGCCTGGGTCCGGGGGATATCCTTCACAAACTCCAGAATCCGTTCCTCATCCATGACATTGGAAAGCATATCCACCCAATCCATACGCACGGTCATGTTGGTGATGGAGTTGGAGGAAGTGATCACGCAGTTTCCATGTTTTTTCTTTAACAGGGGCCTCAGGGCCTCTGCGATGCGTACGCTGGCAAAAAAGTTCAGGGCAAAAATGGTCTGGGGCGGTGCCGTAGGCCCTACGCCTGCATTACAGATCAGCACATCGATCCCGTCCGGATAACGGCGAAATACCTCGTCAACGGCGCTCTGGCGGCCTTCCGGGGAAGATAGGTCAGCTAAATGATCGCCGCCCTTAAAATCAATGTTGAATACCTCATGACCCTGTGACAGAAGTAGTTTGCGGGTTGCTGCACCGATACCGGTGGTACCGCCTGTGATAACATATGTACTCAATGAAATGTCCTCCTTTACAAACTCTTTGCTAAATAAATAACAGTAATCATTATTATTTAATATATAAAACCATATCATTCGCATAAGTATTTGTCAATTTAATTAAAAAAATAACAATGTCATACAAATCCCGTTGTGTTTACAGAGAGCCTGTGACCATGAACCAAATGCCTGCTGATGTACGGCCCGATCTGGGGGAGGTTGAAGAATATCCTTAGGAATGCTACAATAAGACTTTAGAAATTCTTTTTAATTTTATGACGGATATATTTTGAATTGACTGTTAGGATAATATACGTAAGGAGGATATGGACATGAGCGGGGACCGGATTTTACTGGTAGAGGATGACAAAGAGATAAGGGAAGGCGTTGAGATATTTTTAAAAAGCCAGGGATACGTGGTGTTCCAGGCTGCAGACGGAATAGAAGGGCTGAAGGTGCTGGAGGACAATGAGATCGACCTGGCTATCGTGGATGTGATGATGCCCAGGATGGATGGGATCACAATGACCGCAAAGCTCAGGGAAAAACATGATTTTCCGGTTATTTTCCTGTCTGCCAAATCAGAGGAAGTTGACAAGATACTGGGACTGAATATGGGCGCCGATGATTATATCACAAAGCCCTTTACTCCCATGGAACTTCTGGCCAGGGTAAATTCCCAGCTCAGGCGATACCACCGTTTTATGGACCGGCTGAATTCCAAACAGGCTGAGAATCCTAAGATTCACAGACTGGGCGGACTGGAGGTCAATGAGGAGACCGTGGAGGTTATGGTGGATGGAAGCTGTGTGAAGGTGACGCCCATTGAGTTTAAGATCCTGTTGCTGTTAATACAGAACCCGGGCCGTGTATTTCCCGCTGAGGAGATATATGAGCGGGTCTGGAATGAAAGGGCCATCAATACGGATACGGTCATGGTACACATCCGTAACCTGAGGGAAAAAATCGAGGTAAACCCCAGGGAGCCCAAATATGTAAAGGTGGTGTGGGGAGTTGGATACAAAATTGAAAAACAGCCATAAGTTAGGCGTGTTGCTTATTATACTGGCGGTGGCGGCGGCATCGGCCGCAACCATAGGCCTTTACCCGTACATGAAGGCAAAGGCCGGGGAATACAGTTCAGACAGAATGACACGTCTGATGGAACAGAATTATGATTACAGCGGCCTGGCTACCCAGGTCATGAATTTCAGCTACGAGATATGGCATCAGCAAAAGCAGGAAGAGGAGGGCCGGGTGCTCACCTATTCCCAGACATTCCTTCCCGGCCTGGAGGAAAAGATCCGCAGGGCCAGGGCTGAGGAGTATGGTTTTACAGATGACCGCGGCGTTACGTACAGCCAGGCTGGGAGCAGTACCGGCACTTCCGATGAAGTGGATGGGGCAGGCCCGGGCGCGTCAGGAGCAGATGGCAGTGAAGACGGCGCCGGTGACGTATCTACAGGTAACGTATCTGCCGGTAACGTATCTGCCGGTGAGTACGGTGTGACGGCAGAACGTCTCAGCTCCGATGTGTTTGATGATTCCATGGATAACACAGAGCTCCGGATCGTATCGGATTACAATTATTACGATTCCCAGTATGATCTGGACTACTATCAAAGCCTCCAGACACTTATGGACACTGTGGGCAGGGATTGGGAGCGCTATTTCCAGAAATACAATTCAGCCCTTTTCTACGCAGTGCTGGATGAAAACAACCGGTACCAGAGGAGCAATGTGAACAGCCCGGAACAGTTCTTTGACTCACCTTTAAACGAGCAGGCAAGGGAATTCAAATTCACTGTGGAGTTTTCCGGAACAGGAAGCCTTAAGGTGGTGGACTTTGCAGGGGGGGATGAGGATGCCTCCAGACTGCTTCAGGCAATGAACCGTTTTGAATTCTACGATCCACTGACCCAAAGGTTGTCTGATGACTACCGCTACAGCGATGTGCGGTTTTCCGGTCCAAAGAATATTAAGATCCAGTTCAGGTGCGTGCCTGACACATTTAACAATGCCATGCGTCTGGCAGATGACTGGGAGACTGATGGCAGATCATACATTGATGGAGGCGGATACTATACGGTCGTGGGCAGCATGATGTTTATCCTGGCCGTAATGGCCCTGGCCCTTCCGGCTGTTAAGAAGCTGGAGATCGGCAAAAGCGCGCTGTGCCGCCTGAGCTTTGAACCTCTCAGCCTGATCGGGATGGGATGGCTCTGCATCATGGGAGAGGGAAGCATTCCCGGTACTCTTATGTCCGCAACCGTGACCGGAACCTTGAAGCAGGAGCTTTTGAGAGCCGAATTCCTGCCATGGTCCGCGGATGTGATGGTGGTGGTGATCAACCTTGTATTCTGGGGAATCGCTTATGGCCTGTTCTATTGGGGGATCACATGCTACAGGGCGGTCTTTTCCCTGGGGTTGTGGCGCTACTTTAAGGAGCGCACCTGGCTTGGAAGATTCCTGCGCTTTATCAAGCGCTGGGCCTGCAATGCCCTGAATGTGTTCAATGAGACGGACTGGGAGAGCCGGTCCACTAAGATCATCGGCAAGGCGGTGATCGGAAACTTCGTGATTTTGACCCTGATCTCTTGTCTGTGGTTCTGGGGGATCGGTGCTCTGGTAATCTATTCCATTGTGCTGTTTATCCTTTTGAGGAAATACTGGGGAGAGATGCAGGTGAAATACAGGACGCTGCTAAATGGGATCAATGAGATCGCAGAGGGCAACCTGGATGTGGAGATCAAGGAAGACCTGGGTATATTTAATCCCTTTAAGGAACAGCTTTGCAGAATCCAGGAGGGCTTAAAAAAGGCAGTTGCACAGGAGGTAAAAAGCGAGCGGACCAAATCCGAGCTGATCACCAATGTATCTCACGACTTAAAGACGCCCCTCACTGCCATTATCACTTATGTAAACCTTTTAAAACAGGAAAATGTCACTGAGGAGGAGCGCAGGTCCTATATCCAGGTGTTGGACCAGAAGTCCATGCGTCTGAAGGTGCTGATCGAAGACCTGTTTGAAGTGAGCAAGGCCAGCAGCGGCACCGTGACCCTGCACCCGGAAAATGTGGATATTATCAGTCTTTTGAAGCAGGTCCGCTTTGAACTGTCGGATAAGATGGAGGCCAGCGGGATTGAGTTCAGGTTTAACCTGCCCGAGGAACGTGTGGTTCTGTACCTGGACAGCCAGAAGACATACCGTATATTTGAAAACCTTTTGGTCAACATTGCGAAGTACGGACTGCCGGGAACCAGGGCATACATTCTGGTCGCCCGGGAACCGGATGGGTATGTTAATATCTCCATGCGCAATATATCGGCCAAGGAGCTGAATGTATCGCCGGAGGAGCTGACCGAGCGGTTTGTGCGGGGCGACTCATCCCGCAACACAGAGGGCTCCGGCCTGGGGCTTGCCATTGCCAGAAGTTTTGTGGAGATCCAGGGCGGCACCATGAAGATCGAGGTGGAGGATGACCTGTTCAGGGTGATCATACGCTGGAAGGAAGCAATGGTGCAGCGAGATAAGGAACCGGATAAAGGACAGGAGAAGGATTCGGAAGGAGAACCGGAAAGAGGACCGGAAAGAGGACCGGAACAAGGACCGGAAGGAGGAATGGAACAAAATCCGGATCAGTATCCGAATCTGGATAACAGAGGAGGCGGAGCACCTGTGTCCGGGGAAGATGGAAGAATTACGGACAGGGAGGCATCTGATGACATTGAAGTGATATCCGGAGAATGGACCGTGGTCCAGGATGAGGAATCCCGAGATGCCAGATAAGGATATGTAAAAATAAAAATAGTATTAAAAAAATGATATTATGAAGATGATATTAAGAAGATGGTGCAGCCGGAAATCTGGCTGCACCATCTCAATATGTAGACAAAATAGGAATTAAACAGACTGATTGGGACTTGCCTCCCCATTTGCGCCGATCACTATGTCAGGGGCGCCGGTAAGATTTACATTGCGTGTCACTTTGGCATCATATGTATCGGCTTTCATGATCTCAGCCAGATCCACGCCCGTGGTCTCTTTCATGGACTCAAACAGCTTTGCCATAACAACGGGGACATTACCGGCGATGGAGCCAACACCGCTTTCAGAGTCGCTGCCGCCGCCTCCGATGATCGTGATCTTGTCGATCTGTGAAAGGGGTTCAGCAATTCTTCCTGCAATTTCAGGAAGCACCTGGATCATCATCTCGGCCATGGCTGCCTTGTTGTACTTCTGGTAAGCCTCGGCCTTTTTCTCCATACCTTCTGCCTCAGCCAGTGCCTTGGCCCGGATGGCCGTAGCCTCGGCTTCGCCCTTGGCCCGGATACCTTCCGCCTCCTGGACCATGGCATACTTCTGTGCTTCCGCAATGGCTTTTTGCGCTTCCGCATCCTTTTCGCGCTCATACTGTTCCGCATCGGCCTGGGCTTTTTTGGCCAGTGCTTCCTGCTCCTGCTCGTATTTCTTGGCCTCCGCCTCACGCTGGCGTTTGGTCAGTCCGGCCGCGGCAGCCTGCTCAATGGCATATCTGTCAGCGTCCGCCTTTTTGTTGATCTCGGCCTCCAGCGCCTGCTGCTGGACTAATACCTCCTGCTTGCGCAGTTCGGCCTCACGCTCAGCCCTGGCAATCTGTGCATTGACCGTGGCGGTCTGGATCGTTTTTTGCTGTTCCTGTTTCTGGATCTCGTAAGCAGCGTCCGCCTCCGCTTTCTTGGTGTCGGATGCTTTCTGAAGTTCGGCTTTCTTGATGGCCAGTTCATTGTTCTTCTGGGCGATCTCCGTCTCGGCGATCACCCTGGCATCATTGGCTGCATTGTCGGCCGCAGCCTGGGCAATGGCAATATCCCTTTCCGCTTCGGCTTTTGCAATGGATGCGTCCTTACGGATCTTGGAAGTGTTGTCCATACCAAGGTCCTGGATCAGTCCGTGCTCATCCGTTACATTCTGGATGTTACAGGAGAGGATATCAATTCCCAGCTTTTCCATGTCCTTGGAGGCCTTGATCATTACCTGGTCTGAGAAGGAATCACGGTCCGTGTTAATGGCCCGCAGGGTAAGTGTGCCGATGATCTCACGCATATTGCCCTGAAGGGAGTCCTGAAGGTCCGATGCGATCTTGGCAGGCTCCTTGTTGAGGAAGTTCCTCATGGCCAGCTTCATACGTTCACCATCATCCGCAACCCTTACTTTGGCAACCGCATCCACCATAACATTGATGAAGTCGTTGGTAGGGATATACTCATCCGTTTTGATATCCACGGTGATCTGCCCCAGATACAGTTTATCCATCTGCTCAAAAAAAGGTATCTTGATACCTGCCCGGCCGATGAGCACGCGGGGCTGTTTGCGAAGGCCGGATATGATATAGGCGTGGTCCGGCGGAGCTTTTACGTACCCCTGGGTAATAATGAGGATAACAAGAATGATGGGGACAATAAAGCCCAAAGCAGTGATGATAAAATCTAAATCAAACATAAGGACTCCTTTCTGATAAAAAAGTATAAAGATTTTGTTAAAGCTATTGTACCATATGTTGGAAATGGTGCAAATATTATTCAGAAATTCGACAGAAATCGACAGGAAAAATTTAGAATAGACTGAAAAAAATCGGGTAAAAATGGAGAATTGGAACGGTGAAAAAGATTGTTATAAAAAAGATTGTATATTGACAAGTACAATTTTATATGTTACCATAAAATATATACAAAATTATTTTGATATACAAAAAATTTTTAGGCACAATACAAAGGACAGGATGATAGGACATACCAACGTTCATACGTCTCCCGGATGTGCAGGGCGTTCCGGCGGAACTTTCAGGCATAAGATGCCACGGGGCATGACGGGCGCGGACACCAGTTTTTAAGGGAGATTGAATTGTTTACATATTAGTTCATTGGATTGAGGTGCGATATGAGAGTTGTAATTGGCAATGTTCGTTTGCTACACCGCAAGCGAGAGATTTTTAAAAAGTCAGAAATGATTATACAGGGACATTTTGGCGGGAGCAACCCATAAGGTTGCTCCCGCCTTAACTTTGTATAATTTTTCACAATACACTCTCCCAATGATCGGGAGAACCTGCGATGAGGGAGCCGTCAAACGGACTGCAGCCGTTTGCCAGGCCAGCAACGCAACGCTTAAACAAATGGAAAACAAAAGCGGGCTAAGGAAGGTCCACGGTCAAATGGATCGTGGAAAAGTGAGGAGGTAAAGTTATGGGTGAAAACACGCATACATGCTGCTGTGACCACAGTGAGGAAGCGCTGTTAAAACGGATTGGTGAACTGGCGGCAGAGTACAAGGGCAAGGAAGGAAGCCTGATCCAGGTCCTTCATATGGCGCAGGGAATTTATGGGTATCTGCCTTTGGAAGTACAGAAGGTGATTGCGGACGCGCTGGACGTTCCGCTGGCAGAGGTATCGGGAGTAGTGACATTCTACTCTTTCTTCTCCACACAGCCCAGAGGAGAGCACACCATACGTGTCTGTCTGGGAACCGCCTGTTACGTGCGGGGCGGCAAAAAAATCGTGGAACGGATAAAGGATCTGCTGGATGTGGAGATCGGAGAGACAACGGCCGACAGGAAGTTCACCTTTGAGGTGGCGCGCTGTATCGGAGCCTGTGGTCTGGCACCGGCCATGTCCATTGACGACCAGGTTTACAAGCAGGTAAACCCCGACAAACTGGAGCAGATCCTGGAACGTTACTATGAAGAGGAGGGAGAGCAGTGATGGAAGTGAGAAAGCAGGAAGATCTGTTAAGAATAAAAGAAGAATATCTCAGGCAGCAGCTGTCTTACAGACGCCAGGTGCTGGTATGCGGAGGCGCGGGCTGCATTTCCTCCAACTGCGGGGAAGTAAGGGATGCACTGGTCAAGGCGGTGGATGCATATCACCTGTCCCATGAAGTGAAGGTGACAGTGACCGGATGTATGGGCACTTGCGCCATGGGACCTGTGATCCTGGTGGAACCGGAAGGCATTTTCTATACAAAGATGAATCCGGAAAAAGCAGAGCAGGTGGTTGCTAGGCATCTTCTGAAGGATGAGATCTGTGAGGAATTTACATATTTTGACGAGGAATCGGGGAACTACGTTCCAAAGATGGAGGATATAGAGTTTTTCCAGGGCCAGGTGCGCATCGCCCTGAGAAACTGCGGTCATATGGAATATGCTTCCCTGGAAGCATACATATCCAGAGATGGATATGCTGCAATGGCCAAGGCGCTGTCCGGCATGACACCCCAGGAAGTGGTGGATGAGATGAAGGCCTCGGGGCTTCGGGGCAGAGGCGGAGCTGGTTTCCCAACCGGTGTAAAGTGGGAAGCAGGGCTTAAGGCTGTTTCTGAGGACGGCCGGAAATTCATGGTCTGTAATGCGGACGAGGGCGATCCCGGAGCATTTATGGACAGAAGTATTCTGGAAGGAGATCCCCACAGCATTATTGAAGGCATGATGCTGGGCGGATACGCCATCGGGGCCTCCAAAGGATATGTATATGTCCGTGCCGAGTACCCGATCGCGGTGGAACGCCTTGGCAATGCCATTGACCAGGCCAGGAAAGCCGGAATTCTGGGTGAGCATATATTTGGCAGCGATTTCTCCTTTGACCTGGAGATCCGTATCGGTGCAGGAGCGTTTGTCTGCGGCGAGGAGACTTCTCTCCTGGCATCCATCGAGGGCAGGAGAGGCGAGCCCAGGCAGAAACCGCCCTTCCCCTTTGAAAAGGGTCTGTTTGAAAGTCCCACCATCATCAATAACGTGGAGACGCTGGCCAATGTGGCCCCCATTATCCTCAACGGTTCCGGGTGGTACCATGGGATCGGCACTGAGAAAAGCGCTGGTACAAAGGTGTTTGCCCTGGCAGGAGATATTGTCAATGCGGGTATTATCGAGGTTCCCATGGGAACCGTGCTGGGTGACATTATTTATAAGATCGGCGGCGGGATCATTGGCGGCAAGAAGTTTAAGGCCATCCAGTCCGGCGGGCCTTCCGGAGGATGCCTGACCAAAGAACACCTGAATACCTCAGTGGACTATGAATCCCTGTCCAAATTGGGGGCCATCATGGGATCCGGCGGACTGATCGTCATGAATGAGGACACCTGTATGGTGGATACGGCCAGGTATTTTATGGACTTTATCTGTGACGAGTCCTGCGGAAAATGCCTCCCCTGCCGTAATGGCACCAGGCGGATGCTGGAGATCCTGGAGCGCATTACAGAGGGCAAGGGAGAACCGGGAGACCTGGAGCTTTTGGAGGAACTGGCAGAAACCATTAAGCAGACGGCCATGTGCGGCCTGGGCCAGACAGCCCCCAACCCGGTGCTCTCCACCCTTAAATATTTCCGAAGTGAATATGAGTCCCATATTTACGAAAAACACTGTACCGCTGGTGTATGCGCGGAGCTTCAGTCATCGCCCTGCCGCAACGCCTGCCCTGCCAATGTATTTATACCCGGCTATATGTCCATGCTGGCAGCCGGAAGGATCGAGGATGCTTACCGCCTGATCCGCCAGGATAACCCCTTCCCCGCAGTGTGCGGACGTGTATGTACCCATCCATGTGAGGACCACTGCCGCCGTTCCCAGGTAGATGAGGCGCTGTCCATCTGTTCCGTGAAACGGTTTATCGGGGATTATGCCCTGCGGGATGAGTATGCCATTCCTATGATTGAGCCAAGGCCCGCCACCGGATTACGCATATCCATTATCGGAGCAGGCCCTTCCGGTCTCTCCTGTGCATATTTTCTGGCTAATATGGGGCATGAGGTCCATGTATATGAGGCGGAATCCGTGGCAGGAGGCGTGCTCTACTGGGGAATCCCTGAATACCGACTTCCCAAGGCAGTGCTCCAGAAAGAGATCCGCGCCATTGAGATGAGCGGTGTGAAAATCCACCTGAACACAAAGGTTGGTACGGATATCTCCTTTGAAGATATGAAAAAGCAGTCCGATGCAATCTATATCGCGGCAGGAACCCAGGTTTCCAGGCTGCTGGATGTGCCGGGAGAGGACTTAAAGGGCGTGGAAAGCGGCCTTGGATTCCTTAAGCGGATCGGACTGAAACAGGATATGAGCGTTCCTAATAAGCTGGTGGTGATCGGCGGCGGAAGCACGGCCATGGATGTGGCCAGGACCGCGGTCCGTCTGGGTGCATCAGAGGTAACCGTTATCTACCGCAGATCTGAGAAGGAAATGCCCGCAGGCGGGGAGGAGATCGTGGAGGCCAGGGAAGAGGGTGTGAAGATCATCACCATGGCATCTCCTGTGGAATTCCTGGGAGCGGACAAAAAGGTGACCGGTATTCACCTGGTACGCAGAAAGGAGACGGATTACGGCAGTGACGGACGCAGACGCACGGCGCATATCCCGGATTCTGATTTCTTCCTGGAGTGCGATGGCGTGGTGACGGCCATTAACCAGGATGTGGACCATCAGGCATACAGGACCACCAATGTGGAAGTGAAGAAGAACGGAAAGCTGGCCATTGACCGTTTCACCGGAGCGACCGGCGAGGAAGGCGTATTTGCAGGAGGCGATGTGAGCCCCTGGGGAGCCAATGTGGTGATCCAAGCCATTGCGGACGGTAAAAAGGCGGCTGTGAAGATCGACCAGTACCTGGGCGGACAGGGCGAACTGAATCAGGGTGAGCGGTTTACCATTCCCGAGATCGATATAGAAGTAAATGAACCTCATAACCGGTTCCAGACCAGATGCCTGTCTCCGGAGGAGAGAAAAGACAACTTCATGGAAGTAAACTGCGGGTTCCATAAACTGGATGCCATGGGCGAGGCGCTGAGATGTCTGCACTGTGACCGCAGATAGACGGGATGCCAACTGATCGTAACAAGGAGGAGATAATCGTATGATACATATAACAATCAACGGAAAACCGGTGGAGGCAGCGGAGGGCTCTACCATTATGGAAGCAGCAGAGTCCGTGGGTATCAAGGTTCCCAGTCTCTGCCATATGAAGAACGTTCACCAGTACGGTTCCTGCCGTATCTGCGTGGTGGAAGTGGAAGGCATGAGGAACCTGCAGGCATCCTGTATGGCAAAGGTGCGGGAGGGGATGGTTATCAGGACCCATTCGCCTAAAGTGCTGGAGGCCAGAAAGGTGCTCTATGAACTGCTTCTCTCCAACCATCCCAAGGACTGCCTAAACTGCGGGCGCAATACCAACTGTGAACTTCAGGACCTGGGATATGAGCTGGGAGTGACAGAGAGCCGTTTTGAGGGGGCAATGACAAAACCCCTGGTGGACATTTCCCCGTCCATCACAAGGGATACCAGCAAATGTATCCTGTGCCGCCGCTGTGTGACTGTCTGTAAGGAGATCCAGAAGGTGGGAGCGATCCAGGCGCAGAACAGGGGATTTGACACAGTGGTCAGCCCGGCTATGGGCCTTCCTCTCAATTCCACGGCCTGTGCCATGTGCGGCCAGTGTACGGTGGTCTGTCCCACGGGAGCGCTGAAGGAAACGGACGGCCTTACCCCGGTATGGCGGGCGCTTGCTGATCCCGGCAAGCGCGTGGTGGTCCAGGTGGCCCCGGCTGTGCGTGCTGCCCTGGGAGAGGAGTTCGGCCTTCCTGTGGGAACACCTGTCACCGGTAAAATGGCCACGGCTCTCCATGAGATCGGATTTGATGACGTGTTCGACACTTTGTTTTCAGCTGACCTGACCATCCTGGAGGAGGGAACGGAGCTGCTGGGACGCCTTAACGCAGTGCTGAAGGGGGATGACAACAAGGAGGGGCCAACTGCCCTTCCCATGATCACCAGCTGTTCCCCGGGCTGGATCAAACACATTGAACATCAGTTCCCGGAGGAGCTGGACCACCTGTCCACCTGTAAGAGCCCCCACACCATGCTGGGAGCGGTTGTAAAGTCATTTTATGCAGAGCGTACCGGCACGGATCCCAAGGACATGTTCGTTGTATCCGTGATGCCCTGTACGGCAAAAAAATATGAGATCCAGCGCCCGGAGATGGAAGTGGACGGACGCCGTGATGTGGATGCGGTCCTGACCACCAGGGAACTGGCCAGGATGATCAAAAAGGCGGGATTGGATTTTGCGAATCTGCCGGAAGGTGAGTTTGATTCCCCCCTGGGGCTGGGAACAGGAGCCGCCGACATTTTCGGTGTGACCGGCGGCGTTATGGAGGCAGCGCTGCGCACCGTATATGAAGTGGTGACAGGCAGGGAACTGCCCTTTGAAAAGCTGCATGTGACACCTATTGTAGGTCTGGACCAGGTAAAAACAGCATCCATTACCATAGAAGAACCTCTTCCCGTCTATGGGCACCTGAACGGGGTAACGGTAAATGTGGCTGTGACCAGCGGTCTGGAGGGAGCTTCCAAGCTTATGGAGGAAGTGGCGGCAGGTACTTCGCCCTATCACTTTATCGAAGTCATGGGATGCCCGGGAGGATGTATCAACGGCGGAGGACAGCCGCGCTGTACGGAGGAAAATTACCGTGAAAAGCGTTCAAAGGCCCTTTACAGCGAGGATGAACGCAAGGTGCTGCGCAAATCCCATGAGAACCCGGATCTGATGAAGCTCTATGACGAGTACCTGGGAGAGCCCAACGGGCATTTGTCCCACCATCTGCTCCACACCCACTATGTGAGGCGAGGGAAATATAACCAGCTGGTCAAATAAACAGAGGACATAGAATAGAGGATAAAATAGAAGACAAAGCAAAACAGCGGATGCAGGGGCAAGCCTGCAGTCCGCTGTTTTGTATATAAAAATGCTTGCAAAAAACCTTAGTAATCCCCAACCTCAATGGCAATATTGGGCTTTTCATTGACGATCTTTTTATTGATGGTCCTCTTTACATAAGTGGTGTGGAGCAGGTGATGGGCCCTCTCGCTTCCAGGCTCGCCCAGGTAAGTTGAGTAGAGTTCCTTAATGGCAGGATTCTCATGGGACTTACGGATTGGGTTAGCGGAATCAATATTGTAGAGAACCTTTGCGCGCAGGCCGCGGATATCAGTGGTGTTGCGCACATATCCCGGCTGCTGGGGCTGTCCGCCGCCGTTGACACAGCCGCCGGGGCATCCCATGATCTCAATAAAGTGATAATCGGCTTCGCCGGATTTCACCTTTTCAAGCAGTTCTTTTGCATTGCCAAGGCCGGAGGCCACGGCAACCTTTACATCCATACCGGCTACGTTGTAGGTAGCTTCCTTGATTCCCTTTGTACCGCGGACTTCCTCGAAATCCAGTTTGGGCAGTTCTTCGCCGGTCAGTGTTTCCACAGCGGTTCTCAGTGCCGCCTCCATAACGCCGCCGGTTGCGCCAAAGATAACGGCAGCGCCGGTGCCAAGGCCCAATGGGTCGTCAAACTTCTCGTCCGGAAGGTCTAAGAACCTGATGCCGGACTTCTTGATCATGCGCGCCAGCTCCCTGGTGGTAATGGAAATGTCCACATCCGGTACGCCGTTGGCATCCTGGTCGTCACGGCCGATCTCAAACTTCTTGGCAGTACATGGCATTACACTGACACTTACGATATTTTTGGGGTCAATGCCTGCCTTCTCAGCATAGTAGGATTTGGCAATGGCGCCAAACATCTGCTGAGGAGACTTGCAGGAAGAAAGGTTCTCGGTCATATCCGGGAAGTAGTGCTCACAGTATTTAACCCAGCCCGGTGAACAGGAGGTAATAAGAGGAAGCACGCCGCCGTTCTGTACGCGGTCCAGGAATTCATGGGCCTCTTCCATAATGGTCAGGTCAGCGGAGAAGTTGGTGTCAAATACCTTGTCAAAGCCAAGACGGCGCAGTGCAGCTGCCATCTTGCCCTCCACGTCCGTGCCGATGGGCAGTCCGAATTCCTCGCCCAGTCCCGCACGCACGGCAGGAGCTGTCTGCACAATGACATGTTTGGCGGGATCTGCAATAGCTGCAAATACGTCACCGGTGTAATCTTTCTCAGTCAGAGCTCCGGTAGGACATACGGCAATACACTGTCCGCAGGATACACAGGAGGTTTCTCCCAGACCCATCTCAAAGGCGGAGCCGATATCAGTTGCAAACCCGCGATGGTTAGCGCCGATCACGCCAATACCCTGTATGTTGTCACATACAGCCACACAGCGGCGGCACAGGATACATTTGCTGTTGTCGCGGATCATGTGGGCAGCGGAGTAGTCGATCTCAGACGGCGTCTTTTCCCCGTCATAATAAGCCTCGTCCTCAACGCCCAGCTCATGAGCCAGTTCCTGAAGCTCGCAGTGTCCGCTGCGGACACAGGATAAACAGGAGCGGTTGTGGTTGGATAACAGAAGCTGAAGTGTCTTCTTTCTGGAATCCAGAACCTTTGGTGTATTGGTGAATACTTCCATGCCTTCCTCAATTGGATACACACAGGAAGTTACCAGTTTTCCATTCTTTAATTCTACAATACAGATACGGCAGGCACCGATTTCGTTGATCTCTTTTAAGAAACACAGAGTAGGGATCTCGATATGTGCCAGTCTTGCTGCCTCCAGGATAGTGGTACCCTTGGGAGCGGTGACTGCAATGCCGTTGATTTTAAGATTAATTGTCTCCATCGTCTATTCCCTCCCTTATTATTTCTTGTAGATTGCGCCGAACTTACATTTCTCCATACAAGCGCCGCACTTGATACACTTGTTAAGGTCAATGACGTGCGGATTCTTAACGCTTCCGACAATTGCACCTGCAGGACAGGTACGTGCGCACAGGGTACATCCACGGCACTTGTCGCGGTCAATGACATAAGACAGAAGAGCCTTACATACTCCGGCCGGACAGCGTTTTTCCTTGATATGTGCCTCGTACTCGTCACGGAAGAAATGAAGGGTGGACAGTACAGGGTTGGGAGCGGTCTGGCCCAGACCACACAGGGAGTTGGCTTTTACGTAGTGGCAGAGTTCTTCCAGTTTGTCCAGGTCGGCCATCTCGGCTGTTCCCTTGGTGATCTTTTCCAGAATCTCCAGCATACGCTTGGTGCCGATACGGCAGGCAGTACACTTGCCGCAGGATTCTTCCACGGTAAATTCCAGGAAGAACTTGGCGATATCCACCATACAGTCATCCTCATCCATGACAATGAGTCCGCCGGAACCCATCATGGAGCCGATGGAGAGCAGGTTATCATAGTCAATAGGGATATCGAAGTGCTCAGCAGGGATACATCCGCCGGAAGGTCCGCCGGTCTGTGCTGCCTTGAACTTCTTGCCGTTTGGAATGCCGCCGCCGATCTCGTCAATAACGGTGCGCAGTGTGGTTCCCATGGGAACTTCCACAAGACCGGTGTTGTTGATCTTGCCGCCCAGGGCAAATACTTTGGTGCCTTTTGATTTCTCGGTGCCCATGGAAGCAAACCACTCAGGTCCATTGAGGATGATCTGAGGAATGTTTGCGTAAGTCTCAACGTTGTTTAAGATACTTGGCTTGCCGAACAGACCCTTCTGTGCAGGGAAGGGAGGTCTTGGCCTTGGTTCGCCGCGCTTGCCCTCGATGGAGGTCATAAGAGCGGTTTCCTCGCCGCAGACAAATGCTCCTGCGCCCAGACGGATGTCCACATCAAAATCAAATCCGGTTCCGAAAATGTTCTTGCCAAGGAGTTCCATCTCACGGGCCTGGTTGATGGCAATCTTCAAACGCTCCACGGCGATGGGGTACTCGGCACGCACATAGACATAACCCTGGTTGGATCCGATGGCATAGCCTGCAATGGCCATGGCCTCAAGCAGTGCATGGGGATCGCCTTCCAGAACGGAACGGTCCATGAATGCGCCTGGATCGCCCTCGTCCGCGTTACAACAGACATACTTCTGGTCCGCATCATTCTGCTTACACAGTTTCCACTTTAATCCTGTGGGGAAGCCTGCGCCGCCGCGGCCGCGAAGACCTGCGTCAAGCAGGGTCTGGATCACATCATCCGGGGTCATCTCTGTTAAAACCTTGCCAAGGGCCTGGTATCCGCCGGTGCCGATGTACTCCTCGATATTCTCAGGGTTGATAACACCACAGTTGCGCAGGGCAATACGGTGCTGTTTCTTATAGAAATCAGTGTCGCTTAAAGCCTTGATGCCGCCGCTTGGGCTGATGGTCTCCTGGTAAAGGAGGCGTGTTACCACACGGCCCTTTAACAGGTGCTCGGCAACGATCTCGGGAATGTCTTCCGGCTGGACCATGGAATAGAAGGTGGCATCCGGATATACGATCATAATGGGACCTAAGGCGCAAAGACCGTGGCAACCTGTTTCAACCACTGCCACTTCTTCCTCCAGTCCCTGTTTTTTAATTTCATTCTGCAGGGCTTCCATGATCTTTGGACTTCCAGAGGAAGTACAGCCGGTACCACCGCAGACTAACACGTGTGAACGATACATGGTACTTTCCTCCTTTATTATTTAAGACCTGCAGCGCCCATGGTGTACTTCTCAACCGGATGTCCACCGATTAAGTGGCGCTCCATCACCTCAAGGGCCTTGTCAGGGTTCATTTTAACATATGTAACTTTTTCTTTGCCTGGCTCCATCACTTCCACGATGGGCTCATACTGGCATAAGCCGATACAGCCTGTCTGTGTGACGGAAATCTTATTAGTCAGTCCTCTGGACTGAACTTCCTGTGCCAGTGTATTCAGAACCGGTCTTGCGCCTGCTGCGATACCGCAGGTAGCCATGCCTACTACCACACGTGTATGGCTGTGATCCTCAGCACGCAGGTTAACCTGGCTCTGCATTTTCTCTCTGATTGCCTGTAATTCAGCAAGAGTTTTCATGCGATTATCCTCCTTGATTTTGAGCACTTACCTTGTTATGAACGGGTGTCCGGCTTAAAGCTGGGCGCCTCCGTCCGTTTCCTGTTGATTCTCCCTCAGAAATTCCATTATGTAAGCAGATATCTCCGGGCTGTTTAAGGGGATCCCGCCAAGAATCTCCCGCATTTCCCGGGTATCCAGTGTGAATGATGCATCATTATACGCGTATGTATAGACGAAGTCCGTGTCAGGATGATACACGATCAGATTGTGTATAGTGGCGTTCATGTCGCCAAGGGGCATCCTGTCAATGTGGGACAGTCCGAAGACTGCTGTCACGGTGGTTCCCTTACCTGATTCCGATTCAATATGGAAGCTGCCGCCAGTACTTTCCGCGGCATATTTGAAAAATGGAATCCCAAGTCCTACTTTTCTTGTGGTCCTGGTGGTAAAGAAAGGATCCGTTACATGGGCAACCTGTTCAGCCGTCATCCCGCAGCCGTCATCCGCTATGACAATGGTCAGCTTGTCATGGACCGTGTCAGCTGTCACGGAAATGGAAACCAGAGAGGCGCCTGCCCGTGTGGAATTCTCCGATACATCCAGTACATTCAGGGAAATCTCTGTCATCATAGGCTTAATTGTACTTCGCTAAGATGCCGGGTATATCGTCAACCGTAAGTCTTCCGTATACCTCGCCGTTGATCATCATGACGGGAGCAAGTCCGCAGGCACCGACACATCGACAGGAATCCAGGGAGAATTTGCCATCTGCTGTACATTCACCATTGGTGATGCCCAGCAATTCTTCCAGTTTGTTGAAGATGTCACCGGAACCTTTAACGTAACATGCCGTACCGAGACAGACAGATACCTTGTACTTGCCCTTTGGTTGTAACGCAAACTGGGCATAAAATGTGGATACTCCGTAGACTTTTTCCAGCGGAATACCCATTTCGTCAGATATCATGGTCTGCACTTCGATAGGAAGATAACCATAAATGTCCTGGGCCTTCTGCATTACC